>JAABUL010008788.1_pt1 | contig 10093 bp, 7 predicted proteins | sample 5559151 | NCBI WGS metagenome assembly JAABUL01 (sample SAMN10711876, study PRJNA513368) | rock metagenome | isolation source: Antarctica rocks | place: Antarctica: Victoria Land, Pudding Butte sud | reverse complement strand
CCGTTCCGCTTCGTCGAGCGCGTCGCCCAGGACCGAATCGTGCTGGAGCGCTTCCCCGGCTACTGGGATGCCGCCCGCGTGCACTACGACCGGGTCACCTATCGCGTGCTCCCCGACAGCACCATCCGCCTCTCTAACCTCAAGGCCGCCGCGCTCGACATCGCCGAGGTCGCCCCGCTCGACGTCGCCAACGCCTCCGCAGACCCGAAGCTCGCCGTCGTCAGCGTCCCAAGCCTCGGCTACGGCGCGCTCACCATCAACCTGGCCGGGACCTCGCCGCTCGCCCGCGACCCGCGCATCCGCATGGCATTCCAGCTCTCGCTCGACCGCGCCGCCCTCTCCCAAGTCGTGTTCGCCGGCATGTACGAGCCCGACGCGCAGGCGATCTCCGCCGCAAGCCCCTCCTACGCCCCCGATGTGCCGCTCCCGCCGCACGACGTCTCCTTCGCCCGCGTCCTATTGCAGCAGGCCGGCATCACCGCCCCGCTCCGCATCGATCTCCTCGTCGCCAACACGCCCCAGGGCGTCCAGGCCGGCGAGGTGATCCAGGCCATGGCCGCCGAGGCCGGCTTCGAGGTCCGCGTCGTCGCCGCCGAATTCGGCACCGTGATCGCGGCGACCATGCGCGGCGACTTCCAAGTCGCTCTCGGCGGCTGGTCCGGACTGCTCGACCCCGACAGCAACGCCTATGCCTTCCTGCACACCGGCAGCGCGCTGAACATCGCCAAATACAGCAACCCGACGGCCGACCAACTGCTTGAGCAAGCCCGCGCCGAAACCGACCCGGACCGCCGCCGCACCCTCTACGGCCAGCTCTGGCGCCAGGTGCAGGCCGACTTGCCGCTGATTTACCTCTGGACTCCGCGCAACATCGTCGGCGTCTCGCGCAAGGTGCAGGGCGTCACTCTCCTGGCCAACGGCCTCCTGCCGCTCCAGGACGTCCGCCCCGCACCCTGAACCCTACTCCGCCGCCTTGCTTCCAGACCGGCGCGTCCTCGCTGCGGAACCGGTTCCGCAGCGCATCCCACTCGTCCGACCGGAACCGGCGGAACCGGTCGGCCACGTTCAGCTTGCCTCCCGCCGAGGCCGGCTGGTGCGTCGCCTTCAGCGACGCCAGTACGCCGTCGGCCGCCTCCATCATCGTGCTCAGCAACAGGCTTGGCAGGATCGCCAGCCGATACCCCATCGCCTGCGCGTCGAGCAGGTTCACCTCCGGCGTCCGCCCGCCCTGCACCACGTTCAGCAGACACGGCCCGCCGATCCGGCGCGGCACTTCGGCCAGCTCCTCCAGGGTCGGGATCGCCTCGACGAACGCCATGTCCGCGCCCGCCGCCAGCGCCGCGTTCGCCCGCCACACCGCCTCCTCCAGGCCCAGCACCGCCCGAGAATCCGTTCGCCCGATCACCACGAAGTCCGGATCCCGCCGCGCCACCACCGCCGCGCGCACCTTGGCCACGAACTCGTCGCGCCCGACCACCTCCTTGCCCACCAGGTGCCCGCACCGCTTCGGCGACACCTGGTCCTCAAGGTGCATCCCCGAGACGCCCGCCCGCTCATACTCCTGCACCGTCCGCGTCACGTTCAGCTCGTTGCCATACCCCGTGTCCGCATCGGCGATCACCGGCAGGTCGATCGTGCGGGTGATCACCGCCGCATTCCCCGCCATCTCCGTCAGCGTCAGCAGGCCCAGATCCGGATAGCCCAACGACAGGCTCGTTCCCGCGCCCGTCATATACGCCGCCGGGAACCCGGCCAGCTCCACCAGCCGCGCCGTGATGCCGTCATACACGCCCGGCGCCAGCACGATGTCCGGCCCCGCCAACAGCGCCCGAAGCTTGCCCGCGTTGCTCATCGCCGTCCCCGCTCCCTCGTGAAAAATCTTATAGCTGAAATGTCTGCGGCCGCCGCGGCGGGAACGACAGCGACCACTCCCGCCCATACGCCAAATCCAGGTTGGGATTGTGATACGGGTCGTTGGCCACCAGCCCGGCCCAGCGCCGCCGCAGCCTGGCCATCTCCTCCGCCTCGAACGGCGCCCGCTCCCCGGCATAGTGCGAGCCGTACGTGTGCATCTCGTGATGCACCAGCTCGGCCGCAGGCGCATACACCACCCGATAGCCGGCCTCGCGCACCCGCAGGCAGAAATCGACGTCGTTGAACGCGCTCGGATAGCTCTCGTCCAACCCGCCCACCGCCTCGAACGCCGCCCGCCGCACCAGCAGGCACGCCGCCGTCACCGCCGACAGCTCCTGCACCAGCCCCGCCCGCCACTGCGGACCCGCCTCCCCGGCCGGCAGGTGCCGGTACGCGTGGTCGCACAGCCCGCTCAACCCCATGATCACCCCGCCATGCTGCACGCTCCGGTCGGGATACAGCAGCCGCGCGCCGACGATGCCGATCTGCGGATCGCCCATCAGCGCCGTCATCTCGTCAAGCCAGCCCGGCGCGATCACCGACACGTCGTCGTTCAGCAGCAGGATGTGCGCGCACCCGGTCATCGCCGCCAACTGGTTGCAAACCCAAGAGAAGTTGAACCGCGCCGCCTCGAGGTGCACCACCCGGCCGCCCTCGAGCGCCTCGATCTGCCGCGCCGCCGCCGCCTGCTCCGCATCGAGCGGACCCGGTTGGCACACCCCCACCACCAGCTCGCACCCGCTTCCCTGCAGATCCCGCAGCACCGACAGCACGCAGCGCAGCACCAGCGGCGAGCGCAACCGCGACGGGATCAGGATCGACACCGGCACGAGCGCCGGGTTCTCCGCCCGCACGATCATCGGGAACGCCGCCGACGCACGCAGCGCCATGCCGCTCCGCGCCAGATGGTCGTTCACCAGCCCGGCCAGCACCGCCGGCGGCGCCCTCTGCGTGTCGTCTCGCCGGTGCGTCAACACCACCGGAATCCGCCGCCCTTCGGCCCCACCTTGCTCATACCGCCGCAGCCACAGCGCGAGCCGAAGGCACTCGGCCCAACCCGGGTCCGCGCCCGGTCCCACCGCCTCCAGCACGTCGCGCCGCACGAACCAGACCCCGCGCGTCTGTGTCCCCGACAGCATCAGCAGGTGGTTCGGCTCGGGCCGGAAGATCGGCTCGGCGCGCGCACCGGCCGGGTCGAGCCGGTCCTGGTCGGCCAGCACCAGCTCGGGCCGGCCCAGACGCTGCAACTCGGACGCGACGAACCAGGACGCATGCGGCGGCAGCACCTCGCCCGCCTGGATCAAGGCGACATATTCGCCCCCCAGCGCCGCCGCCGCCTCTCGCCACCCCGCCGACTCCGCCCCGGTCAGCACCGCGCTCCGCATCGGCACCGCCTGCAGCGCCAGCGACTCCCGCGTCGCCGCCAACGCCGGCGAGTGGCCGCCGTCCCGGTCGAACACCAGCGCCGAGACGCTCGGTCCGCCCAGCGCCGCATCCGGCGGCGTCGGCGGCCATCGGTCGAACGAGCGCACCCAATCCTGGTAATCGACCGGCTGATGCATCGCCGCGGTGAGCAGCACCAGCGTCGTCCGCGCTCGCCGCACGTCGCCTGCCAGGAGCGGGCGCAGCAGCATCGGCGCGCTCGGCAGCGTCGCCAGCAGGATCCGCGCCGCCGCCGCCGCCCGCGAGATCGGCGCGAACCGCATCGCCCGGTCGGCGGCCGTCGACGTGCCCGCCTTGCTGTAGAACCGGTAGCGCACCGCCGGGGCCGGGACGAACGCGATCGTGCGGTAGCGCTCGCCTATCAGGCCGCGCACCCGCCCCAGATGGTGCCGCCCGCCCACCTGCTCGCCCAGCGCGTCCTCGAACAGCACCAGCGGCCACCGCTCGCCTTCGCCGCGCGCGATGTCCACGCTCAGCACGCACCAATGCCCGGTCGCCCGCGCCGGCACCGGAGCATCGGCCACGTCGATCCAGCCATAATGGTCGGGGGCGGGAACCCCGGTCGCCGACGCCGGCACCGGTCCCGAGTGATCGAGTTCGTCGAGCACCGACTGAGCAACCCTCCTGCCAAAGTCCGCGATATAGCAGGCCGCGGACGGGCGCGCGCTACCCCGCTCGCCATGCCGATCAATCGCCAAGTGTGGCGGCTAAACCGGCCTGCTCCCGGGTGCAGTGCAACAATCCCTCCTGTAGGGTCCGGCTCATGCTTCGTCCCGACCCCGCCGCACGCATCTGCCGCGCCCTCTGCCTGGCCATCGCCGCCGCCAGCCTCTGGCTGCGCAGCGGCTTCCCCGTCCATGCCATCGGCTTCGCCTCGCTCGACGACCTCCTCTTCGTCCGCATCGCCAACAGCCTCGGCGCCGGCCGCTGGCTCGGCCCCTTCAATGAAGCCACACTCGCTAAGGGCGCCTTCTACCCGGTCTTCATCCTCGCCAGCTTCGTCGCCGGCATCCCGCTCAAGCTCGCCGAGCACGCCGTCTACCTCGCCGCCAGCGCCCTGGTTGCATCCCTCGTCGGCCAGCGCGGCCGCAGGCCCATCCTGGCCACCCTGCTCTTCGCCGCCCTGGCGTTCAGCCCGGTGCTCTGGAACGACAGCCTCTCCCGCGTCATCCGTGAAGCCCTCTATATCGGCCTCTCGCTCGCCCTGTTCGGCGCCACCGCAGGCCTCGCCTTCCCAGCCGCCGGGCCTGCCACGCGCTTCGGCCTGTGCCAGAGCGCCGGCCTCGGCGCCCTGGCCGGCGCCTTCTGGCTCACCCGCGAGGAAGGCGTCTGGCTGATCCCCGCTTTGCTGCTCGTCTTCGCGCTGGGCCTGCTCGGACCCGGCTGGCGCCGCGCGGCCCACCGCGCGGCACCCCGCCTGCTCGCCGCCGCTGTCTGCATGGCGACCATGGTCGGCGGCGTCATGGCCCTGAACTGGCGCGCCTACGGCGTCGCCGAGACCGTCGACGTCAAATCCGAGCCCTTCCAGCACGCCTACGGCGCCCTCTCGCGCATCGCCCACGACCAATGGCGCCGCTACGTGGTGTTCCCCAAGGAAGCCCGCGCCCGCGCCTATGCCGTAAGCCCCGCCGCCCGCGAGCTGCAGCCCTTCTTCGAGGGCGAAGCCGGCGCGAACTGGCAACGCACCGGCTGCGCGCAGATGCCGGGCGAGGCCTGCGGCGAGATCCTCGCCCCCTGGTTCCAATGGGCGCTGCGCGACGTCGTCAATCGCGCCGGCCACTACGGCTCCGCCACCGACGCCGCCGCCTTCTACGACCGCCTGGCCCGCGAGATCGACGCCGCCTGCGACGCCGGCACCATCCCCTGCCTGCCGCCGCGGGCCACCATGGTGCCCCCGTTCCACTGGTTCTACCTGCGCGACGCCCTCGCCTCCGCCCGATCCATGCTCGCTCTGCTCTCCACCCTCGGCGGCGACGTCGTCCACGCGCAGCCCAGCGAGAGCACCGAGCCCGCCACCACCGAATTCGCCGACATCGTCGGCCCCGTGGCCCAGCCCACACGGGCCGTGATCGAATACACCGGGACGATTAGCCTGCCCGGCGGGCTGCCCACCCTCGCGCTGCTGCCCGCCCCCGGCCTCGCCTCCTGGACCACCGACATCACCCTGCAGCCAGGCAACGATCGCGACGCCACCCGGCCCGGCTTCGCCCTCTCCCGCTTCGGCATCTCCACCGATTGCCCGCCCGACCGCTGCACCCTCGTCATCTCCGCCGCAGGCCAGGAGCGGGCCCGGCTGCCGCTCGACCAACTCCGCCCCGGCATCGACACAAGGCCCGACCTGATCCTCCAGACCGATCAGGCCCGGCCCGTGCTGATGCATCGCGACACCGTCCTGCGCGATGCCGCGATCCAGTCGCTCGCCCGCCGCATCGGCCGCCTCTACGCTGCCGCGACCCCCGTCCTGCTCGCGACCGGCACCGCCGGCCTGATCGCGACCGCCGCCTTCCGCCGCCGCGCGATCCGCACCCCGCTCTTCGCGCTCGCCGCCGGCAGCGCCGTCGCGATCCTCGCCCGTGTCGCCCTGCTCGCCTATGTCGACGTGACGACGATCCAATCGATCAACTTACTTTATCTCTCCCCGGCCGCCCCGTTCGTGATCATCCTGGCCGTCGCCGGCACCGCGCTGTTCGGCGAGTTCCGTCGCGAGCGGTCGACCTAAACCGCATGCTGTTCAACGCCCCCACCTTCCTGTTCGCCTACCTGCCGCTCGTCCTGGCCGGCACCTTCCTGCTCGAACGCTTCGCCGGAAGGCGCGCCTCGGTCGCCGGGCTCGTGCTCGCCTCGCTCGCCTTCTACGGCTGGGACCATCCCCGGCGGCTGCTGCCGATCCTGCTGCTCTCCGTCCTGTTCAACTTCGCCGTCGGACGCTGGATCGCCGCCCGGCCGACCCGGCTGAAGCTCGCCCTCGGCGTCGGCGGCGGCCTCGCCGCCCTGGGATGGTTCAAATACGCCGGCTTCCTGAGCGGCAACCTGGCCGCGCTCGGCATGCCCGTGCCCGTGCTGCACGTGGTCCTGCCGATCGGCATCTCCTTCTTCACCTTCACCCAGATCGCCTACCTGGTGGACGCCTATCGCGGCCACACCCACCGCTACCGCCTGCTCGACTACACCCTGTTCGTGACCTTCTTCCCGCATTTGGTCGCCGGCCCCATCCTGCGTCATGACGCCATCGTGCCGCAGTTCGAACGCGGCTCCCCGGCGCTGCGGGCCGACCTCGGCCAGCTCGCCACCGGGCTGAGCTGGTTCATCGCCGGGCTGTTCAAGAAAGTCGTGCTCGCCGACGGCGTGGCCGCCTTCGCCGACCCGGTGTTCGCCGCAGCCTCCGCCGCCGCGCCGATCCCCGGAGCAGACGCCTGGCTCGGCGCCCTGGCCTACGCGCTGCAGCTCTATTTCGACTTCTCCGGCTACTCGGACATGGCGATCGGCCTCGCCCTCATGCTGGGCGTACGCTTCCCGATGAACTTCGATTCGCCCTACAAATCCGCCTCGCTCACCGAGTTCTGGCGCCGCTGGCACATCACCCTGTCCCGCTTCCTGCGCGACTACCTCTACATCCCGCTCGGCGGCAACCGCCGCGGCCCGGCCCGGCGACTGGTCAACCTGTTCCTCACCATGCTGCTCGGCGGCCTCTGGCACGGCGCCGGCTGGACCTTCCTGCTCTGGGGCGCCCTGCACGGCGCCGGCCTGGCGATCAATCACCTCTGGCGCGAACGCGGCCTGGCGATGCCCAGGCTCGCCGGCCAGGCACTCACCCTGCTGTTCGTGGTCCTCGCCTGGGTCCCGTTCCGCGCCGGTACCCTGGGCGCCACCACCACCCTCTGGGCTGCGATGCTCGACCCGGCGCCGAGCCACGGCCGCGGGACCGGCTGGGCCTGGGTCGCAGCCCTCGGCGCCATCGCCCTGCTGCTACCCAACACCGGCCAGATCTTCGCAAGCCCCCCCGGCCGCTTCGCCTGGCGCCCCAGCGCCGGCACCGCGGTCATCGTTGGCGCGGGGCTGGCGATCGCCCTGGCCGGCTCCTTCGCCCGCCCGTCCGCCTTCCTCTACTTCCAGTTCTGAGCGATGGGCCGCCGTTCGCTCGTCCTCTATTTGCTCCTCACCCTTGGACTGGGCATAGGCGGGGCGCCGGTGCTCTACTTCGCCTCATGGGCCGGCCACGTCGCCTCCTGCCGCCACCTCGACCGGCCCGGCGCCTACCTCGCCTACTGCGAAAACACCGGATTCGGCAGCTACGAACACGACGCCTACCGCTTCGGCCTCGAGCCCGAGGCGATCCGCGCCCTGCAACAGGCAAAAATCCTCTTCCTCGGCAACAGCCGCCTGCAATACGCGTTCTCGACCCCGCAGGTCGACGCGTTCTTCGCCGCCCGCGCCACCCCCTACCACCTGCTCGGGTTCGGCTACGGCGAAAGCAGCCGCTTCCCGCGCGAACTGATCGCCCGCTACCAGCCCAAGCCCAAGGTCGTTATCATCAACGCCGACCCGTTCTTCCAATACATCTTCTCGCCCGTCGCCTACGAGATCGCCCGCGCCCCGCTCCACGCGCTCGCCGACGGTGTCATGAAATACACCTTCGACCGCATCGACCCGTGGCGCTGCCGCATCCCCCGCCTCTGCACCGATACCGATCCCGCCACCTACCGCGACCGCCGCACCGGCCAATGGATCTGGCACGGCGTGCTCGTCCCGCGGGACCGTGTCGCCGGTCCGATCACCCCAACCAAGGCAAGCGCCTGGTCCGACGCCGCACTCCCCGCCTGGATCCACGACGGGGACACCTTCCTGCCCACCCTCGACACGCCGCGCGACTGCATCCTCCTCACCGGCGTGCCGACCCCGGCCATCGACGCCGAAGCCATGGCCGCCGCGCTCGGCGCGCGTCTCGCCCTAGCCGTCGTCCAGCCCGTCGTGCCGGATCTTTCCGCGGTCGACACCTCGCACCTGAGCGCTGACAGCGCCGAACGCTGGTCCGCCGCCTTTCTCGCTCAAGCCGCCCCGCAGATCGACGCCTGCCTCGCCCGCTGACGGTTTACGGCCCCAGCGGATGAACCTGCACTGCCGTCCACGTCGTATTCGGACCATACGATTGCCGGCAATCTGCTGTTCGACCGTCCGCAGCGCCACCCCGGTCTCGACGTCCCGCCAGGTCGTGATGATCGAGTGATAGGTGTTCCCCTCGATCTCCTCGCGCTCATGCGCCAGCCGGAGCGCCACGAACGGCCGGCCACCGACTTCCATCGTCTCCAGCCCCTCGTGCTCGAAACTATCGACCCATTGCAGCCCGGCACAGATCGCGTGATGAAGCTCAGCCGCGTCCCCTGCTTCCCCCTCACGACCTCACGCATCACCGGATAAGCCTGGCCGGCGCCCGGCCAGTCGCTCCGCCACACCCCGAAGTAATAATCCCCTGTTCCATCCGCGCGAACCTGCCGGCACAGCTCTGAGATACCCGCCACCGTTCCAACATACTGGATCGTGCCGCCCCGCGACTTCACGACCTCCATCGGGCGTGCCGGGCAGGCAGCAGGCTGCGCCATCGCCTGCCCAGCAGCCAACCCAATCACGACCGCAGCCAGAACCCGTCCCGAACCGATCATCCAACCCCCTGCGTGCAACGAATACAACTCGCCGCACTTACAGGAAGCCGGATGGCCTCGCCATTGGCGCCAGTCGTTAAATCTTGCCTGACCGGGCGAACGCCGTCAGGTCGGCCACCAACCGGTCCTTGGCGGTCATCTGCAAGCCATGCGGCTCACCTTGATAGACCACCAGCTTGGCCCCCTGAACCAGCTGCGCCGTCCGCGCCCCGCTGCTCTCCAGCGGCACCGCCTTGTCCGCATCGCCGTGGATCACCAGCGTCGGAACCCGGATCCCCTGCAAATCGGCGCGGAAATCCGTCTCCGAGAAACTGCGAACGCAATCCAGCGTGGCCTTGAGCGAGCCCATCATCGCCATCTGGAACGTCCACTCCATCACCTCGCTGCTCACCGGCGATGTCAGCAGCCCGGCGCCATAGAACTTGCCCCCGAACCCGGCCAGGAAATGCGCACGATCGGCCCGCAGCCCCTCGACCATCTCGTCGAACACGCTCCGCTCGGCGCCCTCGGGATTGTCCTCGGTCTTCAGCAGATACGGCGTCACCGCCGAGACGAACGCCACTTTCGAGACCCCCGCGCCGCCATGCCGCGCCATGTACCGCGCCGCCTCGCCGCCGCCCATCGAGAACCCGACCAACGTCGCGTCCTTGACCTCCATGGCGTCCCATGACCGACTTCAAGTCGTCGCTCAGCGTGTCGTAGTCGTAGCCGCTCCACGGCTGGTCCGATCGGCCGAACCCGCGCCGATCATAGGTGATGACCCGAAACCCGGCCTCGGCCAGCGGCACCGCCTGATACTCCCACATGTCCGCATCGAGCGGCCAGCCATGCACCAGCACGATCGCCGGCCCGTGGCCCCAATCCTGCGCATAGATCCGCGTACCGTCGGCCGCCTTCACATCCTGCATGCCAAAACTCCTTTTGCGCCTAACGCTGCCGCGCCTCGGCCGCCTTGATCGGGATAGGGGGGCGCCTCACGGCGCCGCCCCTCCCACACCACCGGGCATACGGGTCCGTACCACGGCGGTTCGACCGGATTAAGCTGGAGCTGGAACATAGAGTCGGGGAAGACCGATTGA
>JAABUL010008787.1_pt1 | contig 10094 bp, 8 predicted proteins | sample 5559151 | NCBI WGS metagenome assembly JAABUL01 (sample SAMN10711876, study PRJNA513368) | rock metagenome | isolation source: Antarctica rocks | place: Antarctica: Victoria Land, Pudding Butte sud | reverse complement strand
TGTCATCGGGGCCGGCATCATGGGCGTCGGCATCGCCGAGGTGTGCGCCAAGACGGGCGCCGACGTGCTCGTGGTGGAAGCCAACCCTGAGGCGCTCGAGACCGGGCGCCGTCGGCTGGAGCAGTCGCTCGACCGGGCGGTGACATCCAACCGGATGACCCAGCCCGACCGCGACGCCGCCGTGGCCAAGGTGAAGTTCACCGGCGATCTCGGCACCCTCGGCGACCGTGAGCTGGTCATCGAGGCAATCGTGGAATCGGCCGACGCCAAGATCGCCGTGTTCACCGCGTTGGACAAGGTGCTGGCCGGCAGCTCGGCCATCATGGCCTCCAACACCTCCTCGATCCCGATCATGCGGCTGGCGATGGTCACGAGCCGACCGGACGCCGTGGTCGGGCTGCATTTCTTCAATCCGGTGCCGGTGCTGCGGCTGGTCGAGGTGGTCCCCTCGCTGCTGACCTCGCCGGAAACGACCGCACTCGTGGAGGAGTTCGCCGGCGGGCAGTTGGCCAAGGTGACGGTGCGCTCACCCGACCGGGCCGGCTTCATCGTCAACGCGCTGTTGTTGCCCTACATCCTGGCGGCGGTGCGCATGTTCGAGTCCGGCTTCGCCACCGCCGAGGACATCGACCGGGGGATGGTGGAGGGGTGCGCCCATCCGATGGGCCCGCTGGCCCTGGCCGACCTCATCGGCCTGGACACCGTACTGGCCGTGGCCAACTCGCTATACGGAGAATTCAAGGAGCCGTTGTACGCCGGCCCGTCGCTGCTGCTGCGGATGGTCGACGCGGGACTGCTCGGCCGCAAGACCGGTCACGGCTTCTTTGACTACCAGAAGAGGGCCGGGGCGGCGTAGGGCCGAAGGCCGCCCGGGGGTCGGTCGGCGGCGCCGCCGCTGACCGCTCAGCTGGCGGGCAGACAATCGTCGACGGCGGCGGTGATGGCCGCGCCGACGGCAGCGGCAGCCGGTGGAGCCAGCAGGATCGAGTAGTGGTTGGTGTCCGAGACGCTGACATCCCGCACCTGCCGCCGGTCGGCGAACCACCTTGCGGCGGCCGCCTCCGGATAGAGCGCCGGCGGGGCGTCGAGCAGCCCGCGCTCAGCGCGCAGGAAGGTCACCGGCACCTCGACCCGGCGCAGCGCCGCTGCCGTCGCGGCATGGTCGACGAGCTCGGCCCCGTCGACGGCCACTGCAGCCGCGCGGCACGACGACCGCAGCCGGGGCGGCTCGCCAACCAGGTCGTAGTCCAGGTATGCCTGCACCGCCGGCCCCCACATCGGGCCGAAGGCCGGATGCTCCCGCCAGAACTGCCGATACGCCTCCGCGCTCGGGAAGGTCATCGCCAGCCGGGCCCCGGCCGGCCCCAGCGCCGCGTTGATATCGGGCGCCGGGATGCCCGGAGCCGCCGGCTCGCCCAGCGGCAGGCCGCCGTCGACGAGGACCAGTCGCGACACCCGCTCCGGATGCCGCCCGGCCAGCGCCACCGCGACGAAGGCGCCCATCGAGTGGCCGGCCACCACGACCTGATCGACGCTGTAGGCATCGAGAAGCGCGACCAGATCGGCGACGTGCGCCGCGAAGCCGTACGGACCGGGCAGGTCGGCACTGGCACCGCGGCCCCGCAGGTCCGGGGCCAGCACGGTCAGCTGGGGTACGGCGGCCGCGATGGCGAGCCAGGACAGATGGTTGGCCGTGATGCCGTGCACGGCGAGCACGGTCGGACCCGGGCCGGTCCAGCAGCCGGCGTGCAGCGTGCCCCCGGCGACCGCGACGTCCCGGGACTCAGCCGGTCGAGTCTCCATGACGCTAGCTCGGCGCCATGCCGCTACGAGCCGGACTGCAGCACGGTCAGCAGGCGCTGCCCGTCCGGCACACCCAGGCCGGTGCACGGGTCCCAGCCCGGACCGGCGGTGTAGGCGCCGTTGTCGCCGCTGGTGACGTCGCGGAATCCGGGCGGGCTGACGCCGGGCGCCGCGCCGACGTAGATCGCCGGCTGGAGCAGGCCCAGCGGGTGACCCAGCGCCTGGGTCAGCCGGCAGATCAGCGCGGCCCACAGCGGCGCGACGGCGCTGGTGCCGCCGATCACCATGCTCTGCCCGTCGACGAGCACCTGGTAGCCGGTCGCCGGGTCGGCGTCGGCCGCCACGTCGGGCACCCCCCGTCCCGCCCCGCCACCGACGCGCGCCGGCACGCCGGCGTGACCCTGCCAGGAGGGGACGGCGAAGGCGTCACTCACCCCGCCCCCGGTGGCCCCCTGACCGGCGCCGTGGTTCCACACCGTCTCGCTGACGGGGGAGTTGGCGCGGTCGAGTTTCAGGCTGGTGCCGCCGCACGCCAGCGCATGCGGGCTGGCCGCCGGGAAGTCGACGTGGGCGGCCTGACCGGTCGACCGGTCGCTGCTGCCGTCGTCGCCGGAGGCGACGCAGACGGTGACGCCGAGCGCGGCGGCGTCCACGAACGCCTGATCCAGCGCCGTGCGGGCCTGCGTGGTCCAGTCGTCCTCGCTCTGGCCCCAGCTGATGCTGAGCGCGGCCGGGGTGGGGGTGGCGTGGACGGCCGTGGCCACCGCGTCGAGGAAACCACGGTCGGTGTTGGGCGCGAAATAGACCACCAGCGAGGCCTTCGGAGCCAGCGCGCCGGCCACCTCGATGTCGAGCAGCACCTCGCCGTCGGCGCCCTGTGGGTCCTGCCCGGCCACGTTCACCGCACCGTCGACACCGACCGCCGTGACCGACGGAGTAGCCAGGCTCAGGCCGGCGAAATAGGTGTCGAGGTCTGCCTGGCCGAAGCCGCCGCCGAGCTCGACGATCGCCAGCGTCTGCCCGGCGCCGTCCGTGCCGGTCGGGAAGGCGTAGGCCTCGCCGAGCTGCACCGGCGTGTACGACGAGCGCGCCGCGGCGGCCGGGCCCACCCGGAAGTGAGCTCGCGCCTGCGGCCGGTCGTCGATGCCCAGCACGGCCAGCACGATCCCGTCCAGCTCGGCCGGCACGGTCAGTTCCCCGGTCCGGTGCCGGTGCTCGATCGGCTGCCCGGTGACCGGGTCGGGGCTCGTGGTCACGCTGAGCGTGGTGCCGAACGCCGCGGCGACGTCCCCGGCCGGTCCGGCGACCGCCATGCGCCGCGACGTCGGGTCGGTCGCCGTCACGGTCAGCCCGGCCGCCACCATGGCGGCGCGGACCAGCTCGACGTCGTCGTCGGCGGCGCCGTACGCCGCGCCCAGCTCGGCCCCGCTCAGCGTCGCCCGGCCCGACACGTACTCGCCGGGGACCGGCGCGCGGCGGCGCAGGACGACGGTCACCTCGACGGTCTCGGTCGGGTCCAGCCGGGCAGGTGGGCCGGCTGCCCGCACGGCCGAGCGGAAGCTGCCGGGTACCGGACGCCGGGCGCGGTCACTCATATACACAGCCTTGCCTGCCGGGCGGCCTGTCCGCAAGCAGCGGCCGGGCGGCCCCGCTGCCGGGCTATCGTGGGCCGGTGACGGCTGCTGCCCGGCGACAACGGTTCCGGGCCGCGCTGCTGGCAGTTCCCGCGGCCGGCGTGGTCCTCGTCGCCACTTCCGGGCCGGCGGCCGCGCACGCCTATCTGGTCTCGAGCACCCCGGCGAGCGCCGCCACGGTGGCGGCGATCCCGCAGGTGGTCCTGAGATTCGACGAGGCGGTGAACCGCTCCTTCGCCGTCGTCCGGGTCACCGGTCACGACGGGCGTCGGTGGGACGTCGGCAGCCCCAGCGTGGCGGGCGCGACGGTGACCCAGCGGCTCGCGCCGTTGCCGGCGGCCGGGGCGTACGCCCTGAGCTACCGCGTGGTCTCCGACGACGGGCACCCGGTCAGCCAAGAGCTGCACTTCACCTTCGCACCGCCACCGGGCTACGTCCCCTCGGCCGCTCCGCAAGCCGTGATCCGACCAGCCGCGCACGTCTCGGCCCGTGCCGGCCGGCCGAGCCGATCCTGGCTCAGCGCGCACGCCAGCGAGCTGCTGGTGCTCGCGGCCGCCATCCTCGCCGGCGCATCGGTCCTGCTGGTCGGCCGCCGGCGGCATACGTGAGCACTCGCCAGCACAGCGTCGAAGCGGAACCGGCCGAGCCGGTGGAGCCGGTGGACCGCCGGGTCGACCCCGGGCGGGCCGCGCGGCTGGCCGGCTGCGCCGCGGCCGCGGCCGTCGCGGGCGGGCTGGTCCTCGCGGCGGTCCTGCGCTTCGGGGGCGCCGACACCCTGCCCACGCTGACCGGCCTGCCCTCACCCGGCCGGCTCACCGAGTGGGGCCTGCCACTGCTCCGGCTGATCGGCGACATGGCCGGCATGGTGACGGTCGGGGTGCTGCTCGCCGTCGGGGTGCTGGTCCCGCCGGCCGGGCGAGCGATCAGCGTCGACTCGGCGAGGCTGCTGCGGCTGGCAGCGCCGGTGGCAGCAGTCTGGGCGCTGGTCGCGACGGCCGCCATCGTCTTCACCTACTCCGACTTCCTGGGCCAGCCGCTGGCCGACTCCCTCGACCCGCGCCATCTGGTCTCCTTTGTCACCCAGGTCGACCAGGGCAAGGTGCTGGCGTGGCAGGCCGCGCTCGCCGCCGTCATCGCGCTGGCCGCGCCGTGGGTGCTCCGCCGGGTGGGCGCCTGCCTGCTGTGCCTGGTTGCCCTGGCCGCAGTGGTGCTGCCGGGACTGGCCGGGCACTCCGGGGTGGCCAACGACCACATGCTGGCCGAGTCCAGCCTGACGGTGCACGTCGTCGCCGCCTCGTTGTGGGTGGGCGGCCTGATCGGGCTGGGCGTGCTGGCCCGGCACGGCCCCCGCGCCCTGGCGCTCGCCGCGCCCCGCTTCTCCCACCTGGCGCTGTGGTGTCTGATCACCGTCGGCCTGTCCGGAGTGGCCAACGCCGGGGTCCGGCTGGGCAGTCTCGACGAGCTGTTCGGCAGTGCGTACGGGCGGATCGTGCTGGCCAAGGCGCTCGCCCTGGTCGTCCTGGGCGCCCTCGGCGCCTGGCACCGGACCCGGACGCTGCCGGGGCTGGCCGCCACCCGGGCCTGGCTGGGCTTCGTCCGGGTCGCCGCCGTCGAGGCGGTGCTGATGGTGGCCACGGTCGCCCTGGCCGTCGGGCTTTCCCGCTCGCCGACGCCAGTTCCGAAGACCGCCTCCGCCGACCCGCTGACCCCGGCCCGGGAGCTGCTCGGCTATCGGATGCCGCCCGCGCCCACGCCGGCCCGGCTGCTGTTCGACGTCCGCATCGACGGCTTCATGCTCACCGGGGCGCTGCTGGCTGGCGCGCTCTACCTGACCGGCGTGTGGGTCCTGCGGCGGCGCGGCGACGCCTGGCCGCCCGGCCGGACCGCTGCCTGGCTGGGCGGACTGGCCGTGCTGATCGGCGTGACCAACAGCGGCCTGGGCCGCTACGCGCCGCTGCTGTTCAGCGCCCACATGGTGCAGCACATGACCCTGAACATGGTGGTGCCGATCCTGCTGGTGCTCGGCGGCCCCATCACGCTGGCCCTGCGCACCCTTACCCCCGCCACCCGGGGCGGCCTGGGCGGTCGGGAGCTGTTGCTGACCGTCCTACACAGCCGGGTGGTGCGCATCCTCGCCCAGCCGATCGTGGCGTCCGTCATCTTCGTCAGCAGCTTGTACGGCCTGTATTTCTCCTCCGTCTTCCCGGCGGTCATGGCCAACCACTGGGGCCATATCGCCATGCAGGTGCATTTCCTGGCGGCCGGGTCGCTGTTCTTCTGGATGCTGATCGGCGTCGATCCCAGCCCCAACCGGCCGCCGCACCCACTCCGGGTGGGGCTGCTGCTGCTGGTGATGGCCGCCCACGCCTTCTTCGGCGTCGTCATAATGTCGTCGAACACCGTCCTGGCGGGGGCCTACTTCGCCGCCCTGCACCGCCCCTGGGGCTCGTCGCTGCTGGCGGACCAGCATTTGGGCGGCGGGATCGGCTGGGCGTTCGGGGAGCTGCCGACGGTGGCGGTGCTGGTCGCGCTGATCATGTCCTGGATGCGCAGCGATGCGCGGGAGGCCCAGCGGTCGGACCGGCGGGCCGACCTCGACGGTGACGCCGCGCTCAACGCCTACAACGACCGGCTGGCGGCCGTCGCGGCGCGCGACCGGCTCGCCCACGAGCGCCGGGTCCGGTGAACCTGCCCGCTGCCTACTTCGACCGGCTCTATGCCGGCGACCCCGACCCCTGGGGCTTCACCAGCCGCTGGTACGAGCAGCGCAAGTACGCCCTCACCCTCGCCGCGCTTCCGTCGCCGTCCTACCGGCGCGGCCTGGAGGTGGGCTGCTCGGTGGGGGTGCTGACCGCGGCGCTGGCGGCCCGGTGCGCGTCCCTGGTCGCGGTGGATGTCAGCTCGGCCGCGCTGTCGGCCGCCCGTCGCCGGGTGCCTGTGTCGGTGAACCTGATCCAAGCGTCGGTGCCCGATGAATGGCCGGCTGGGGCGTACGACCTCGTGGTCGTGTCCGAGGTCGGCTACTACCTCGACGCCGCAACGCTCGAGCGGCTTCTCGACCTGATCGCGCGCGACCTGGCGCCCGGCGGCGTGGTCGTCGCCTGCCACTGGCGCCACCCCGTCGCCGACTACCCGCTGTCCGGCGACGAGGTGCACGCGGCGCTGGCCCGCTGGCCGCGGCTGAGCCGCATCGAGGAGGAGGATTTCCTTCTCGACGTGCTGGTGCCGGGTGGCGGCGTCAGCGTGGCGCACGCCGAGGGTCTGAACTGACCTGCGGCTAGGCTCGCCGGTCATGGCAAGTAGCCCGTTGACGGTGCTGTTCATGCCCGAATCGGCGTACGGGCCGACTAACCAGTGCATCGGACTGGGCGCGGTGCTGCGCCACCGCGGGCACCGGGTCGTCTTCGCCGCCGAAAGGTCATGGCAGGGAAAGCTGGCCGCGCTGGGATTCGACGAGGACCTGGTCGATCTCGCTCCTGCCGGGGAGGCCGACGCCGACGGCGACCCGGGGAAGTTCTGGAAGGAATTCATCCGCGCCACCGCACCGGAATTCCGCAAGCCCACGCTCGACCAGCTGGCCGGCTTCATCCGGCCAACCTGGCAGGCCCTCGTCGACGGCGCCCGCTATTGCCAGCCGCAGCTGCGCCACATCGTCGACCGGGTCCGGCCGGATGTGATCGCGGTGGACAACGTGATCGGCTTCCCGGCGCTGGTGACGGCTGATGCCGCCTACGTCCGAATTATGTCGTGCAACCCACTGGAAGTGCCCGGCCCGGACCTGCCACCGGTGTTCTCCGGCTATCGCACCGACGACCGCAGCGGATGGGCCGACTTCCGGGCGGAATACCGGCGCACTCAGTTGGACCTGTGGCAAGGCTTCAACGACTGGAACCTCGCCGAGGGCGCCCCGCCGCTGCCGCTGCTGGAATTCATCCATACCTCGGCACTGGCCAATCTCTACGTCTATCCCGCCGAGCTCGACTATCTCGACCGCCGGCCCTTGGACGACACCTGGCACCGGATGGAATCCAGCGTCCGCGACACCGACGAGCCGTACGTCCTGCCCGACGTGGTTCGGGACGTTCCTCCGGGCGGCGCGCGCATCTACCTGTCCCTGGGATCGCTCGGCAGCGCCGACGTCGAGCTGATGCGCCGGCTCATCGACGTGCTCGGCACTACCGAGCACCGCTACATCGTCAGTCTCGGGCCGCAGCACGCCGAGCTCGAGCTGGCGCCGAACATGGTGGGCGCCGAGATCCTGCCGCAGACACAGGTGATCCCGCAGGTCGACCTGGTGATCACCCACGGCGGCAACAACACCACCACCGAGGCCATGCACTTCGGCAAGCCGATGATCGTGCTGCCGATCTTCTGGGACCAGCCCGACAACGCCCAGCGGGTGGCCGAGCGCGGGTTCGGCATCCGCCTCGACACCTACGGTTTCGCCGACGCCGAGCTGACCGGGGCCATCGAGACGCTGCTCGGCGACCGGGCGCTGCGGGCCCGATCGGCGGCAACGGGCGCGCGGATTAGGGCCACTGAGCCGTTGCAGGTGGGTGCCGACGTCATCGAGGCGGCTGCGCGGACCGACGCCGCCAGACGTTGAAGGGCTGAGCGCGGGCAGCGCCGCCTAACCTCTGCAGTGTTGCGAACTGATTGCAGCTGCGAAGCCTTGGGATTAGCTTGGAGCGATGACCGCCAGCCCTCGACCGTTGACCGCCAGCCCGGCACCGGTGACCGACAAGCAGCGGATCAGCTTCACCCGTGACGAGGTGCCCCGGCTGTCGGCCCTGTTCGGCGTCGTCGCCGCCCTGCACATCGCCGGTTTCGGCCTGTTCCACTACTACAACTCACAGGCCAAATACCACGGCATTAGCGACGGCCACGGCAATCTCATCTTCGCCGGGGCCGCGGCTCTTGCCTACGGATTCGGCCTGCGACACGCCTTCGACGCCGACCACATCAGTGCCATCGACGACACGACGAGGTACCTGCTGCAGAAGGGAAAGCGACCCCTCGGCGTCGGTTTCTTCTTCTCACTCGGGCACTCCACGATCGTGATGAGCCTGTCGATCGGCATCGCCTTCGCGGCGAAGGCGGCCAGCAATTTCCAGCAGCGCTTCGCGGGCACCGGCGGCATCATCGGTACGGTCGTGTCGGCTACCTTCCTGTACCTGATCGCAGCGCTCAACCTGGCCGTCCTCGTCGGCGTCATCAAGATGTGGCGCCTGGCCAAGCGCGGCGAGTACAAGCAGGAGGAGCTCGACACGCTGCTGGCCCAGCGCGGCTTCATGAATCGCATCTTCAAGGGCCGCTACAACAAGTTCATCAACCACTCGTGGCAGATGTACCCGGTCGGGGTGCTGTTCGGGCTCGGCTTCGACACCGCTACCGAGGTCGGCTTCCTGGCGCTGTCGGCCACCGCCGCCACGGCCAGCGTCGGCGCCGGAGTCGCGCTGCCGCCGCTGGCGATCATCAGCCTCCCCCTGCTGTTCGCCGCCGGGATGAGCCTGATGGACACCCTCGACGGCGTCTTCATGAGCAAGGCGTACGGCTGGGCCTTCGTCACGCCGATCCGCAAGATCTACTACAACATCACGACGACCGGGCTCAGCATCTTCGTCGCCTTTGTCATCGGCACCATCGAGATCATCGGGCTGCTGTCGGACAAGCTGGGACTGACCGGCCAGCCGTGGGATTTCATCGGCGGGATCGACATCAACACGGCCGGCCGGATCATCGTCGGCGTCTTCATCGCCGTCTGGATCGGCGCGGTCGCCTATTACAAGCTCGGCAAGATCGACGAGCGCTACGGCGCACCGGTCGACACCCCCTTCGAGCCGGCCGCCTGAGGCCTAATCTTTGCGCCATGACCGACCCGGCAGCCGGTGTGCGACCCGCGGACGTGGAGTCCTGGCGCCCGTCGCTGCACCGATTCGGACTGCGGGTCACGGCCGCGCGGGTCCTGGTGCTGCACACGCTGGCGGCGGTCGGCCATGGCACGCCCGAGCAGATCTTCGGCCGGACCAAGGTCGTCCTGCCGGGCCTGAGCCTGTCCACGGTCTACCGCACGCTGGAGTCACTCGCCGAGCAGGGGATGGTGACCCATACGCACCTGGACCAGCACGTGAAGACGTACATGCTGGCCGAGCACGCCGATCACGCGCACCTGGTCTGCCGGGACTGCCACGACGTCCTGCTGCTCGACCACGACATCGCCGAGGCGCTGGCTCGGCAGATCAAAGCGGCGCACGGATTCGACGTCGACGCCGGCCATCTGTCGGTGTTCGGCCGGTGCGCCCGGTGCGCCCGGTGCGCCGGGCGCAGGTGACGCCGGCGCGCGCACCACGGCCGTCGCGAGCGGCCGCGTAGTCTGCCGTGACTGCTGCCGACCAGACGACGAGGGCTGTGCACATGGGGGCGAAGGTCGGTGTCCTGCGCGAGTCCGCGCCGGGTGAGCGGCGGGTCGCGCTCACGCCTGACGCCGTCGCCAGACTGCGCCCGCTCGGCCTGGATCTGGTCGTGGAGTCCGGCGCGGGCATGGCGGCCTGGTTCGGCGACACTGCCTACACCGCCGCGGGCGCCACGGTGACGGACCGCTCGACCCTGGAGGCGACCTGTGAGGTGCTGGCTTGCGTCCAGGCGCCGGCCGACCCG
>JAABUL010008786.1_pt1 | contig 10095 bp, 13 predicted proteins | sample 5559151 | NCBI WGS metagenome assembly JAABUL01 (sample SAMN10711876, study PRJNA513368) | rock metagenome | isolation source: Antarctica rocks | place: Antarctica: Victoria Land, Pudding Butte sud | reverse complement strand
ATCAATCAGTGACCTCAGAATGAATATGTTGTCGGTCGTGCGGAAGTCTTTCCTGAAGCCTGCCTGCCCCTTGGCTTTGACAGCATGCTCCTCAGCCCAAGATGCAATTCTCTGCTCTAGTACCATTGCAAACAGCTTAGCAACCACAGAACCCACTGTGATGCCTCTGTAATTGCCCATATCAAATTTGTCACCAGACTTGTAAACCGCAGTAATCAGCCCAACAGACAGACGTTCAGGGAAGTGGCTGGCAAGCATGCAATTGAACAGCACTGCTGCACAAGATCACCTCCATCTTCACACGACAAAGGCAGGGCGATTTTAGTTGGTGAAATTGGGAGTGCAATTGCGACATGTCGAACTGCAATACGACCTCGTGCTTTTCAAAACTCAGCGACAGGACTTGATCCAAAGGCTTTCTGCCCATCTCAGCTCTCGCACCGGTCATGGTAGTCTTGGCTGGCACAGCGTAGTCATTTCGGGCAACCTTTGCAGCCTCCCGCAGATTGCCATCGTGGAAGTTTTGTTGAGTGATCACCTTACAACGGCCTCAGCATACCCGCAGGGTGCCACAAAGGCGTCGTAGAGTCGCCTCTCAGACTTGGCTCGTGGAAATGCTTTGTTGGACTGGAGAGCCAGGCAAGCCCCGGTACTTAGAGTGCTTATGTCTGCACCATGCAGCGTTGTACTGAGCGTCCACAGTGCACCATGCACGCTTGCATGTACATGCGTCAACTTGTATTACTCCCAATCTGACTCTGTCGTGCACGCTGCAGACACATGGGGGACACGGTCAAGCTTCCAGAAGGCTTTGATCCTGCATGCTTCAGGCTGCTGCACAAGACAGCTGAGCTCGTGAGCAAAACTTCGGCTCATGCCTTAGTTGTCTTTGCCGACAGCAAGAAACAGTGTCAGTACTTCGCCTCTCCACACCTTCAGACACTATTTCTGAAGCCAGCAGCTGCAACTTTCTTCTGCCAGCAGCTGGTACAGCAATTCCATGACAATCAAGTAGTCAGGTCCAATTTCACCCCTTTACGCCAGCAGACAGCATGTGCCTATGTGTCTGAGCAAACAAAGCGAGCCGCTCAGTGGGCAAACAGCACACAGTGGCTTAGGCGAGCTGCAAAGCAGATAGCAGCAACCTACTCAAACAGGGCATTCTTTATGTATATATATGGAGGCGACAAGCTAGAGAAGCATCACCTTGCAGCAGCTCAGCTGAGCAGCATATTTGATTCAGCAGGTTGGGCTGACTTTGTTCAGAGCCTAGTCAACACAGCCACAGCTGCTGCCCTGACAAAGCTCGCCCTGACAGAGACGGCAGCGTAACAACTGGGACAAGTACTCAGTCAAAGCCAGCACTAGGACGTAAACGTCCGCGACAGTCTACAGAAGCACCCACAGCAAGCTCAGACAGTGCTCCAGAGGCGTGTTGCAAAGCATGCTGCAGAGCATGACGGCATGGCAGCTCCTGGCAATGCAGACTGGTTTCATGCTGCATTGTCTACCAACCCTGCCACATACATGGTGCCTTTGACGTCAGAAGCCTGGGCCTTGCCAGACTACAATGTGCACTCAAGGAAGCTTGTTGCTGCCCGGCCAGTTCAGGTCTGTCAAAGGATGTACACATGACTCTTTGCCGCTCACAGCCAGCAAAATTGATGTGATGCATGTACTAGGGCTGTCATTGACAATTGTGTCTGTGTATAGGTCACCAAGTGCGATGGCAGCTACCAGTGCACTTGCAAAGCCTTCACGCTTTTGGCTGGCTCAGATGCCCACCAGTGTCTGCACACTGTCCATGTGCGTGATCATGCACCAGATGTTGTCTTTGCTGAGCCACATGAAGTTGTCACCATTAGGTCACGCTTGCCAAACAGTCTTCCAGTTGCGTGCTGGGTAGAAGATGCATTTGTGACTCAGCCAAATGCAACTAATGACATCCTCAACTGCAGCCATGACTCTCACAGAAGCCGCTGTGAGCACGTCACCGCTGTCAGGGTACACCTAGATGGCTTCTGTCCTGAGCTTGGCCAGTGATGATACTGATGACCTGAACCCAGCTGAGATGGGTGTCAGCACTTACATTGGGTTCAATTCTGTCTCAGTCAAGCTTACACAGCTATAAGTCTCATTTCTGCCTGCATGTACAGGCTCAGGATGCTTATGACGACATACGAGAGCGACAATCAGCCCAGACAGAAGATGTGATCAATGACGATGTTGATCCCTGCTTGCGCCCCTGTGCCTCACCCCGGGACTCCTTTCCATACCCAGCAAATCCTGAGATAGTCACCCACATGAGGCAGTTGATGCTGCATGGGCCCCCTGTTGAGCTGAAACCAGCTATGCCGGCTGGCTTATGCCAATGTGGATGTCAGTACAGATATGTGGTTGCAAATGAGGCTTGTGATGTCTTTTGCACAGAGCCACATCTGGGGCGCAAATTGAGACTGTCAAGGCTGCACTGTGCCCTTAACAACCCTGAATGCACCATTGTGTATGACGGCACAGAAGATGGCCTCTTTCATTTCAGTGACCACTCATGCATGGCGCTGCGCAATACTGCATTCATATATAAGTGCCTTGCTGACTACTGACTCTGATCCAAGTCACAGGAAAGATTAAGATTAATCAGTCATAATCCAATCACGTCATCTGCACGTGGTCTGCAGGTGCTGTGGAAGCTTCTGTATGATCAGTAAAACCTTTATATTCATGTTAGTCATGCCTTCAACCCTATCATTTCTTTGGATTCCCGGGTTGCAGGTAGGGTTGGGAAGAGTGAAACTCAAAGATTTTACTCAACTCAGTGCACCTTTGAGTCTTACTCAGTCTGTAGATGTTCTACCTAAACTATTACTTTTCTTAATCTAAATTCAAAGGAACAAAACCACAGAAGAACAGGCAAGCCTTAAAACTCAAAGATAGAGATATTACAGGAAAAAGAAGGTTATGGCATGAGCCTGAGGATCTGTTCAACTGGAAAACCCTAGTTACTCAGTGTATTGTCAACACCCTCCTCACCTCCTGCCTGGCTTTTGGCCACTTTTGAGGCCGTAGAAGCGGGCCGGGAGCTGAGTGAGGCTCCCACACAGAGGAATGTAAACATTATACAATAATTATGATCTGTAACAGACCGGTTACAGAGTCTGTGAGTCTCTGCATGCAGTAGAATGCAGGCTTTTGTCATGCTTTTTGTGTAGAGTGCAGAGCGCGATTGGTCAAGGTTTTGATTGCTTTTTTGATTACAGGAGGCTAGAACTGGATCACTTTGTGACGCATGCCTTTGAGCGTGCTCCGCCGACACATAAGGTGGCAGTATGGCCTATAATATTACTTGCCCTGACTTTCAAAGCAAGGAATTCTGCAGACAGGATCCTCGGTACAGACATCTTGATCAAAGTTCTGTTTGGAGCAAGCAAAAACAGGGTCTTTCGCTTAAGTTGCTCGTATCTGAACAAGCGTATCCTCACAATTCCATGCAGCCGGCTCAGTGGTCCAGAGCACAATTTTAGTGAACGGTGAACTACTTGTGGCATCTCTTGACAGAGTTCAGTTTGCCAAGAGAGCCTTGAGGAACGAGCTTGTACCATGGTTCAGAGATTCAGTAATTGACAGCAACTTTCCTCTGTACGCTCAAGGCAAACTTGCTGGTAGATGGTGCACACCAGCTAGTAGAGGAACAGTTCCCGGACCCAAGAAAAGCATTGCTGTGCATGTGTACATGGGAAGCTGCAAGAAGGGCACCACCAAACTCATGCTTGTGATTGGCACCCACAAGCAGGTCAGCAAATATGTCGATCCTAAGTCAAAGCGCTCGTACAAGGGAGTAAGGCAGGATGAGTATAACGATGTCATCAGAAACCTTTGGCTGCCAGAGGGCAGCAGGCTGTTTCAGCAATCTGGCAAGTGGTCTCTGGCAGCTGCAGCAAGGCAATGCTCCAGCTCGCACCACTGTCAAGAACACCGCATTCATTGCTGCCAATGTGCCAGGCGAGCAGTTTTTGAAGTGGCCAGCAAACTCACCTGATCTATCACCGATTGAGACAGTATGGGCTTGGATGGATGCTACGCTGAAGCAGCAGTACAAGCCTAAGAATGTAGAAGAACTGAAAGAGTGTCTGAAGAAGGTCAGGCAACCCATTCCAGTTGACTACCTGGAGGCGCTGTTTGATGGCATGGATGACAGGATGACGCTGTGCATTAACTTGGACGGAGAACACATAGGAAAGTGATTGAACAGCAACTGTTTTAGCCTACCATCATTGAACCTTTGCAGTGTTTAGTGAGCTTGATACCTGACTGTGAAGCTGCTTGTGGGAAGTGTAGTTGCTGGTGATATGTCATGGCATATACACAAGCAGTGTATTTGTGCATGTCTCATCATCATCTATGACCACAGTGTCTGTTAAGACTGTAATGACAGTGGATGCGATGCCAGAAAACATGTTTGCATATGTTCAGAACATATGGCTGCCAATGGCAGCATGCAAAGGGGCATGCGCTCTCAGTAGTGCGTTAAAATCCCTACAACCAAGCACCATGTGCGCCGCCACAGGCACAAGGCAGGGACAGAGAAGCGCAAGGGAGCAGCTTACCGCACCAGGCCATACTGCAAGTGATCAGACAGGTAGATGTCGATTTCTTGCTCAACTTCACAACTAATAGATACAAGGCAAATCTGTATTTAAATGGAGTCAGGGTACAGGAAATGTTTGATTTCAGCTTCAGTGAGCTGAAGCAGAGGGTGGCTGCCAAGATGCAGCTTGTGCTGTGCTGTCAGCAAAGGTGCCACCTTGGGAGACATGTGTGTCAGCCCTTCTTTCCTGAGGATGCGTTTGACGGTGCTGGTGCTGAATTTAGCCCCAGAGTCTTGCTGTACTTGGGCAGCTATATCACGAGCACTGAAGCGTTCTGGAAATGCAGCTGCCATGCAAATGTGCTGCACTGCTGCAGCATCTGCTTTGTGAGGTCTGCCTGGTCTGGGCTGGTTGATGACATGACCAAACTGCTCATATCTCGCAATCCGCCTACTAATAAAATAATGACTGCATTGCATTTTCTTGACTATTGCACACAAAGACCATTCTGGGTGGTGCTTATGAAGGGTAACAGCTTCAAACTGAAGTTCCTGACGGGACTTGATGCACTGCTTGCTCATTATGCTGTTAAGCAACCTGCATCAGCCTCAAATATCAGCTGCAGCTCAAGCCACCTGTGTGTCTGATCAGTGCAACTGGGTCAATTTGCAAGTATTGCTTGCAGCAATACTGTGCTTCAAGCCGATTCACCCGACACAGGCGTGCATCACGCAACAGGCCCGGCAACAAAAGCAAGTACATAGCAAAGGCTTGCCTGTGTATGATCCAGTAGCTGTGTGATCAAAGGGTGTACAGTAGGGATTTCAGGCACTACAAGACTGACAGCGCATACCCCTTTGCATGCTGTCACTGGCAGCCATATGTTCTGAACACATGCAAACATGTTTTCTGGCATCACGTGCACTGTCTTTGCAGTCTGTTAAGACAACAGTCACTGTGGTCATATGATAATGAGACATGAAACACATCATTGAATCATTTGTGAACTTCACTGCATAACTCAGACTCAGTGCAATAAAAGAGAGACCTGCAGGAGAGAGCCTTGTGACAGATCGAACTTGGCCCACATACAAATTCGTCTAGTCCCTGCGACCACGCATTAGAACGCCATAATACATTTGGTAGTGCACAAGTCAAAGAGCGATGATGCGTGTGCGAGCAATCGTATTCAGTCATCCCACGGACTGATGAATCCAAACCCTGAGCGACGGCAGCATCGACGAGGAATCTAAAAGGGACGACGCCAGTTCAGACGCTATAAACTTCAAATCTCAGGTTGACTCTCCAACATTCTGTGAGGTTTTCAGAGGCTTTATTGCATTGCAATATAGTTGCACATTTCACAGTGGTTCAATCTTGAATCTCCAGCATACTTGAAGGATCTGTTGTCATTTCTGTAAGTGATATAATATCACTTGTATCAGCAGCTTTTCGAGTGTTGCTATCTGCAAAAAGACTCAAATTGACTATTGCGCAATATTTTTGGATTGCATGCAGATGGTGCACTACCCAGTTTCAGGCAGCTTGAAGGCTGGACAGATCCAATTGGCACCAGCAGCAGCTTACGTCCATGGTTTGCCTGACTTCAAAGTGCATATTCGCCCAAACAGACACCACTGGCAGAACAACAGACCTCCAGTACAGCTCAGTGTTGCACAGTTGGAGCGTCAGCTGTACCTCACTGGTAATCAAGCTGACAGCAGGACATATGTACAATACTGCCCCGGAGACAAGACAAAGCTTGCAGTAGATTGTGATAGCTACAGCAGCACCAACATAGCATTGTCAAAGGCCTTTGCAATGTTAAACTCTGAAGTGTTGCAGCCCATCATCACTTCCATCGCCACTACAACAGGCAAGTTGTTGTCAGTAGATGAGTTGGTGATTGAAGCGGCATGCAGAGAGACAAAGCCTGACAATGGCCACCGTCAATGGAAGCAAAGCTTTCATGTGTTCTTTCCTGAGATCAGCATCACATGCAAGCGCATTGCTGACCTGCTGGACCACCTGGAGATCCCACCCATATACTGTGACAGAGCACCATGGAGGGGTGAGTCTTGTTTGAGCCGCTGCTCCTAGATCTGACCTATTGCTACTAAGTCTAATCGAGCCCCACCCGCATGCAGGCACCGGCAAAAAGCTTTTCAGGCTTGTGGGCTGCTGCAAGGAGAGTATTGAGGATGTGCTAATGCCATACGTACCAACGCCATCAGCTGTGAGACAACATCCTATGCACCATCACGTGTTCACATTCTTAACTGGTGACGAGCAGGATATCACAGACCTCATTCCAATGGTGGATGACAGGCCAAGTCAGCGTCAGCGCACAGCCACAGAAGCTGCTCACATGAACCAAGACAACAACAGGTCTTTCTCCATTGCATCATGGCTGGACAAGGAAAAGGAGACGAGATACAAGACACTTGCACTGGCTGCCCTCAACGCCAAGGGCATGGGCTCGGGCTTTGAGCTTGGCAAGCTGAAGGGCAGCCAAATAGCAGGCATCACCAACAGGCACACAGGCAGGCAGTGTGCCTATGGCTGCAGCCACGAGAGCAACAGTTTCTTCATCGACTTTGAACGCTCTGGTGCAATTGCGTATCATTGCTATGGAGTTGATTGCAGACCAAGGAAAGCCATGACACTTGGGCAATGGTCTGAAGGGCTGAGCAGCATGCTGAACAACCCGGAGATGTGGCAGCCTGGAAGCTGTGTAGATGCTACCTTGCTGAAGAATGCGCAGAATTGCGGCCGCAAAGCAACTCCAAAAAAAGAGCAGATGATCGACCAGGACTGGTACTCTGAGTTGGAAGAGACGGTGTGCCGTTATATCAGCAACTTTTGGGTTTTTGTCAGCAAGCCCTCAGTGTGCGTGTTGCAAACGCTGGACTCAGATGGCCAAGTTGCTACGTACACACGGTATGACGGCAACAAGCTGAAAAACGTTGTGCAACCCTACGAATGGGCGTTCCAACTTTGGAACAAGAGCCACCTAAGAGAAACGATGGGGACTAAGGTAACATTGCTTGTTTGTTGACTATGCATGTCGATAATTTGCTCATTGTTGTGCCTTGTGCAGGCCAAATTTGTTGGTCAACCTTGGGATAACAGAGTGGCGCCTGACGAGTATAACCTCTGTGCAAATATGATGCCGTTGCTAAAGGTTGAGCGCAAGACACTCTCAGAGGCTTACATGGCAGAGCTCAAGCCCATCCTCACACACATACGTGAGGTGTTGTGTGCTGGCAGTGAGCCTGACTACACTGTTCTCATGGCTTGGCTTGCGCACGTGGTGCAAGACCCTGCTGAGAAGACTGGCTGGTGCCCTGTCATTATCTCCAATCAGGGCACAGGAAAGGTGAACACTTTTGGTGACTGAGTTGCTTTGCTCAAGTGTACCTCTATGTCCAGGTTGCTATGCTATGCAGGGGATGATATTTAGCAGCCTGGTAGGCGGTATATTTGCAGAGCTAGGATTGCACGTTACCAACTTTGACAGCGTCGTGAGCAGGTATTAAGTAAATCATTCATGCTTTGCACGCTTTGCTGTGCCGACTAATGTGTGTTGTGCAGATTCAACGATGAGCTGAGCATGAAGAGCTTTGTACTGATTGATGAGGGAATGTGAGTTGTCATGATCAAAGAGTCTTATTTTGCTATTAAATACAATGAAACCATAACTAACAAGTCTTTGTGATGCTCAGGTTTTTTGGCAACAAGTGAGCAAATCTCTCTGGCACAATGTCTGTCACCCATTCGCTTTGAAACGTGCTGATGCCCTTTCCATCAATGGAGTTGTCCTTGCGCCGCTTGCCATTCCATGTGTTCTGCTTGTTGATGACACTTCTGAGGTTGCACCGCTTGCTGTCCAGCCTGTCTTGGTCACTATGGTCAACCATGCTTGGTGGTGAATCTCCCATGATGTGCTGATGCATTTCGTCTCTGTTCCCATTCTTGTTTTGCACATAGCGCTCATTGGTCAACTCAATGCGGATCCTGCTATAGCTATTGCTATGTCATCCAACTGTCGACGTGCATCAACTGTCCGTTCCTTGGATTCAATCTACCTTTCATGCCATCTTACAGGGGAGACGCGGAGCGGATGAAGACTCTGGTGAGATTGTGTCCTTTCTGCAACTTTGTCTGCCACTTTACACATCAAATTGGATGCTAAAACCGACCATGCGTACAGATCACAGAAGATATGGCAAGATTCGAGCAGAAATATCAATCACCAGAGGTGCTGCCCAGCTTCCACAATTTCCTGGTCCTTAGCAACAACATGAAGGCAGTTCAGGTGCCTAACGAAGAGCGTCGTTTTTTCATGCTGGAGGCGATTCGCAAGCATTACACACAAGCAGATTGGTCTGCCATGTGGGCGTTGGTCAAGGACCCGTCGTTTCAGCACCTGTTCTATCAGTATCTCTTGCCTCTAGACACCAACATCATCCACAAGGGACAGGCCCCGATGACTGCCTTCAAGACACGCGTCCAAGCAAGGCAGGCACCGGAGGCGATCAAATTCATGAAAGGCTTGCTGGATGAACCAGCATTGATGCAGAAGAGCATGACTGATCTAAGTGACAGCGAGCACATGGCGATTCGTGATGAGTTCGAGTCAAAGGGACGGTTCCTGATCAAGTCCCGTCCCAACGTCGAGTCACCAGCCTTTGCTAATCTGGCAGAAGAAGCTGAATGGGAACGCTTTCAACTGGGGAAGGACTTGCAGAAAAACAGCCCCGTGAAGGAGCTGGTTCCAATCAGGCACGTGATCCAATGCATAATGCAGCATTTCAGAGGCGAATCGTACGTGCGCATCACAGCTGATGATGTCAACACGTCACTAGAGGGGCTCGGTCTGACGAAGCATCACAACCTGCGCATCCCTACTGGGGCAAACGGTGCTATGCATTCCCAAGCGTGCAAGGCTTGCGGTACTTGCTAAAAAGCCACAATTGGCTGACAGCTGAAGATGAGGTTGTTGAAGAAGAGGACTAGCTAGGCAACGCGACAAGCATGCGATAATATCAGATGCCTTTATGTGTTCATGACTTACCCAATACTCTAGACAGTATATTTGGATAGTTAATGGTGGTGTGCCGCAGATCCTTTGTAGATTTAGTTATGGTAGGCGTGTGTCCGCTCATACACCTATTTTGCGAGCTGCTAACTATGCTGACGTCCCTAAAGTTGTTTGCAAGTTGTCCTCGATCTTTGTTTCTGTTGTCCCCGGGCCCGTCAGCCATTTGTGAACCAAGGCATGTCCCGAACCTGCACCCACATCTGTGCATCGCCATGATTTGTATATTGACCTTTCCCGGCAGAATGCCCTCATCAATTTTAACGATCAGCAATGTCTGAGCTGTATGAATCTTATATAAGATGCCATAACTAATAGTGCAGCCCTCTGTGCATCAGCAGGGTAATAAATTCAGTCTGTGCAAAATTCTGTAGAGAGTATGGGTTGGCTCCGAAACCACGAGGGTTG
>JAABUL010008784.1_pt1 | contig 10101 bp, 9 predicted proteins | sample 5559151 | NCBI WGS metagenome assembly JAABUL01 (sample SAMN10711876, study PRJNA513368) | rock metagenome | isolation source: Antarctica rocks | place: Antarctica: Victoria Land, Pudding Butte sud | reverse complement strand
GCACGCGACGAACACGACGAGGTCGACGCCCAGCGGGGCACCGGTCAGCAGGTCCACCCCGTCAGCTCACAAGCTCGAGAAGGTCAGGGCCTGAAGACCACCTTGCGGACGCCGGGGTCCTTCTGCTGGAACTTCTCGTACCACTCCGGCGCGTCCTCCAGGGGCACCTGCTGGGTCACCAGCTCGCCGGCGCCCAGCACGTCGCCGTCGGCGAGCAGCGGCATCAGCTCGTCGATCCAGCGCTTGACGTTGGCCTGCCCCCAGCGAAGTGTGACCTGCTTGTCGAACAGGTCGCCGAGCGGGAACATCTGCATCATCCCGGTGTAGACGCCCGTGACGCTGACGTTGCCGCCCCGGCGCACGCTGGCCAGCGCGTGGTGGAAGGCGATCAGCCGGTCCGGCTGCAGCTTCAACGTCTGCAGCACCCGGTCCGCGGTGGACCCGTGCGCCTCCATGCCGACCGCGTCGATGACGACGTCGGCACCGCGGCCGCCGGTCATCTCCTCGATCACGGCGGCGGGTCCTTGTGCTCGTCGTCGTCGACGGTCTCGGCGCCCCACGTGCTGGCCTCCTCGAGGCGATCGGGGACGTTGTCCACGGCGATCACCCGCTCGGCTCCCTTGTGCTTGGCGATGCGCACGCACATCTGCCCGATGGGACCCAGGCCGTAGACAGCGACGGTGCCGGTGCGCTCGTCGACGTCGCCGTAGGTGACCGCCTGCCACGCCGTCGGGAGCACGTCGGAGAGCAGCATGGCGGCGAGCTCCGGCACCCCGTCGTCGACCTTGATGGGGCCGTACTGCGCCTGCGGCACCCGCAACAGGGTGGCCTGGCCGCCGGGCACCCCGCCGTACATGTGCGTGTAGCCGAACAGCGCGGCGCCCTTGCGGCCCTTGAGGTTCTGCGTGGTCTCGCACTGGCTCTGGTAACCGCGGGTGCAGAGGAAGCAGTGCCCGCAGGAGATGTTGAAGGGGACGACGACGGTGTCGCCCGCCTTGATGTGGGTGACCTGGCTGCCGACCTCCTCCACCACGCCCATCGGCTCGTGGCCCAGGATGTCGCCGGGGAGCATCGCCATCGACGCGCCCTTGCCGAACAGGTGCAGGTCGCTGCCGCAGAGCCCGGTGGCCGTGACCCGGATGACCGCGTCCGTGGGCTCCTGGATCTGCGGGTCAGGGTGGTCGTCGACGCTGACCTTCTGCTGGTGGTGCCAGGTGACCGCCCGCATCAGTCCTTCCCGCCGAGCAGGCCGCCCAGTTCGCCACCGATGCCCCCACCACCGCCGCCGGTGAACTTCGAGATCAGGTCGGCGGGGTTCAGGCCGAACTTCTGCAGCATCCCCGCGTGCTGGTCGGTGTCGACCCGGTCGGGGAGCTCGCCATCGGCCTGGGTCGCCTCGTCGTGCTGGCCCTGGCTGTGGAGGAGCTCAAGGATCTGGTTCTTGTCGATTTGCATGCGACCGGTGTGCCCGGCTGCACCTAGTGCGAACGCCGTCGCGGCCGTCAACCCAGCGACTCGGACAGCTCCAGCCAGGCGTCCTCGGTGGCTGCCTTCTCCGCGACGACGGCCTTGAGCTCGCCGTCGAGCGAGAGCGCCTGCTCGTAGTCCGCCGCCGCGAGCGCGAGGGCGGCGTGCAGCTCGGTCTCCTTGCGGTCCAGCCGCTCCAGCAGCCGCTCCAGCTTGGTCAGCTCCTTGCGCACCGCCCTGCTGTCCCCGCCGGCGCGCGCGATCTGCTGGGGCACCGGCGACTCGTCCCGCCGCCGCTCCACCAGGTATTGCGCGACCCCGCCGGGCAGCGCCGCGAGCGAGCCGTCGCCCATCAGCGCGACCGTGCTGTCGCACACCCGCTCCAGGAACCACCGGTCGTGACTGACCACGACCAGCGTGCCGGCCCAGCCGTCGAGCAGGTCCTCCAACGCGGTCAGCGTGTCGACGTCGAGGTCGTTGGTCGGCTCGTCCAGGAGCAGCACGTTGGGGCCGCCCATGAGCAGGCGCAGCAACTGCAGCCGACGCCTTTCGCCGCCGGACAGGTCCCCGACACGCGTCCACTGCCGCTGCGCCGCGAAGCCGAACCGCTCGAGCAGCTGCCCGGCGGAGAGCTCCTCGCGGCCGACCCGCAGCATCCTGGCCACCTGCTCCACGGCCTCCAGCACGCGCTGGGCCGGCGGCAGCTCGGCGACGTCCTGGGACAGGTACGCCGGGGCGACGGTCTGCCCCACCCTGACCGTGCCGGCGTCCAGCGCACGCTCCCCGGTGAGCACCTTCAGCAGCGTGCTCTTGCCGGCACCGTTGACCCCGACGAGCCCGACCCGGTCCCCCGGCCCGAGCCGCCAGGTGATGCCGCGCAGCAGCTGCCGGCCGCCGAGCGCGAGCGACGCGTCCTCCACGTCGTAGACGCTCTTGCCGAGCCTGGTCGCGGCGAACCGCTGCAGCTCGGCGTTGTCGCGCGGCGGTGGCTCGGTCTCGATGAGGGCGTTGGCCGCCTCCACGCGGTAGCGCGGCTTGCTGGTGCGGGCCGGCGCGCCTCGGCGGAGCCAGGCAAGCTCCTTGCGCAGCAGGTTCATCCGCCGCGACTCGCTGGCCGCGGCCTGCCGGGTGCGCTCGGCGCGGGCCAGCACGTACGCCGAATAGCCGCCCTCGTAGGCGTAGACCTGTCCCCCCGCCACCTCCCACACTGCGGTGGCGACCTCGTCGAGGAACCAGCGGTCGTGGGTGACCACGGCGAGCGCGCGGTGCCGCGGACGGCTGCCGGCCGGACCGCCGGCCGGACTGCCGGCCGTCCCGCTGGAGAGGTGCTGGGCGAGCCAGGCGACGCCCTCGACGTCGAGATGGTTGGTCGGCTCGTCGAGCAGCAGCAGGTCAAGGTCCCGGGTGAGCAGGCTGGCCAGCGCCGTTCGTCGGCGTTCACCTCCCGACAGGCTGCCGACGGTGCGCTCCAGCAGCCGCTCGATCTCCAGTCCCTCGAGCACGGACCGGATGCCGGCGTCGCCGCGCCACAGGTGCTCGGGGGTGTCGTCGCCGACCACGGCGTGCAGCACGGTGTCCGCGTCGTCCAGATCGTCGGTCTGGGTCAGCAGCCCGATCCGCAGGTCGCTCGCCTGGGTCACGCGCCCCTCGTCGGGGGCCTCGCGGCGGGTGAGAACGTCGAGCAGCGTGCTCTTGCCTCCGCCGTTGCGGCCGACGATGCCGATCCTGTCGCCGGCGGACAGTCCGAGGCTGACCCGGGTCAGGATCGCGGTCGTGCCGTGCGCCTTGCTGACGGTGTCGAGGCTGACGAGCGCCGCCGCGGGGGAGGTCACGCGACCACCCTGGCGCCCGGGACAGGCCCGGTCGCCCGCCGGACCGTGCGGCAGGTGCCCGAGGCGGTCAGGCCGTCGGCGATCCGTACGGCGTCGGCTGGCGTCCGGGCCAGCACGGCGACCGTCGGGCCGCTGCCGGAGACCACCGAGCCGGCGGCCCCGAGTGCCTCCGCCGCATCGAGCACGGCGCGCAGCTGCGGGCGCAGGCGCAGGGCCGCTGCGGCCAGGTCGTTGTGCAAGGCGGCGCCGAGGGCCACCGGGTCGCCGACCCGCAACGCGGCGAGCACGCCGTCCGGGCGGTCGTCCCTGCGCACGGTGCCGGGCAGCGGCCGGGCCGGCAGCTCCCTGTCGTGCTCGGCGAAGACGTCGGCGGTGGACAGCCCGCCGCCGGCCAGCGCGAGCACCCAGCAGAAGCTGCCGGTCCCGAGCACCCGGGTCAGCTGCTCGCCGCGGCCGGTGCCCAGCGCCGTCCCGCCGTGCAGGGCGAAGGGCACGTCGCTGCCCAGCTCGGCAGCCAGCTCCTGCAGCTCGTCGCGGCTGCATCCGGTGCGCCACAGGGCATCGCAGGCCAGCAACGACGCGGCTGCGTCGGCCGATCCGCCGGCCATGCCGCCGGCGACGGGGATCCCCTTGTGCAGGGTGAGGCGGACGGCCGGGTCGACGTCCCTGCGGTCGGCGAGGAGCAGGGCGGCGCGCACGGCGAGGTTGTCCTCCCCCGTCGACAAGCTGCCGGCGCCCTCACCGGTGATCTCCACGGTGGTCCCCGGCGCCGGGGCGGCGACCACGTCGTCGAACAGCCCGACGGCGTGGAAGACCGTGACCAGCTCGTGGTAGCCGTCCTTGCGGCGGGCCCCGACCGCGAGGTGCAGGTTGATCTTCGCGGGCACCCGCACGGTCACGGGGGAGCCCGGGCCGGTGCGCGGCACGCGGCCTCCTCGGTCTGGTCCTGCTGTCGCCGACGAGCGTAGGCGTCGGGCTCTTCCGGCCGGCCGTGCCGGGCCGGTGGACGCGGGGGAGGGAACCTGCGACCGTGTGCCTTGTGACACGACGTCGTAGGTCGATGACACAGCGTGAGCGGTTGCGGCGGCTACTCCCGCTGTTCACCGTGCTGGGGCTGCTGCTGGGGCTCGCTGTACGGCCGACGGCGGCCACGACCACGAGTACGGCGGCCACCACGCTGATCTCGCAGGACCGGCCGGCCACCGCCTCCTCGGCGCAGAACGGCGGCACCCCGGCCGGCGCCGTGGACGACGGGGACACGAGGACACGCTGGTCGAGCCTGGCGCGCGATCCGCAATGGGTGCAGCTCGACCTCGGTGGCACCGCCACCCTCACGCGGGTGGCGCTGGCGTGGGAGTCCTCCTACGGGTACTCGCTCTACGAGTTCCAGGTGTTCGGGTCGCTGCCCCGACCCGCCGGCAGGTACGTGCTGGCGGCACCGCAGGTCACCGGCGTGACCCCGTCCTCGGGGTCGCCGGCGCCCACCGGATTCCACCAGTTCCAGGCGAACTGCACTGCCACGCACGACCGGATGGACGACCCGATCGTGCACCCGGGCCAGCCCGGCGCGTCGCACCTGCACACCTTCCTCGGCAACACCACCACCGACGCGGACAGCACGCTGGCCTCGCTGCAGGCAGGGGGGACGGCGTGCAAGACGCCAGGGGACCGTTCGGCGTACTGGGTGCCGAGTCTGATCGACGCGCGGCGCATCGTCGATCCCGAGGGGCCGCAGGTCATCTACTACAAGAGCGGGGTGCGCGACTACACCAGCGTGCGCCCGTTCCCGCCGGGCCTGCGTTTCGTCGTCGGCAGTCCGGAGGCCGGCCCGCGGCAGTTCCTCGGCGCGTCGGTGCGGGGCTTCGAGTGCGGCAACAGCTACGACAACGCCGACATCCCGACGAGCTGCCCCGCGGGCACCCAGCTGAATGTGCGCTACCAGGCCCCCAGCTGCTGGGACGGGACCTACCTCGACACGCCGAACCATCAGGACCACATGGCCTATCCCGTGGACGGGCGCTGCACGGCGGGCCACTCGGTGCCGCTGCCGATGATCGAGCTCAAGATCGCTTTCCCCGTCAGCGGCGACCTGTCCAAGGTGCGGCTGTCCAGCGGTCGGGGCTATTCCTTCCATTACGACTTCTACGACGCGTGGGACCCGGCGACGCTGGCTGCGCTCGTCGACCACTGTGTGCGCGGCGGGCTGCAATGCGACGCGCGGGGATATGACCAGACCCAGCCCGGCAAGGGCGCGGCGCTGACCACCGATTACCGCCTGCCCTGAGCAGAATGCATCAGCGCAGAAATCATCGGCTGGGGACCGTCACCACCGCTACCCCGACGGCCCGATAGACGCCACGACACGATGGCGTCGTAGACCGCACCCCGGTGACGCCGAGTCGCGCGAGCACGCCCGGCAGGTCCGCAGAGGTGCCCTCGCCAAGAAGGAACGGCGAGGCGAAGCGGGCCTGCAGGAGCCGGGCGGCCGCGACGGGCTGCAGCCGCGCGTCGCCCGGGAGCCTGGTCAGCACCGAGTAGGTCCCTGCCAGCGCGTGACCGCAGAGCGCGAGCTGGCCCGGCGCTCCACCGCGCAACGGCGGCGTGCCCGAGATGACTCTGCATCAGGAGGGGGACGGCGACGCTGGTGTCGAGCGCCACCGGTGCCGTCACGTCCGACCGGCGTCGATCAGCGCGAAGACCACCCCGTCGTCGAGGACGGTGTCACTGGCGGCAACAAGGACCCCGTCTTCGTCGACGAGCCGGGCCGTCCGGCCGCCGGGGATGACCGTCACGCCGGCACCGTAGCGGGAGATGTCGACCTTGCTGCCGGCGGTCAGGCCGATCGCGTCGCGCAACACCTTGGGGACGAGGATGCAACCGACGCTGTCCACGGTGGCCTCCACTGGGATGACGCTACCGGCCTGATCCCAGGCCGGAACGCCCTGGCGCCGCGGCGATGGCGGCGAAGGCCGCGACGTCCAGCGCCTCGCCGCGCAGCCCGGGATCCACACCGGCCGCGCGCAGCACGAGCTCGGCGTCGGCCGGCGACCCGGCCCAGCCGGCCAGTGCCGCCCTCAGCGTCTTGCGGCGCTGGGCGAAGGCGGCGTCGATCACCGCGAACGTCTTGCGCCGCAGCGTCTCCGGGCCCGGCGGCTCCCGGCGGGTGACGGCAACCAGCGAGCTGTCGACGTTCGGCACCGGCCAGAAGACGCTGCGCGGCACCGCGCCGACCAGTCGCGCCGACGCCCACCAGGCCGTCTTCACCGACGGCACGCCGTACACCTTGGATCCGGGCGGGGCGACGAGGCGCTCGGCCACCTCGGCCTGCACCATCACCAGGCCGGTCTCCAGCGAGGGCAAGGTCTCCAGCGCGCGCAGCAGCAGCGGCACCGCGACGTTGTAAGGCAGGTTGGCGACCAGGCGCACGGGCGTGTCGCCTGGCAAGAGCTCCGGCTCGAGGCGCAGCGCGTCGGCCACCACGACGTCGGTCCCCGGCGCGGTCCCCGGCAGTGCCGCCCCCAGCACCGGGTCGATCTCGACGGCGACCACCAACGCCCCCGCCTCCTGCAGCCCGAGAGTGAGCGAGCCCAGCCCGGGCCCGACCTCGAGCACCCGCTCACCCGGGTGCACGCCGGCCAGCCGCACGATCCGGCGCACGGTGTTGGCGTCGTGGACGAAGTTCTGGCCGAGCTGCTTGGTCGGGGTGATGCCCAACCGGGCCGCGAGTGCGCGCACCTCCACCGGACCGTGCAGTGGCGTCACGGACCGAAGACGCGGGTGGCGGTCGCGTCGGCGTCGGCTGCCAGCGCCGCCACGTCCACCCCGCGCACCTCGGCAAGCAGCCGCAGGGTGAGCGGCACCAGGGCCGGCGCATTCGGCCGGCCGCGCCAGGGGACGGGTGTGAGAAAGGGCGCGTCGGTCTCCACCAGCAGCTGCCCCGCCGGCACCACCGCCGCCGCCTCGCGCAGCCCGCCGGCGTTCTTGAAGGTCGCATTGCCCGCAAAGGACATGACGTAGCCGCGGTCCGCGCACAGCCGGGCCATGGCGACGTCACCGCTGAAGCAGTGGAACACGGTGTGCTCCGGCGCCCCCTCCTCGGCGAGCACGCGCAGCACGTCGTCGTGGGCGTCGCGGTCGTGGATGACGAGCGCGACGCCGGCGGATTTCGCGATCGCGATGTGCGCGCGGAAGGCCAGCTCCTGCAGCGCCCAACCCTCGGCGGTGGTGGTGTGGAAATGGTCCAGGCCGGTCTCCCCCACCGCGCGCACCTCGGGTCGGGCGGCCAGCGCCTCGAGCTCGCGCAGGTCCTCTTCAGTGACCGTGGCGGCCTCGTCCGGGTGCACGGCGACCGCCGCACGCACCCCGTCGTACGCCGCCGCGGTCGCCGCGGCCCATCGTGAGCTGGGCAGGTCGGTGCCGATGGTGACCACCCGCGTCATGCCCACCGAGCTGCCCTGGGCGAGCACCTCCCCGACCGGCCGGTCGACGATGTCGAGATGGCAGTGGCTGTCGGTGCAGGTCACCCCGTCCGGCAGCGGCTCGGGCAGGGGTGGCACCTCGCCGGCGCGGTCACCGCCCGCCATCGCCCTCGGCCTCCAGCCGCGCGTGCTCCTCGACGACGATGGAGGCGTCGAGCTTGGTGAACAGCGGAGTCGGCGGCACCAGCGGGGCGCCCACCGGCAGCGGTCGGGTCTCCCAGCGGGCCGCGACGTCGACGTACTCCCCCTGCAGGACAAGGTAAGAGGGGCCGCCGTCGAGGTCGGCGACCTCACGCAGCTCAGGCTGGCCCTGCCATCTTCCGGTGCCCCCGAGCATCCCGTGCACCAGCTCCGCGCTGCGCGGCAGGAACGGTGACAGCAGCGTCCCCGCGTCGCTGACGAGCTGCAGCGCGATGTGCAGCACCGTCGCCATCCGGTCCGGGTCGCTCTCGCGCAGCTTCCACGGCGCCTGGTCGGAGAGATATTTGTTCGCCTCTCCCACGACCCGCATCGCCTCGTTGACGGCGGCCTTCTGGTTGCTCTTCTCCAGCAGCGCACCGACCGTGTCGAAGCCGGTGCGCGAGGCCGAGAGCGCAGCCTGGTCGGCGTCGGTGCGCTCCCCGGCCGCCGGGATCGAGCCGACATTCTTGGCCGCCAGCGAGACCGAGCGGTTGACCAGATTGCCCCAGCCGGCGACGAGCTCGGTGTTGTTGCGGGTGAGGAACTGCTCCCAGGTGAAGTCCGTGTCGCTGCTCTCCGGCCCCGCGACGGCGAGGTAATAGCGCAGGGCGTCGCTGTCGTAGCGGGCCAGGAAGTCCCGGACGTAAATGACCACCGAGCGCGAGGAGGAGAACTTCTTCCCCTCCATGGTGAGGAACTCGCTCGACACCACCTCGCTCGGCAGCGCCAGGTGGCCGAGCGGCCCGACGTTGCCCGGTGGGGCGCCCTCGCCGTCGTAGCCGAGCAGCATCGCCGGCCAGATGACGGAGTGGAAGACGACGTTGTCCTTGCCCATGAAATAGCGCGCGTCGGCGTCCGGCCCCCACCAGGGCCGCCAGGCATCCGGGTCGCCGCTGCGCCTGGCCCATTCCACCGACGCGGACAGATAGCCGATGACCGCGTCGAACCACACGTAGATCCGCTTGTCGGCCCGGTCCCGCCAGCCGTCGAGCGGGATGGGCACACCCCAGTCGAGGTCGCGCGTGATGGCGCGCGGTTTGAGCTCGGAGATGAGGTTGGTGGTGAAGCGCAGCACATTCGGCCGCCAGTCGGTGCGCGCCGCCAGCCAGCCACCGAGCGCGTCGGCGAACGCCGGCAGGTCGAGGAAGAACTGCGCGCTGTCTACGAAAAGCGGCGCCTCACCATTGATCCTGCTGCGCGGCTCGATGAGGTCCTGCGGATCGAGCTGGTTGCCGCAGTTGTCGCACTGGTCGCCGCGGGCGCTGGGGTAGTTGCAGATCGGGCAGGTGCCCTCGATGTAGCGGTCCGGCAATGTGCGACCGGTGCTCGGCGAGATGGCCGACAGCTGGCTGCGCTCGACGATGTAGCCATTGCTGTGCAGGGCGGTGAAAAGGTCCTGCACCACGGCGTAGTGGTTGCGCGTGGTGGTGCGGGTGAACAGGTCGTAGGACAGCCCGAGCTTCTGCAGGTCCTGCGCGATGACCCGGTTGTAGCGGTCTGCCAGCTCGCGCGCCGTCACGCCCTCGCGGTCGGCCTGCACCTGGATCGGGGTGCCGTGCTCGTCGGTGCCGCTGACCATCAGCACCTGGTTGCCGGCCATCCGCTGATAGCGGCTGAAGACGTCGCTCGGCACGCCGAATCCGGCCACGTGGCCGATGTGGCGGGGACCGTTGGCATAGGGCCAGGCGACCGCGGTGAGCACGTGGCGGGCCATGCGGCTCAGATTAGGTGGCAGGCGCGACCGAGATCCGCAGCGGGTACGGGTCAGCGACGCTTGGCCGCCACCACCGCGTCGAACACCGCCCGCTTGGGCACGCCCGCCGCCAGCGCCACCGCCGCGATCGCCGCCTTGCGCTCCTCACCCGCCGACTCGCGCAGCGCCACCTCGTCGGCCAGGTCGGAGGGCGCGGCGACCACGGGTACGGCGGGGGCACCGGCGACCACCAGCGTCACCTCCCCCTTCACCTCGCGGTCGCCCGCCCAGGCGGCGAGCTCCCCGAGCGGCAGCCGCACGACCTGCTCCCACGTCTTGGTCAGCTCGCGGGCGAGCACTCCCGGCCGCTCGGCGCCGAAGGCGACCGCGAGGTCGGCCAGCGCACCCGCCACCCGGTGCGGCGACTCCAGCAGCACCAGCGTCCGCGGCT
>JAABUL010008783.1_pt1 | contig 10101 bp, 16 predicted proteins | sample 5559151 | NCBI WGS metagenome assembly JAABUL01 (sample SAMN10711876, study PRJNA513368) | rock metagenome | isolation source: Antarctica rocks | place: Antarctica: Victoria Land, Pudding Butte sud | reverse complement strand
ATGGCTATGCGTAATAGAGACCAGAAGAACAAAGCAGCAGATATGTTCTGTAAAGTGTCGATTACACAACACCTTCGAAGGATGACACGGTAACTCTCCCATGCCTTGTTTCCACAACGTGAATGCACTGAACTGACCTATCTTGAGTCTTGCTCCTCCCCCCCGCCTTCAAACCTCAAGATTGTACAAAAACCGCGGCCCCAAATTCCTTCTCAACCTCTCACCCACCATCTCCCCAATCTTCTCCACTCGAACAGCCGTAACAGCAGCACGAGGCCTGCCACTCCTAGGCCTGTCTGTGCGAGAGAGAGAGAGAGAAGAGCAAAGGCCTTTTGCACTCTCGAGTCGGTTTGTAGTTTCCGACCCTAATATAAGCGGCCTTCCCAGACAGCATGGTAAATCCTGAACACAATACCACAGGAATCGATATGTTGGTATTGCCAATAATTTAAGTAAGAAAATTCCGAGGACGTCTCTTGGCCCAGGTCCGTAGCTGGAACCGATCTGTTTCATCCTCGGATCCGGATGGTGACCGTTTATAGTAGGGCCAGAAGCTAGAGACCGACTCGAGAGTAGGATGCGAATCCTATGGAGTCTATGAGGGATGGCATAGTATTTATATTGCAGCTTCATTCTACGTCGCAACCGTGTTGAAGCAACGTCATGCTCGGATCTTCGCTTTCGCTCCTTCTCTTCGCACGTCGTAACTCGGCCCTAATACGATCCAAAAATCTCAATCTCTATTTCCCCTCCATGCCTTACTCTCGCTCTTCGTTGGCCGTCTCGAGGGCTGCCTGCTCATCCACAGCAGCACCAACAGCAGCCTCCCCGCCCTCCACCTCACTGCCAGCCCCATTTACCCCCACAACAGCACGCGGCCTCCCACTTCTCGGTCTATCAGCAACATATTCCAGCTTCAACTGCAGGCTCACCGCGGGATCAAAGCCTCTTTCGCGCGCCTGTCTCTTGAGGCGGTAGATGGATTGACGGCTCAGTTTCGTTACGGCTTGGATGATGGGCAAGGGGATGCCGGCCTCGGCTAGGGCGAGAGCTTGGAGGCGCGTTCCCGGGTCGTAATTGATGCTTTGTTTGTTGGGCATTTTGGTGTGGGGGGTAATGGGGGAAGGAGAGGGGGGTTGCGAAGTAGGAGGTGGGTTTTGGAGGTGAGATATTGTTAGTCATGATCATTACAAGGAAATCGATAGGGTTAGGGTTGAGCCCGTCAACGAGCTACACGCTATCCCCTCTTCCCCTTCCCCAAAACAATCTCCCCCCCTCACCAACTCCCCCCTTCCCCACCCACCAAATCACCTCGCAATAACACCGTCAATACCGTAAACCATCCATCCATCCCTCAAAGTACTTAAAAATGCCCAAGCGACAAGCTATTTGGTTTTGAGAACGTTCGTGTTTGTTTCTTCGGTGGTTATGAGCTTTGGGGGGCGGTTTTTTGAGATAATGTGCTGTGTACCTCCAGAAGGTGAACTTGAAATGGAAAGATTGGCTTTGTATGACGGCGATTCGCGAACAACAAGCAACCCAAATTTTGATGGAATATATAAACTTAACCCATGATCAGAGGTACCGAAACTCTCTTCTTCTGTGCTTCGAATCCCGAAATAAAAGGCTACACAACAACCCGCGACGTGGGCCCTGGGTTGAAATCTCTCTTCTCAATCTCATTGACTGGGGTATAGCTTGTGGCTGAAGAAGGCACAACCCATTCGAGCCAGCAGAAATGTCTATTGCTATCAGCAAAGCTGAGCGTTCTGTGTAGTTGGAAGAAAGAAGATACAGCGCACTCACATTCCCCATCCCCGCGGACAGGAGCAACCGCGAATGGGGCAATAGAAGGTATGTTGTCCAAGGGAAGCCATGCCGGGGTAGCCGGGGAGGAAGATAATAATGGGGGGGAATTGAGAAGATGCCAGGAAATAGGCCCGTGAAGAACTGCGGAAGCGAGGTAAGTGGGAAAGGCAATTACGGGAAAGTTGGGCGATATTTTGTGAGCGCTGGAATGAGTCTAGTTGTGGAATAAGAGAGGCTGGCATGCGCAACTGCAAGCAAAATCAAACAAGGTAGAAAGGATCGGTTCTGATAGTTCTGGTTGGACAGCTAACTTGGAAGAGTGAAGGTATATTGAAATCATGTCGGGCTTGGAAGTCTGCGTTTTTACTAACTCGAAAATTGGAGAGGTGGAAAAGTCGAGATGCCATACCAAAGCGACGGTGTGAATGTGAGGCTGGCTAAAGCTTGTTATTCCGAGAGTATGGTAGTTTGACCGGATCGAATACTCTACAGTGAGCCCTTCGCTGGTTTTAAAAGTTGTACTCACATTGACTTCAGCTAAAGCCTTTTATAAAATTACAATTTTCTGCACCCCATACATGAGGCTCGAGCTGTTGAGCTCAAGCCTTGACGATAGTCTTCTTCAATACCCTCACTTAATCTTGTAATTCGAGCTCCTGGTAGATCCGCCACCCTTGCTAAGGTTTATCTTATCGTCCTCCCACAACACCATCAACGACTTCGTCCTCTCCTGGCCCATCCGTAGCTTCTTTATCGAACTCACTTCCCTTCTGCCTAACATGCTTGTCGTACCTCCCGTGGCCCTTGCTTACGTTTTGATTGACGACGTTGTGTAGTCTCTTCGATCCAACCTCTGACGAAAGTGAATCCCCCGTGCCTGTGATGACATCGGCCGAGCGTGCATTGTCTCGAGTCGTCTGGAAGATGGAGTCGTTAGCCGGACAGGGAAGAAGAGGTTCAAAGGTAGGTCTATGGGTTGGCCAAATGTATGAAGTAATGAGTACCCACCCTTGAAATGTCGGTCGCGTTGTCAGCAGCACCTGCCAGATCGGCAGCTCCATAGTTGTTCGGATCGTTCGAATGGTCTGTGATCTGGCCTGGTCGGGGAACAGAGGGAATAGTCCTTTGCTTTGCTGAATCTGCGGGAACAGTGGTACCGTCAACGGCCATGTCAGAGAGATCGCCGCCTCGAGGATGAGGGTCTTGAGCGGACATTTTTGCCTTTCTTGATTCTTGTCTGGTGGGGAATGTATTTTCGACGTTTGCTGGCTTGGGATATGGTTTGTGGGATCGAGAAACAAATCGAAGGAAGTATGGTTAGAGGAGATGGCTTTGCAAGGGTAAGGTAAGCTGGGGTACGAAGCAGTTACGGACGTTGTCGTCATTGCATATAAGGTGACGTATTTCCAGGCTTAAGCGAGCAGGTAACCGTTTCCTTGGGGCTCGAGGATCTTCGTTTGGTCACACTTGCTTATTTGTGTACTGTTGTGATGAAGTGCGTCCGTCCCTTTGCAATGGAAGGGTCTTGTTGCAGTGTAGACCTTTATGGTTGACTGAGGCCATGTTTTGTGTAACAGGTATTGGTTATTCGACGTTCCTCCTTATCTCTCTTTTCCGTCTTTCCAGGTGTGCACTTGGACAACTTTCTCATCTCGAGCTTAGTATGGCTGGACCATGATATCAGCGCAGCTTCTGCTTGGATGGAAATCCAGTCATTCAATGCTACTTTACAAAAAACGGTCAAGAATCATGTCAGCTTTTAGCGGAAGCAGAGGGACTGAGAAATTAGGACCGTACCTTCATTAGCAGATAACGAATCCATGTAGAGAGGGCTTTGATGAAGAGACCCTTCTTCGCGCCGGTGATCCTTAGGAAATTCGAAGTGTCTTACTGCTGTCTCAACTTCGCCAACGCAGCCGTCATTCCCTCGTTTATACCGCTGGCCTGTCCTGCAGTCTTCTTCGGTGAAGAGATCAATTTGGTGGTTTCCTCTTTGGATTTGCTACTTGGCTTGGGTGACAATTCCTTCTCTTCCGCTGCCGCTAGCAGGAGAGCTTCTTCTTCGTCCTCGCCAGGCTCCCACAGCGGCACTTCCTTTGCGGCCCGCTTCGGCGGACGATTCGATTCCGTCCGCGCTAGAGATGTTGGCGTTTTCTCCGAACCAGCTGTATTATCTGGTGACGGCCTTGCTCTCTGCGCCGGAATGAAACCCTCACCATCTGTGTTCTTCCTGATATCTTCCTCTACGTCCTCAAACAAGCTGTCTTCCCTGCTCATGCCCCCCAAGCCATTCCTCATCGCCTCCGCAATGGAACTCTCCCCTCTCTGCAGCCCTATCCCCCTCCTCGCCGCCTTCCTTATCCGAAATGGCTCTCTAACCGTCCCACACCATCTCAGCACCTTCTTCTCCCCCCATCCACTCACCCCGGCGATTTCCTCCGGTCTTGCATTCACGGCCGCCCTTACACTCCCGAAGGCGCTCACTAAGGCCACCGCATCGGTCTTATTAATGCTCCTCGGCACGGTAATGAACTCCACCAGTTTATCAGCATAGGACGTGGCTTGATGCGCGCGTATGCTATTGGCAGAAGCGTGCTCATACGATTTGTACAGTTCCAGGTACCGCCCCGCTTCCGCTGACGACCAGCACAGTATCAACGTGAGGTTGTTGATCAAGCTCGTCTTACTCAGCTCCCGCAGACTCTCCTCGTGATTCTGGATATCCACCATCGTAAGCAGTACCCTAAGATTATACTTCCCCCCCAGTGCGCGTATCCGAGAATAGATATACTCCGGATGTAGGCGATGGTATTTCAGGCTCAGAAATAAGGCGCAGGTAGTAGCGCCAAGGACGTAGTCAGAGGGGATATCGCCGTATTCCCATGGTAGGGAGCGGATGTTTGTGAGGATAGGATTACCCTTTTGGCGGGGGGAGACCAGGATAGAGGAAGGGGCGGCACGGGTGGGCAAAGCTTGGGGGGTGGGCTGTTGGATCTTGCCTGGGGTTGCGGTGGATGCGTTGGGTCTGGCTACGTGTGGTGGGGCTGATGTAGGAGCAGACATGGCATTGAAGGCGGCGACGTAGTCAGCATCGTCGCCGTAATCATCGGCCATGGTACGTTTAATGAGGCACAAGGTTGTAGTTCTATGGTTGAGCGGCGGAGCGATGTTTCCCGGCGGACATTCGCAGCGGAAGCGTTCCGCAGCAGGAAATTCATAAGACAACAACTTAGTTTCTCCGCCTCTGGTTGACTCCCCGGAGGCGGGCCATTTCCGGCCCCTCGTCACACTGCACCACATTCTATTTTGACAACGACAAGACCGCTGTCACGTGAACGAGGCACGTGAATTAATCACCAAGGCCTAACGCCGTGACGTCGGTCTAAAGTCCGAATCTGCAAATATTCGCCTGCTCCAAGCCCGCTCTACAACCATCGCAAGGAGTATGGCCAACGCCAGTGGCTACAAAGTCATCAAAGGGGCAGTGCCTGCAGATCTCGCTCAAGTGGCAGCAGAGGAGATATCAAAGGGATCGCTCAAGATCAAAACTCAGCGAATTAAGTACACCGAGTTTGAGGTTCCACTGATCTGTTGATAAGTATCTCATTTCCACTGCGCCCTTCTTCTCCTTGACCTTGCGTTCTTTGCCTTCCTTGCTTTGTACAAGACCCATGTCACCATCAGCGTTCGCTGTCCGATTTGATTCGTTGTTACTCTATTTGCCTGCTACCTTCACGATGGACGCTCGCTACTTCGGGGTGCTTATTGGTCTCCTTCCTCTTGGCTGCATGTGCATCCCCGCTTGGCCTTGAAGGAGGGAGCTTCGAGAATGGCGTCCTTACATTCTTGTTCTGTCCTTCTTTACGGCCGTGGTTCGTCTTCTGGCTGTTTTGCTAGTCAATTAACCATTTTTGGAGTGCCGCGCGGTGGTTCCAATTTGGACTAGTACCAATTTGACTGTGAAGAGGCCAGTCTCCATCACCGCGCGCGGCGTTCAGAAGAGGAAATTGGATGCCTGGGACTAAACCCAAGACAGTTGATCTTCGTGGCACGATTTCGCTTCAATTGCTATGTGTATGAAACCTAATGTCCCAGCTTATAAATCGTTTTACTCCGTTCTGCTCTACGTAGGTTGCACCCCTATGAAATGTCGAAAGACAGATGTATAAATGGTGGCCTAGGAAGCGAGCAGAACACATCAATTCTCAGCTTCAAATAAAACATTTTTCCGATTGCTAAGTTGCTAGATTTACCTTGAACCATTTTTTGGTCTTCTCCTACCACCAGAATCAATATGGTTACAGTCGCAGTCGCCGGAGGCTCTGGTAATGTAGGCCGTACCATCGTGGATGCGTTGAAGGAGAGCCCAAAACACAAGGTTATTGTCCTGGTGCGCAAAGTAAGCAGCTGTCACTATAGGTTCCGAGTATTTCTGCAATTCCTTACCAAAATGTTCCATAGGAATCCAAGGCTCAGGAGATGGACGTCCCTGTCTTTGCTGTGGACTATGGCGATGTCGAGTCGGTCTCTCGTCTCCTAGAGACAAACAACGTCCACACCGTGATCTCTGCCCTCAGTGTCAGGGGCCCTGATGAGGGTGCGTCCGAGATCAACCTCGTGAAGGCTGCAGCAAAAGCGGGAGCGACAAAACGCTTCATTGCGAGTGAATACGGTGTCTTGGCCCCCGCTAAGAAGTAAGTATCCATTCTGTCAACTTGACACCACCCACCCACGATCCAGAGAAGTACTAAACAAGCTTCCACCAACGATATAGAAGCCAACAGTTGCCGCAGCACGAATTGCGCCTCGCTACGATTGCCGAGTTGCAGAAGACGGACCTCGAGTGGACAAGAATTCACAGTGGCTATTTCTTAGATTATTATGGCATTCCCCACATCGAAAGCCACATGATGCCAGTTGTGTTTGGTGTCGACATGGCCAACAAGGCAGCGGCTATACCGGGCACAGGCAACGATACCGTGTCTTTCACATACACTAAGGATTTGGCCAAGTTTGTCGTTGCGGCCCTCGACCTTCCGAAATGGGACGAGTCTTTGTTCTGCTACGGGGACAAGGCGACGTGGAACGAGCTTCTGAGCATCGCGGAAGAAATGAGAGGCCAGTTAATTTTTGTTGCAGCTCTTTTAGTGTCCGCAAAATCGCTGACAGTGAGCGATAATACTCAGGTTCAAAGTTCACAGTGGCATATGACAGTATTGAGAAGCTTGAAAGAGGCGAGATCACCGAGCTGCCCTCGAACCCGGCGATGTACCCTTTCTTCCCCAACCAACTGTTTCAGCAATATTTCGGCAAATTCGGATTGTATGTCACGCAAGGTTTGTTCGATTTCCCGGAAGATAAAACCCTGAACAAGAAATTTCCGGAAATCAAGCCAAGCACGGTCAGAGAGATGCTTGGTGTTTGGGTCGGCAAGTAGTATTACAACGGTACTCTTGAGAGAAAAGTTGTTGGCCAAATGATTGTGAAGAGCTCTTGGAGTACAGTACCTTACCGGTATGCAGGGTGGATAAATTAGCTTCATTATGAATACCGTCGTTCTTTGAGCATCCAATACTATCATACTCTCTGTCTGAGTTGCATGAATATTTCATTCCAAATTACCGTCAACATCTACCCTGCTCTCCATCACCTAGACCAGCAATACAGGTGCGCCCAGGATACGGAAACAAGCCGCTAGATCCCATGTCTCACGATCCAGAGTTTCTCGATTCTCCCACACTCTCTCCATGATTTTTCGAGCTTCACCTAATGCACCAACCATGCTTAGCTCATCCATCCCTGTGAGCAAATTCCGCAATTCCTGTTCATGACTGCCTGCCTCAGACATACAACCTGCGACGCAGAGTGGCCAGGCTAGTGTCCGTAGGTGGGTAGAGCAGTCGACTGTCCGTAGTAGCTCGAGCATTTGCGACACGCCACAGCGTATTTCTGCGTTGGATGGCTGCCAGCCAGAAACAACAACTGCAAGGTATATGTGTGCAGCGTGGGCCCAGATCCTTGTAGGGATTGTAGACGACCTCGAGGACGTAGAAAGGTGACCGTTGAAGTAAGACCGAAAATTGAGAGAGTTATCTTTCTGAGGGCCTGAAGTTGTCTTGTCGAGGCGAGAAATCCCATCATTCAGGGTACGAGATATATGGCTGGCGCGATCAACAAGTTCAATCGTCGATAATCCAGCAGCCTTTTTCATATCCTTTTTCCATGCATCTAGAAGAGTTATCCGGCTAACTGCGAGCAGGACCCAGTTCTGACAGCCAACGAGACTCGACAATTGGACCGGAACCATACCAAAATCTGGCTCACCATTGTCTAGATCGGCAAGAAGATGTGGATGATACTCAGTTAAACGAGGCGGCTGCTCAAGGGAAGTGCTGGCAATGATATCGATGAAAACTAGGAGACCGGTAAAGAACCGAAATCCAGCCTGCTCTGGGCTCCAAACGTAGCCGCCATGGTCGAGACCATACCGGAGATGTAGAGTCATTGCATCCAGTACGGCAAGCAGTTTAGGTTCAGACCCCTCTGTGGTGGTACTCTGCCAAATTTCTTCAAAGAGTGCGAGAGCCGGCGTAAGATGCAGGTTCCAGTTGGCGGACCTACTCAGCGCCACCTCGAAGATCAGGAACTGAGTGATGCTCTCCATCACTCGTACCTTCTCAAGTAGCGTCGATTGTGAGCCACGAAAACTTAAATCCTGTATGTCGTGTTGGATCATCTCAAAACACATATCCGTTTGCCTCCCAACTTTCTCCCAGAGCTGACTTTTGCACACGTCATGTTGCCCTGGGTATACGTCAATCAGCGTAAATATGAAGAAGTAAACGCTTAGGCTCATTGCCGAATGGAAAGCAACTCTGCTCCGTCTCAGAAGTACCAGTACCCAGCTACGGCCGGTTTCGTGAAGACCTGGTTGGTAGAATGGGAACAGAAGGGGGAACACGTAGTCCAAGTACTTCATCAGGAAATCGATTTCGAAATCCCGACCGCGTGACAGAATTGGGAGATGGTCGTGGACTTCCTCGTACTCGTCTAGAAAACCGAGTACGGATGCAATCCACTGTATCCTATCAACCTCCTTCGGAGCTGTTGGATTCAATTTCTGGGTAGCTTCTAGTGTCGATAAATGCAGAGTTTTAATATTTTCGTTTGGTTGATTTGAATCTTCAACTGTTCCCGCCTCCGTGTTTGAAGAGGACCCAGTTACATTGTTGTATATCGTGTGGATCTGCGGCTGTCTTAGCATAGAAGTCTTATATACGAAGTCTTGTCCTGATTCAATGATGAAGTTCCGGTCTCCTGTATCAGCTGTGGTAACCTGGGCTGTTTGCCTCTCTCGCCGGGTGTCGGTGCGTCGCTTAATCTGGGCTTTGACTCTCTCCGTCATTTCCCTCTGTTTCGTCCCTCCATCCATCCAGTTTGGCCTGATGGTGCCGCCATGACAAGAGATCTCCAATGCGGTGCAGTTTCTACATTTGGGTCTGCCCTCATCGCACTTCTTTCGGCGAAGGCGACAAGTCCAGCAACCACCCCCGCTCTTCCTCTCGCTAGCCATTAGCGAACACTATCTCGGTTGTTCATCGTTTGAATTTAATTACAGATGCAGGTTATCATGGTTTGTGGAGGAAGCGAAGTTCAAGAAAAATGGGTTGAAAGAGAGAATTGTTGATAAGGTATCATGCAAAGATTACGAGCCTGAGGGTGTTGGGACCGTGCCTAGAATCCAACCTGTGGAACCGTGGATGGAATGTTTGATCTATAGAGGTAGCTAGCTATAACTAGGAGTTGAAGAATACAGAAGAAAGAAGGTACGGGGAACACTATTTATGTACGAGTAGTGCTCAGAGTTTGCGCTAGGCCCAAAGGGGGTGAGTGGAGGGTGATTCGCGCCTGCGCAAGGGCGGCGATGCTGACTAACCGCAACGGGACCCACGAAATACCGTATTTTGTCGTGTCCGAGTACCTTCGAAAGCTCTAGTAGTCAACAACCAGTCCAAACACTCCAGAATGCCCGTCCCCGTCCCCAACACTAGCCAAGAAAAGCCCACCAACGCCTCCACGCTTCCCGCTCCCATTTCCGAAACCTCTCCTTCCTCCAATTCAGCAGTCAGTCAAGCTACCGCATCTGCTACCTCTGCTACGAACGGTGCGGCGGAAAACGGGAGTTCAGCGGCACAGCATACGAAGAGCGAGGTTGAAATGGCGGCTGATAAGCTGTACGAGGAGAGAATGGAGGATGAGTATGCGAAGAGGGAAGGGGGTGCATGAAGGATC
>JAABUL010008780.1_pt1 | contig 10102 bp, 9 predicted proteins | sample 5559151 | NCBI WGS metagenome assembly JAABUL01 (sample SAMN10711876, study PRJNA513368) | rock metagenome | isolation source: Antarctica rocks | place: Antarctica: Victoria Land, Pudding Butte sud | reverse complement strand
ACCGCATCTTTGTGGCCGTCGCCGGCTTTGTCACGCGCCGGGCCGACCAGCGCTGGGCCGATCAGTGCCAAACCGTGTTCCCTGTAGCGGCGTAAGAGGGAGTTTTATTCTGCAATGAGTCTAGTGTTTAAGCGCCAGCGCTGACCACGACGTGGTCGAATACCGCCGTGCTCAACAGCGCGTTGTTGTGCGCTGTCACCGCCAACCCCACATAGACCATCGTCGCCATCGGTACCGTATCCGTGCCGACCAGCGTCCACGTCGTACCATCACGCGACACAAAACCTGTTAGGGTCGATCCGCTACGCGCCAACTTGACCCACGCGGGCGCGGCGATGCCGTTCCGTCCGGTGTGCACGGCGTTGGCGCCTGGGTCCGTGCGTCGCTGAAAGGCCGCGCCACGGTCCGGCGTGAGCACTATGTCGGCGAAGCGCGCCGAAGGGGCAAGCGTCTCACGTATCATGACGCCCGCCTTGGCCCAGGGATTTGTCTCCGTCTGGTCGGCCACATGAGCTACGATCTGCCCGTCGCCCCTCAGAGAACCGTAGACGAAGTGAAAAGCGTCGGCGGTACCCCATATATCCCCGCCCGACCCCGCGATGGTATATACCCCTGCTACATCCAAGAAGATACTGCCAGCCACGCCGACGTTACCGATGTCCTGGCTACCCAATAAAGCAGGTAACGGAGTAGCCGACGCTGTAGCTGTAGCGCTCGCCGTCGGAGTCGCCATCGCAGTTGGAGTCCCTGTAGCTGTAGCGCTCGCCGTCGCTGTTGCCGTAGCGCTCGCCGTCGCTATTGCCGTAGCGCTCGCCGTCGGAATCGCTGTTGCCGTGGCGGTCGGAGTCGCCATCGCAGTTGGAGTCCCTGTAGCAGTCGGAGTCGCCGTGGCAGCAGGCGGAGTGCCGATTCCTACGGTGGGTACCGTCGGCGTCGCATTGGAGCCATCGGGTGGGACAGGCACGGAGGGCACAACGCTTGGTAGTAACCCCGGTGCAGTCGGCGCCACAGTGGGGATAGCGATTGTAGGCGCTACAGTGGGGATACTGCTAGGCAACGCGACCGGCACGGTGGGCACAGGTGTAGTCGACGCGACAACCGTGACGGTCGGCAGCGACGTGACGGCCGTGGGCACGACAACCGTGGGCACGACGACCGTGGGCAGAGGCGGAACGAGTATCGTCGGGGTGGCGAGTGGCGGAACTACGGGTACGCCGGGTATTGTCGGTAACGGCAGTGCGGTGACCGTGGACAGCGGCAGAGCGGGTGGCGTTAGGGTAGCAAGTGGCGGAACCACTGGCGCACTGGGTATTGTCGGTAGCGGCAGTGCGGGCGCACTGGGGATAACGCTCGGCACAACGGCGATGGTCGTGGGTAAAGCAGCGATAAGGGTAGCTACGACAGTCGGAGCGGACGACACGGTGTTGGCGACCGTGGTCGCGACCCGCCCCGGCAGCGCGGTAACGGTAGCAATCACGGAAGCGCCGTGACCGATGACAGGAGTAGCGACAAGTTTCGCCAAAGGCGGTGGAATGACGGAACGCGCCGCCGCGCGCGTCGGGCTCGCGACCGGCGGACGACGTACCGGCGTGTGCGACAGCGCGGCAACACCAGCCGTGGAACGCCGGCCGGCGTTGCCCCGCGTGGTGGGGACGGCTGTGACGGAACGGGGCCCCGACCGTGATGGACGACCATGGTTCCCATGAGCTACAGCCGGTATGGCCGTGCGCGTAGACGGCGCGTTCGTACGTGTGGTCACGCGCGGTGGGGGAGTTGCTTCCATGCGCATGATCCCATGTGGCGTTGGCCGCGCGGTGACTGTCGCCAGATACGATACCGCTGTTCGCGCGACCGGCACAGGCGTTGTGGTCATCGAGGGACTAATCGGTATCGGCGTGGCGGCAAGCGCGGGCGCGGCTGGTGTCGTCGCTGCCGTTGGGGCGAGAGACGCCACGGCGGTCGCCGTCCCTGCCCCCAGCACGCCGCCACTCCCAGTAGCAACAGACGTGGCGACAGCAGGCGCGGTTATGGCCCCGAGCCTAATTGTGGTAACCGTCGGCGTGGCGGTCGGTACGCCGGCGAGACGCGCGGCTGATGTTACCGTCCCAGTGGCGCCGCCGCTTGAGGTCACGGTGGCGGAAGCGGGGGCGTCGTTTGCCGGCGCCGTCACGCTCCCTGTCACGCCGGATCGCGTACCGGATACGGAAATGGCCGTCGAAGTTGCCTTCGCCGCGCCGGCCGTACCAATGGCGCCGGGGCCGCTACCCCCCCGGTTACCCCGTGCGACGCGCCCTGTCGCAGGCGTAGTGGTGGGATGGGATGACGCCGCAGCCGCGCGCGCCGTCACAGCGGCGGCGGCCGCGCGCACCGTCACAGCGGCGGCGGCCGCGCGCACCGTCACAGCGGCGAGAGTAGGGGTCGTTTGAGCAAGCAGTGATGACCGCCCTGTCGGCGTTAGACTGCCGCCCCGAGCAGCGGTGGCGCCACTTGCCGCGATGGCGGATGACCGCGACGGCGTAGGCCGCGACGGCGCGTGCTTAAATACAATCACGGCGGCAGCGATGGCGGCCACGACAGCGATGGCGGCAACCGTGGCCGTCAGTCCCCCGGCACCTACGATTGATAAAGCAGACGCGGCGCCCATGCCCGCTCCGACGCCCCCTTCAGACACACCACCCGCGGCGGTGAGCGCGCCACCCGCGCCGCCACTCGCCCTGGCGGCATGGGATACGAGGATCGGGCCAGCTTTAGAAAGCAGCCCCGCTTTGAGCGTGGCCGGGACCGTGAGCGGCAGCGCCAGGAGCAGTTTGCGGCTGTCCTTGCATCCCTGCAGTTGCGCCGCGCAGATAGCGCATTGCCGCGCATGCGCCTCGGCGCGGGCGTGCTCCTCGTCGCTCCCCTCGCGATCGGCTAGGGCGGCAAGGACGTGGGGCGTTTGGACACAACTCAGGCCCGATGCGCTTCCAACGGACGCAGAACCGGCGCCTAACTCGACCTTCCGGTATTCGGCGCGGAAGCGCGCCCGCGCCCGGAACAGCAGCACCTCGACGCTCCCGGTCGTCGTCCCCAATGACGCGGCGATATCGGCGTAGCTCAAGCCCCCAATCTCACGCATAGCCAGGGCAGCGCGATGGGTCGGCGCCAGCCGGTCTAGCGTGAGGCGCACTGCCCGCTGGTCCTCGGCCGCGAGCCCCATCGCTTCGGGTGAGCCCCAACGCCCCGTGTCGGGATGTGTCTCGACAACCGCCTCAGTCAATTCCGCTTGGGGAAGGCGCATACGCTGGCGCAGTGTGGCCCAGGCAAGGTTCGTGGCAATGCGCATGACCCAGGGCCTGAACGATCCACCACGCCGCAGCGTGGGCAACGCGTTGAGCGCGTGGAGAAAGGCGTCCTGCGTGACGTCCTCGGCCTCGCCCTCGCGACCAAGGATACGGTACGCCAACGCGTAGACGCGCGAGGCGTGCCGGTCGAACAGAGTCGCGAAGGCGTCGCCATCACCGCGCAGCGCGCGCTCGACAAGCCCCGCGTCGATGGACGAGGCGTCTTCCTCGTCGTAGAACGCGTCCGAGCCCGAGTCCGAGGGCGGGAACACATGTTGAGCCATACACATCCAAGCGAGGACTGGCGTTCAGTGGCAGGTTAGGCGTTTCCTCCCACAAAGGCACGATACATACCATCTGATACTATTGTACAACGCAAAGCCGCAAAGCCGCGATAAAACAGGGGCAGGCGTCCTGTTACTGAGTCTAGCCTACCCCCACCAAAACGCGGCGGCGACGATACCGTAGAGGCCCATCAGCGCCATACCCTCGAGCCACGTCGACTCGCCGTCGTAGATAACGATGGCGCTCAAGATGGCGGTCAGCGCCAACGCGGCGACGAACAGGCCCGGCAACACAAGGGTGAGATGCGCTCCGCCGAGCACGAAACTAAGCAGCACCAACACGGGCGTGAGACCAAGCGCGACCTGCAGCGAGCTGTTCAGGATCACGCTGATGGCGTAGTCAGGCTTGTTACGCGCGGCGAGTTGCACGCCGACGAAGTTCTCGACGGCGTTCCCCGCGATGGCGACGATGACGAGCCCCGTAAAGGCGGCCGAGATATGCAGCGTCGTGATAGCGGGGGTGAGCGCGCTCACGAACCAGTCGGATACGAACGCGGCGCCGACGCCCGCCCCGGCGAGGATCACCGCGGCCAACCACAGCGGCCAGTGCGCCGCCGCCGTGTCGGCCTCGATCTCGGGCGTCGGGACGCCGCTCGGTCCGCCGCTCAACGAGAACGGGATACTGGCGATAAAGACGACCAGCAACACGACGGCGCACGCGATACTCAGGGCGTCGGTGTGGGCCGCCGCCGGCGTGTGCAGGCCTGCGGCCAGCGTCGGCACGGCGAGCGCCGCCACTGCCAGGAGCGTCAGCGATGCGATCATGCGCGGCGTTTCCGAGGCGAAGCGTTGCGTACCGTGACGCAGACCGCCGACGAAGAAGGCCAGCCCCAGCACGAGCAAGCTATTGCCCAGGACCGAACCGACGATCGTGGCTTGCACCACGGTCACACCGATAGCGGTACCCTCACGTAAGGCGAAGATACTGACAAACAACTCGGGCAGGTTACCCAGCGCCGATTGCAGTACCCCCGTCGCGCCGGGTCCGAGCCGTTCGCCCAGTTGCTCGGTAGCCTGCCCCACCATGGCGGCCAGCAGCGCCAGCGCGACGCCAGAGATGACGAAGATGAGCACCGCGTTGGCGCCAAGGGCGGACAGGACGCCGGCGACGGCTGTCACCGCGACCGCGACGATCAGGAGCAGGCGCTCCCGGCGGCCTAACGCACGCACAAGCGTACTCTATCCAGGCGCATGCGGCGTCCGGACGCGTCATGTCGCACGCGCCCGGACGCGTCTGTAAAATTGTCTGTAACCAAACCACCCCCTCGTACGTCTTTATAGATAGAGCGTGGGACGGGCGCGGGCCGGTGGCAGCGCCTATTAGGCTGATGGGGCGCCTGCCGCCGTGAGCTCCCTGCCCGTCCTGACGCTATACTTCCCTATTCGTCGCCTATCGCCCATCCGTCTATTCGTCGCCCCGCACCGCGTCGGTCGCCAAACCGGCGATAGCCGGCAAACGGTCCGCTGGTACATGGAACGTCAGGGCGCGCCAGGGCCAGCGCAAAGGGTCATCGCCATCATCAGGACTGCCATGGCCTGCTTCGCCCTCGTGTAAAGGGCCGCGTCGCTCCACGACGAAGGGGTCAGCGGGGCCAAGGACAGCGCGCCGTCGTAGCGCGCCGTCGGCGGCGCGCTCGCCGTCGCGGTCAAGCGCCTCAGCGCTACGCGCGGCGACTACCACCTGCAGGCCGACCGCTGGCTCGCCGCGCACATCGCCCAGGACTTCCAGCGCGGTCACGGCCACATCGGTCGTTATAAGCAAGGGCCGCCAGCCGGTCAGGCGCCCGTTTTGCCGAGCGATACGCTCACGCGCCGCCGTGTATTCGTCATGCATACTGTCATAGTATCAGGCAGCGTCGTGCGAGAAGGACGACTATCCAGTGGAGGAGATCACCATGAACGACGAAGAGCGGTGGTTGGAGGCCCTGACAAAGTATGAGGGGCTGGAGATGGGGCGGCGCAAAGTCGAGTTAAACAGCATCATCCGCCCGGTACTAGAGAGGCTACGACACGACGCGCCGACGGTCGAAGCCCTGCGTGAGATCTACCACGCGGGGGACGAGTGGTGGATCGACATCGCCAAGGACGGTTACCCCGACCAACCGCGCATGTGGGAAAAGAGCCGCACCGCCGATGTCGCCTACGGCATGCGCTACAAGCAACTGACCGGTCAGACATCGTGATGGACATAAACGCGCATATTTGCGCGTACCTCGCCCCGAAGTGTTCCCCGTTATCTAACCATCGCTGTGCGCGAGCGCATCGCGCAGACACGCGATGTCAGCCTGGTGCTTCGCGCCCAGCGGCAGGTCAGGGCGCCAGGTAGGGAAATTTTCTTTGATCTCGACCTGCAACGCGCGGGTTCACGATGGGACTCACCACGTCGCCGATCCGCCCGGCGGGAGAGGCAAGCATCCCCTCCGGCCACGGCGTCCCCGCCGCCTGACCACCAGCGACGACGACCTGCCCCCGCTGATTGAGGGCAAGGAGGGCGACCTGTACCTGCTCCCCGTCCTTCGTGAAGTCCCGTTGCGCCTCCGGTGGAGGTCCCCCCTGCTCGATGAAGCCGGCCTACTTAAGCGCGTGTGCGAGCACGGGGGCGTCCTGCATCCAGACGAAGAGGTCGATGTCCTCATACTCGCGCGTGACGCGGCCCAGGAAGAAGTCCATGGCCCAGCCGCCGCGTAACCAGCAGGGGATGGATGCAGCATCGCACAGCGAAACGAACTCCTCGATGAGGGCGAGTTGCCGCGCATTAGCCATGGTCCCTCTCCTTTATCACGCCTATCACGTCCCGTTCCATCTCATCGGCAATCGGCCGGTGATCGAGGCGACGTACCACTTGTGCCCAGGGATTACGGGTAACCATACCACAAACAGCGCGAACCCTCTGGAACGCGACGTGCTACTGTACCCGTTATACGTACGTTTGGCGACGCGCCGCCGTGCGCGCCATATCCTGTACGGATAGCCGCCGCGATACAACGCCCACGCCACACCAGTCGATGAACGTCGCCAGCCCTTGAATAAATGATAACGACGAGGAGAGCTACTAATGGTCGATTACGACAATTCGCGAGACCCCCTGCGCGCGAGCCGCGCCGGCATCGATGAGGAGGATACGGTCGCGCTCGGCCTGGAAGGCTCCGATGACAGGACCGACGTCACGGACGACCCGCTGGTCGCCGCGGACTATGCCGAGCCCTACATCGCGCCGACGGATCCGCCGGTCGTCCCCGGTGGACGCGACACGATCGAGGTGGCGCAGGGTTTCGCCGGGACGAGCGAGGGCTACGAGGAGCGCGCCGGGACACCGGGCGACGATGAGATCACCGAACGCGTGCGTGATCTCTTGGGCTCCGACGCGGCGACGAGTACCCTCAACCTGCATGTCTACACGGTCGACGGCGTCGTCTACCTGCGCGGTCGCGTCCAGAGCTTAGACGACACCGACCTCGCCGCCGAGATCGCCTCACGCATCCACGGCGTCGTCGACGTCGTGGATGAGATGACGGTCGAAGCATAAGTGGAAGTAGCACGTAGTAAGAGAGATGCTTGCTACTTTCTACTACGAATACGAACCGCTACGTCCGCGTTTCCCGTGATTCGAGGGGTCCACGCCGTACCGCGCTCACGCGCGGCAGCACAACCGGTTCCTGTTGAGCGTCGCGCGCGGCTTCTTCCGCTGTCGATTCGCCCCTCGTTTGTCCCCCCATAGCCGCGGGCGGACGGTGCAGCGGGTCGGTATCATCAACTTTGTCGATGTTCTCCGTGGGGGGTGGCTGGAAGCCGTAGCGCCGGTCCATCACGCGGCGGTAGATGAGATCCACCGTGTCCAGAAGCACGCCGAAAACAGGCACACCGAAAATAGCGCCCCACAGCCCGGCTATCTTGGTACCAAGCAGCAGCCCGAGGATAACCAGGATAGGGTGCATACCCACAGCGCTACTCATGACGCGCGGCGCCAGCAGGTTGAGCACGATATGCTGCGCCACGAATAGGAAGGCAAACAGCAGCACGAGGCTGCCGACCGGGAATACCGGGGCCGTGACGTAGGTCAGCACATACCCAGCCATCGGAAACGCGACGGCCGCGATAGCCCCGACATAGGGGATGAGCATCATGACCGCCGCGAGGACAGCAATTAACACAGCGTACTGTAATCCAAAGCCGATACCGATAATATAGGTCAAGGCGCCGTAACTCGCCGCCAGGATGATTTGTCCACGCAGGTAACCGCCAAACTTACGATTGATGATGAGATGCACACTCTGCATGATCTCACTAACGGATGGCGGGAAATAGGACAGGGCGCGGCGCACCAGCTTGTGTCCGTCTAGTGTCATATAAAAGGCCAGGATCAGCACCAGCACAAAATTGATGAGCAGACCCTGCACCGTGTTGATAAAGTCGAAGAATGCAGGGGTACTGCTAGCCAGGACACTAGGATCGGCGTAGGCGCGGATAACCTTCTGCAGTTGCTTACCCGCGTTCGGCGCTCCTTTTTTCAGGTTAACGCTCCAATCACTGGTAAACGTACTGATATCCTTTGGCGGCACATTGTGCGCGATCAGGAACTTTTCGATACCGGTCGTGATGTTGGAGATGAAGCCGTACGTCTTCCCCTCGCTCAACTGATTCACGACGTAACGTCCCTGGTCGTACGCGGCCGGTACCGTCCAGATAAGCACGGCGGCAATGAGCAGTATCAGAACGATATACACAAACGAGACACCGACGAAGCGTGGGACGCCACGGCGCGCCATGGCGTCGACGACGGGTGTGAAAAAGAATTGCAGCAGCCACGCCGTGAAATACAGCGTGAGGATGTCCCCAGCAGCTATCAGGGCGCCATAGATCCAACCCGACAGGTACAGTCCGGCGATAATGGTCAGCAACACGACCAGCGCGTAGAGCCAGCGCGTGTAGTTGGGGCTTGTCCTCACGATGCTCTCCATAGGGGTAAGGCGCGCGGTGTTCGCCGTGTTCTTGTCCATACTACCGCCAATCATAACATGACCCCAGGCATGGTTCTATGACGCATGACGTCACGCCCTTATATCTTGTCGGTAGGACGCCGGCCCCATGGTAAAATGTGGAGAGTAATCGCGCGGGAGGATAGAGCACTATTATGTATACAGAAGCGTCAGATAGCGACGCGGTCGCCTACAACGAGTTCCTGTCGCTAGCCCGCGATGAGGGGCTGATCGCGGTCGAGGTGCGGGTCGTACAGGCTCCGGGTGACGACAACGGGCACACCGCCGTGGTGCAGGCCATCGCACGCACCCGCGATGGCGATTTTGGCGCCGTTGGGGAAGCGTCACCGGCCTCCGCGCCCGCCGCATGGCGGCCCTTCCTCACCACGCTGGCCGAGTTGCGCGCGAAGGCACGCGCCCTGCGCGAGATGACCGGCCTCGAGCACGCTGTGCAAGAAGAATTGGATGTCCCCTATCGAGGCGCCGGCGAGAGCAAGACTGGGGAGCGGGAACTACCATCGGCGCGGCAAGCGCGCCCGTCGGGGGCGGCGACAGCGGCCGGGGCATCGTCCGCGTCCACTGCCCAGGATGAGCCTGACGAACCTGTCGATATAGCGGCGATACCAGGACTACAACGCGGCATGGGCGGCATAAAGTTCGCCCCCCGGACGCCCCCGGCCTTTTCGCCGGAGAGCCCATCCCCAGGCCGGGACGAGAACAGTGGAGAGGAGATGGACGACGACGACGACGAGGACACGGGGACGACTGAGACGCCGGCGCCGCGCGTACTCGACGCGGTCACGCCATACACCACGCCGTCCCCGCCGCGACAGCCAGACGACGACGCGCCGCCGGACTACGACGCTGTCCCGCCCGACATGCTGGACAAGCTCAAACGGCTAGCCAAGTCCATCGCCGAGCTTGAAGGGGCGGAGATCTCGGACGCGCAGGCGCTGCTGAAGCTCGACGATTTCTTCATGCGCGCGTTCCGCCATCCGCTGGGCAAGTCCACGCGTATCGAGGGCCAGCGCGTCGTCCAGAAGCTCTCTAGCGATCTCTCCAAACGCCGCGCCGAAGCCAACGCCGCCAACGAAGACGACGCATAGACTCACCGATCAGTCTGAAGATTGCGGCAAGTCGAGGACCTGACTAAAGTCGTCGAGTGTAGGAGCCGACAGCGAGAGGTCGAACAGCGTATCAAGCTGGGCTGGCTCGGAAATCGCGCTGATGCGTGCGACCAGTGACTCCGACAGCGGGCCAAAACGGCTGGACACGACCTTCAATATATCGTCACGCCTCGCTTGCGCCCTGCCCTGCTCCAACCCCTGCTCGCGTCCCTGCTCCAACCCCTGCTCGCGTCCCTGCTCCAACCCCTGCTCGCGTCCCTGCTCCAACCCCTGCTCGCGTCCCTGCTCCAACCCCTGCTCGCGTCCCTGCTCCAACCCCTGCTCGCGTCCCTGCT
>JAABUL010008779.1_pt1 | contig 10103 bp, 6 predicted proteins | sample 5559151 | NCBI WGS metagenome assembly JAABUL01 (sample SAMN10711876, study PRJNA513368) | rock metagenome | isolation source: Antarctica rocks | place: Antarctica: Victoria Land, Pudding Butte sud | reverse complement strand
AGAGCATCCTCTTGCTCGGCAAGCCCGGCGTCGGCAAGACGACACTGCTGCGCGAGATGGCGCGCGTGCTCTCCGATGAGGAGCACAAGCGCGTTGTCGTGGTCGACACCTCCAACGAGATCGCCGGCGACGGCGATATCCCGCACCCCGGTATCGGGCGCTCACGCCGCATGCAAGTGAGCACGCCGCTCAGCCAGCACGCCGTGATGATCGAGGCGGTGGAGAACCACATGCCCGAGGTCATCGTCATCGACGAGATCGGGACCGAACTCGAGGCGCAGGCCGCGCGCACTATCGCGGAGCGGGGCGTGCAGTTGATCGGCACGGCGCACGGCAACACGCTGGACAACCTGATGCAGAATCCCACGCTCAGCGACCTTATCGGCGGCATCCAAACCGTCACCCTCGGTGACGAGGAGGCGCGCCGCCGCGGCACGCAGAAGTCGGTGCTCGAGCGCAAGGCGCCGCCGACCTTCGATGTGATCGTGGAGATCCAGGACTACCACCACGTCACCGTCCATCCCGAGGTGGCGCGCACGGTCGACAACATCCTGCTCGGCCGCAAGGCGCAGGTGCAGGTGCGCCAGCGCGACGAGGAGGGCGAGGTCACGATGACCGGCCGCGACATCGACGAGGGCCGTGCACGCGACGAGTACGACGACGAGGATGAGGACGACGAGATCGGCGGCGTGCAGGACCGCGCGCTGTATCGCGTGCCCGACGCGGCCGGCCTACAGCCGCTGCGCGTCTACCCCTTCGGCGTGAGCCGGCCCAAACTCGAACAGGCCATCCGCGACATGCGCCTGCCCGTGTCGATCGTACGCGACATCGACGAGGCCGACCTGTTGATTACGCTCAAGAACTACTATCGCCGCAAGCCGCCGGCGTTGCGCGACGCCGAGGCGCACGGCAAGCCGGTCTACGTGCTCAAAAACAACACGATGGCGCAGATGCAGAGTTGCCTCGCCGGGGTGTACGACCTCGGCGCCACCACCCCCGCCTCGGCCGCGTCGCGCGATGGCAACCCCATGACGCAGGCGCTACAAGAGGCCGAGGACGCCATCACCAGCGCCCTTGACCGGGGCGGCACGGTCGATCTGACGCCACAGAACGCCTACGTGCGGCGGCTGCAACACCGTCTGGCCGAGCGCTACAACATCGCGTCGCGCAGCCGCGGCAAGGAGCCCAACCGCCATGTGCGCATCTCCCCCGAACAGGAAGGATGAGCCCCTCACCCCCACCCCACGCGGGTTGGGCTGTCGGAGCGGAGCGGAAAGAGACCAATCCGCATGGGGTGGGGGTGAGGGGCTGACCGCTGATTGCTAAAACATGGTACGATGCGGCCATGAAACTGATCACCGCGATCGTCCGTGACGAAGACGCCGGGAAACTGACCAACGCGCTGGTAGCGCAGGGATTCCGTTCCACGCGCGTCCAAAGCGCCGGTGGATTCCTGCGCGCCCGCAACAGCACGATCCTCATCGGCGTCGAGGACCATAAGCTCGAGGACGCCCTACAGGTCATCCGCGCGACCTGCAAGACGCGCACGCGCATGATGGCGCCGCTCCTACATGGCGGCGAGATGGGCGAACTATTCGTCCCACACCCCATCGACGTCGAAGTCGGCGGCGCCACCATCTTCGTCACCCCTATCGAGTACTTCGAGCGCGTATAAGATAGCTGATCGCTGAAAGCTGATAGCCTTAAGGTAAAGCAAGCGTCAAGACGGAAGTGAGTGGGTGACGGTGCGGGTAGCGGGAGACGGCCGGGCCAAACAGGGTCCGGTACGCGCCACCCTGGCCTACCTGCACGTCTTCGTCGGTCTGCATCCCAACGCCCGCCGCATGCTGCTCGGGAACCTATGCATCAATGTGGGGCTGGGCGTCTTTGGCGTCCTGTTCAACCTCTACCTCGTCGCCCTCCACCATAGCGTCGGCTACGTCGGACTCGTCGCTGCCGCGACCACGACCGGCCAGGCGGCCATCGCGCCGCTGGCGGGTCTGGCGCTACGCCGGTATAGCGAGCGCGCGGTCCTGATGGCCGGCGCGGCGATCATGGCGCTCGCATCGGGACTCTCCGCGCTCGTCACCAACGATGTCCTGCTGGTCGTGGCGGCGGCGATCTCCGGCGTCGGATTCTCGACCGCCACGATCCCCGCACTGCCCTATATGATGCGCTACGCCACGATACGCCAGCGCACACACCTTTTCTCGGCCTACTTTGCCTCGGCCACAATAGGGACGATGATCGGCTCGCTGCTCAGCGGCGCCGTCCCAACTCTCACCGCCGGGTTGATACACGCTCATGGTGACACGACGGCGCTCTATGACCGCGTGGGGCTGCTCGTGGGCGTGCTCGTCACGGCGATTGGAGTGGTGTGGTTCCGGTCCATGCGTGACAGCGCGCCGCCGCCCGACGACGAAGACTACCCCACGCGGACGGTTACGCAGGCGCGGGACGAGCAGCGCACGCGGCGCGCCGTTCTCGTGATGCTGCTCGCCACCGTGATCATCGCCCTGAGTATGGGGGCGACCATGCCGTTTTTCAACGTCTATTTCGCCACGCGCCTGCACGCTGGTACGGGGACTATTGGGACGATCTTCGCCGTGTCGGGGCTGGTCTGCGCCGTCGTAGCCTTCCTGGCGCCGGTCTTCGGGCGCTGGGGACGCCTGCCTGGGTTCAACGCGGCGCGCATCCTAACCGCGCCGGCCTTCCTGCTCTTCTGGCTGCATCCGGGCCTGGGCATAGCCACGCTGGCCTACATCGCGCGCAACTCGTTCGGCACCGTTTCAGGCGCGCTGGAGAACACCTACTCCATGGAGATCCTGCCGGCGCGCCTGCGCGGCATCGTATCTGGCTGGCGCTCGCTCGCCTACAACGGCGGGTGGTCGGTCGGCTCCTTGGCCGCCGGCCTGATCGTGGCGCGCTTCGGCTACGACGCCATCTTCCTCGGCGCCGCCGTCCTTACCATCGTGGGCTCGGCGGTGTACTATGGCTACTTCGGGATAGTCGATAGCCGATAGCCGATAGCCGATAGCCGATAGCCGATAGCCGATAGCCGATAGCCGATAGCCGATAGCCGATAGCCGATAGCCGATAGCCGATAGCCGATAGCCGATAGATAGTGTGCTTCATCCTCTACATCATCGCCTTACTGCGCATGCCAACCGGACGCCGGCCCGCGATCACACGCCTGGATCGCCTCGGCCGCCCTCTGCCGGCCGCCGAGAACCCGGACTATCGCGACACCGAGGAGGAGCACGACGGCTAGGGGAGACACGACAGTGCTGGCGGCGTCCTTGAGTTGGCCGTATGGCCGGCGAGCGGTTCTGCGCGCGAACGCGCTCGGGGATTTCATCGGGACCGCGGTCACGGTGGAGCACGTCGTCGAGGCGGTTGGATCGCTGCTGGCGGCGGCGCCGGACGTGCTATAGATATAGACGATGGGACACTCCGTGCCCCGCTCAACAGGGGGCAACGAATGCGCATGGGCGCTAGGACAGACGCGTATCACCCGTAAATGAGGAGAAGACATGGCTGACCAAGACGACCAAAAACAACAAGAACGTGGGTTGACGAGTCAGGTTGGTCCGGTGGAGATCAACTGGCCGCTGACCGTGGGCTATTACGGGAGCATCGGCCTGGCCCTCGCCACCGAGATGATCGCGCCCCCGCTGGCCCTCTTCATCGCCGTGGTCCCCTTCTTTAAGATGCTCAACCAACCGGACGCATCCCGACCGACCCGACTGGTCTCGCAAGTGCTCCAGGGTATGGCTACGCCCGTGAACGGCGACGCCCCCAGTTCCATCCGCCTCACCACGCCGGACGTCGCGCACGCCGTCCGCGATGCCGCACCGGCCGATCGCCCCCGCTCAATCTGGACGGAGGCGCGCCAACTCGCCGACCAGGCACGGGCAGGGGGCCAGGACGCGACCGCGGGATAGCGCCGAGACACGGCAACATAGGCGCGGATTCAAGGATACGTCCACTCATGAGACTGGCAACTGGCAACTCCTGAAAGAGTATATCGTGACCGTCATCGCAGATCAAGGCGCCAGTGGCCGTGGATGAGCGTGAGCAGGCGGTCACGGCGCCAGCGTATCCTGCATAGGGGATGGTCTTCTCGTGATGGTGTGGTCGGTTCAACACCCTTACCCTACCATCGGGCGGCCATCCCCCTCGACGACCGACTTTTCACAGACCTGGTGTGACTCAGCGCCGCGTGACGTTTTTGTCTTGGTACATCGTAATTAGGTACCATACTGATAGCCGCGCCGTGAGCGCAGGCGGAGGAGACGACGGATGAACAACCTGCTGGGCGCGTGGCAGTACGTGCTCCAGAACTGGGGGACGTGGAGTGGAGCGCTGGTCAGGCAGCTAGAGTATCTACTGGCGCTGCCTATCGCCATGGTCATCTGCATCCCGCTCGGCATCCTGGCCGCGCGCAGCCGCGCGGTTTCCTTCGCCGCGCTCAACCTATTCGGCGCGGCGCGCGCGATCCCCAGCATCGCCATTCTGTTCCTGGCCATCCCCGTGCTGCCCCTGCTGGGCTTGGGCTTGTCGGGTTTCGGCTTCTTGCCCGTGCTCATCGCGCTCGTCATCCTGGCCTGCCCGCCTATCCTGGTAAACACAGCGGCGGGCTACCAGGGCGTCGACGCCGCCGTCATCGAGGCGGCGCGCGGGATGGGCATGGGCAGGTGGCAGGTGCTGCGGAACATCGAGACCCCATTGGCGCTCCCCATCGTGATGGCGGGCGTCCGCACCGCGACGCTAGAGGTTATCGCCAGCGCCACGCTGGCGACATTTATCGGGGGAGGTGGATTCGGAGACATTATCACACAAGGGCTCGCCAACAGCACCATCAACGTCTTACTGGCCGGCGCGCTGCCGGTCGCACTGCTGGCGCTGGGAGCCGAAGCGCTCTTCAGCGGTCTCCAGCGCGTGATTAGCCCACCCATCTAAAAGGGGTAGCCTGCATGAGCGCGCGCGATAAATACATCACGATATCGACGGCCGACCGATCCACCATATCCACATGGGGATCACGCCAGCCGCCGCCTACACGCATGCGAAAGGAAACCAACGCTATCATGGCCGATTTGTACCCTTCTGACCACATCAACGACACACCTACTCTCTCACGCCGCCGCGTTCTGACCCGCGCCCTGGCAAGCGCCGCGCTTACCGCCGCCGCGGCCCTCCCCTTCACCGCTATGCCAAGCGCGCATGCGGCGGCATCCCCGACGGCGCACGCCGCCAAGATGACGCTCACCGTCGGCGCCAAGGGCTTCCCCGAGAACGACATCGTCGCCTACATGTATATCCTGCTGCTGCAGCACGCGGGCATCCCTGTCAACAGCAGCCTCAAGGACAACCTGGCCTCCCAGACCGCCACCCCGGCGCTGCGGCGCGGCGACCTCGACATCTTCCCCGAGTACACGGGGACCGGCCTCCAGGCAATCTTACAACAGAGCGCCCCGCACAACACTCTCTCCTACTACGATGCGGTGTCCACGGGCTACCGCAAGAAATATAACCTCATCTGGCTGCACCCGTATCCGATGAACGACACAGACGCCTTCGCGACGACGCAGGCCTTCGCCAAGCAGAATGGCATCTACTCGATCCCGGACATGGTGAGTAAGGCCTCCAAAGTGAAGCTTATCGTCGCCACCGAGTATCTTGGGCGCGCCGACGGCTTACCGGGGGTCCAGAAGATCTATGGGAACTTCCAGTCCAAGCTTGGCGATCTCATCAAACTACAGGGCGTGGGCAGCGTGCGCTATGCGGCGCTGGAGCAGGGCCGCGGCAATGTGGTAGAAGCGTTCTCGACCGACCCTCAGATCTCCGCGGACCACCTAGTCCTGCTCAGCGACCCCAAGAACTATGCGCCGCCGGACAACCTGGCCCCGGTCGTGCGTAACCAGGCGCTACAGGCCTACCCGAACATCAGGCCCGTGCTCAACCAGATCGCAGCCAAGATCACGACCTCGACGATCAGCCAGCTTAGCGCTAAGGTCGCGATCCAGCACCAGGACGCCAAAACGGTGGCCCAAAACTTCTTAAAGCAGCAGGGCTTCCTCAAGTAGAGGTATCTATCGCTATGAGCGCTATCGTCTTCGAGCATGTCGTCAAACGGTACGGCGCCGGGGGCCGCGCCGCGGTCGACGACTGTTCGCTGACGGTCGAGGAGGGCCAGTTCGTGGTCCTCCTCGGTCCGTCGGGGTGCGGCAAGACCACCTTGCTCAAGATGGTCAACCGCATCATCGAGCCCACCTCCGGCCACATCCAGGTCAACGGGACCGACATCCACGCCGTCTCCGAGACGGACCTGCGCCGCCACATCGGCTACGTCATCCAGCAGATCGGCCTCTTCCCGCACATGAACATCGAGGATAACATCGCCGTCGTGCCGCGCCTGTTGCACTGGGACAAGCGCCGCACCAGCGAACGCGTCGGCGCCCTGCTTGATCTGGTCGGCCTGCCGCCCGCCGAGTACCGCAAGCGGCGCCCGCGCCAACTCTCCGGCGGGCAGCAGCAACGCGTCGGCATCGCGCGCGCCATGGCCGCCGATCCCCCGATCCTGCTGATGGACGAACCGTTCGGGGCCATTGACGCGATCACGCGCGGGCGCTTACAAGACGAGTTGCTGCGCATCCAGGACCAGGTCCACAAGACGGTGCTCTTCGTCACGCACGATGTCGAGGAAGCGCTCAAGATGGCCGACGTGCTCGTAGTCATGCGCGACGGCCGCATCCTACAGGCCGACAGCCCGCGAACCATCCTCGCCCATCCCGCCGACCCCTTCGTGGCGCGACTCGTGGGAGCCGGCGACGCGCTGCGCCAGCTCAGCCTCGTCCCCGTAACGGAGGTGATGCGCCCCCTCGGCGGCGCGCGGCCCGCGTCCGCCGACAGCAACGGTCACACCATCGGCGCCAAGGAGAGCGCCCGCGAGGCTCTAGCGCTGCTCATCGGCGGCGCCGGGAGGAGCCTGACCGTCGTCGGCGACGACGGACGGACGCTCGGGACGGTCTCGCTCGACGATGTGCACGCCTCCGCCGAGGCCGAAGCGTTGCCGGTATGATCGCCTATCTACGTGACCACATCGACACCGTGCTGACCCTTTTCGGGCAGCACGTCCAGCTGGCGGGGAGCGCGCTGGGCATCGCCATCCTGATCGCCTTCCCGCTGGGCCTGCTCGTCGCGCGCTACACCCGCCTGTATACGCCGCTCATGGGTCTACTCGGCGCAGCCTACACTATCCCCAGTCTGGCGCTCTTCGCCATCCTCGTCCCCATCGTCGGCATCGGCTTCAAGAACGCGCTCATCGCGCTCGTCATCTACGCCCAGTTCATCCTGGTGCGCAACGTCGCTGTCGGGCTGCGCGGCGTCGACCCCGCGATTCTTGAAGCGGCGCGCGGCATGGGTATGAACGCGGCGCAGATTCTGTGGCGCATCGAACTGCCGCTGGCCTTACCTGTCATCGTGGCGGGGGTACGCATCGCCACCGTCACCGTGATCGGAGTAACCGCGATCGCCGCCTACATCGCCGCCGGTGGGCTCGGCAACCTGTTGAGCGAGGGCGTGTCCAACGCCTACAACGAGGAGATCGAGGCAGGGGTCCTCGCCATCGTCGTGCTGGCCCTGCTCGCCGACCTGCTCCTGCGCGTGGTCGAATACCTGGCGATACGCGCCAGCGGACGCGCGCCGACGCCGCGCGAGGCACAGCGATAGTCGACTATCGACTATCGGCGTAGCGAGGCTTGGCCCCTGCCGTACGCTCAGGACGAGGGGCATGGCGACGACCGTCCCATACGAGGCCGTTGCCGAGGTGGAGGTCGATGGTAGATTCAGGCGAGTCAAGGTAATGCCAGGTCCGAGCAGGACGAAGCGCTGTAGCGACGTGGGGACGACATAGACCAGCACGCGCTGGACGGCGCCGCGTGGGGGAACCGGGTACCACGCCGGTGACAGGTGGTATAACGCAGCCATGACCGCCGCCGGGTCGACGAAGGAGTGTGTATGGAGCAGGGGGCAGAACGGCTGCTGTGTCTCGCTCCCTCTTGGCTCCGGCGCGTCTCTTTCCACGGCGCCGCGTGAGGTCTCGTCATGACTTCTGAGCGATACAGGGACCCAGCAGGGCCATTGGTAGGTCGTGGAACCGGCGATATCGGTGAGCATGAAGTTGTCACGGTGTATGCTGCGCCGCCGGCGCGGCGACAGGTTGCGCAGCAACACCCGCACCACGACGTAGGAGCACGTCGTTTCCCGTTTGCCAGTCGAAGGGCATATATCGTCATTGGCTGGGTAGAGTTCGTCCAGCATAGTGCTTGGGTGGCTGACGCCCAGGACGCGGTAGGCAATACTCCCGTCGACTACCATCCGGCCGGCCGTGACCACGCGCGTCAGTGGCGTGACGTGGCGCGGCGCGCTCATTGCGCCCGCGCCGGCGAGGCCGCCGTAGACTAGGAGACCGACAAGCGCTGCTATGCCAAGCGCCCCCAAGCCTGAGCCCGCGTATACAGCTGGCCGCGTCCGAGTCGTGTCCGTCGGAACAACCGCCGTCCCGATCGACGGCACAGGCGCGGGACCGGCCAAGGACAGCGATTGCTTGGCCGTGGACCATGGTGCCCGCGTGCGTCGCGCGCTGCCGACAACCGCGGCCGGGAGTCCCACGCTCGCCCGGCCGTCTACAACAGGACGGCGCGTACTAGCTGTAGCGCTTCCCAGCGGCTTGGAACGGTTTCCTCGACTCGAATCAGGCGTGAGGCGTAGGAGCGCCGCGCCGCTGCACAGGAACAGCCCTAACAGCGCGACGGCGAGGGTGATGACCATACCGGGGGGCCACCATGGATACATATGCGGGTGCAGCCACCAGATGGCGTAGGTATTGAAGCTCGCGCGGTCGCGCAGGGCGTCGACATCGGTCAGGCAGAGCGTGGCTTGATGATACACCGGGAAGACACACGACTCATTCGCGCTGCCCAGATGCACGGAGGCGGTGTGCCGCACGAGCGGCGCGTGGTCGACGTATAGCCGCGCGTTGTCGGCGACCCCCCGCAATGAGAGCAGCAGCGGCGACTGCTCCGGCGTCCAGAAGTAGTTCAGGTTGAACCCCCAGGAATAGTTGTCGACCTGGTCGGGGTAGGTGGCGAACACATAGTGGAACGAGCGCCAATAGCTGACGGAAACGGCGGAGAACTGCACCAGCAGCGAGGCCGCCAGCACGCCGACCAGCACACCGCGCAGCGGGAGGCGGTAGGTCCGCCAACGCCCGAACACCTCGCCCAGCGGCAGGATCAGGTACGGCAGCGTGGCGTAGAGGTAGCGCGGCCCCCACGCCGGGTCACCGTGCCAGTAGTTCACGTTGCTGTAGAACAGCAGGTAACCGCCGCAGATGAGGGCGAACAGGGTCGCTGGTAGGGGGCAGCGCCGCCAGAACGGGCGCGCGGCCAGGATCAGCAGCAGCACGGCGGGCGTGTACCACAGTAGCCCCTTGCCGGGGCTGATGAGCAGGTCGGGCAGCCCCAGCCACGGCGGGAAGCCGAACGACGCGTCCCCGTGCGGCTCCAACTGCAAGGGTTTCCCGAAGCGCGCGACGTTGTACGCGGCATTGATCACGAGGGAGGGCAGGACACCGGCGGCATAGAGCGCGAGGTCGCGCGCCAGAAGTCGAAAGTCGAAAGTCGAAAGTCGAAAGAAGGATCGCCAGGCAAACGCCTGCCCATGCGATAATACCTCACCATCGACCGCTAACTGCCGCCCCCTGACCGTCCCACTTTCGACTTTCGACTTTCGACTTCCGACTCTCCAGTGGAGCGCCACCAGATAGAGCGCAAGCAGGGGTATGGCGATCACGCCGGCCACGCGCGTGACGAAGACGAGCCCCGCCGCCATCCCCGTCACCACCAGCCACCGACTTCCGACTTCCGACTTCCGACTTCCGACTTCCGACTCCAACGTATAGCGCAGCGCAGCGTAGGCCGCCGCCAGCAGGAACAGGCTCTCCATGGTGTGTTCCAGGTTGGAGAGCACGTCGGGCCACAGCGAGGTCCCGAAGGCCAGTAGCGCGGTGAGGGCGAGCGCGACGCGGCGGCGATAGG
>JAABUL010008777.1_pt1 | contig 10106 bp, 9 predicted proteins | sample 5559151 | NCBI WGS metagenome assembly JAABUL01 (sample SAMN10711876, study PRJNA513368) | rock metagenome | isolation source: Antarctica rocks | place: Antarctica: Victoria Land, Pudding Butte sud | reverse complement strand
TGGGACTCTCGTTTGTCAACTCTGCTTGACGAGGCATTAGGTCACCATTGAAGCGCAATGAGCTTAAATATTTAAATACTTCGCTCGGTATATAATCTTTCTATATCTATCTAGAGCTTGACAGATTTTTAGAGGTGATGCACGAACTTTCCAGTGCTAGATCGACGAGGTTTACGAACTTCCCCAAGAAGAACCAAGCGCGACAGTTGAACACATTCTCCAACATCGGACCCAAGAAGAGATCTACTTTTATTTGAATTCTCGCGCAATGGCGGTCTGAGACAACAGCACTTGCCATGTGTTCTTATGATCAGTCATTCCAGGACCAGTCTTGGGTCCTCCATCAAGGACCAGTCGCTGCTCGTGAGCACCAATCCAGATCTAAAAACAGCCCAGTAATTTTCTGACCAGTCATGACCAGCAGAAGACTGGTCACCACTGCATATGGTGGTTTTTCTTGGAGCCAGCAGGGACCAGTCTAAACATACTAGGCTATCACCACCTCGTACCTCCTGACCTGGGGGGCGAGCCGGGGGACCAGTCACCCATTGTTGGGAAGATATGGATTTCAATCCATATTCTCTTGAGAGAGGAGGGTCGAAGTTGGGAATTCGCATGGACGCTGAAGGAGATTCGGACGAGGAGGACGAGAGAGGGAGGAATTCGGTCGATCGGCAAGAGGGGGAGTGGGAACGAGTATGGTTGATCTTCAAGCGGCATCTGGTGATGCAGCGGGTGCAGCGGGTGAACGTCGGGGATCCGACGGTTCCATTGGAATGGAAGAGACATGCACCGGGATCGGTGGAGGCGGAAATGGCGTTGAAAAGGATAGAGGGACGGGAAATTAGGGAAAGGTTAGCATTCATGATCTCTCTGTGGAACCTGAGACACTTCAGTGGTTAAAAGAGAAGGGCTGTGTTGAGTCATCAACCTTTTCCCGCACTCCTATAGGCCGATTGGAACCTTGGCAGACAGACAACGTTCCACCCACCTCTGGAACGCGAGTTACAGGTGGACCCATCTTTGGAGAAGAGGGGGATTCGGGCTAGTGCTGGAGTGAAGGAGGACGACCAATCGGGAGGAGGAGTGGTTGATGCTTGCATTTGGGTCCAGCTGTAAAGGAAGTGGGTCCGGCTGTAAGGACCCCGCCATAAAGAGGGGAGCTCCTCCCCATTGCGCCCGCTCTTATGCAGATAAGGAGCCAGCCTTTATTCCTTCACCCCCAGCACCGGCATCTGGCACGCAGGCCTTGGATTTTCGGCGAAAAGGTGGGTTTGGTGGATCATATGTATGTCACATGGGAATATTCTTGGAGATGCGTACTTGGATTGACAAGGGCAGCGTATGAGAGACAGCAGACGCCGCTTTCCACCCCGTAGATGGGAGCCTTCATGGATGAAGGAGGTGTCGCGACAGCCCTCGGGCGCGATCGAGATCGGAACCTCTTCGGTCATCGAGAATTATACTCGGGCGTTTAGAAAACGGTCTTTTCTGGTGCAGTTGAGTCGAGCGAAGGCGCAAGTTGCGTTTTACGAGGAAATGTTACGGCTGGAGGACGCTGTGGAACAATTTTAAATTCGAGATTCGGCGGAAAGCGAGGAGCGACGGCCGGTAGTGGAGGAAGAGCTTGAGTCGGTTCCGGAGAGTCCGGATTCACCGGTGCTGTTGAAGGAGGAAGAGGGGAATGCTCGGTCGATGAGAGGCGGCAGAGGAAGTCGGTGGCAGCGGTGAACGAGGTAGGGAAGAAGGGGCGAGTTTCCTGGGCGCTGGTGAGATTTAGAGACAGATTTGAGTTGGTAGAAAAGGAAAGGAGAAGTGCTCGTAACAAAAGTTGAAAGAGGCACGATCTTGCGGGCCTGGACTTGCGGACCCATTAGGTCCGCAAGTCAGGGGTTCTAGAAGGATCTATCTCACGGCCCTACGCAGTCCCCAATGTAAAACAGCCGTAAGCCATCCGAACGTCACGATGCTAGATGACCATTCGTTTCATATCCGTTTCGACGGAAGCTGTCAACGCCCTTCCCATTTGTGACTTAGCGGACGGTTCAACACCGATTATGCCGCATCTCCTGGTCTCCATTATTGGGTGACCCCCCGTGCTATATCCGATCTCACCCAAAAAAAATTTATGGTCTCACTCTTCGTTCTCCTTCTGGTGTTCATATCATGACTGTCTGGGGTAAAATTGAGTGGCCGTGAACGTCTAGCAGGCAGTGCTGGTTTGAACGATAGTAGGGAAGGTAGACACGAATCCAGTCACGGCTCAGGGGTTGGCAACGCAATGGGCGATTGGAGAGAGCATAGGATGATGTCATCTGTACTACAGCTCGCTCCTTTGTCCCCTTTCTCTTCCCCCCAGCCGGGATAATGAGGCTCGATATATTTCAAGCAGGTTTGTGTAGACGAAAGGAGGGTGTCAGGGAGTGGAGGAGGATCAAAGATAGAGTCTTCTGTCTTCTCATGGAGGATGGAACATCTAAGTAGGCGTCATCTGTCAGTATGAGAATCAGCGAACGGGGTTGCAAGGGTCGTACCCAGCTTCTAAGCCTGCCACCGAAGTCGGTAGAGTGCTGATGGAGCACTGCTTCCCATCTTGCTACTAAAATATCCCTACGGCATCCAATCCCCTACTCCCTTCAAGTCTTTACCTCCAATCCTCAATGGGTAGGCAGCTTGATTACTAAGTAGTACTATAATCCTGTTGGCTTTTGTGCTGTTGAATCCTTCATATTTACATCCTTTTTTTGAAGGTGATTGTATATTGAGGCGGAGTCAAGGCTCCTGCTCAGCCCCTCGTCTCACGTGACAGTAGTTTTTTGACTCCGGAGACAAAAACTACTGTCATTTGACTTAGCTCCTTGAGAGTGCTTTGTACTCCCTAGCGCCCTAGGTGGAGGTGGGGCTCCCTGGACGAGTACTCCCCCCCAGAACCCTCACCTTTTGGATGTGGTGAATACTCCCCCTGCGAGTACTCCCCCCAACGAGCCTCAAGTTTTGGAGGGGGAAGTGCTCCCTGGACGAGTACGTGCTCCTCTAGCGGAGATCCTCTAAGAACGCTAGGGAGCAGCTGATAGGGTGGACTACAGCTGGCAAATCACAGGCACTAGCTCATCATACCAATTTGAGTGCTATGGACAGACCATGACTGTTCACAATATAGCGGTTGGCCCGCCTTCGTCGATAACGCGAGAGTGGGGAGATGTGCTCATCGGCCAACATCATCTTATCTGCGAACGCCGACATCTGCCCCGAGATCTGCTGTTAGATCAAGAATAGCTCTTCTTGGGGCGATTTTTCAAATTAGGATTAGAAGAATGCTTCTCTGGTTCTCTTTTCAGGCGCTTGTGGGGAAGGCGGGAACCTTGTCCCACGTCTTGGGAAAGTTCGTCGGCAGATGTTTCAGATTCTAATGCAACCGGCTCGGTGGTGGGTTGAGACATGCTGTGCCTCGACGACTCTAAGGTGGACGTCTCTTTGGGCATGCCCATCACCCTGCTATTGGCAGTTGCTATGAGTCCATCCCGTTGTGCCTTCGCCCAGTCTCTTCCGTTTCTGAAGACGCCAGCCCCCTCACGAAATCTTTCAGCAGTGTCAGTCATTGCGAAAGACCTGAGCTGAGTCATATAGTATTCAGGAGGATTCTCAGTATCTATCGGCTGGGTCTGGTGAATTGTATACATCTGAAGAGTGCCGGTAGCGCTGTGATAGGTCGAAGTGATAGTATGGGCGTCATTGTCGTACACTGTCTCGAAACCATCCACTCCAAACGTCATGAGTTCACGAACACCACGTTCGCCTAATACGCCATCGTGGCAAGCTTGTCGTTTAGCCACAGCCCCACTACCGTCGGGACCCTTGACCTCGGTGAAGAAGTTGGGCAACGCTGGGGCCTGCCCCTGTGTGGCCGGTGTGATATATGATCCCAGCTCTTCGCGGATTCGTAGGTCTATTTGTGCAGGACGTGCTCCGTCATAGCAGTCGGGTTTGGCGTCGACAAAGTTGCCATGGGCGAGCGGCTCAAGGTTTCCAAATACCAGATTCTTTGCGGATGGGATGTGGGCATTACCCTGAATCATTGGGAAAACATCACTCATCACAGCGTCCTCATTTAAAGCCCGAGAATTCTTCTGCTTGAAGCTGCGAAATGCTTTCTCGGGAAACTGAGATGGTGAAAGAGATGGCCTCGGCTGTCCTAATCTATCCAGGATTTCTTTATCATTGTCTGGTCTTGGAGGATCCCGCCCGTCGGGAAAGTCGTAGTCATCCGGATAGATGCTATTATCGATGAGGTTTTGCTCAAAGTTAGGATCGTATGGAGAAGTCTTCTTTGTTTTCGAGGTCGTAGTCTTCGCGGTAGAGTCGCCTAAGGTATTTCTGGACTTCGATCGGGTCCTCGAACTGGACTGATTGGACGGCATAACGTGAGTAGTGAAATTCGGTATGGCAGATTCTGGATACTGGAAACACGAAATCAGCAACGATCTCGACGTCTCCCGAACCAAACTCACCCCTCTGAGGTCGCGAAGATCTGGGCCACCGTGTCTGGCGAAGCGCTTTAAATGCTTCGAGAGATTCTTCAATGAATCTGTTTCTCCACCTACGTCTGCCCTGCGTGCAGCAGTAGTTCTGACGGGACTGGCTTTTTGTCTGTTTCGTCGATTCAGTTCGTTCAAAGCGCGTCGAGTGAGCCACAGCTTCGAGAGTGAATCCCAGTATGCTGTGTTCGTCTCCTGCTGTGATGGACGACGTCTCTTGGCCTTTTTCTGGGGGGCCTGCGGTGCAGCTGTCGTCGAGTGCTCTTCAATCGCACCTCGTCGTCGCTTTTGGCCACACAATAGTTGATCTTCAGGCGCGATAACAGTCATTAAGCACGGCACTCTGCAAAGGATAGAATGCGACTCGATCTCTTTTGTAGGCGGACGAGAAAAATGAGCATCGAGCATGATGATATATGAGAAAGTTCTGAGTCATGCTTCAGGTTGATCCAAATGGTCAAAGTGAGGGGTAATTCTGGACGCGACGAGTCCGGGATTAAGCGCGCGGTTGGAATGCATCAGATGTTTCGCTCTGTTTCGTGCGGGGCCCGATTCTTGAGGGATTTCAGCTTGAACAACAGAGAAAATTCTGACCACTCCTCGAGAGTAAGTCAGATTGTCTGGGTTGCAGCTAAGAGGACAGAGAACGGGGTAGAGATGCCCGTGGGGTTTGAGGTGTGCGTTGTTGTGTTGGGTTCGTCTGGGGTCAAGCTCCGTAAATAGCGCGATTCTAAGAAAACCAACGCAGTCAACAACAGTTCTGCGGGCCGGAGGTCGTTTTGGCAACGCGGTGATTGGCAAATTAGGAACGGTGAGGTGGAGGTTGAAGAAAGTCCAGCCGTGGGAAGCGGAAGGGGACATAAGTGGGTTTCGAGGGAGATCTTGAGAGGGTTCTCCGTAGTGGTTCTGATGCACACACCCTTTCGAGTTCGGGACACATCGAAGCCCCTTGTCATTGCTTTTGACGATTGAAGCTTTAGATGGAAGCTCTTGCGTGTTGCGAAGTGACGCGAAATTCCGTACTTGGGTACGGCATTGCCCTCAAAAACTTCCCACTAGTCCTAGACCAGTAAAGCCGAGGTAAACGTTGGAAATGGTCACATGACGTAAGCCCCGCTGAGCTTTGCCCTAACTGTTCGGGCGCCATTGCCATTGATCTCAACCCATGTCTAAGATTGTTTGCGCCTCAATCAATAAAAGGACGCAAACCACTTTTACTTCAGCACCGGCCTCCCTCGCCAACCCATCAGAGTAACGACCCGCTTTTATGGCTCAGCTAGACCCGCCAGTAATGCTCGTCCTACCCTGCTGAGGGACAGCTCTCAACATCCGTTGGGTATCAACATCCAGGCTATCTACGATATACTTTTAATCATATTCACTTCTAACTCTTCTTGCGCTGTGCGTTCTTACTCTGCTCTATCTCCCCTATCCTGCGCGAAAAATTCTAAATCGCGCAGATTGCCTCTCACCTTGTCTGACTTGATATCACTCCGGATCGACGCAGTTCAAATACCTCAAGGTCAGTATAAGTTGAGCTGTTCAATCCACACTACAGTCTGTGAAGCTTACTTGTGCCGAACAGGCGACAGGCACATCACTCAATTTCTTGTTAAATCTCCCATTCGCCCTCTCTTCCTCCAGGCGGTGCGTTCTTGTATACGACCATTTTCACTCCACACTTGGATCCTATCCTGCTTAATAGCTGCATCCACCCCGATACTTGAACTCGCGATTTGCCGTCCGCCTGGTTGGAAACAAAGACAATACTACTTCATCAACGTCCACAAACTAAGCTGCCAGTATCATCCACCGGACATATCGGGCTTTTGAGAAAACTTTGGCATATAGCTTACGCTACAATCTGCATTGGCAAAGGCATCGTGAGGACCCTCCTAGGGCAGGGAGGGCTTATATTGACTTGGGATAGGTTCGCTTTCTCGGCGCGGGCGCCTTTCGCAATACATTACCAGTCTTTGATCATGTCCAAGCAGGTATGTCAGATGATCCAAACACCCTTAAGCATACATTCGAAGCTAACAGAGGTTTACATCCAGCGCGGGGATGTAGCACTGGAAGGAAAAGAAGAATATCTACCAGGTCACCTATTCGACGCGGTAGAAGCGTTGACGCAAAGCTTAATGTCAGTAAGGCAAGACCTGCCAAGGTGGCAATAGCAAAGTATCGACATGTATGCCAAAACGGCTGCCATTGCGTGGTGGTCAAAAGATTTTCGACACCAAGCTCGACTTGCATCGCACTCAGGACGATGGAAAGGATGCCAAAGATGAAGAGTAGAGAGCCATAGAATCGAGCGAAAAAGGTCGCATATTGTCCTCTTTCTTCCTTTGATTGACGCCTTCGCTGGTCGGCACCGACCTGGCGTGTTCCCTCCCCGAGCTAATGCATGGTGGCATTGCCGAGAACGGAGACCCAACCCACGTTGGATCCCTAGGCTTCGAAAATGATGATGAGCCGAGCCCCCTTCCAACGCCTGCCCCTCCAGCACCGCAGGCCCGCGCCCCCCTTCCGTCCTCTCGACGCTGCAATAATACTGTGGATGTTAATGCCGCGGGACATGGTGTCGCCGCTATAAGCGTTGGTGAAGCTGGAACATAGGGCGGACTTTGGGTGGAGCGATAAGTTGGTGAAGTAGGGGACCGGAATTCGTAAAAAGGCTTGGCGCTAGTGGTGGACTGTTGTTGCCTAACAAATCCGGTAGCTTATGCGGCTCATTCAGTCGTGACTGGCTTAACCATCCTGTGCGCACCGCACCCAATCAACACTTGCCACGAGAGCCGTCATTCCGACCAGACCCTTGCCTCCACGTATCGAACCGCCCGGAATGAATTTTGCCGTTACCAGCCTTCGATAAGTCACCTTGCAGATTCAGACGCCTTCATTCCGAGTCGTCAGTAAGCCATTGGCAAGGAGCAAAAGCCACTCATGCAAAGCAGCGATGCGAGCTAGCAAGCGATCTTGGTTTATGCAATCATTGACGGGCCGGCCGCGCTCACTAAACCCTCCACTAATACGCTTAACTTGAGCTTCTCGCAATCTTTCAGGTGATATGGCTTTTGGAGACCCCGCCCAACAACGTTGATTACTGACATGTGAAGCTTTGACTCCGGTCCCTTGGAAACGTATCCTTTGGCTTTCAGATCTATGATTGCTCCTATCCCACAATACCTTTCCACCATGGGCTTTGATTGCGGATTTGACATGTTTCCACGTCTTACCGAGTCGGACAGTGACAAAAGTCGTTGGCTGGCCTTCATCAACGAGATCAAAGAAATATATAACAGAGACCCTGTGTTCCAAGTGCAGCCTCGTGTCATTAGCTTCCAAGTTGGAGAGCACCCACAATTACCCTTTGAGGGCCACAAATTCCTCCGCTTCAGCTCCAAAGTCAGCGGGTCTAGAATAGCAGCTGCAGAACCCTACATCCGTCGGGTGTACCGTGTAGCTCGAGTGATCTTTGGCCAGCAGGTGCAACTTTGGCACGAACTTCGCGATAATTATGGATACTATGATTGGGACGCAGTCAACAAGTCCATTGAAAGCTATAATGACTCAGTCGGTCTGCCAACCTTCCATACTTCCTTTTCTTAACAGTCCAGCAGCCTCCAGGAATATTTACGTCCTCAGATCTCTTACTCGATGGCACTCCCCCAACACACAATCCAGACTTGGCAGAGACTTCTGCACTTCTCACCCCATATATCGTGAGATCAATTCCAAAGAAAGGGCAAGGAGTCATCGCAGCTCTGACCATTCCAAAAGGCACTCGGATCCTATCGGAGAAGCCTATCTTCACAGTCTCGGGAAGAGGAAACAACCTTGATCTCACGAATCAGCGGATCGCCAACGAACTCAAACAAGTTTCAAAAGACAATCAACGAGCCTTCCTCAGCCTTTACAATAACTTCCGAGGCTCCTTGGCCCCCTTCCTCGGCATTGTCAAAACCAATGCCCTCCCATTGGGCCCTGGTGCAATAGAGAGTGGGCTCTTTTTACATGCCTCGAGAATCAATCACGCTTGTCTTCCGAATAGCCAACATACATGGAACGCGAACATTGGCGAAGAAACGATACACGCTGTCAGGGAGATCGTTCAGGGCGAGGAAATAACAATCTCATATTCGGATACCGGCCCTTCCAAATCTCGACGTGAACACCTCCAACATAACTTCGGCTTCGATTGTACCTGCAGCCTTTGCGGCCTTCCAGCAGCCGAGCGCGTGGTTAGCGATAGCAGATTGGAGGAGGTCCAAAATCTTGACGACATCATCGGTGACGGCGAACATCTTAAGCTGCATCCTCAACAGCATCTCCAACAAGTACATACGCTTATACGGCTGCTGGAAGCCGAGCAAATCTTGGATGCTAGGCTTCCCAGGGCATACTACGATGCATTCCAGACTGTCATAGCGCACGGAGACCAGGCGAGGGCGAAGGTATTTGCCGAAAGAGCATATGCTGCGAGGTTAGGTTGCGAGGGAGAAGATAGTCCGGGGACCTTGCAGATAAGGCTCCTGGCGGAAAAGCCCAAAAGCCATCGGTTGTTCGGGACGTCGAAGCGATGGAGGCAGAATGAGACGAAGATTCCAAAGGGATTACGAGAGGATGAATTCGAGAAATGGCTTTGGAGACAGGATATATAGATGATACGAGATGGTGATATGTTGCGATGACGAACCCCTGGAGGTCTTCCTATGGCCACAAGACCCATATGCCCTTCCCAGCTCCAACATGTCGATATCTGCTTGTTGTTCCGCGCGATTGAAGCGAAGTGTGTATGTAGGGACAAGAGCTTCTCATCGAGCTCTGCTAGTCAGAGATCCTTCAGTCGTTCCACCTCACGGCGGCTTATGATCGGTGTGGATGGTAATGGTGCCTGGTAGCTGGTAAGAACATGTTGGGTCCGTTACGTGCGCGATTATATGAGCGAATTATTGGTTTCTCTCCCCCGCTTCCAGCTGTGGACGCGGCGCTTATGTTCGAATGTCCTGACAACCGCTGAATTGTTTCGTGTAGGGCGGGGACGATAAATGATTGGTTACCGGTGGACAAAGGTGGTGGTTGCAATCTTGGCATTCGAAATGCCAACAAGGAAAGAGGTCTTTGCAGCCCTCGCTTATGTGGCTTTCCCAACCATGATGTTTTCCCTTCGTTAACACACAAATGGTTGGATATGGAAAAATACTTCCAAGACAACTCTCGTACAGGAGGTAAGTGGCGTGTGGGGCTCATAGTCAATGCAATCCTGGCCAATGGTAACTCCAGAAAGTAGATACTTCCAGCTCAACTAAGCTCCGATTCGAGGAAACTTGGGGTCAATACTGCGGAGAAACATCAAAGCCTCCCGATTTTTAAGGTTGCGGGATTCCATGCGTGGCCGATCAATCATAGGGAACGGGATGATTGTCCGTTTCCCCCAAAAGCACCTAACATTTTCTGGAAGAGCATCCCATGCATGAAGCCTATTACTACCCACGCCTGTGGCCAAAATCGCCCTCAAGAATACGCCTTCCATATGAATTCAAAAGCAGTCTTGTTCGCCATCAGCTG
>JAABUL010008776.1_pt1 | contig 10108 bp, 9 predicted proteins | sample 5559151 | NCBI WGS metagenome assembly JAABUL01 (sample SAMN10711876, study PRJNA513368) | rock metagenome | isolation source: Antarctica rocks | place: Antarctica: Victoria Land, Pudding Butte sud | reverse complement strand
ACCAGGGTGCGGCCCGCCTTCGCCGACCACCCGAACACGGTCCTGCCGAGCAGCCGCTGATACCCGCTGTGCCCGTCGGGGCCGTGGGCGATCATCGGGGTCAGCACCAGCACCGAGGCCACCAGCGTGATCGCGGCGGCGATCAACCCGAAGCCCATCAGCATGATCACCACGATCACCGCGGCCACCCCCACGAGGATGCTCGCCGCCATCCCCATCCCCAACACACCCGGGCGCCGCGGCGCCCGCAAATTGCCGTACGTGACCCGCTCCACCGGTTGCTGTGTCGTCATGATCTAGCTCCCTTCCGTCTGGGCTGCCCCGGACGGGCCACCCTCGTTGTCCTGCACCGACCCCGCCGCGGCATCACCGGCCTGCTGCGCCGCCGACCACGCCGCCCCCGCCGGCTTCCACGTCGGACGAGCACCCCCACCCCCACCGGAACCAGCCGGGGTCACACCACCCGTGCCTTGCGTTTGTGCCGCCCCCGACGGCCCACCACCGCCAGAACCGCTCCCACCGGCACCATTCGGGCCGGAACCGTTCCCACCGGCACCATTCGAGCCGGCACCATTCGAGCCGGCACCATTCGAGCCGGCACCATTCGCACCGGAACCGGTACCGGCCGGGGTCACACCACCACCCGTGCCCTGCGTTTGTGCCGCCCCGGACGGGGACCCACCACCAGAACTCGCGCCATCGCTGCCGCCGGAGCCATTCGAACCACCGCCACCAGCACCCGAACCCGACCCGCCCGCGGTGCCGTTCGATCCGGACGGCGGCACCGCCCCGCTCCCAGACCCGCCACCCTCACCGGTGCCGCCGCCGCCACCAGCGGGCGCGCCTGCGGGAACCGGCTCCGAGGTTCCACCGGTGTCCCCGCCACCGCCTCCACCGGACGGGCTGTCACCCCCACCACCGGTGGGGCCACCACCTCCGCCACCACCACCAGCACCACCGGTGGGGCCACCACCGCCACCACCACCCGCGGGTTCGGTGCTGCCGGACGGACCACCGCCACCTCCGCCGGTACCTCCACCACCGGTACCTCCACCACCTCCGCCAGCAGCGGCACCGGCTCCACCGGAGGACGCGGACGCCGCACCCGACGCACCACCGCCACTCGCACCGCCAGCACCGGCCCCGGCACCACCCGCCGCGGCGCCGGCGCCCATCGTCACCGCCGCCGCACCGACCGCCACCGCAGCACCCATCACCGCGGCACCAGTCATCGCACCCGAGCCGGCCGCGGTCGCGGGGGCCACGAACCGCAGCAATGCCGGCAGCGACAGGCCCGCGACCGCGAGGATCGCCATCCCCGTCAACGACGCCATCAACGCCGACACCCCCGGGTCGGTGGTCTGAAAATCGTGACCGTCCTTGATCAACAAGTACCCGGCGGCATAAATGATCGATGCCACCGGCTTCAGCAACACAAAAGCAATGAGGTAGGCGTTGATCTTCTTGTACCACTGCACACCCTGCTCCGTGGACGTCAACGACGCCGACAACGGCCACACCGCAATCAGGAGGATCAGCAACGCACCCCGCAGGATCATGAAGATCACCATCGCCCCCGCCCCGAACAACGCGAAGATCGCCACGATGATCGTCAACAACGGGGTCATCGCCAACAAACCCTCGTTCGTCAGCAGGCTCGGCGCCGTCTGATCGAACGGTGCCCCCGTCGCCGAGGAAATGATCCACGGCGAAAACACATCACCCGACTTGATCAAAATATCGACGATCCCAGCACCGGCGGCGGTCACCGCGATCAGGCGCACCAACATCTTCACCGCCTCCGAGCCATGCTCCGAGCGGCCGGTGATCCCCAACCGGGCACCACACACAATCAACCCGACCACCGCGGCCAGGATCGTCAGATACCCCAAATTGCCCTGCAACACACCCGCCGCCCCCGACGCCTGCAGATTCCCCGGAGCCGCCGCACCCGTCAGCTCCGGCCCCGCCAGATTCGACACCTTCGGCGAGGGAATGTTCAACCAAAACGTCCCCAACGTCTTCAAAATCGTCGTCGTCGCATCCGCCGCCGACTTCCGCACCTCATCCAAAAAACTATTCGTCACCTTCGACGCCACGGACCCGCCTGCGGCTTTGGCCAAACACACGAAATCAAGCGGAAAGCACATCAGGACACCCCCATCCAGGGCACGAATCCCGCGAGTGACGGTGCCGAAGCAACTGTGACGAAGAGGGCGGGTCCAGCCTGCGGCACCGCCCGCCAGTCCCCGTCTTGCCATTGCATAGCGACCGACAGCTGGGGGTAAGAATCCGTTCGCCCATCCACGCTTGCAGCGAGGGTGATGCTGGCCTGGACCGGGGAATAGGAGAGGATCCGGAACCCGGCCAATTGAACCCCGCTAGTCGGGTTCTCACCGGTCGCGGGCGTTCCAGCGATCTGCGATGCGTACTGATTATTGACGAGCGAGTGGTCCAGGCTGCTGGCCTGAATCTCTTGCGGTGTGCCGGTGCCGTGCCCAAGGTTTGAGGCGGCCAGCAGGGCTCCGAGGGGGGTGTGGGAGTAGCAGTAACCAACCCCTCCAGGGCCGTGCAGCTTCGGCCCGTCCGCCGAGGAGGACGGGACCGCAAAGCCAGAGATCAGTGACCAGGTCACCCCGGTGGGCGGTGAGGTGGGGATGGTCTGGTCGCTGCCGGTGGTGGAGCACCCCGCGGGTCGGCCTTCCTGCCCCGAGGTCGCCGAGGCGGGTGCCCCACCCGGTGCGGTGGCGACTCCCGCCGACGGTGCGGCCCCCGGGGTCGCACCGGGCGGACTGGCGGCGGCCGGTGTCGCGGGTTTGGGGCTGACCGCGGCGTGGATCAGGACGATGACAAGGGCGATCGCGACCAGGCCGAGCAGTACCGCCGACCCGATCCACGCAGGCGATGGGCCACCATTGTTTTCCTGGTCGCGGCGGGCACGACGACGCTTCGAAGGCATGAGTGTTCTCCTCTTATCCGGTCGTGAGGTTCAGGACGATCGAGGTGATGGCCGCCGCGGCGCCGAGCGCACTGACGCTCAGCACCTGCGCCGGGCGGCGGGACACCGTGCACTCGCCGCGGTGCAGCTCGTAGCCGAACAGCCCCAGCAGCACCGTCGCGGCGCACCAACACGCCCCGCACACCGCCCACGCCGTATCGGCTGCACTCATTCAGACCACCAACCCGAGACCGGCCCCGAAGGTGCCGATGACCACGTAGCCAAGGAAGAACACGCCCAGCGGCGCAGGCGCCGCGTTCGGTTCGTCGCCACCCGTGGGTGGTGGCGGGCCAGCATCGGCGAGGACGGCACCTGTGGTGGCGTTCATTTAGGTGACCGATCCGACGATGGCGCCGGCGGCGCCGATGAGGACGGTGCCCAGCAGCGACATGCCCAGGCCCTTCATGGAGGCGGCTTCCTCACCCCGGTGGTGCTTCCAGGCCATCGTGGCGGCGGCGATGACGAACCCGACGAGGCAGGCGGCGAACGCCCCCCACGCCACGTAGTTGACGACGGTGATGATGCCCTGGGTGCCGGGAGGTTGGGTGGAGTTGATGTTGATGCCGGAACCAGCAGCGGCGAGGACCAGTTCTTGGGTGGCAGCGTTCATGGTGGGTGGGCCTTTCTTGTTAGGAGACCGCGGTGCGGTCACGGGGAAACTCACGGGGGTGGGGCTCCCGCACCGATTCCGGTCCGGGGTCTTGATCGCGGGCGGTTTCCGCCGCCCGCCGAATGTGGGTGATGGAGCGGCGGGTGCGGCGCGGGACGGTGGCCAGGTCGAGGTCGAGGCTGGTGCGCCACGCCTCCACCCAGGGCAGGTGCCACAACGCGGGGACCATCCCCGCGACCCGCTTGATCTCGGCGACCAGCACCGGGGGCAGGCGGGGGGCGTCGTCGAGGACGGCCAGGCCCAGCAGGACCACCCCGGTCTGCCCGGACGCCCAGTGCGAGGCCATCCACCCGGCGTAGTGCAGCCCGGTGGCGTGGGTGCGGGCCACGAGCAGCACCCGCGGCGCCGGTGCCCCCGCCGGGGTCACCGGCAGGCGCTGCGGCAGCTCCAGGGCATCCTCACCGCACAGTGCGGCCACGGTGGAGGCCCCGGAACCGCCGTGCACCCCCACAACCCACAGCAACGGGTCCGCGCTCACGTGCTCGCTCAGCACGCCACCACCGGTCGGGGCCGTGACGTTCGTCAACGGCTCCTGCGGCCCGAACCGGGCCGCCAGATCAGCGCCCAGGACCGAGGAGGGTTCCACCCGCTCCGGCGGCGGGGATGGTGGTGGTGCAGTGGGCAACAACGGATTCGACACGGAAGTCCTCTCTCAGAACTGGGGGTCAGTGCGGGCACGGTGGCCCCACCAGGGCGGCCCCACCCGCTCATCGCGGCACCGGACCAGAACCCGGCACCGGTGCCGCCGGCGGCGGAGCTGGCGGGGCAGCTGCCGCCACCGGAGCAGGTGCAGCTGGTGGTGGAGCCGGGGCGGGTGCGGTGGTGGTGGGGCTGGGTGCCGGGCTGGGCACCGGCCCCGCCGAGGGTTGCGGTGGTGGGGCGGACACCGGAACCGACGGGGTCGGTAGCACCGGCCCCGAGGCGACGGGCAACCCGTACACGGTGTCCGCCCCGGCGACACTGGAGGTCACCACCGCCCGCGCACCGGTGATCCCGATCGGGATCACCGCGGAACCGGTGGGGGATTCCTGCCCGGCGGGACTGACCAGGTACCGGTCGGAGTTGCGGGTGCCGTAGGCGGCGGTGTCGGTCACCGACGTGGTGGCCCATCCCGTGGGCAGGGCACGGGCCACCCCGTCGCGGGCGTCGACGAGCACGGTGCCCACGACGGCCAGCAGGTTGCGGGGTGAGGGCTGCCAGTGACCTGAGGCGATCGCGGTGGCCGGCACGCTCAGCGGTGCCCCGATCGCGGTGTTCGTGACCGGGTCGATCAGACCGACGAGCTGCGTGCCCGGGTCGGCCGTGTACCAGGAGGCCACCAGGATTTCCGGGTGCGCCACCGGGGTGGTGGTGCCCAGCCCGGCGTATCCGGCGATCGACGCCAATGGACCGGCCCCGGTCGGGGTGGGCACGGTCACCGGTGATGGTGGGGTCTGCGCGGTGGCCGCCCCGAGGTGCCACACCTGCCCCACCGAGTTCGCGGCCACGACTGTGTCCCCGGTCGCCCCGAGTGCCACCGCCCCGGCGGGCACCGCCCGCTCCACCAGGTGGCCGTCGGTGATGGTGGCGGCCCGCTGCCCCGGCTCGGTGACCAACGGGGACGCACCCGCGAAGGACACCGTCGCCCCGCCCGGGATGGACACCGACCCCGACGTGTGGGCACCGCCGAGGCCCCACCAGTCCAACCCGTCACTGGTGGCTGCAGCCACCACCGGGTGGGCGTCGATTCCCGACAGGTGCAACCCACTGCCCGTGCTGGACGTGGCGGCGTCGCGGGGCACCGCCGCCGACCACACCGGGGCCCCGGTCGCGGGGTCGAGGACCGCCAGGACGGGGGAACCGGCGTCGCCGGTGACGGTGATGATCGCCCCGTCTCCGGCGATGAGGGGGACGCTGCCCGGCGTGATCGGCGCGGACCAGTCCGCTTGCCCGCCATAGCCGGGCGGGGGCAGCGACGGGTACGGGGTCGGTGTTCCCGTCGGTGGTGGGGGTGCTGCGGTGGCCACTACCGGTGGGGCAGTCCGGTTGGAGGCCACCACCGCCACCGTGGCCACCGCCAACAGCACCACCACGGCCCCCACACCCGCGAGCACCCGCCACCGCGACCACCCCGACCGGGCGGCACCCGGGGCGGGGGTGGCGTCGAACAACTCACCGTCGGCGGTGACGATCGCGTGCCACACCACCTCGGAATCGGCGGCACGGACCGTCGCGCGGATCGCGCCCTGCCCGCGCCGCAGGCGGCGGGCTTGGGCCACCAGCACCGCGGTCGCCGCGGACCGCGGGTCCGCCTCGTCGTCCCCGAGTGGTACCCGCGCACCGTCGATCTCCGCGTACTCCGCACCCACCACGACCTCCGGGCAGGGGAAGGCCGGCACCTCCCACACCTGACCGTCCGGGGCCACGAACCCCGTCTCCCCGCGGCGCGGCGCCGTACGCGGGCCGGTCATGACCCACCACTGAACGACACCCGGCTCACCTGCCACGGGGTGGTGGTGCCGGTGCGGGTCAGGAACACATACATCGTCTGCGAATCCAGCGGCGCCGACCAGGCGTTGTCGCCGTGCCCGGTGGTGGCCACCGTGTAGGCGCGGGCGGCGGAACCCAGCTGATCCGGGGGCCGCCCGTCGTCGTGGTTCACGGCCAGCGCCACCGTGGTGTACCCGTGGTGCGCGGCCAGGGTGTTCCACTCGGCGCCACCGCCCTGCTGCAGTGGCTGTTTCAGCACCGCCGCGAACGCCGGGGTGGCGTACACCGCGGACCGGACCTGCGCGTCATACGGGGAGCGGTCCAGGGCGGTGTCGTAGGTGAACGTCGCCGCCGCGAACGCTGAGGCCACCCCGTCCGGTGACTGCCCGTCCACCGGGCCGCGGGGTTGCCCCGGGCTCCCGGCCGGAACCGGTGGATTCGAGGGCACCGGCCCCACCGTCGCGCGCGGCGAGACCGAACCGGGCGCAGCAGAAAAGGGTGCAGCAGAAGAGGGTGCAGCAGAAAAGGGTGCAGCACTCGGGGCGGGTGGGGAGGACACCGACGTCCCGGTCGCCGGTGCGGGGGCCGGAGCAGGGCCACCGCACCCGGCGCACACGGCCACCGCCACGGCGGCACCCGCACCCCACCATCCCGCGTTCCCGAGCCGCCTCACGACTGCCCTCCGCCACTCTGACCGCACACCGCGGTAAGAAGCGCCGCCGTGGTGCGCCGCTCCCGCCGGGCGATGTACCACCCCGCCGCGACCACGAGCCCCGACACGGCGCCCAGGGTGAGCACACCCAGGCCCGGGCCGGCCGCCCACGCGGCCAGCGAGGCACCCGTCACGAAGGACACCACCAGCAGCGGCGGCACCGCCAACGCCGCCCGGGGCGGCCCGCAGCTATCACCGCGACTCGAGAACGCCACCACGACCATGGCGGCGCACGTGACCACCAACGACACCTCGAACACCGCCCACACCAGCACGTGCAGCACAGTGACGAACCCGTCGAAAGAGGCGAAGACGTACGGGGGACCGACGTACAGCGGGCCATCAGCGTGGATCGTGGTCGTCATTGGGGTGCTCCTCCTGGTGTGCCGAGGGGTCGGATCGCGCCGAAGAAATCGCCGTTGTAGATCGGTTTGATGTTCAGCGGTTCCCCGAACGTGGAGGCCTGGATCAGCTGGCCACCACCGATCGCCATCGCGACGTGGTGAATGTTGTCGGCGGTGCCGTAGAACAGCAGGTCCCCCGGTTGATACGACGACGGGTTGAACCCGCCCGGCAGCCGGGCACCAGCAGTCGCGGCGTACTGGGACTGGGCGGTGCGGGCACCGTGCAACGCACCCGAGCCCGCCTGGTGGTAGGCGTAGAGCATCAGACCGGAGCAGTCGAAGCCGCCGCCGGTGGGACCGTTCTGATCGCCGCCGCCCCACACGTAGGTAGCGCCGAGTTGGGTTTTCGCCGCACTCACCGCCAGCTGCGCCACCGGACCGCCACCCCCACCGCCACCGGCCGCTGCCGGGGGTGGTGGCGGGGTGAAGTGCAGGGACGCGTCGAGGAAGTCCAGGGACGGGCCGTTGGCGTCGGTGGTGTATCCGTTGGCGTGGACCGTGCCCGGGAACACCAGGGTCTTCGACGCGGCGCCGACCCGGTCCAGGGCCGCGGTCATCTCCCCGACCTGCGCCACCGGGACCAACTCGTGATCGGAGTTCACCAGCATCGTCGGGGGGGCACCCGCGGTCACCGACAACGCCGGGGATGCTTGGCGCCACAGATCCGGGCACACCAGCATCGGGCAGCCGAGGAACAAACTGGGATCCACCACGGCCGCAGCCTGCTGATAGGTGTCCCCGGGGGTTGCCTGCGCCAACAACGAGGTGAAATCGGCGGGTCCACTCCACGAAACCACGGCTTGCACCCCGTGGTGATCACCGAGTAACCCGGCATCCAACACCAACCCGGCCCCGGCCGAGTCCCCCAGCAACGCCACCCGGGCCGGGTCGATGCCCTGCCCGGTGCCCTGCGCACGCACGTAGTCGACGGCCGCGTCCACCTGCTGCACCTGCCGCGGCCACCGCGGCGCACTCAAGTCGTAAGAAATATTGAGAACTTGATAGCCGTGGGCGGCCGCGGCTTTCGCCGCGTCACCCAGCTCGGAGCGGTCCCCGGCCACGTAGCCCCCACCATGGACCATCACGATGATCGGCCGGGCAGGGGTACCCGGGCCGGCACCGGCCGGGACGTACAGGTCCGCGGGCTGGGTGCCACCACCGGGGACGGGGTAGTCCACCTGGTGCACCGCGACCTGCCCGCCCACACCACCGCACCCGGCGGACGCCTGGGTCCCGGTACCACCGCCATCCGCGGGTGGCGGTGGGGTCGCGCCGGGGGCGGTGATCGTCCCGGCGTCGGAGAACGTTGTGCGGGCCAGGGTCATGATCCGCGGCACGTACGCCATCGTCTGCGAGTTCTGCGGAATCCCACCCGAAGCCTGGACAGCGCCGAAACCGGCGTTGTAGGCGCCCAACGCCATCTCCGTCACCGATGCGGACGAATGAATCTGCCCTGCCGCTTGGGCTGTCTTCACCTGCCCGGCCAACGCGGCGTCGAACCGGGCCTGCGCATCGATGGCGTCGGAGGGGTTGTGCACGTCGGCGTAACCCTTGCCCGTGGTGTCCTTGCCCCATGTTTGCCAGGTGGCCGGTTCGAATTGAGCTGGCCCCTGTGCCCCCGTGGAGGAGGTGGGGTCGGAGAAGTTGGACTCCTGGGACAGTTGCGCGGCGATTACCGGGGCCGGGAACTCCGGGGACACCGTGCCGGCTTTCTGAATTAGGGATACGTAGTTCGCTGGAATCCCGGCGACCCGCAGCGCCCCCACCCCCGGCGAGGACCCACCCTGCCCGCACGGTGACGGTGGGGGTGTCGCCCCACCGCCCAGCAGGATCAGCAACAACACCACGATGAACACCGGGGCACCCAGCAGGGCCACGCCGATCAGCAGCGCCGAGCCGCCCGTCTCCTCCTCAGCCACGCCGACTCACCGCCCCCGCAGGGAACGGACCAGGCTGGCCGGACGGCCTCGTTGGGTGCTGCTGATCGTCCGGGTCATCGCCGCGGTGCCTGTCCCCGCACCCGGGCCGGGCTGTGGTGCCGCCCGGCGGCTTCGGGGAAGTCATCGGCCACCACCGCGGCCAACTCCATGAACGCCTCCCGGGTGCCCGCACTCAGCCGGTCCAGGTCGATCTCGGAGCCCTCCGCCAAGTGCATGTCGAAGGGGATGACCTGCACCGCCCGGACTCGGGCGGTGAAGTGGGCCACCAGCTGGTCCAGGTTCACCGTGGATGCCCCCGGGCGGGCAAGGGAGATCACCACCACCGTGCGGTCGACCAAGTGTCCGAAGCCCTGCGTGTCCAACCAATTCAACGTTGCATCCGCGCTCTGCGCGGCGTCCAACGCCGGGGACGACACCAACACCAGCGAGTCGGCGGTGTCCAGCACCCCGCGCATCGCCGAATGGGTCAGGCCGGTGCCGCAGTCGGCGAGCACGAGGTTGTAGAAGTTGTCGAGGATGGCGACCGAGGCCCGGTAGTCGGCCTCGGAGAAGGCATCGGCGCGGTGCGGGTCCCGTTCACTGGCCAGCACTTCCAGCCGGGAGGGGGCTTGGGAGGTAAACGCTCGAACGTCGGAGTAGCGATGGATCCGCTGTTGGTCGTTGAGCAGGTCCCGCACGGTGGCCGCCGTCTGCGACGGAATCCGGCCCCCGAGGGTCCCCAGATCCGGGTTGGCGTCGATCGCCACCACGTGGTCACCGCGCAGGCAGGCGAACGTCGACCCCAACGACACCGTGGTCGTGGTCTTCCCGACTCCTCCCTTCAGGCTCAGCACTGCGATCTTGTAGTCGCCGCGGATGGGTTGGTTGACCCGCTCCACGAGGTGGCGGCGGCTTACATCGGCCGGGGACTCACCG
>JAABUL010008775.1_pt1 | contig 10109 bp, 7 predicted proteins | sample 5559151 | NCBI WGS metagenome assembly JAABUL01 (sample SAMN10711876, study PRJNA513368) | rock metagenome | isolation source: Antarctica rocks | place: Antarctica: Victoria Land, Pudding Butte sud | reverse complement strand
AGATCAGCCGGAGATGCGCGCGCTGGGGCCGCGGATTGAGCAGGGCGAGCGTGGAGCGCGCGGCCGCGGTGTTCGGCGCGCCGGCGAAGTAGAAGCGCGCCGCGACGGGGACGATCCCCGTCAGGGTCGCCAGGGCGACCCGCTGGGTGCGCGCGCCGAACGCGCTCACGGTGTTGGCGTCACGCAGCAGCGTGTCCGGCACGGCGATGGTCGCGGCAAAGCACCCCGCGGCGTCGGCCGTGAGCACGGACGGCGCGGTGTCCACCGCGGCGCCGTCCAGCGCGAGCGAGATCGGCTCACCGGGTTCGAAGCCGCAGCCGCGCACGCGCGCGCGTGCTCCAGGCCGGACCGTGGACGGGGCCACGACGAGGGTCGGCGGTGATCCTCCACGCGGCATCCCCGTGGGGTGGGGTGTCGCGCGCGTCCGCGCCACGGCCGTCGCCCGCGTCGATGCGCGGGCGGTCGCCCGGACCTGGGCGACCGCCGTGGCCGTGGCGGCCAGGGGCGCGACTGTCGTCGTGGCGTGGGTCTCCTGGGCGATCGCCGTGTCCGTGGCGCGCGCCGCGGCCACGACGACCGTGGCCCTGGACGGCGCGGCCACGCTGGTGGCGCGCGCCTCGGCGGCCGTCGTGGCGCTGGCGCGTACGGCGGCAACCGTCGTGGCGGTGGCCCGCGCCGCGCTCGTGCCCGTCGCCCGCGCCTCCGTGGTGGCGGTCGCCCGTACCGCGGCGGCCGTGGTGGCGGTCGCCCGCGCTTCCGTCGTGGCGGTGGCCTGCACCTGCGCGATCGCGGTCGCCTGCACCTCGGGCGGCACGGTCAGCTCAAACGTGAGCGCCAGGTTGCCGCCGTTGCGCTCGGTGTAGTCCATCTCAAACGGGTACGAGCCCGCCGCCGGGAAGTGCACCGTGAGGGTGTGGCGGGTCACGTCCTCGTGGTCGTTGTACGCCCCCACCACGGGATAGCCCGTGAAGGGGCCGGTGGCTGGCGCGTTGTAGTGGCTGCCCGCGACATAGGTGGGCTGGCGCCCGGCGGCGTCAGGACCGATGGCCAGGGTCCAGCCGTCGTCCGCGAGCAGTCCAAAGGTGGCGTCCCCCGCCGCCGCCACGGTGACGGTCGAGATAAAGACGGCCTCAAACTGGAAGAGCGGGCCGACACCGGCCTGGTAGCCGTTGCCCGCGACCACCATGGTCGCGCAACTGCCGTCCGGCTGCGGGATCACGTCGACCATCGGCCGCGCCGCCTCCGTGACGGGCGGCGCGGGCGGCGGCGTGCAGTGCACGTTCGCGTCGGCGGGAGGATTGAAGAGAATAACGGGGAATTGCTGCGTGAAGGAGACCGGCGTGCTCGGCGTGACCGTGAACGGCCCACTGTCGGTCGGGTTGGGAAAGAACCGCCCGTAGACCGTGCCGAAGGTCGGCGCGCTGTGGGTGAGCGTGGCGTGGATGTGGGCGGAGGCGGGACCGCCCGCGAGGCTGAGGGTGACGGCGGCGCTACAGAGAATGGCGACACGAAGGGCGCGGAGGTGGGCGCGCGGCATGACAGTCTGTCCTTCCAGCGAACACGCGATGAGCGGCGAGGGCCGGCTACGCCCTAGAAACGGATGTTTGGGGGCAACGTGGGGGCTAAGAACGGGCTGTCAGGAGACAGTGTACCGTGTTTGATAACAAAAGTGTCATAGTACCGATTGCAGGGTTATAAAGGTGTTGTGTCTATCGGTGACCGGTCGATGATACGGCTGCTGATCGGGCAGGCTCTCCGGGCGTCGCACGCCAGCCCTCTGTCACGACACCCCGTCTCACACCGACGCGGTCGTGATAGAGCGGTGGTCGTCGCGGGGGCTGCGTCCGCGACGACCACCACTCCACCCAATCGGGCGCCCGCCTACGTCGTGTGACGCGGCCGGATGTCGTGCGCTGTGCCAGCTACCCCTGTGTCAGGCCCGTTGTCGGTGTCCGCCGTCGCGTCAGCATCGCGTCGCTGAATCACGATGCGCACCGCCGTATAGGTCGTCGTGCCGTTCGTCGTCGCGGCCGCGGCCGCCACATGGACCTGCGCGCCGCTGGCCAACGCCGCCGTCGTGGTCACGCTGTCGTCTGCGGTTACGCGTGTGCCCGTCAGGGAGAGCCCCACGGTCACCGTTACGCCCGGAGAACCGTGGACGCGCAGCGCCAGGCTTTCCGGAGCGACCGTCACGATCACGCCCTCGAACTGGCGCAGGCGCTGACTATGCGCCGCGTCCCGACCATGCACCGCGTCCCGACCATGCGCCCCGCCGCTCGGGCCACCCTTATGTCCATGCGCCGCGGCCAGAGGTGTCGCCCGATGCGCCCCGCCCTGACCGCCAGCCGCCAGGGCGGACGCTCCGGGGACCACCAGCGCCACCGCCACCCCACACGCAATCATGATATTCTTTGCCACGACTGTCTCCCTCGCGCGCGACACATCCAGCGTGTCGCTGCTAGTCACCTGGGCTGTTAGTCTTAACAATAGACGATGGATGTCTTCTCCGCACCCCCCTATTTGTCAACAGGGTGTAACCTTTTTGTAACGGACAGACCGCGCCCGTTTGTCACACCGCCGCCGCCCATCCGTGATCGGAACGGTCGCAAGCCCCTCGCACGACAGGATCACGCCCCTGTGACCCAGGCCTAAACGCGCGACACTGCCCCCAACGGCGACAACGCGCCTACGCCGTCCACGCGCAGCTGCCCTGGCACACATCTTGCCTTATATGTTAGTACTACCTATACTCGCACGATGTCCGTGTGTCGTGGAAGGAAGGTGGCGATAGGGACAGACGCGGCGCATCTCTTCGTCACGCACAGACAGGCATCGTGCCGCACGAACCGTCCATTCAGTACAGATTAGTCAGAAGGAGCTTGACGACGATGTTAAGAGACCAATCGCGACGACGCCCGACGTTGCTGCTGCTGACGGGAGCGTTAGCGCTCGCCCCTCTCGCCGCCGTAGCCGCCGGGACGGGGAGCGCCGCTGCGGCGCACAAGCCGCATACCGCGACCACCGTCACCACCGCGACCACCTGCGCGACCACGCCTCTCGGCGCGGCGACACCCTTCAACGTATTCGTCACCGGCGACGCCTCGCTACAAGGTTCGGATAGCGAGGGGGCGCTCGCCGTGGGCGGCGCCGCCACTTTGCGCGACTATAGCGTGGGGGCGACCCTACCCAACTCGAATGGGACGCGCGACGTCCTCATCGTCGGTGGTGCCCTGACCTTCACCAACGGGTCCGTCCAAAATGGGAACGCTGTGTCCGGGGGCAAAGGGACGCTGACCAACGTGACCTTCCCCCAGGGCGGAAGCGCACGGCAGGGCTCCGTGCTCGACTTCGGGACCGCCGCCACCCAATTGGTCAGCCTGTCCACCTACTACGCCACGCTGGCGCCCAACGGGACGACGAGCGTCCAGAATGGAACCCTCACGTTGAGTGGGTCCAGCACGACCCTGAACGTCTTCACAGTCACGGGGGCCGCCGTGACGGGGGCCAGGAGCGTCACGATCAACGCCCCGGCCTCGTCCACGGTGCTGGTCAACATCGACGGGGGTACGGGCGGCTTCACCAACGCGAGCTTCACCCTCACCGGGGTTGACGCCAGCCATGTGCTCTACAACTTCTCCCAGGCCTCGGCGCTGACGCTGCAACATGTCGCCATCCAGGGCAGTATCCTGGCGCCATCCGCCGCCATCGACTTCACCGCAGGCGTGATCAACGGGACGCTGGTGGGGGCGTCGCTCAACGGCGGTGGCCACTCGAACGCGGGTCAGGCCAATTCAGGTCAGGCTAACTCAGGTCAGGCCAATTCAGGTCAGGCTAACGCGGGCCAATCGAACACGCAGCCCTTCACGGGCTGTCTGCCCGCGCCAACGCAGAGCGGGAGCGGAAGCGGGCCGGCCCCCCAACAGTGCAAGCCGGGGTATGGGTACGGTGACAAGAACCATTGCCACAGCGGCCCTCCCGGACAGCACTAGACGAGGCGCCGCACGCACTCCGTGTGGAGAGGCGGCGCGGACATCCTGACGCGCGCGGAGGGGGAGGAAGGTCTACCTTTCCCTCCGCGCGCGTCACCTAAAGGGGTGACCCTGCTCACCGAACGATTGACGGTGCGGGAAGACGACCGTCGTCGACATAAGCGGCGCGGCGATCGTGGGGGTGGTCCCGCAAGACATTGTCTTGTCGTAGGAGTGCGCAGGGAGCCGCACGCCGGAAAGGGGAGAATGTCCCTCGCGCACGCCATCACACAAATAATGCAGGCGCACGACCTCACGACCGCTCAGGTCGCCGCTCGACTGGGCGAAACCCAGGACCGCGCCACCTTCTACCGCGCGCTCAGCGGGGCGACGAAAGAGCCGCGCCTGAGCACGCTCGTCCAGCTGTGCATCGCGCTGGAGACCAACCCGTCGGAACTGCTGGACCTGGCCGGGGTATGGTCCCCGCACACGCCGGGCGGAGCCGGGCCGCTTGATTTGCGCCTACGGCAAGCATTCGGGCAGATGGGCGCGCTGCCGACGGACGGGAAGCAGTGGGCGGCGGCGCTCGTCGCCGCGTTGGTGACGGCTCTAGCAACCGAGGATGGGCGGAGCGGCACGCGGATGATGACGGACCCATAAACCCAGCGGTCGTATAGGGGGTAGTAGGGTGGCCTGCCGATTGCCGCTGGGCGACGGTGCTGTTGACACGCTACCCTGACGATTTGATGCAGTAAGGCCGCCAAAGAGACCGCGCTGTCGCGCCGGGCCACCCCCTCCCCGCATGCGATACACTCGTGTCAAGCGGTCGGATGTGGCTGGCGTTGATGCAGGTGGCGTCCCCTTGAGAGCCCTCCTGCGCCTCCAGCCACGTCCGCGACCGCCCGTTCCTGGGTTCGGATGCCGTGCAGCCCCGGCATCCGGGCTGGGACGTCGTGTCCACTCATCGTTCCGCAGATCCATACCAGCGTCTGGACGTTGCCTCCCACGGGCTTGTACACCTTGCTCATGCGATGCGATGGCGCCGTCGGCGCGCGACACGCGTCCGGCCCGCTGATCGGCCGATCCCCCTGCACACGCGCCACGGCGACGGCTGCCCGTGCGCGGCGCGCCGCCCGCGCCACGTCCACCACCACACCCCACATATCCACCACGATCCGTGCGGATCGGCGCGGGGTTGGTGAACCTTTCCACGAGATCGGCGTAGGGTAGCGGAGACCAGCGGCGTATTGCGCGTGGAACAGCGCCTCCCTTCACGCCTGGTGGGGGCGCACGCCCTGTGGAATCCCCCAATGGGCACAATGAGTATGGAGTAGGTGCGCCCTGCGCTCCCGGCCACCTCAGGGTCGCGTGCGGCGATCCAGGGACGCCGCCCGCCACGCTACTCGACCAGCACGCTGCCCTTGTCTTTCGGCAGCACGGCGGTGTCGTAGGTCACGACGTCATTGGCGCTGCCTTGCACCGTCACTGTGTTCCCGATCACCGCCCCGTCGACGGTCGTCGTGGAGTTGCCAATCCCGGTGATATCGGCGCATGGCGCGTCGAACACGCCCCTCAGGGGGGTGGACGAGATCCCGGCGAATTTGAGGGTGACGGGCGGCGACGGGCACACGAGGGCGCCGCTGGCGTCGTACCCACGCTGTTGCACCAGGGCGAGGCCCTGGTAGGGTCCGCTGGTCGGCCCATTCAGGGCCAAGCTGGCGTGGCCCGTCGCCAGCACGCTCTGATTGAAGAAGGTGACCGCGTTATACGACCCGATGATGGCGGTCCCGCTCGGGTGGTAGTTGTTGATCAGTTCGTACGCGCCCGGTGTGCCGGTGGCCGAGCCGTCGCAGGCCGGCATCAGATAGAACGAGCCCGACGACAGCGCGCTACCCGACAGGTCAATCTGCACGACCGTCGTCATCGCCATCGTCGCGGTCGTCGTGTAGGGATAGAAGTAGTACGTACCCTGAGCCGCACTGGGGAGGCTCGTCGTCGTCGGCGTGACGCCTTGCGTTTCCCAAAACGTGGTGAATTCATTCCAGCAGTTGGTATGTGTGTTGGCGAACTGGTTGACGTCGGCGGATGAGTTCATCGACAGTGGGGTGACGGTCATCGCCGTGGTCGGCATCGTAGCCGAGAACGGATCGGTGATGAGGGGCACGTTGTAATTGGTGCCGCCCGCCCCGGTGATGGGTGCTGTGGCCGACGGCGCGGCCATGTTAGAACTGCCGTACACCGTGGGTGCGGCGCTGCCGCCGACACACGCCTGGTCATTGGACATCGTGCTGCCGGCCACGACCAAGACCGTGCTGCTCCCGACCTGGACTTGGATCGAGCACCCGGCGGTTGACGAGAGGCCGATCAGGGCATAGGGCTCGGCGTACCCCCCCGTCTTGGCGACGGCGCGCGCGCTCACATGCAACCGGGGCAGACCGAGCACGCCGCCGAAGAAGCCGGTGATGTCCTCATCCATGATCCCCTCGACGTAGTTCGCCCCCACCGCCGACACGTTGACGTAGGGGCCGCGCGTCGGCGGATCGCAGAAGCGGATGCCCCCACTGGTGGCGCAGGTATTGGCACCCGTCGTGGTGAGATCGCTCACGGTGATGGCCCCGAGCGTGTTGGGGTAGCCCTCGCTGGCGAGCAAGTGGCCACCGAGTTGGAACGAGGCGACTAATGTGGTGGTATACGCGGTGGTGCCGGGTGTCACGTCGTACATGTTCGCGGCGACGCTCTTGACCACCACGTCCAGATCGGCCTGGATACGTCGATGCTGTGCGTAGAGATTGCTGCCGTCAATGGCCAGCGCGGCCATCCCCAGGATGGCCACCAGCAGGAGCGCGACCAGGGGGAGAACCTGGCCCGTCTGTCGCTGACGCGCCGGAGTGTGGTGCGCGGACAGGGGGCGCGGTCCTCGCTCGTCGTGGCTTTTCATGGCTACTCCTGGCTACTCATGCAGCATGCTGCTGGTGCCTTTGATGGCGATGGAGACCCCATTGAACACCATCCCCAGGACGGGCTTGAAAGGGTAGGTCATCGTGACCGTCACCGCTTGGCCCGTGAAGGTCGGATCGGTGGACGTGACCTCCGTCGTCGCCGTCGCGGGGATAGTCGTCGAGATGGTCACCGTCACTTGCGCCGGATCGACGGCCGTGGCGGCGCGCAAGGTGGCCCCGACGATGGTCGGCGTGATGGCTCCGGCACTGACCACACGGGAGGTCGCCAGGGAATACGCGCCGACCGGGCACGTCGGGTTGGCGCGCGACACGTCACAGTACGTGCCGGGCGCGTTGCCGGGCACGCTCAGGTCGCCGCCGACCGTCGCGCTGCTGCCCGCTATTTGGCGCGCCACCTGCACAGCGCCCCACCGCGCGCCCTGGCGGGCCGCCTCCTGGACCTGGCTGTAGTAGAAAATCACGCGGATGCCGTCGATCAAGCCCAGCGTGAGGAGCATCACCGGGATGAGCACGAGCGCGAATTCGACCAGCGTCTGACCACGGGAGGCGCACGCGCGCGGCGAGCGGAAGGGTCTGACCAAGAGGGGGTGAGATAGCATGGCAAAGGCTCCCGGATGTTACGGCGGAAAGATGCGCCCGGTGACCGCGCCACTGATGGACGGCAGGTGCACCAGGGGCGTAATCGGCGTGAAGGGCACGGTGACCGTGACGGTAATGGTTTGATCATGGGTCAACGTCTGGCGTCCAGCGGTCGGACAGGGGTCGCCGCTGAGGCACACGCGCACGTCCGCTGGGGTGATCGAGACGGAACCCTGGGCCTCATTGACGGTCTTGGTGATGATGTCATCGACGGTAATGAGGTTGCACTGCCCCTGCCCGCAGCGGGTCGGCCCCTGCGGGTCGAGGAGGGGTTGGGCGTAGATCACCCCGACGCTGGCGGCGTTCGCGGCGGCCACCTGGGTGTGGAAGGCGCGGCCCAGGTCGAGGATGCCAATGAAGATCAGGACAAGGACGGGCAGCACGAGGGCCAACTCGGTCAGAGATTGGCCCGCCCCGGAGGCGAGAGGCGGCCGCGCGCGGCGGTCGCCTGAAGACTGCTGATACATGGTCTAAGAGATAAGCGATGTCGACGCGGCGCGCCATAGCCCATCAGGGCGGGGCCATAGCCCACATCAGGGCGGGAATGAACGCCGCGGCACGCCGTCGGCGCCTCCCCCTCTGTACGTCGGCGGGGCTGGCGGCCACCACGGCCGTAGGGAGACGCGTGCGGACGGCAGTGCCTCGGGGGTGGGGATGGGCGGGATCGAGGCAACCCGCGGAGGCGGCCGGCGCCGTCGTCCTCAGCAGTACGGCCACAACGCGTTCGATGAGACGTGGCCACGCGCGATGCGGCAGGTTCCGTGGGACGTGGGCAGCCACCTGCTGCATGTGTCGTTGTACGCTACACTACCGTAAATGCGCCAGCCGCCGCGTCCACGCCGTAGACGAGGGCGCCGCGCGCGTCCGTGACACGGATGCGGAGGGTATAAGCGCCCGTCGGCAGCGTGCTGGGGAGACGCCACGACGATGTGTACGTCTCCGTCGCCCCCGCGGGCAGGCTCTGCCCGGTCCAGGACCGTGTGTACGCGGTGGCTCCGGACGCATTGACGATCGTGTCGGTCACGGTCGCGCCGCTTATTGTTGCGGTACTTCGTAGGCTTGCGCTCAGCTGTACGTTGTGGTGCGCGGAGACCGCGCTGGGGCTGGCCGATGCGTTGACGAAGCTTATCGTGGCTGCGCGAGGGATGGGCGGGGCCGTCGCACTCGGCGCCGCACTTGGCGCCGTGGTCGCCGTCGCACTTGGCGCCGTGGTCGCCGTCGCACTTGGCGCCGTGGTCGCCGTCGCCGTGGGTGACGCTGTGCCAGGCGCCACGTCAAGCACCACGACGGAGTAGGCGGGCAGGGTGTAGGACACGCTGTTCCCCGCGATCACCTGCGTCAGGGCTGGTCCGGGCAGCGGCTGTTGCGGCGAGGGATTGGACACCCCGTCGTAGGTCACGTCCAAGTCGGAGAGAGCGCCCGCCGCGCCGGAGAGTGTGTAGGCCCGCAGCATCCCGCCCTGCGGGTTGAAGCCCTGATAGCCAACCTGTAGTGGCTGGGACGCGCCCGTCTTATTGATGGCCAGCACCTGCACCGCGCCGTCGTCCTTTTGCGTCGCGTAGGCGCTCACGGTTGTCGACGGGTCGGCCGCCTGTGTCAGCGGGAGGACGGCGCGCCCCATCTTCCCCCACAGCGCCGCCGCATAATAGGTCGGCGTCGGGCTGTCGACCGGGCGGCTCTCCCCGTTCCCGTAGAGCAGACCGTACTGGCCACCGCCGTGAATGGCGAAGTAGTCTTCCTGCGCGACGCCCGACTGCGCGAAGGCGCCGAGCAGATCGGCGACGACCAGGCCATGGCCCAGCGTCTGATTGAAGCCCGTCCCGCTGTCCGAGTCGCCCAGGTTCCACTCCGTGATAGCGACGGGCAGGGGCCGTGAATCGTAGCGCGTCATGGAACTCTGGATAAATGCCCAGGGTCCGCCCGGCGCGTTCCATTGCTGGGCCACGTTGTACGTGTCGCTCCAGCCGCTGCCGGTGTAGTAGTGCAGCGACACGCCGTCGACCTGCCCGGTCCCGCTGATGGTCCCGGTCTGCTGCAGGAACATGGGCAAAGAGCCCAATCCCCACCAATACCACTCGTTCGTGGACGCGGGGCCAAAGACCTTGACCGCCGGATTGGCGGCGTGCATGGCCTGCGCCTGCGCGTTGAAGGCGGTGATGTAGGGCTGGAACGTGGGGTCCCAGGAGGTCGTCATCGTGATATCCTCTTCGTTCCCCACCTCCATCGCCGCCGGGATGCCGCTGGTCATGTCGTAGGTCGCCCAGGCGGCGGCGTTCTGGGGTGAGTTGACGGCGTAGGTCTGGCCCGGCGGGTTGGGCAGGTTGCCCTGGATATTGGTCTGGAAGAGCGGCGTCGCGCCCAGCTTTTGGGCATAATGCCACACGTCAAGCGGTGAGGTGGACGACCACCCGCTGTAGTAAGGACTCGTTAAACAATAACTTCCCGGTTTGGGACAGGCGTGGCGGGGACACACGGGGTGCCTAAACGGGGTTGGATGGTGTAGTTCCAGGAGGGGCAGACGTCATGGACCGTGAGGTTGAGC
>JAABUL010008774.1_pt1 | contig 10110 bp, 11 predicted proteins | sample 5559151 | NCBI WGS metagenome assembly JAABUL01 (sample SAMN10711876, study PRJNA513368) | rock metagenome | isolation source: Antarctica rocks | place: Antarctica: Victoria Land, Pudding Butte sud | reverse complement strand
CGCAGCGGGCGCTCGCCCTGCTGCGCGCCACCCAGCGCCAGAACCACAACGCCTACCGCTCCCATCGCAAGCGCATCCTCCGTCGTCTCCTTGATTCATCCTGACCACCTAACGTTGTAGTATTAGGTTAAACTAAAATTCGGTGACACGGGCGGCGCCCGTGCCGGTCGTCAGCCACGGGGCGGTCCGTGGCTGTATAGGTGAATGGGGAAACCGATGGATCTAAATGACTGTACGTATGAGACTTTTGCCGCGCACGTAGACGGCGCCTTCACCATCACCATCGATCCCTCAACAGTCGTCCCAGTGACATTAATCGAGGCCATAAACCTCGGCGCGTTCCCCACCCCATCGCGGCCAACGGCCGGCCCGGCGGGGGATGGGGAACGCTTCTCGATCCTGTTCCGTGGCCCACGTGAGCGTCCACTGCCACAGGGAACGTACGCGTTCGAGCATCCCCGCCTCGGTCCATTCCCCTTATTTATCGTCCCGGTCGGCGCGGACCATGAGGGCATGCGATACGAAGCCGTGTTCACGCGCCTGCCTCGACCGGCGGAGCCCACTCCATAAAGAGATACAGGCCATGCTCAGCGACGACGCCGAACCCGAGGCGCTGGTACAGACGCAGCGCGCGGTTAGTGGGCTCTACATGAAGCCGGACGCGCTTGCGCGCCCGCGTGGCCTCGCCCAACAGGCTAGTGATCAGCGCCGTCCCGACGCCTCGGCCACGGTAGGCCGGCGCCAGCGCGATGTCGATGATCCTGATCTCCTCCGGCCAGCGCGCGACGTAGAGCCGGCCGCTGGGCTCGCCGTCGCACAAAATGACCTCGAAGCTAGCGTCGTTGTACTGGGTGTGGTAGTGATGGCGCTGGGCCGCGAATTGCATCGTCAGGAAGGCCTGCCGTTGCGCTTCGTCCCATGGCAGGGAAGCCAGTTCCTCCAGGCGGGTACTCATGTACACCTGGTACAGGAAAGGCTCATCGGCCGGACTTGCCGGACGTAGGGTAATGTCATGGTCAACAAAGTGAAGCATATTGCTATTTATCATAACATACCGAGGTTAAGATTCGGTTAAGATCAGGGGCTGAAATAGGTTAAGATTCGGTTAAGATCGGGTGTCGCAGGTTAAGATCGGGTTAAGAGACTGGTAGAGAGAGGGCAAAAGCACGCATGACAAGCCATAAGCGCGCGGCGCTCTGGATTATCACCCTATTGTCGCTCGTGGTTGTCTGCGCCGCCGCCGCCACGATGTTCGTTCGCGCCGACAACGGGCCGGTCGAGCGCACCGTAGCCCTGAGTAGTATGCCGCCGTGGCAGGCCACGCTCGACGGACGCGCGGGGCGTCTCTATATAACGGGTTTCGGCGTCAGCGGCAGTGGCGGCAGGACGGTCAACGTGGTCGACACGACGACCGGCCGGCTCATCGCGACCGCAGCGGCGAATAGTTCACCCGAGGTTCAGCCGCTGCTAGACGCGCGCACGCATCATCTCTTCCTGTTCGGTGACAACGGTGGCGCCGTGCTCGATACGACGAGCGAGCGCGTCGCCGCGACCGTGCCCGTAGGAGCGAACGCTGACGCGGCAGCGCTTGACGTGACCGACAACCATCTCTTCGTTACCGATAGGGTGAACGATCGCGTCAGCATGATCGATACACGAAGCATGACGCTCCTCAAAACGACGCCGGTCGGCCACGCCCCTGAGGTAGTGGCCGTCGATGAAACAACACACCGCGTGTTCGCGTTCAACGCTCTGGACGCGTCTATCAGCGTGCTCGATGCGCGCGACGGCCGGGTCCTGCATACGACGCGCATCGCCAGAGTCGCGGGCGGAGGCGCTCCGATCATTAGTGGCGGGCTCACGGTCGATGAGGCTACGGCGCGTGTCTTTATCGTCGACTCGAACGGTGGCGTGGTGACCACTCTCGACGCGGCGAACGGCGCGGTCGTGGGCGCGGCGCGGGCCGGCCAAGCGGCTGGCGCGCTGGTCGTCGATGACCGCCGTGGACGCGCCATCGTCGTCAACACGATCAGCAACAGCGTGAGTATTCTCGACGCGACGACCGACCGTGCGCTGCGCACGACGCATGTGGGCAAGATCCCACACGCCCTGGCGCTAGACCGCCAGACGGGGCATGCGTTCGTCGTCAACTACGGCGATGGGACCGTGAGCGTGCTGGATGACGTGACCGGCGCGCTGATACGCACGGACCACGCCGGCATATCGCCCGAAGCGGTGGCGGTCGACGAGCGGACAGGGCGCGCCTTTGTCATCGCCAACGGCAACGGCTATGGGGTCGTCACCGTACTCGACACGCGTAGTGGAGCGATCCTGCGTAGCGTGCGGGTCGGCGAGCGGCCGGACACCGTCGTCGTCGATAAGCAGGCCGGACGCGCCCTGATAATGAGCAGGTACAGCGTCAACGACCCCGCGCCCGACCGCTGGGGCTGGCTACCGGAGTGGCTACGCCAGCGCCTGCCCTGGCTCACGCCTCGCCCCACACCTACGGGCGCCCCGACCGGCAGCATCCGCATCCTCGACGCCTCTCGTTAAAGAGTCCCTGTGGCAGGACACGTATAGCGCCCCATCGGCCCTTCCTCTCCTTGTGCCAGTCACTGACGAGTGCGCCTTCCGTGGGCCCGGCCTTTTAAGGTCAGGCCGTGTGGCGCCATCATGGGGGACACCCGGTCACTGGCGCATCACGCGCGGACGTCTAGGATGGCGCCCCGGCGCGCCTCCAGCGCCAGCGTTAGCCCCGCGCTGTCCACGCCCTCGAGACGCGGCGCGCCGAACAGCGGGTTGAGGCGCCGTGTTTCCGCTGAGGCAGGCAGGTCCAGCCGCGCCGTGCGCGGCGCGTCGTCGACGTTGACGGCCACGACCAAGCGCTCGCCATCGAGTTCGCGCACGAAAGCGTAGACGCCTTCGCCGGCGTAGAGACGGTGATAGGAGCCCGTCCGCAGGGCGGGATGCGCCTTGCGCAGCCGGATCATCTCTTTGTAGTAGTGCAGCAGGCCGTGGTTCCAAGTATCGGGGTGGTCCCACGGGAAGCTCTTGCGCGCCCATTGGTCGGGCAGACCGCCTGTCAGCCCGATCTCGTCGCCATAGTAAATGCTTGGCGCGCCGGGGAAGGTAAACAGCAGCAGCAGGGCGAGTCGTACGCTGGCCTCATCGCCGCGCGCGATGGTGATGAAGCGCGCGGTGTCGTGGCTGTCAAGCAGGTTGTACTGCGCCAACTCGACCGGCCATGGATAGAGCCCCAGCAGCGCATCGACGCGGTCGGCGTAGCCCGCGGCGTCTATGGGCGTCTGAGGGTGGTAGCCACGGTCCTTGACCGTCTCGAGGTCCGTGCGCGGCCCGACCACGAACTCGATCAGCGCCTCGGTCAGCAGGTAGTTCATCACGCCGTCGAACTGGTCGCCTTGCAGCCAGGGCCGCGCGTCCTCCCAGATCTCGCCGACGATATAGGCCTCGGGATTGATGGCCTTGACGCGCCGGCGGAACTCCTGCCAGAAGCCGGGCGTGGAGATTTCGTTGGGCACGTCGAGGCGCCAGCCATCGATGCCCTGACGTATCCAATACTCGCCCACCTTCATGATAAACTCGCGTACCTGGCGGTTGTCAGTGTTGAGTTTGGGCAGCGCGCGCAGGCCCCACCACGCCTGGTAGCCGGCCGGCTTCGACTCATCGTAGGCGTTGATGGGGCCGCCGTCCAGGTAGAACCAGTCGCGCCACGGCGAGTCCTGGCCGTTCTCCAGGATATCACTAAACTGAAAGAATCCCCGGCTGGCGTGGTTGAAGACGCCGTCGAGGATGACGCGCAGCCCCCGACTCTTGCAGGCGGCCAACAGTTCGTCGAAAGCGGCCTGACCGCCCAGGAGCGGATCGACCCGATAGTAGTCTTGCGTGTGGTAGCGATGGTTGGCGGCCGATTGGAAGATCGGGTTGAGGTAGATGGCGGTGACGCCGAGGTCTTGCAAGTAATCGAGATGCTCGGCGACCCCCAGTAGGTCGCCGCCCTTGTAGCCGTGCACGGTCGGGTCACTGTCCCACGGCTCCAGATTGCCGGGCTTCTCCACCCGCTCGCTCTTGGCAAAGCGGTCGGGGAAAATCTGATAGAACACGGCATGTTTGACCCACTCGGGCGTCGTGATGTCGGACTCGGACACGGTATCTCCTTTTACCCCCTCACCCCCACCCCATGCGGGTTGGGGGTGAGGGACCTATTTCCCCTTAAACTCCGGCGGCCGCCGCTGCATAAACGCGGTCATAGCTTCCATCAGGTCGTGTGACTGCATGAACGCGGCGTTCCAGGCGGCCACGAAGCGCAACCCCTCCTCGATCGACTGGTCGCGCCCCGCGTTAAGCACGCGCTTGACGCCCTGCACCACCAGCGGCGGGTTGGCCGCGATCTCTTCGGCCTGTATGCGCGCCGCCGCGAACAGCTCCTCGGGCGTGTCGTAGACCCTATTGACGAGCCCGATGCGCAACGCCTCGGCGGCGTCGATGTCCTTGCCGCTGAAGGCGAGTTCGCGCAGGTGGCCCTCCCCTATAATGTACGGCAGCCGCTGTAGGCTGCCCATATCAGCCACGATGCCCATTTTGGCCTCGCGCAGGCTGATATGCGCGCCAGCCGCGCACAACCGAAAGTCGCAGGCCGCGGCCAGGTCCAGGCCAAAGCCGATGCACCAGCCGGCGATCGCGGCGATGACCGGCTTGCGGCACTCCGCCACGGCGCCGCACGAGCGCTGCATGCCCACGATCTGGTCGTACAGCGCGGTGCGCGCGGCGGCCAGGTTCTCGCCAGCCACGTTGAAGTGTCCTTCGCCCATCGCGGCCTGTAGGTCGAGCCCATACGAGAAGTTCCGGCCCTCGCCGCGAATGACCACGGCCCGCACGGCGCTATCCGCGTCCAGCGCCGCGAAGACCTCCGGCGCCTCGCGCCAGAAGTCGGGGCCGAACGCGTTGCCCTTGCCCCGCCCGGTCAGTACGACCTCGGCCACCGCGCCATCCCCGTGCCGCTCGACGCGTAGCGCGCGGTAGGACGGGGCCTGATCGTCCTCTGAGACCACTATGGATTGGTCGAGTGTCGCCATTAACGTGTACTCCTACAACCTTGGCCTGCGACTAACGTCGCATGGCAAACTATCATGGTCGCGATAGTCGTCGGGGCGTATCACGATACAGCCCTGTCCGATTAAAAGCGCCCGACGCCGTAACGGGTGTAGGGGCGTATCGCTATACGCCCGACGTGCGCTGTAGAGATATCCGAGGGACGGCGAACGCCGAACTGCCCGCCCGCGATCACCGGGCGTATAGCGATACGCCCCTACAAACTCTATCCGCACAACGCATTGTAATCGGACAGGGCTGTATGGCGATACGCCCCTACACCAGATCATGGCCGGCCATGGCTTGCCACACGACCGTCGTTGCACGCTCCTTCATTATGCCCACGTCGCCGGATCGCTGCCGTCGATGTACAGCGGATGGGCCGGCGGCTTGCCCTCGACCCAATAGTGGTCGAAGTTGGTGACTCCGGCAAGCTCGCGCAGCACGTCCTCATCGAGGGCCTGTCGCCCACTATACGAGGGCGGCTCCTGCGCCAACATAGCCATCGTGGCGTCGCACACGATCTCAGGCGTGCGCCATTGGCTGCGGTCCATCATATTCCAGTTGATCGAGGCCTGGCTCTCGATGATCGTGCGCGGCCACAGCGCGTTGGCGGCGATGTTGTCATCACGATACTCAGCGGCGATGCCGATGGCCAGGCGCGCCATGCCCATCTTGGAGATCATGTAGCAGACCTTACCGGGCGATGGATCGGTACTGATGGCTGGGCACATATTGACGATGTGGCCCCAGCGCTGCCGTTGCATGTGTGGCAAGGCGTAATAGGAGGTCAGGTACGACGCGCGCACGTTAACGCCCATCATCAGTTCGAAGCGCTTGGGCGGGGTATCGGTCACGCTCCGCCACCACAGCGCCCCAGCGTTGTTGATCAGTATGTCGACGCGCCCGAGTTCGTCCACGGCGCGCTCGATCAACGCGCGCACCGCCTCCTCGTCGCGCACGTCGGTTGGGACGGCTACGGCGCGCCGCCCCAGCGCCCGCACCCCCTCGGCCGTCTCATGGATCGAGCCAGGCAGCCGCTCGGTCGACTCCTCACTCTTGGCCGCGACGACCACATCGGCCCCCTCGCGGGCCAGGCGTAACGCCAACGCCTTGCCAATGCCGCGGCTGGCCCCCGTCACTACCGCGACGCGCCCCGCTAGATCGGGGTGCAATGCGCTCTCCGCCACCATCGGTCTACCCTCCTCCCAACCTCACTACGTGCCCCGGACACATCTTATCATGCGACCTGGGTGCGCCATCGCCCTAACGGCCCTCTTATCGGTCTATCAGGGGTATGAGCCGTGTTGCATCGCGCACGGCATTGGTCTATGATAGATTTCAACGGCTGTAGGCCGTCCCGGGCCACACCGCCAACAGGTAGGAAGCAAGGAGAGAGATCATGGCCGTGCAAGACAATGTCCAGCAGGTCCAAAACATCTATAGCGCCTTCGGGCGCGGCGACATCGCCACCGTCCTGGATGCGCTGACCGACGACATCGAGTGGGTGATCCCGGGTCCCTCCGACCTGGCCTTCACGGGGACGCGTCGAGGGAAACAAGCGGTGCAGGAGTGGTTCGGTATCCTGGTACAGCATATCTCCTACCAGGTCTTTGAGCCTCGTCAGTTCATCGCGCAGGACGAGACCGTGGTCGCGTTGGTGCATACGGAGGGGACGGCGCTGCCGACCGGACGGACGTATGTCAACCCCGAGGCGCATGTCATTACCTTCCGGGGTGATAAGGTCGCGCGCTTCCACACGTTCGAGGACACGGCCGCGGTTGCCGCCGCCTTTGACCAGGGGTAAGAGTAGAGGCGAGGGGGAGAAAGGGATGCTGCCGGAGAACACACTGAAGGACCGCGTGGCGATCATCACGGGGGGCGGGACGGGCATGGGCAAGGCCATGGCGCACCGCTTCTCTGAATTGGGCGCCAAGGTCGTGGTGGCCAGCCGTAAGATGGAGAACCTGGAGCGGGTCGCGGACGAGATCACTGCCAAGGGCGGCGAGGCGCTGGCCGTGCAGGTCGATGTGCGCGACGTCGCGCGAGTCGACGCCATGGTCGAGCAGACCGTGCAGCGCTTCGGCGGCGTCGATATCCTAGTCAACAACGCCGCCGGCAACTTCGTGGCGCAGGCCATCGACCTCTCCCCCAACGGCTGGAACGCCGTGGTGGGTATCGTGCTCAACGGCGCCTGGTTCTGTTCGCAGGCGGTAGCCAAAAGGATGATCGCGCAGGGACGCGGCGGCGTCATGCTCAACATCATCGCCACCTACGCCTGGACCGGCGCGCCGGGTACGGCCGCCTCGGGCGCGGCCAAAGCGGGTGTACTCAACCTGACCGAGAGTCTGGCCGTGGAGTGGGCGCCCCACCACATTCGCCTCAACGCCATCGCGCCCGGCCCCGTAGCGACCGAGAACACGACCGGCCAACTCTTCGGCGGCGGCGCGCTCTTCGACGTCATCAGCAAGGAGAATCCGTTGGGGCGCTTCGGGACCGTTGAGGAGATCGCCGACGCGGCGGCGTTCCTCGTTTCGGACTACGCGAGCTACATCAACGGCGCGAACCTGACCATCGACGGCGGCGCCTGGCTCAACAAGGGCTACCAGAAATACGCCCAGTACCTGCCGCCGCGCTAGAAAAGCAGCATTTGTCATAGGCCGCGTCCTATTTGACAATAGTGTCGCGTATTCGCGCCGTCCTTGTCATAGATAGGGCTAGGGGAAGCGATACAATACTAGCAGGCGGATGTAATGTCCGTCCTGCTCTCACCAAAGCGGGTGTACGTGGATATATGGGGCGTCCCTGTACATCCGCTTTGGCTTTACGTGAGGCATAACCTTGCGACCATGAAGGCATGGACAGTATGGGCTCGCGGCGCCTCCTGATTATCAATGCCGACGACTACGGCCTCGCGCCGGGCGTCACCGCCGCCATTCTGGATCTCGCGCGCCGTGGCGCCGTCACGAGCGCCAGCGCCATCGTGACCATGCCGGGCAGCATTGCGGCGCTCGCCGCCGCACGCGCCGTCGACCTGGACCTGGGGTTACACCTCAACCTGTGCGCTGGGACGCCGCTCTCGCCAGCCGCCGCCGTCCCCAGCCTCCTGGCCGGTGGCGGCGCACATCGCCCCCGTTTCGCGACTGCGGGCGAAATCCAGTGGCGCTACCTGCGCGGTCGCCTGGTCCTGAACGAGGTCAGGCGCGAGTGCTGCGCGCAAATCGAATGGTTCCTCGCCACCGGCGCGATACCGAGCCACCTCGACAGCCACTGCCACCTGCACGCGCTGCCACGGCTCTACCGTCTCACGGTGGAACTGACCGGCCGGTACGGCATACCGGGCGTCCGCCGCGCCGCCAACAACTTCATCTTTCGTCCGCCGCGCCTGCCGCTATTCTCTCGCGTCGTGGGTTTCCCACGACACGGCGCAGCCCAGCACCCCCCGTACCAAACGGACTATTTTAGCGTGCTCACGGTGATGGGCCCGGCGCGCACGCCACGCCCGCTGCACGCGCTCCTGCACACGCTGCCCCGTGGCGTCACCGAGCTGGTCTGCCACCCTGGCTACGTGGACGACGAGCTGCTGCATATCGACACCCTCACCCACGCGCGGGAACGCGAGTGGCTGCTCCTCTCTCGCCCACATCTGCGTGAGGCGCTGACGCGCGAGGGCATCCGCCTCGTGTCGTGGCGCGCCATCGCACGCCACGTATAATCTGGACGGGACGCGTCGTGTTACATACAGAGATCGGGAGCGGCAAGCGCCTTATGCGCTGCGTCGTCCATGCCTGTGAAAGGATTGCGCGCGCCCGACGTTACCACCTATGACAGGTCACAACGACGGAAAGGGACAGTGCTTTCGCCATGTGGTCAATGCTCTGGCTGCCGCTCGCGACAGCGCCGGCTGATCCGGTTCGGGACGCCCGCGCGCCGGGCGCCGAGGAGGCGGCCGACGAGGCGTTGGTCGCCGCGTTCAAGGGTGGCGATGTGCGGACGTTCGACGCGCTCTTCGCCCGCTACGGCCCGCTAATCTTCGGCTACATCTATCGCAGCGTGGGCGACCCCGCGCTGGCCGAAGAATTGACGCAGGATGTCTTCCTCAAAGCCTTCCTGCACCTGCGCCGCACGGCGACGGAGACGACCTTCAAGGCCTGGATTTACCGCATCGCTACCACCACCTGCCTCGACGCCCATCGTGCCGCGGCGCGGCGCCCGGTCGCGGCGCCCGCTGAGGAGGCGCTGGCGCTGCTGGCCGATCGCGCGGCCAGCGATCCGGAGCAGCGCCTGATCCAGCGCGAGCAGCGCCGCGCCGTGCGGCGCACGCTGGACGCGCTGCCGGCCCACTACCGGCAGGCGCTGATTCTGCGGCAATGGCAGGGCCTCTCCTACGCGGAGATCGGCGAGGCGCTGGGGATCAGCGTGGAGGCCGTCACGTCGCTGATCCATCGTGCCCGGCAGGCCTTCCGCGCCGCCTATAGCCAGCAAGAGCAGGAGACCGAACGATGAACGAGGCACACGAGACCCTGGAACCGCTGCTCTCCGCCTATCTCGACGGCGAGCTCGATCCGGCGCGCCGCCGGCAGGTCGCGGCACACCTGGCGACGTGCGCGCTCTGTACCCAGGAGCTGGCGCATCTGCAGGCCGGCGACGCGGCGCTGGCCGGCCTACAGCCCACACCCATGGCGCCGAACCTGCGCCCGGACCTGCGCCTGCGCTTGCGTCGGCAGGGCGCGCGCACGGCTCTGACGGGCGGGCTCATCGCTTTGATCGTGCTGCTCCTGCGCAGCGTGGCGCACGATCTGGTGATCGTGACGCGCAAGGATCTGCCGCTCTGGGGCCGGCTGGGCATCGCGTCCAGCTACGTACTGCTGGTTGCCCCAGGGATCGCTCTCTGCGTCGAGCTCTTGCGCGACGTGCGCACGCTCGTGGAGTACGCCTGGTTGAGCGACGAGACTATCGATACAGGAGACCCACATCAATGACCACGACCACGCGGTACTC
>JAABUL010008772.1_pt1 | contig 10111 bp, 9 predicted proteins | sample 5559151 | NCBI WGS metagenome assembly JAABUL01 (sample SAMN10711876, study PRJNA513368) | rock metagenome | isolation source: Antarctica rocks | place: Antarctica: Victoria Land, Pudding Butte sud | reverse complement strand
CAATGATGAGAATGTGCTTCACTCGATAGTCTTCTATAGCAAGAGCATGATTTCAGCTGAATGCAATTATCACATCTATGACAAGAAATTGCTAACTATCATTCAATGCTTTGAACATTGATGACTTGAACTAAAAGATACTGAGTTATTTATTCAGATGTTTACTGATCATCAGACTTTGAAGATCTTTATGAAAAACAAACAGCTGACTTGATGACAAGCAAACTATCTGAATATTCTATTGAAGTTTAACTTTCAGATTATCTTTCAATCAGGCAAAATAAACATCAAAGTTGATGCTTTAACTAGAATGTTGATGATCAATAGTTCTGAATCAGTTAAAGACATAGATGATTGTTTTCAGACTATACTGATCTTGAATTGCATAAACGTTTTATCAATTGAGTTCAAAATCGAATCTGAATATGAGATCAATCTCTATCAACACGTACGTTTAGTCAATCAGAAGAATGAACTATGCAATGAGTATTAACAAGCTATGAACAAAGATGAACTGAAGCTTCATGACATGAAGCTAAAGAACTGTCAAATCATTGACAACGTTTTATTCAAAAAGAGTCTACTATGAGTGTTAAAACAAATGCATATGAAATTGCTTTGAAAGATTCATGATCAATCATTAATCTTGCACTCTGACATTAGATGAATGATTGATCTAGTTCAACGCTTCTACTATTGATCAGATCATCAAGCAACTATTCAACAATACATTTGAAACTGTCATGTTTATCAGCGAAGCAAAGCATCTCAAAATGATACAAATAGTTTGCTTCAGTCTTTATTAATTTCTCAGCAGCGTTGACAAGATATAGTTATGAACTTCATCACTGAGCTATTTCTATCGAAAAACTATAACGTCATTTGCATGATCATATGTCGTCTCTTCAAAGAACGTCACTATGTTTTCTGTCATTGAGAAGATAATGACATCTCAATCGAAGAAACAGTATGAATCATGCTATGAAACGTTTATCAACTTCATGATCTACTCAATTCTATCATTTCAAATAGAGACTTTCAGTTCATATTGATCATGTGATAAAGTCTTTGTAAATGACTGAAGATCAAAGTCAATTTATCAACAGTTTATCATTCAGAGATTAATGATCAGTTGAAACAAGCTAATTAAGATGTTGAACGCAAACTTCAAATCTACTGCAATTACATGCAGAATAACTGAGTTAAATGACTTTCAATGATAAAATTCAATGACAATTTCAATACATTCTTGACTATCTCAATGACTTCTTTCTACTTCAATAAAGACTTTCACTCTCGAATGAGTTTTGATTCAGATACGACTGATTATGAAATAACTCATCAATGTATTGAAGCTAGAAAGATCAATGATATTATCACTCAAATGAGCGAACTTCTTATCTTTGATTGTCAATAATTGAAAAAGATCAAGCAGATCATTGAAGCTCAGATGAACAAGCATAGACGAGATGTCATTTATGAAGTAAATGATTAAGTTTGATTAGTCTTTGAAAACATTAAAATCATTAGATCATGCAAAGATTTGAAAGACAAGCAGCTCGATTTCTATTCAATCACAGTCAAAGTTAAGATCTTCTATCGTATTCAGCTATTTAGAAGCATGAAGCATATACATTCAGTATTCAGCTCAAAGTGTTTATGATCTTCATCAAACAACTTTTTATTGAAACAACACTCTGAGTCTTCTAGATTAATGATCATTGAAGAGAATGAAGAGCATTGAAAAGTAGATGATATATTGAACTTCAGGCGATATAGAGAAAGACTACAATACAAGGTCAAATGAATTGAGATAAATCATGATGATGAATAATACTATGTCAATAAAGAAAAATTCAATGACTCAAAGAAAGTTCTGAATGAATTTCACAAGCTATACTTGAATAAGTCGCACTAAATTGAAAACATGATGAATTTTTTTTGCTTTTATTTCTTTTCTATTCATGCAAACATGAATGTTCAAAGAGAAAAATAATGTTATGAACATGTCTGAATCAATCAGAGTTCAGATTTAACTTTAATCAATTTGATTAAAGCAAGTCATGACGTTATGTCTAGTTTAAACCTAGCGCATCTCTGTTGAACTCTTCAAGTCATTCTCAGCACTTCTTCTCGTTGTTCAACACTTTCTTCATTCACTTCTTTCATCATTTCTTTAAATAAACACATCTGACTTATTACATCACATCTGTATCGAGTCTAGCGCAGTCTCAAGTCATTAATTATAGAAGAGCTTGCACTCTTTCTCTTCTGTATTCTTAATGTCTTGTTATAGCTATCTTTAAAGAGCAATACATACATATCAGTCTTAAGTCTCTTTGATTGAATGATCTAGACATGATCTCAACAAAGTTGAGATTTGAGCTGCGTGTGATCATTACTAATGTGCAGTTGATTTCTATCACATGAGATGCATTAATCAATCTTGTTGCTTAATTGAAAACAAATCTGCGAAAAGAACACGTCTTGTCATCGAAATGATTTCAAGACGAAAACTTGCATGATTGAGATAAAATCAATAAAAAGACTCATTTAAAGCGAAAGAAATCTCATTGATTAACAAGACTCAATTCTTCATTGAAGACAAGCTTGTATGCTTCGTCACGTTATAGCAAGAATTTGTTCAATATAACGTGCTATACATGCAATTGAAAGAATCATTACTCTATTGATTATAAAGATGAGAAGATCAAGAACAGGTCAAAAGAATTTAATGCAAATCAAGTACTCATTGATTTGATATCACATATGAGTCGTTTCAAGATTTCGAGAAAAGACAAGCTCTTGATGAACGCTTCAAATCATCAAGAGAAAAACAAGAAGTTTTCTTTGTAAAGATTCTTATATACAAAAAGCATGTAATTCAGAGAGATCAGAAGACAGAAACGAAGATTCACATGAATATTAATGTCAAGATGAACGTGATTAGTTAACGTTTCATCATCAAGCAAAGTATGTCATTGCTGAACGTTGATCTTTCAAGATTTATCTGAATGAATGATCAGAATGTCTATTATTATGATGTTTATAAGATTTGTTATCGACTGAGAGACAGCTGAAACATAAAGAAAAAAGATATAAGTATCTTTTATGCTATTGACAAGAAAGAATCTTCTCTAGTCTTGAATATGTCAAGTATGCAATTCAAGTGTATTTGAATAAACATGATCATAAGAACATGACATTTCGACGTGAATGAGCACGTCTTTGAATTGTTCTTCGCACAAGCATTTGCAAAAGCTCTACAAGATGAGTCTACTGTGTATGCTCTTGTCATGATCAACGTTGTCGAAGAGTCAATTGTTGAACATCAAGTGAAAGTAATGAATAATGTGATGAGTCATATCACAAATGCGCTTGAAGCGCAGACTCTATTCATTGAATTGAAAGAGTATGAAGATGTATTCTTGACAGAGAATGCAGACAAACTGTCTTTGCATAAAGATCATGATCATGCAATTGAAATCACTGCAGAGTCATCATATGAATTATTGTATAATCTGTTGAACATAAAGTTAGCGACTCTGAGACAGTATTTAGATGATGTTTTAGCGAAAGAATGAATTAAGCACTTTGTCAGCTCAACTGACGTGTTTATTCTATTCATTTTCAAAAAGAATGATAGTCTTTGTTTATGCATGAACTATCAAGATCTGAATAAGATCACTGTCAAAAATCATCATTTGCTGTCTTTAATCAGTGAAACTCTAAACAGACTCAGTAGAGTCAAGCAGTTCACTAAGTTAGATTTGAAGAACGTTTATCATCATCTCAGAATTCAATATGAAGACGAGTGAAAGACAACGTTTTGTACTCATTACAATCACTTTGAATATATGATCATGTTGTTTGATTTAATCAATGCATCTGTCATTTTTCAGACTTATATTAATAAGATCTTGACAGAACTTTTAAATGACTTTTGTGTTATTTATTTGAATGACATTCTAATTTTCTTCGTAAAGAAGACTGATCACGTAAATCATGTGAAGCAGATTCTGAAGAGATTAAGAAAGTTCAAGTTATATGCTAGCTTGAAGAAATGTGAATTCTTCATCACTAAAGTGAACTTTCTAGAATTTGTCATATTTACAGAGAGTATTTCGATGAACTCAAGTAGAATAAACATTATCAAAACGTGATTCAGATTGAAGATGTATCAAGAAATACAAGTTTTTCTGAGATTCATCAATTTCTATTGACGTTTTATACATCACTACTTTCAGATAGCAAAGTTTTTAACAGAACTGCTGAGAAATAGTGTAAAAGATGTAAAAACAAACTCATTCATATGATTGAGCGAAGCGAAATAAGCTTTTAATCAGCTTTGCGATGTCTTTATGAAAGTGTCTATACTAAGACACTTTGACTCAGAGCGACATATACGCATTGAGATTGACGCGTTCAATTATGCAGTCATGAGTATTTTGTCTCAGTCAGATGATTAAGATCAGTGACATTCAATTGCATTCTGATTCAGAATGATGATAAACGTTGAAAGAAACTATGAGACATATGATCAGAAACTTCTAGTCATAGTATTGATGTTTAAACATTGATGACACTATGTGAAAGACAGTTATCATACTGTTGAAGTTCTGACTGATCATAATAATCTGAAGAATTTTATGAATGTTCAAAAGCTAAACGAAAGACAAGTTAAATGAGTCATGAGATTGTTGATTTGCAACTTTGAAATAGCATATAAATCAGAAAAGACAAACTCGATCAATGCATCATTGAGATGATCTGACTATAAGAGTGAGAATATCTCTGCAAATCATTTGCTGCTCACTCTGCAGCGAAAGCTGACTAGAATAGAAAGCTTAAATAGCTCTATATTCGTAGCAATCAGAGAACTATACTGTATACGAGTGATTAACGATGTCGAGAAGACGTTCGTTCACAGTATAAGTATGAACAGATATTCAGCAGAACATGTTGAGAGTAGACTGCAAGATGAAACTCATTGATGAACATGAGTGATTAACGATGTTGAGAAGACGTTCGTTCACAATGTCAGTGAAAACATAAGTACATGTTCAGCAATGCATGTCAGAAGTATGCTGCTGAGAGTCATGACTTTAACAGTGCGAGAAATGCATCTAGACGAAGTACATTTCTCAAGAGATAGAATCTTTCAATTCAAATCAACAACTTTAAAAAGCACAGATGTTGAAACGTTGATTCATAAAAATTGCAACGTAGCTGAGAAACAGCTTAATTCTGTTGCTGAAACTGTTGATTGCAAACAACTCATTTTACATGCAATTGTCAGAGTATTGACAATTTATGAAACAACATATGACTTCAGTAGTAAATTTGTAGTTGAGCTCATCAAGATCTTACAGCAAGAAAATGAATTTGCTGTGAGATTAAAAGCAGGCGAAACGATGAGTATATGAAAGAATGACGTTGAAGCTTGAACATTAAATAGTCAAGAAATGATAGAATACAACAAATCATTGTATGTTTCAGAAGATCTTTCTGTCAGAGAAGAGCTGTTGAAACGTCATCATGATGATTTGTTAGCAAGACATTTTGATGCTGACAAGATCAGCAAGTTATTAAATTGCAAATATTACTGAAAAAGTATGATCAAGAATGTCAAAGAGTATATAGATACTTGTGACATTTGTCAGAGAGTAAAGATGAAATGTCATCTATCATATGACGAGTTGAGATCGTTATTTCAATTCACAGATTCATGAAAAGAAATCATTATGAATTTCATAACAGATCTGTCGCCTAGTAAATGAAAAGAAGTCGTGTATGACTTGATTCTTGTGATAGTCGATCACTACACGAAGATGACGCATTATCTGTCTACAAAGAAGACTCTGACTGTTGTAAAGTTAGCAAAGTTGTTCTTTGAGAAGATTGCTCTAAAATATGAGATATCAAATGATATAATTATTGATAGAGATAGTCTATTTATCAGTGCATTCTGATCAGAGATCTGCTATCATGTCAAGATGAAATGATGACTAAGCATTGCTTTTCATTCGCAAACAGATGATTGAACAGAACGACAGAATCAAACGCTGAAACATTATCTACGAATATATTGTTCAGAAAAGTAAGACAACTGAGCTACGCTTTTACTTGTAGCTGAGTTCATGTATCATCAGACGAAGCACTCTTTGTTGAGCTGTAGTTTCTTTAAAGTCATGTATGACTATAAGTCAATCTTTGACATACACATTAAGAACGATGCTATGAAAGAAGAAGTGTCAGCAGCAAAAGAACACGTTGAAATGCTGCAAGATGTGCAAAACACGTTGATGAAACAATGACAAAACGTGATTGATGCTCAGACAAAGTACTATAATTGAAAACATAAGTCTAAGTTCTTTAATGTCAATGATTTAATCATGCTATCAGCAAAAAGTCTGAAGCAGAAGAAGTTGAGCAAGAAGCTATCAAATAAGATGATAGAATTCTTTCGTATACAGAAATTCATAGATAAGCAGATGTATTGTCTTGATCTTTCAATCATTTATAAAGTTCATTCTGTCTTTCATGTATTTCTCTTAGAGTCGTATAATCGTAGACTAAATGATGACTCTATACTTGATTATCTTGTACTTAAGCTTATTGATGATGAGCAAGAATGAAAGATAGAAAAGATTTTATAGAAGCAAAAAAGAAAGAAAATCTTATATTATAAGATACAATGAAAAGAATATTTTATTGAATCTAATCAATGAATATTGAGCGAAGATATGAAAGATGTCTCAAAGCTTATAGAAGCTTTCAAAATGAGGCTGAAACATGAGCGAAAAGCATAATCACTCACTTTCAAGCATAAACTCATTATTAGAAAAGAAGAATCATTGTATTATGATAGTTTCGTTCTCTAATGAAATGATCACATATGTAAATCAACAGACAGAAGAAAAAGGCGCAAAGATGCTCAAATGCACTCAACAAGAAAGCGCAATCATCATGATACAACAAACATCATGCAATCATCACTTCATCAAACATCTTTCACATGAAGCAAGATTGCAGACTTCTTCTTCTTTTTCATTGTCAGATTTACATTGAGATGCAAAGACAGAGAATCGAGAGACAACAGATTATGCTAAAAATATATCAGAACAATTAGAAATGCTGACAAAATAATATATAATTGAAATTGAATGTATCACAAAGCACTTTACATTCAGAATTTCTCTGACAATGTCATTGACAATCATCATCTCTTTGAGAATGAGCTTTTGAATCTCTAGAAATTTGAATTTGTAAGTTCTCTTGAGATGATTCTTTACACACGTCGCTGTTATCAATTTCTTGAAAAGAATTTTCTGATGAGCAGTGAATGTCATCAGAGTGATGATCTCTTCTTCATTTTCAATCGCACTATCATGAATTTTCTGCAGATGAAAGAATTCATTAACAGTTGAAATTGTTAAAGATCGATCTAGAGCAAGTCATAGAAGTGTCATTTAACTAATAGATAAATGCTAAGAAAGAAAAGTATCTACAGAAAAGAACTCGATTCTTATATGTGTGTTTCTCAGTTCTGTGCTAAACTCGATTGAGTTGACATCTTACACATATGATGCAGAGTCTCAATGATATCACTTCTAGATCAGATTCTCGCTAGACTTGATTAGAATGAAATCAGACAAAGACTAGACGAAGAATAAACGAAGACTAGAATCGTAACATTATCTCTCTCTCTTGACTATTCATCTTTGCATGAATATTGTTCTTTAGTGCGCTTTTCTTGAATATCTGATATGAAATTCATCAATCATCTCTTGAGCGTTCATAAACTTGTCATCGTCAGCGTTATATCAGTTGAGATCGTTGTCATAATTCTTTCATTTGACTCGATATTGAAGTTGTCTTCTATAGCATCAAGAGTTCAGTATATCATCGATTTTTCATTCGTCTTCATCGTTTATCACTATTGATCTCGAAGATTCATTCTTTTGATCAGACAGAGAGTCATTGACGGCAGAACGAAGAAGCTCTGAATGAAATACATCATGTATATGCATAGTCTCTGATAGTTTCAACTTATAGAATGAGTCAACAGACTCAGTGATCTGAAATGAGTCGAGCATCTTGTCATTCAATTTTTTGAAAGATCTTGCTGTAATGATGTTTCATTCGTTCAGAAACATCTTTGATTCAATCTTGTAATTGATCTTCTTTCTATGCTTATTAGCTTGATTTATCATTTGTTCTCGTGTTTTGATCAGAGCTTCACAAGCGAAGATCAATGTCTTGTTCATTTGTTCAGATATATTCTTGATTCGATTAATCTGCAAGCGTTCGCGAGTGCTTTCATACTCGATGATGTCAGAGTCAAAGCTCATACGAGGATGAAAGTTCTTGTTCATGAAGAAGAAAGTCAAGAAGATGACTGAAGACAAGACATTATTGTTGACAAACTCGATCATGAATAGTCACTTGAATCAGTCGTTCTGTATGTATAAACAGAAGAAACGAAGATGTCGCTCAACATTCTGATTGACTTGTTCGCTTTAATCATCGATCTGAAAGTGATAGACGATGAACAATCAAAGAGAAATGCTCAGTCGTTTGCAAAGAAACTTTCAAAGAATGAAGATAAACTGAGAATCTCGATCGAATACAATGAAGCTGAGTAGATTGTGAGTTCAATATACTCATTGAAGCAACATTTCAGCTGTCTTTTTGACTGTAATATCTTCATCATCAGTGATGCAAGAAATATAATGTCTTTCTTTTAACAATCTGCAAATGATAGTCAGAATAGCATTATAGTCGTACGAATCAGATAGATTGATAATGAAGTTCATGACTATGTTCTGTCATAGCTGTTCAGATATAGATAGAGGTTGAAGCAAGTCGTTTGATTTATTTCTTGATGTTTTTGAACGTTGACATATGTAGCAGTTTTGAATATATCGATCTATCGTTTTTCGCATAGAAAATCAATAGTAATTTCGCTTTATAATCTTCACTGTTCTAAGAATTTCAGAATGATCAATCAACGATTGATTGTGTATCTCACGAATCAGATTCATTTGTAGAAGCTCGTTGAATGAGACTCATAGCTGACTATCATGATACAAGATTTCATTCTGAGTTCGACAATTCTTCAATTTGATATCTTCATATTGTGCTTTGTCTCTTGCTATTGCTTCGCGAAGTAGCGTACAATTCTCGTCGATTTCATTAGTCTCAAGAATCTGTTTATAGATTGATTGATCATTATTCTTCTCTAGATCAGCGATCTTCATTCAATTCAATGTCAGAATAGTAGTTCTTTGATATTGAATGCATTCATCGTTGAGATCTCTAGGCACGAAGTCAGCTCAACAAGTTAATGCATTGATCTTAATGTTCTGTTTGTCAGATCGATACATTATCTTGAAGTTGAAGTCAGCTAACTTCTGAACTCAGCGCATCTGTCGTCGACTCAGCTTCTTGTCTTTCATCAATGAGATGAGCGCTTGATGATCGATGAACATCTTGATAGAAATGTTGATCAGCTTCAGTTCAAATCATCAGTGTTCAAAAGCTCAAATTATGATCAGCAGTTCTTTATCATATATCTTGTAGTTGCATTCAGCAGAAGACATGTTCTTGCTATAGAAGACAATTGAATATAGAACATCTTCGTCATCATATTGAAACAAAACTTCATCATTGACGTAGTTGAATGAGTCAATTTCAAGAATGAAATCGCAAGTCTGATCAAAGTGACGAAGTATAGAAGTCTCAGTCATATGTCTCTTCATGTGATTGAATGCAGTTTGACAGACTTTGTTTCATTCAAATATGATCTTCTTTTGAGTGAGTTGAATCATTGAATGAACAATCTTTGAAAAGTTCTTGATGAAGTGTCGATAGAAATTGCAGAAGTCAATGAAGAACTGTATCTGAGTGAGATTATTGAGTGTAGATCAATCAACGACTGCTTGCATCTTTCGTGAATTCATCTTAAGTCTCTCGATTGATATCAAAAGTTCTAAAAAGATGATTTTCTGAACATGAAACTTGCATTTATCAATGTCTATCTGTAGATCAGCTTCTCGTAGTCTATTCAAGATCAATCGTACATGTTGCTTGTGTTTCTTCAAGATCT
>JAABUL010008770.1_pt1 | contig 10113 bp, 10 predicted proteins | sample 5559151 | NCBI WGS metagenome assembly JAABUL01 (sample SAMN10711876, study PRJNA513368) | rock metagenome | isolation source: Antarctica rocks | place: Antarctica: Victoria Land, Pudding Butte sud | reverse complement strand
AATCGTTGAAGAGGGGGGGTAATGTTACGACCCTAGCTACGCACCTACGTTGGTAGCTATGTTGATGGCTATCGCCGATCGCTCGCCGCTAGGCTATAGAGTTGTTCCGAGGCCAACTCTATTCAGGGTTAGCTTATGTTCCCCTGAGCCATATAGATAGTCGACTCTGCTCTCCCAGATACTTTCCTTCCTTAGCATTTATATACTCGTTACATTACACCCATATGACTCGCTCTATGCTGGCCCCTAACACAGCCGTATAGACGGCGAGTGGTTTTCTCCCTCAGAGAGTTTTGTCCACTCGATATAAATAGCATAGAGTTTCTCATGAGTCGAGCCTAAACCGATGTCACAAGGATGTATGAATTACAATTACAATTACAATTCTATTCTAGTTTCTAGATTCAATCAAGATTCAAATCTTATCTGTGTTCAATTCATAACATTACGTTGCATCAACAAAGCTCTTATCAATATGAGCGAATCACATACACTTTCAAAAGCTTTCAAGTCTTCTTACAAGAAAAAAATTGATAATCTTGATCAGTTTATCAAGTTGTTTCAAGTCAAACTCAATGTCTAATATCAGTTTATTATCGATCATTAATTCTGAGTTAACAACATTATTGAACAGTACTTGTGTTACGATTCTAGCCTTCGTCTATTCTTCGTCTAGCCTTCGTCTATTCTTCGCCCAGCCTTCGTCTATTCTTCGCTCAGCCTTCGTCTGATTCTATCCTGATCGGGTCTAGCACAGAGCTAGAGCGCACACATATAACAGCGAGTTCTTTTCTGTAGATACTTTCCTTCCTTAGTATTTATCTATTCGTTATATTACACCCCTATGACTCGCTCTAGGCCGGCCCCTAACAACTTGAACTGTGATAACTCATTGCAATATGAGTTAATCGTCATCAAAGAAACTCTTGTCAAGATTTCAACAATCTTCAAAATCAAAATCAAATTCAAATTCGAGAAATATTTTGATTTCGAGCTATACTTCGAAGAGCAAGAAAACAAGCTGATTCAGTTCATTCTCAAGCTGAAAACGAAGTTAAAAATCAACGCAAATCATTATGTGATCATTGAAGCATGTTTATTGTACAATTACAATCGTTTCATCAATAATTCTGCAACTTAGATTATTTCTCGAATCTCAGTTCAGCATGATTTTATAATCATAATGAAACGAATGATTGATTTGTTGAAACAATTCTATAAGAATTTGAATAAACAAAATATTACACAGCGACACATAATGAATCTGAAGATGAAGAATTGAAGCTTTATGAAATATTTCATTGAATTTCAACATTACATCGAAGTCACGAAGTACGACATTACTACTCAAAAATTCAATCTGAAAAATGAGTTCTTTAACAAGTTCAAGAAATTGTTTATTCATGTGAACGTGAACAGTCTGATCTACAATCAGTTGATAATCAAATGTTAACAATTAGATAATCATTATTGCGTCATCAACTTAAACATATTCAAAGTTTGTATTGAGCTTAACTCAATCTTCAGTGAACAATCATTCTCAACATATTTAATCAAGTTAGCTGTCAGCTTCGCAGTGCTTGTGACAGTCACATTTGTTCTCAAAGACTTTATGAATTTATTGTTGAAACCGTGCCTAGAATCTAACCACACTGCAGCGAGGTAGTGCGTAGCTGAATAGAATGTTTGATCAATAGAGGTAACTATAACTAGAATATTAAGAATACAGAAGGAACCAAAGGGGGTTCCGAGCTGTATCTATAGTAGGGCAAAACAAAGGGGGCGAAGCAGGTTTGCTCAGGTACCGAAAGCGCTAGAATAGAGTGTCGAAGCTAGGGGTTTAACATGAATTAAAACCCCTAGAGCTTATTGGCTAGGAAACCCTATTCAATCTCGACACACCCGTAACATTTATTTGCAATCAATATAAAGAAGCGAAATTCTTTAATCTTTGCTGAGCATCAGCATCATTTGAATAATCATCTGTGTTTATACTGCGAAAATCTTGATCATTAAACGTCGATCTGTGATAACAAGTTGAAAGTTCAATTACGCGCGTTTTCTTTTGTCATCTTTGCAATCTTTACAGTCATTCTTGACAATTCAATCTTCAATACGTCTTTGATGACGAAAAACACATAGTTTCTGCAACTCATCACTTGCAGAGACTTTCAAATGATCTGAAACTTTCTGCACTTTCAGTTAGCTCAATTCATCAATTAAAAAAGAAGAAGAACAATGATCATCTGATTCTGTCAAGTAATTTAAAACACAATAAAGTCATCGTTTCTTTATCTGTTTTGATTGATATTGAAGTCATTGATTATACATTTATTGATGATTTCTTCGCGCATCAAATTCATCTGTCTTGTTTTTCTTTATCTGAATCTTGTATTCTTCAGAAACTTGATGATAATTTAATCGTATTCAAATTTATCACTCATTACGCTTTCGCGAATCTTCAATTCTCTGATGATGAAGCTGAAGAAACGTTTTTCTATGTCATTTGACTTTCGCAGTTTTCTGTTGTTTTAAGTCTTTTCTGATTAAAAAGTCATAAAGCGATTATCAATCTTAATTGTAATCAACTTATCTTTGAGTCTCAGATCAATCAGAAATTCATCATGAAGTTTATTTCAATTTCGAGCATTTTGTCTTTGACTGTGTCAATATTAGTCATTTCTGTCTTGATTTTTAATGTTTCGTCTTCAACTATGTTCGCATCTGTTGAGAAGTGCGATGGCAGGCTTGTTCCTAGCAGCTCTTCTTAGACTAGCGTCAGGGGTAAAGCCGCGCGTCGCGGCTTTGCCATGCGTGACAGTATATAGGTAGAGTAGCCTATAGCTTCTCTCCATAATCAAGAGAGATTTCACCAGATGTGATACTGTTCGCCCTATCCTTTCAATAGCATCAATTGTTTCTGTGTCTTTGTTTTCAAAGTCTTTAAAGATTTACGTCATAAGTAACGTTTCTTTTCTGCAATTAACTTAAAAGAAAAATCACGAATTGTTCATCATATTTATGCAAGATATTGATCAAGCTCTGAACATTAAGTTAACAGTTAACTTTGTTATTCTGTTATTTCTCGAATATCACGACTTTTTAAACATTTTCTTTCGAGAACTCGCTGACATTTTACTTGAACAATGTTTGTACAATCATAAAATTCAGTTGCAAAAGAACAAGACTTTGACATTTGATCTTTTATATAATATGTTTCAAGATAAATTGCGAGTATTGAAGAAGTATCTGAAGAAAAATTTAACTAAGAACTTCATTCAAATTAGTTCTTTCTTCGCGATCTTCTCGATATTCTTTGTTAGAAAATCAGACGAAGAACTTTGATTTTGCGTGAACTATAAAAATCTCAATGTCATGATCATTAAGAATCAATATTCATTGTCTCTTATAAGAGAAACTCTGAATTGATTAATCAAAGTCAGATACTATATTAAGCTTGACATCATTGTGATCTTCAATAAGCTGCGAATGACTCATGAGAAAGAATGAAAGATCGCGTTTCAAACACGTTATGAGTTGTACAAATACAATGTACTACTTTTTGAATTAATCAATGATTCTTCTTCGTATCAGAATTTTATTAACAACACTCTGCATGACTTTTTAAATGTTTTTTGCATGATATACATGAACAATATTTTGATTTATAACAACATTACAAAGAAACATTCTCAGCATGTACGTCAAGTTCTAGAACGACTTTGAGTTGTCAATTTGCAGATTGACATTGAAAAATGCAAGTTCACAGTCATTGAGATCAAATATTTGAGTCTAATTATCATTATCAATGAAATCAAAATGAATTTCGAGAAGATCAACGCAGTCATTGATTGAACTGTTTTTCGAAACGTAAAGAATGTGCAGAACTTCTTAAACTTTGTTAATTTCTATCAATGATTTATTCAAGAATTTTTCAAGCTGACGAGCTTGTTGACGACTTTAATTAAGAAGAATTTATTGTTTAGTTGATTTTCGAAGTGTCAGACTGTCTTTGATCAACTAAAGCATGCGTTCATTATTATTTCTATTCTGATGCATTTCAATCTCGAGTTTTTCGTAACAGTAAAAATTAATGCCTTCGACTATGTTGTCACGAAAATCATGTCTCAACGAGACTTTAATCAGCAATTGTAACTTGTGATTTATTTCTCATTCGAGATGCTACTCGCAGAATGCAACTATAAAATTTACGACAAGAAATTGTTAATGATTATTAAAGCTTTTGAAGAATGAAGACTCGAGTTAAAAGAAACTTTGAATTTCGTTGAGATCATTTTCGATCATAAAAACCTGAAATACTTTATGTTAATTAAATTGCTCAGTCATAAACAAGCTAGATGATCAAAATTTCAGTTTCGTTTCAATTTTCAAATAGTTTATCATTCGAGTGAGTTGAATACTCGAGCAAACGCACTCACGCGTCGATTAGAAGATTTTTTCTTAACGAAGAAGAATAATCGTCAAGAACATTAGTGACAGACGATACTTAAAGCCAAAAATCTTCAGATTCAATGTTTAAACGAAGTTCTTGATGATAACAGCTCAGAAATCGACTCAATTATCTTCAAAGAATTAACAAAATTGAAATCACTCAAAGAAATCTTCTCAAATGAGTTAAAAGATCAAATAATCATGATCTATTCTAATAATGAATGAATACAAACAATGATAACTGCGTTGAGAATTGAACAGCGAAAGTTAAAAGAATTTTTGTTAGTTGAGTGTCAGTTAAGAAACAATCACGTATACTATCAAAACAAACTGTTAGTTTTCAAGAACATTGAGCTTCAACTGCAACTTCTTCAATTAAGTCACGACATTTTCGTTGCAAATTATTCAAATAGAATCAAGATTTATGAAATACTCAATCGTCACTATTATTAATTTAAAATGATCAACTCGATAGCTTGTTTCGTACACAATTGTTATTTGTGCTCGCGAGTTAAGATCTTTAAAGAGAAATATCAAAAAGCTTCGAAGTTTCTTGACGTACTCAATCAACGCTGAAAGAACATATCAATAAATTTTATCATAAAACTATTGAAAAGTCAAGATCTGACCTAAAATTCAGTAGTTAATATCATGATCGTAGTGAATCAATTATCAAAGCAGATACATTACAAGCTCATGCAAGACATCATGATTCTGAACACAGTTAAAGTTTTTTATTGTTCAATATGAAAGCATCATGATCTTTTTAACTTTATTACTTTAAATTACGAAACTCAGTTTGTTAATCATTTCTGAAACAAATTATGCAAAAGATTAAAGATTCAAATTTGACTGTCAACAATGTTTTACTCAGAAACGAATAATCAAATCAAGAATTTCAACAATGTTTTAAAACAGTATCTTCAAGCTTTTGTGACATTTTTGCAAAATGATTGAACTGCTTGATTATCTTCGACTGAGTTTGTCATCAACAATCACTTCTTTAAGATTACTCAATGCATTTCGTTTCTAGTTAACTTCGAGCAACATTCTTAAATAAAGTTAGAACTTAAAAACATTCTTGCAGATGTTATTAAACACTCAAATCGAATTAATATTAATCTGTTTGTTCAGAAAATGAATTGAATCAACGAAATTTTACAGAAACAAATGACTTTGATTTAAACTTTGCAGAAACGATTTGCTAATGTTCATCAACAACACGTTCTCAAATACGCAATTAATGATCAGATCTAATTAAATGCTTGTAATTTGACTACTCAACGTCTTAACAAAAAGCTATTTAATAAATTTGAAGAATCTTTTAGAATTCGCAAGATTGTCAGTTCTCACGTTTATCAGTTAGAACTGTCTTCGCAATAAATTTGTCACGATGTTTTTTATATCGATCTGCTTTAATCTACAATTAATGATTTCTTATCTGAACAAATATTCTCAATTTCGTTTTCAACTGTGAACATGAATAACACAGAAAGCTGAGAAGTGAACAAAATATTAAACTTTCGAGTAAAGAACGCACAGCTCAAGTACTTGATTAAGTGAACAAAATTTGAAAAGAATAATTGAAAAAAGTTCGCTAATGTAATTGACGCTTCAAAGATTATAAACGTCTATCATACTTGAAATCTTGAACGTTTGAGTAAGAATTCTTGAATCACGTACACTCAAAGACAAATTGAATCGAAGTACAAAGATTAAATCTTGCAGAAGCTTTGACTTCAAAAGAGAAAGTTATTGTCACGATTTAAACTTAATGTTCTAGCTGAAAGTGTTAATAAATGTTACAAAAAAAGTCAATGTTGAAATTAGAAAATGAGTTGTCAAATTCATTCTGATTTTCACTTCTTGATTGTGTTCAAATAACATCTTCAATTAACATTTGAGAGCTGAACTTCGTGAATATAAAATTTCTCAACATCTTTCAATCTTTCTTTTTTTCTTTATGTAACGTCTTGTATTCTATTTTAGTTTCTAGATTCAATCAAGGTTCAAACCTTATTTGTGTTCAGTTCGTGACAATTTTATGTTAATGAAATTAATTAAACAATTTCATATAATAAAGAAAATTATCATTCATCTTGAATTTATTTTAAATCACGATTGAGTTTAATTTAAATTAATCATTTCACAGCAATTGTTAACAGTTTTTAACGCATTACTGCGAATTAATTAAGATTAAATCTTAAAGTAGAAATTAATTTCAGAATGTAAATTGAAGCAAAGTGCTTGTACAAGAATGATTATTAAACAAAACAAATTTACGATTTTAAAATACATATACAGTCTCAATATTGACATGCTTTTAAACATAAATTTGTGACGTTGACAGAAAATTGATTTTATTTCTTTGAAGGTTTTTTTTAATTACATAACTTTGTAAATAACTCGCATAAACTAAATTTAATCAGTTACAGATTGACGAATGAAATATAATAATAATAATAACTACATTAAAATTTATCAAAAACAGAGAACTTCTTAATTATACAAACTTGTACGAAAAAGATGAATTTAATAACGTTTTTACACTTCTTTCAAGTATTAAACTATAATATTTTTGCGTGCAACTGTTATTGAAATTGTTAAAATTTAAAACACGTTTTATTGTTTTATTGTTTATACAATTAAAATAAAAACAATCTTTGTAACGTTGTTGATATTATCAATTATTGACACATTATCTTTATTAAAAAAGATTTAAAAACGATCATAAAACATTTTATATTAACAGAATTATTGAAACAGTTTAATGTGACAAAGAAATACTTGTACAAAAGCGATTGTTAAATAACATTTATTTATGATTACACAGCATCTCAATAACAACGACGTCAATTTGTCAATTGATAAATTAATTTAAATTTAAATGAAATTCAATTAAATTTTTAACTTAAACTTAACATAAATTTGAATTAAATTAAATTTGTTATAGATTAAAATTAATTTAAAAGACTGTTAAAGTATAGTCTTCAACCTTCAGAGTGTATAAGTCGAGTGCCTCTGAGCTAGCTGTATGTAGCTAGCTCTATCGAGATGAGCCTAGCTCAGAAGACTCTGCGCTTCTATATAGTCACGACATTCTAGTAGATAGAACACACTCTACATTATTCATCATCGCTGTCACTGATGTCTGTCGAGACTCACTCTCTCTTAACAGGTTATGAGCTCAAATTAGTGTGAATGGTGCACGTTTATCGTCTCACTCACGTATTCGTGTAGTAGATGTCCGTAGGTTTAATTGTGCCTTCGTTAACTTCTGATTGCAATCAGTGTGAGGAAGTCAAGGATTTCTGGCGAAGGCCAGGTTAAATATGTACTTACTGACACAGAGATCAGTATAATTCAGTCTCGAGTCACGCTGAAGAGACAGTCTGGCGAGCTGCGTTTTCAGACCAGTATAAACAGATCTGAGGTTAAGTTCTCGCCGCAGCAGGCCAAGGGCACGGCAGCTGGGCCGTACGAAACTAGCATCACGGTATTCTGCGCTGAGGCAGGAAGACTGGCGAGGCGACCAGTATTCAACTTCACCACCTCGTTAACGATCTCTCAGTTTCGCGCGATTGAACTTTCTATCACAGCAGTCACGCTACAACTCGACGCTGTCCAAGCAATTCAACTGCCTTGAGATCTTCCTTCGACTACGCTATACCAGTCTAGCAGTCACGCCTTGCCTTTACGCAGTGACGACCTTACTAAGACTATCATATAGCACCGATAATACCATGCCAGCTCTGCAAGTTTACTGCAGTCAACTTCGCTACGACACGTTCAGCGAACACGCGTTCAACACTTGCAGAAAGCTATCACTTGACTTTGACAACTGTCATACAAGCATGTTCGATTGAGATTATAACTCTCATACAGCTGGCGTAATGAGTCAACTTCATGAGGATGGACTATGGCACCCGGTCGCCTACTTCTCTAAAACTATGGCTCCTGCCGAGTGCAACTACGAGATTCATGACAAGGAGATGCTAGCAATCATTCGATCCCTTTCGCATTGGCGAGCAGAGCTTGAAGAAGTAGAAGAACGCATCAGGATCTATAGAAGTACTCCCGGGCCCGTGCACGTTCCGGTCCCGTGCACACCCTAAACCCGATTAGTAACCAATACTATTTTTATTATTATTCAACCACCATTCATAGAATCAAATTGCAATTAATATAGAGAGTTGTCGATATCTATATGAAGCTTCCAAGCTATAAGAATTAATCATCAAATCGCTTAGGAGCTTTGAATTGCCTTCCAGCTCGCGTAGACCTGATTTGACTAGGCCCCCTTTCCACCTCCTCAATAGCAACAAAATCAGTGAATTGCTGTACTTCCACCTCTTTAGACTTCTTCTTTTGCCCTTTCTGAAGCTCTTTAGCCTTCAGCTTTTGCTCCTGAACTAGACGTCGTTGCTTCAATTCCTTCGCCCGTAGCTCCTTTTTTCGCTTCGCTTCCTTCTCCCGTTCCGCCTTCTTTTTTTCCCGTTCCACCTTTCTTTCAGCTATTAAACGCTGTTCCTCTAGCTTTCTAAGCTCCCTTTGTTCCTTTTCTTCAGCCTTTTGAATAGCAGCTTGCTGTTCCTCTTCGATTCTTTGGATTTGACGATCACGAGCCGCCTGAATCTTATTAGGACTAAAAAACACCCCCTTTGCCTCACCATTAACCCCTAAATCGTCAAATAAAGGCTTTCCACGTCGTCTGCGACTTCTTTCAATACGTACTGTTCGTCGAAGGCCTTCATTTTCTGCTTTTAGAAGAGCAACATCTGTAGTAAGCTTTTTCATCGTATTGTTCAACTTACGAGCTTCCGAACCAATTACTTCTCCTACAACTGACTTCATTAATCGTCGAACCTTTCTTCAATCAGCTTCTGACAATGCTGAAGAAGAAGAATGGCTTGAAACAGGTCTAGCGTCCGATTTAATCTGCTTTATGATCTGTGACGGATTGAAAGGCAGCAATCCTGTCTTTTCTCATTCACTTTTTATGTTGGCATGCGTGAAAGCAGCTTGATATGCAGGTCAAAACAGGTCAAAGAAGTCTCTTTTTGATATTCGAGAAAGTCCTTGACTCTTAAAGATTCAGTCGTTCAGGTTTTGCGAGTAGTAATTGGCCAAAGGGTTGAATAAGCTCACATCCAGAGGTTGAAGACGATGCGTAGAATGAGAAGGATATAAAGCCACGAGCACCTTGTTCTGCTCACACCAGTCAAGAAACTTCATGTTGATATGACTGTCATGCTCGTCAACAAATAGAAGGCGATAATCCCGTGAATTTCTGGCTTTTGACCTCGTATTTCGGTCAAATACGATAGTGAGCCAAGAGTAGGCCAATTCATCGTTGATTCAGCCAGTAGCGGAGAAAGCAAAGAAGCAGAATTGCTCTTTGAAATCATATTCAGTAAGCCAGCTGTCCTGAATATTACCTGATATCGCCTGATAAATGATCGAAGGGGGTATATAGATCATATCCATGCAAATGATTGCAATCAAGGTAATTCATTCTCTATTGCCGTCTTGATCAGCACCCAGCAATTTGCCACTGTCAAGATGCTTTAGACTGAAGACTCTTCGAGTCTTTTGAAGCAGTTCAAGTAGAAAGCCCTTTTCATCCATATTGTATGTGTTTTTAGGAAGAACCTCATATTC
>JAABUL010008768.1_pt1 | contig 10118 bp, 15 predicted proteins | sample 5559151 | NCBI WGS metagenome assembly JAABUL01 (sample SAMN10711876, study PRJNA513368) | rock metagenome | isolation source: Antarctica rocks | place: Antarctica: Victoria Land, Pudding Butte sud | reverse complement strand
GAAGAAGATGATGGGGAAGATATGGAGGGTTTCCTTGATGATAGGGATGCGGACGAGGTGAAGAAGCGGCGGCCCATCATCGGAGATCTTGAGCCAACGTGCACGGGGCTTTGTTGGGAGGACTCGCAATCGAACGTTCACCGCTTTGGTACTATAGGGCACTCGTTGGACCTTACACCCTTTAGACTCGATATCATACTTGGTAAGGGGACTGCTTTCCTCTCCCTTCACATACTAATAACACCCAGATAACCCCTCTCTACCCATCGACCCCTATTCAACCAGCTACTGGCAGACTCTTTCGTCGATCGTCAAAAATGAAGCCTCCCCCTCCCGCATGGATCCTCCACGCATACCCCTCAACGCCATCAATCGTTTGAACCTCCAACTTCCTAATGCCTTACCCCGGGACGGTACGAAACCGAATTCCACACCATCCAGCATAGCGACTCCAGCCAAGGCGGTCAAACAAGCCCAAATCAAGCGATATATAGCACCGGACCTTCTAGAAGGATTCAAAGCGGCGGTAAAGGGGAGTGATCTTACCAAATTAGGGCTGGTGGAAGTTTTGAAGAAGCAGTAAGTCATCCTTGAAGATCCTCCCGCTGAGTGCTCATATGTTGCCAGGTTCCCGAAACAGAGCAAGAGTGCAATTCAAGATACATTGACGCTGGTTGCCGAACGAATAGGCGGTAAGGAGAGTGAGAAGCGGTGGGTTATGAAAGAGACTACTTAGGCGTAAAGCGTGTAAGAGACGGGAACAGTCAGAGATCTTTGTGGGTGAGTGGTGTACCGACTTTGCCAGATGGTTGTATGGCTTGAATAGCACGATGGTGGTAGTCGTGGATTGCACTCTTGCATGATAACTTAGGGCATAGAGCGGAAGAGCTTTGCTGGCTGTCTGCTTGTAGAAAAAGCTACGTGGAGCAAGCTGTTGGAGTACCAATTAGATGCAGTAAGCTATAAAAGTACTATTTAGCTGCAATATGCACTATTAGAGACAGACGCTCAGCCCAAAATCTCACACAAGCGTATGATCGAAAGTGGTCCAGAGGCCTCGCCCAGCTCCCAAAGCGAGATAAGAGGTTCCCATATCTTTTTCTATGGAAAGAGGTTCTTCAACGATCAATTCAGCTGCGGGGACGCAAATTAAAGTGGCGATTTTCCTGTTTCTGGAGTGTACACAAGAAACATCATAGCGGACAACATTCCAACGATGCTTCTCTACTGATTCTTGATACCAATCTTGTGGATTTGACAGACCATCTGAGCCGTGGAATGATATCAGGTGACCAGTCTCGCCTTCCGGGTTTTGATCAGGAGCATTTCCAGGCCATTCAGTATCGACCTTCAATTTTCTCCAGTTCACCTTTCCTAGTCCTGCGAATCCCTCCAACTCCGCAACAGCCCAGCGTAGCTCCGAGATTACTACACTTCGTAGGTGCTCGAGCGTTGTGCCGATTTGGGACCGATAGCCAGACTCCCCGGGGGTGAACGGGGCATGTACGAGCATGGAGGGCTCTATGTGAGCCTTGGGTAAATCTCGTTGGCGAGCCTCTAAGATATACTAGATGCCAGCCATTCGTTGCGCGAGGTTTTCCCATGTAAGGAGCGGTAGTAGCCGTTTGTTTGCTGGCGATATGAAACTGGGCCTTGCTCGACGAGACAGGCCTTGAGTGACTCGAAAAGAGATTAAAGGTAACGCTGAGGATGCCAAAAGCCAATTGTGTTGGTTGACAAGTCGGATATCGCGTTTCTCGGACTGTCCGGGTTTCAAGATAAGCTTGCTTCAAAAGGCCAGGCACTCCAGCCCAAGGAGAGCTCTAAGTATACTCAGATAGAGCACATAAATACAAAGCCCATGTCAGACACGTAACCACCCTATCCTAGAAGCCATCGATAATTCCAGGGGCTCGCCAGAAAGCAAGAAGACCTCAAATCCATAGCGTGAGTCTCAGAACACACTGCTTGGAGCACTGAGCATCGAGAGGAGCTCGATGAGGCCAAATATACGAGGCACAAGGTCAAATAAATGAGTCTTAGAGCCGATAGGGGAGTGGGATGGCCGACATCAGAGACGCAAATACATGCACGTAGTTGTAGAAGATCCTATTCGCAGGACGCAAATAGTTCGCCACGCTTACCATACCAGGGGTGGAATACAAAGGTATCCGGTCTTGGTGAATGGGAACTGCTAGGAGCCTCCCAACTCCACCCGAACCACTGGGTATTGTTCGTCTTGAAAAAGATATGGAACGCGAAGAGCGAGTCGACGGATGCTTGATCACATTGTGATTACAACGAGTGACTCAACAGGCCCAAACAATGATTCCATGTAACGTGTGAAACGCGTCAATGGAAGGAAAGCAGCCTAGTTCTATTGAGACTAGCGTTGCCGGGGTTCAAACACTGCACTTCCTTCAATATCGTACTTCTTCCACGCAGCCGTTGACAAAAAGGGCTTCAGACACTCGGTACCTTGTCACATTATCGAACACGTTCGCAAGCACAGCACATTTTAGTCATGGCAGAACACATCATTGACGTAGATTGGCAATTCAAACCAATTCGATGTATACTTACCTATCCGGAGCAGACTTCGCAAAAAGAGACTGAGATTCCTCCGACGCCCTTGCTGATCTTCACTCATGGTGCAAGCGGGACTTTGTCATCAGGCGCAATCGCAAATTTTACTGCCGGCTTCGCGCGACGTCTGCCCATACTTTGCTTTCAAGGCAACCTGAATCTTCAATCACGCACCAAGATGTTCTCAGCAGTCGTGGAAAACCAGTCGTTCTCTACTAGTCTCGGAGGCCGAAGTATGGGCGCTCGAGCTGCCATCTTGGCTGCTTCGGAGCAGACTCAGCACTTGGTATTAGCCAGTTATCCTCTGCATACCAACAAGGACACGCGAGATCAGGCTTTGTTAGACATCGATCAATCCGTCAAAGTGGTTTTTGTCAGCGGTGACCATGACTCTATGTGTGACCTTGCCAGATTGGAAGAAGTGCGAAAGAAGATGCGGTGCTTGACTTGGAGAATCGTCGTTGAAGGCGCTGATCACGGGATGAAGGTAAAGCCAAAGCATGCAACAACGGAGGCCGGTAACAAAGCTGGGGAACTTGTTGCTGCTTGGCTTCAAGATAGCGATAGCACTCGTCGAGAGGGCAGGATATTCTGCAATGAAGAGGGAAAAGTGGAATGGACAGGTTGGGGCTCAGAACCGCCGATTCCTAGAGCCGTGAAAGAGGTCGCTCCAAAGCCAAAGGACAGCTTGAAAAGACCGAGATCCGAGCACACCTCTCAAGAAGCTGATGGCAATGTTTCCGCACGGACTCGCAAGCGTAGCAAAGCATGACTCGGGAGGAATGTTGTAGACCCCTTGTTGAAGCGACGTCACATGAACATTCCAGCTTGTCTCAGCACGCTTGCTGCCAGCCATCAGAACGATTATAATTGTGCAAATTTCCAGCACGTATAGCTCAGCCGTTCATACTTACACAATCGAGATGAAAGCACAAGTTCGGGGTCGAAGGGCCTATCATGTCGCCGTTGTGGCTCTCTACGGACTGGTTGTTATATCAAACTTTGAAATCGCAGGAATGGCCTACCTTCTCTGCAAAAGGGTCGGATTATCTCTGCAAGTCGAGTGGGCCAGCGTTGTGATTCTAGGAGTAAGTTTGCAATCATATTTCTTTCAAGCAAATCTCAAATTGACAAACACTTATACAGTGTGTGATGTCGCTTGCTCTAACGATAGAACATGAATTATGTGCTAGACGCTATCGCAAAGGGAACCCCATCGGCAAAACTCGGCATGGTCGTCTTACCGCAATCGCATGGTGGACCACCATGGTGTGCGTCGTCGGTTTCGCCCTGGGCGTCGTAACTATACTAAAAGAGGTCTTTCGCGGTGACCTCTCTTCAAGCAGCCTACGGCGCATTTCACCAGTCGACTTTGGAATCCAGGCTGCGGAAGTTGGTTTATGCGGTGCAGCGATGTCAGTCTAGCAATCACCAGGCTCTTCGACTTTCCCCTTGTGGAAGCTGATAGTCGTGAAGTATTTTCTCACGAATTCTCTTGTACAATCACCGACGTGCCGAACGTCCGTTCTCTGCCTCCTTCGCTGGTACCTTCATCCCGCAAGAGGACATCGAGTGCCGCCTTCCAGAGGTAGTCAACTTTGCAGAATCGAACCAAAAAGAGAATAGTCACACATTGAGTGGGTCTTGCGGTCCATTTACCGACATTCAAGAAGTTACTTTACCTACAAGTGCACGCTCAAGAATCTCTTGGCTCCCGCCACTTACTTTCCAGCTTCCTCAGAAACCACCATCTGTTCTGACTTCCTCATCAACTATGCCATCTCTAGATACATCTACCCGACCTCTTCTCATATGTAGTGCAACAAGCTCTCCCTCTATAGCTTCGTCGCCCTTCTACAGCGGATCAGCTTCGCCCTCAAGCTTCTCGATCACCCGCCAGCCAAGCGCAATGTGCTCAGCAAGCGAGCATTCACGCTGTCGCCCACTGCAGGACTCCCCAAGACGAATCATGATGACCTCTTCTAAGCCAGATGTTCCGCCGATACCATGGAAATGGCGGCGGACAACTCCTGGTCTGCACATTACTGCGAGACCCGGCTCCAGACCAATATTGCCACCAGCTGGTTTTTGCGAGTACACTTCCGAACAACAAAAGTCCGGATTTTTGGCTCTGCGAGGCTCCACGAGTTGGACTGATATGACTGACTCCACTAAACGCGAGCCATCGATATGTCGCTACCCTATACTTCCCACTGCGCCTCCTAAGTCGTTGACGCCCGACAAGAGCAGGATCGCGAGGGGAAAACCTGGCGGAAGAAGGTCGTATGAGAGCCTCAGGAAGGGCGAAGGACGTAGAGAACCGCCATCACCCTGTTTGAATACTCGGTGGCTGGACCTTGATGATCGTCGAGATCCGCGATCGAAGAAGCGACGGCGCAAAGGAGACAAAGTCGAACTTTAGTCAAGAAGAGGCAGCCTTAACGATACTAAGCCCTGATTGCTCAACAGTCATATCGATCGATTAGTTTTGCAGACACTACCAATCATGACTGCAAGAGACTGATTCACGGCTTTGCGACTTCACGATGATACCACGTTGAAAATAACGTCCCATTGAAGAGCTGAATCATGTATATGGCTTGTGGTTTTAGTTCACTTTGCTCAACACTGAATGCCAAGAACTCGTCACTGGTTTCGTGGACTGACTCTACGTTTTAAAAACAACGATTCAGCTTTAACCTCTGTGATTCATATGGCGAGCATGGATATCCAGCGGGTTATTTCTTCGCAGCAGCTGAGATCATATGGTGTCCCTTCCTTCAAGTCACTTTCTTCGCCTAAGAACACCAAAATCCTCTTCAAGCCCTTCTAGTCACCGAGTAAGGGGAATTTCCATCACCTACGGGGACGAGCGACCGCCTTACCATCGCTGAGAGCATTTCCAAAGCTTGAAAATTCGTAGGCTACCCTCCGCAGCCGCCTCTGTGAGCTCGAACATTAGGGTTTCCAATCAGGACATTTGCAAAGGGAAGATGCTTATCGAGACCACAAGCCGGACTCGGCTTGATACTGTTTCGACGGAAATCATTTTCGAAATCTGCGATTATCTCTGCGATCTATCGGATCCCGACGATGGCCCTTGCAGCTTGAAAGCTTTGCGACTTGTATCACGACACTTCAACTCCCTCCCGTTATCGCACCTTTTCTCTACCCTCTTTATTTACATGCACACAGACCGCTGGTCAGCACTGAACAAGATCGCCAATACGCCGTGTCTAGCTCGGCACGTCAACAGAATCGAGATATCCAACGCCGAGTTGACACGCGATTTCTTCGATTACAACCGGTGGCAGCGATGCCGTGCTCACGAAGTCTTCCCATGCCTTCAGTGGCCCGAACCTCCAAAACAGCTACGACAGGACGTTGGATCGACCATGGCAAGAACATATAATGAGCTAAGAGCATCGCCTAGTCAAGAGGCCGCATACTCGAGATATCAAACCTGGTACAACGGCGAGAGCGCCCTAGTCGACCTCCTCAGAGAGGGAAAAGCGCCACCACTGGACCTCCACAAATTGCCGAATCTTCGAGCGGTGACAACTCACGATGCCCGCCTTCAATTCAATGTTCGCTTCTCGCACAGCTCAGACCCTCGCAGATACACCTACAGTCGGCGGGTGCTCGAAACCGGCACAAACTACTTCGACGGCCTCGACAACGCCCATCTGGGCCTGTTCATGCTCGCAATCAATCAATCCGACTTCGCGCTCAGCAAGCTGCAAATCAGCCATTTCTCGGAGCTGTTGTCGGACCGCTGCCACCGACCCTTCACCATAGCCAGCCTTCATCACCTTGTAGTCGGTCCGCCCACAGTCGGAAAACCAATAGGCACGGGTGACGTGGGCATGCCCCTGAGATTAGCAACTTGGGTAACGACTCTCCCGCAACTGAGCGTTTTCGAAGTCTATCGCACGAGGGAATGCGTCGATAACACCGATCTCTTCGCCATGCTACACGACGCGCACTGGCCCAAGCTCCGCATTGTTCGGCTCCAGCTGGTGAGGTCTAGCGCAGCATCCTTACGTCATTTCCTGTTGGAGATGTACTCGTTCAAAATCCTGCCGTTCGAAGAACTGGTTATCGAGGATCCGGTCATCATACCCGAGGATTGGGCGTTCCTGAAGAGGGAGCTGGAGCTGCTGGATCCAAAGCCCCCGGTGCTGGAGCTCTCGGGGCCTTTCAAACCATGGTTTGGGAAACGGAGGAGGGGCAAGAAGAGGAGGGTGTGGTGGGAAAGATATGCGAGGAGTCCTCTCAATGAGTGGCCGTTCTGATGACGGTCTTGGTATTGTAGGAATGATCTATTGGTCACGGAGCAGGTACCTTTAGCTGCACCTTAGACGGCAATTTCCCATTACTGTCACTCTACGCAGATGTATTTCTTTCCTCCTGTCTGCGACTCAATCGACTTGTTCATCTGCTTCGTCTAGCATTCGAATATCAAGGGCTTCAGAGCCCATACATCACTCTATCATGTGCTGATACATTTCCCCTCATATTCCAATCACTGATCGAAGAAGAAAATTTGATGTCGTCACCTTGATGATCTGCGTCGGTGGTACTGACCTGAAGCGAGTACCTAGCAATCGTTCTGGATGAGCCTACCAATTCTTCCGTCTTCGCCCCTGAACTCACAACTTCTACGCTATCTCCAAGAAGGGACTGTGATGCTCTTACCTCAACTGTCTGCGCTGATGCAATTTCCATGAAGCGAGTCGCTGGCAGTTTGTACGGTATCCTCTCCAAAAATCCATCGATTCTCCTAACATTCACCCCTGAATCCATAAGCGCTCCGCCTCTCCAGGTCAGTCAAAACCCTCGCTGTTGAGTTTCTCAGCTGCCGAAGGCACAGTTCGTGTATAAGGACTTTGTGACGCGCAATGAGCATAGAGATCTCAGCCTACCCAGGGAGCAAGTTGCAAACCGATCCACTGTAAGTCTAGACCGGTGTTGAAAAGCACAATGCAGAATCCCCTCTCGATCCACGGCAGAGCAGGCCCCACCTTAAGAACACTACCGTGCTCCCTTATCTTTGATTTACTTAAAACAACCCATGGCGGATATGCACAATCTATCCTCATTACTTTAATTGTTCGAGGGGGAAAGGGGCGGGGGGGCAACGGCACGCATCCCTTTCCACACTACATCGTGGTGATAAGCACTTCCTCTTGCTGCATATTCTCTCTTGAGTCGCCCCCAACCAACCACGGCCACTGTCCCATATCCTCCTGATTTCCCCCCCGTACTAATTACGAACATTTCCCCAAGGCTGCAATAGAGCGGACATTGTCGTTCTTATCGTACAAGGGGATATCTTCTAACCCCCGTAGCCTGGGTAGTCTTTTGGGCGTGGCCCTCTAAGCTCTATTCTCACCTCCCAGCAACCCAAATCATGGAAAATCCAGATCAAATGATTTCAGCTATGCGCAAACATCATCCCGCCATACCTCAACCCATCTCGCTCCCATACATCCTCGGCGACAAGTGATGAGGCCGTTCCAGCGTTCCAGTTCCAATACCGAACATTGATGATTGCCTTGTCAGCATGCATGAAGGTGACTTGTCGAGAATCATAGTCTGATTCGGAGGTGTAAATTGGTTGAGGGACGATCAATTTCTGCTGTCTCATCAAGAGCGGGTGCTGTTGGGAAGAGTGCTCATGGTTTGTAGGCCGGGGGGGATGGCTGTGGAAGACCTCTTGCGAATGATTTCTGGTTAGCGGGGAGAATGCCTCATGGGCGGTGCTTGTAAGTGGTATGGCTCTTCTCATCAATTCAGATGATATTGAGGACGGCGGTGCTTGGATATGCGGCTGACTGCCTGCGAAGTTTGAAGTCGAAGTATCGCAAGGCTAGGGATCGGCTAAGACACTGGAATAGGTCACTGTCGACTTGAAGAAGCATGCCGATAGCCTCCGCCTTTCTTGCCGAATTTTTGCGAGCGTGGAAATGTAGCGGCTCGCGCAGACTGTTCCAGCTCGAGACTTTAGGCATCTTTTTAGTCAGGTAGTGGTGTGGCATACTGGATTCCGGATTCAGACCAATCTGCAGGAAGTCATTCAAGCTTTGACTACCGATAGGAGAATATGGCTACTGTCCTCTCGGTTTCGATCGGTCTCTCTACGGGCCAACACGATGGTTGCGAAGAGGAAGCAGAGCCAATTTTGCCAAATTTCAAGGCGACGGAAGGAGCGTATCCCAATCTCGCAATTACCAAGCTCATTCATTTACTCATGCGAGAGCATGACAAGGGCCTTCCCATCTTGGAGTGCCGCAGCATCTAGAAAGGCGTTGAGTTGTGGGCCTAATCTTTGGGTGGACGATAATGCTGAGGGTTTGGGAGAATCCTGATCCAGATGTGATGGATTGTCAAGACTGGGTGGTTGCAGGTCTTGCTTTGACTAGGATGTATGGATTTCGGGCTCCCAGACTGATATTAGCCGTTGATCGATGGTATTTAGAGGTTTCTTTGCTATATCAGCTGTTATCTCCTCTTTAGTCTCCATGCTTGGATGTGCAGACATGCAGATGGAGGCAAGAAGTGCAGAGTCTTACTCGATAGCCGGTTTCAAAGCCCGCATATTAGGATACCAAAAATTATCAGGAATCTATGAGGAATCCCTGAAGGGGTGAGGAGCCATGGATATCTTTTTTCCTGGACATCCATAGCAATGGGGGGGAAATGAGACTATGGGTCTGCACGTTGGAAGGTTTCTGCAGCTTTTTGTGTTGTATTTGGTATGGCTATGGCGTCCTTGCACGTGCCTCGGTTAGCCACGATCACCAGCCTAGTAGACATGTCACGCGTCAAGGTCGCACTCACATTTTGACCTTGCCCCAAGTACTTTCTTCATAGACTCAACGATGATGATAATCAGCAGGAATACTCCATAGAAGAGCAGTATGACCCCATCAAAGCAGTCTGCTGTGTCAGCAGCATCAGGGGCTGGTAAGCCATACTCCTTACTGGAATCAACAAGCCATATTCTGACAACTCCAGGCAATGCAGCTACAAGTAATGGAGGCGTTGGCCTTCACAGTTTACCCAACGAAATAGTAGATACAATCTGCGCTTGCCTAACCTTTAAGTCGTTGAAGAACTTCCGTCTGGTGTCGCAGAAGTACGAGCCACCGACCAAGAAGTACCTCTATCAGACCTTTATTCTCTGGCGAACCAACACAAACTGGCAGAAACTTGGCTCGATTGCAGAAACGCCAGAACTGGCTGTGTTAGTCAAATGCATTCAGGTGGCCAGGGTAAGCCCATTATGTTTTTTCTCCGACAAGCTGGATTGGGCGAGCCACAACATAGGTTCGTGCCACCGAAGAAAAACGCGGAATACAGGCTGACCACTCTCGAAGACCGAAGATCAACGCCCGTGGAAAAACAGAAGGGCTATGAGGCATACACCAAGTGGTTCAACGCCGAGGCGGCTTTGCCATTGTGCTCGAAGAGAGTGAACTTTTACCTTCTTGGCCAATTTGGTCAAGACCTTGTCGTGGAGACGTTGG
>JAABUL010008767.1_pt1 | contig 10120 bp, 11 predicted proteins | sample 5559151 | NCBI WGS metagenome assembly JAABUL01 (sample SAMN10711876, study PRJNA513368) | rock metagenome | isolation source: Antarctica rocks | place: Antarctica: Victoria Land, Pudding Butte sud | reverse complement strand
GTACCGTTCCGATCGTGGGTACGGAATCCGCTGAAAGACTGAATATAAAGAACATCTATATAACTCCTAGATACTGAATCATACCGTGCTAATCAAGGGACCTTACCAGTTAAAAAGCTGAACATAAGGAAGTTTTTTCTAGCATTGAATCTTCTAATAGTCATTGACAAGGGCATTGATTGCCCACCTTCTGCCTTACAATTCCTAGCCTGGTAGACATCGGGAAGAGTGTATTCCAGTCTTGCTTTTTGTCCCACAGGAGCTCGAGTTATCGTGATATAGGCCAATACTCTTTGAGTCTCTCAATGCAGGCATCTCTGAGGTAGCGTATTGATTACAGTGAAAACGAGGGTCGATTACGGCATGATAGGTATACTTGTTAGAGTGAACAACTATCGGTGTCCGCATGGCAGCGCTCTGGAGAGCAATACTTTGACCATGTTGATATTGTGTGTGAACACGTGACGAAACATCCTATTGCAGGGGTTCTGCGAGCTCCTTCCTATAATACTCTTGACTTTATGCCAGTTCCCAAGTCAATGCCACATGGTGCTCGTGCATGGTCTTGTCGAAGGTCTCTTAGATGTCTCTTGCGTTCCTTGTAGCTCTGCTTGAGGTTGGCCATGAAGATAACTTGAAAGGCGATACAATGTCTGCTATGGTCATGCTGTCCCATAATCACCATGACACTGACATCTCCAAGAGAAATCGTCAACTTCCGTGCAGTAGTCTCGCCCGGTTCCTCTTCTATTCGATAACCTGATGGACAGTCACTTTACGCTCTCCATTCCTCTATACGCTTTGAGGCCGAAGTCCTTGTCAGCTTGTGCTGCAGCCCTGATATCTTAGCAACACCCGGTACGAGCATGTCATCGATGGAAAAACTTGAGTAAGGTACTAAGAAGTAATACCACGAGGCCGCCTTATGATGATCGACCGGCAATTCCCGGCGCTAGAACTATCCTCTTCACAGAGATGGAACACCAAGCGACCACTGACCTCACTTCGTCTTCATATTTCTTATCGCACCACGACTGTCGGTCCATTGTGTGGGCACATTTGGGTATTGTTTCAAGTGAGACTCTGCTACCCATATTGTTAGGAAGAGTTGCTCTAGGAACAAAGGCTGACTGGTACAGTATTCTCGGTTTTCCTGCACAGAAAGGGGACGAGACCGAAAGTTCACCATAAAACCGCGATTCCAACGCGCCTAATACCAGTTGAGACGATTTCGACAAATTTCCGCAGTGGAAAAATTCAACCGCTCGAGATGTCAAACATGGAGACCCCTTCGCCGCATCCCGATTTAAATCGGAGTCGCTTGCCAACCCTCTACGAGGTTCTAAGCCGCCAAACATTGGCACCTGTGGACCTCTTCTCGTTCTATATCTTTATGCGCGACCAGCAACGATCAGTAGACTACCTCGATTTCTGGTATGAGAATTTACTGCAACATTTTCTTCTTGCGATCTTATTACTTACACTACCGGCACAGGCTCGACGTCTCCCAGCACATGTCACTTTGTCGTCACTATGTCCGTGAGCTTCGACGTTCTGTCCTTATTGAGACTCCTGAGCTTGAGAAAACAGTATCAAAGCGCTCATCGTACATACTCGACCACATAGGTGACATGAACGAACCGTCGGGACCTTCTGTAAACCTTACTAGCGAAGAAAAGACCAAGGACCAACACCTTTCGGCCTACCTGCGACAAGAAACCGGCAATGGCAATGGCAATGGCAACGATAACGGTAACGGTAACGGTCTAGTCACACACTCGCCACACAGCAGCTTGGGTTCCCAGTACTCTAGTCTTCGCGCATCTGGGGACCGATACCGAGACAGGGACCGCCCACCTAGAGCTAGCTTCATGACCAATCTCTCGCCTACAAACTCCGATTCGCCAGCGCACACAGTCGCCAGGGCTGATATTAGGGCAAGCGCGGAGAAAATTTTGTACACATTCCTGCTACCGGGTTCAGAGCGCGAGATCATCCTACCTCAGGGTATCCTAACAGACATCACAACCTCAATCGAAGAAGACGGTCGTGATGACCCAGAAGTCTTCGACGCAGCAAAGGACTACACATTCCAAGCAATGGAGCGCGATGCTTTCCCAGGCTTCCTACGTTCAAAGGCCCTTGGAAATCTGGTGCCTCCAAGCTCATTCTTGCGATTGTGCCTGGGTTTGCTCGGCATGTTTGGTGGTCTCTGGGCAGGCTTTGCTTGCATCTTGCTAAATAAGCCGAAGCACATCCGCTGCTGGGTTAGTCTAAACTTGGCCCTTTTCACCTCATTCTCCTCAGCTAATCTTCCTTCCCTCTATAGCTCATTTTACCATTCACCATTGGCGTCTACTGCCTTTCATCGCAGCAATACTCCATCGACCCTGTCCTTGCTCTGGCCGGCCTCAGCGAGTATACCTTCATGAACTGGTCACGCATCCGCGAACCATACGTCCGGGACCTCCTGAACAAGCGCGCCATGATGGTCTTGCTCGTCACCATCCTCATCGGCGTGGCCATTATTGTTCTCTTCATCTTTGTGCCAGGCCACCGGCTTTGAGCAGCGACTTAATCGAATTGATACCATATGCGACGTTACGGGAGTTCCTAGGAGTATCATGGCGTGTTCAAATACCCGATAAGCGGCCTCCATACCTCTTCTCCACTTTAGCACCTTCATCCGCTGTGCTCAAAACTACCGACACTAACGGATTAGAGATCGGCATGGGTTGCAACGAGGTTACACGATCTAGCAGTGTAACACTTTCACGAGGAATGTATGTTCGGCGAAATCTTTGCCAGGTCCACATCGACGTCTTGGATACGTCCAAATGGCTGTTGTAGCTAGTGTTCAGAGATCTTCTGCTTTTTGTTACGGGGAATGTTTGAGCGAGATATCTGGGGGTAAGTGTACATTGTGTACATAATGCCTAACTGTCTAATAGTGGTACCCAAAGTACACAATGTTAGGCATAATAGAAGCCGTGATTTAATCCACATGGTCTGGTCCTTACATTCCTGGTCGAATCCTTGTTATTAAGTTTACAAAAGCTATTACATCCAAGACATCAGCCCCAAGGTAAGTAATAACGTGACAGCCGACAGAAGGACTGTATGCCAGTCCATTTGCAGAGACCTTTCCCTTCGTCCACGTATAACTATCGCTATCGTTAAGACCATGCTTGACGTCCCGAAACTAAGAAAGGCCACCTGCATTTGATCGAGTGAGAAGGGATATCATACTGTCCCAATGATGAACCTGACATGATCAGGATGTTAGTATATCTACACAAAAGGAAAACGGGGTTCACGAAAAAGGAAAAAAGAAAAAGGACCAACATACAGGTACACCGACGTTCCCGCCATCGTTATAGCCGTACTCATAACCACCTCCCTCGCCGGCCACACCAACCAATTAGCAGTATCCCCAACCTCAATCCCCCCCCCCCTTCCCCAAAACCACCGACACAAGAAAGAAGCACTCACCTGCCCAAAAAAAAAGGTGGAAGCACCATCCCCACCAGAGTAATCGGAATCGAATTATGCCCCTCATCTCCCAAAGAAAGACTCGGAGCACGCTGCGTATTGCACTAAAGTGTCGTCCCCCGCCCCCCCTTTCCCCTTGGGGAAAAGAGGAGGAAACACACAATCTTCGCAACGGCCCTCCCATAGGAACAGCACGTACCCACGTTCACTCCCAGAGGAAGAAAAGTGGGCCGAGTATCCTGCGTTTCTGATGCCAATTGCGGGCGCTTGCGCGCCGGGCCCTCACGGGCGGTACTCTGTGCAACACCCCCTCTGAGCTGAGGGGGGGGCAAGTGTGGGGGTTGGTGAAGATTACTCCGAATTTCTCATTTGCATGTGGTGATGTTTGCGGTGAGGCAGATATCTGTTTGTGAGCAAAGAAACGCAGCGGTGGTGGAGATGGTGCTTGAGGAAGAGAGGAGTCTTCTGAGTCAAAATGATTTTGTGCGGGCGGGAGTTGTTTTTTCTGCCGGCGCTAGTTGAAGGGCGGTGAATATGGGGGTGGGTGGGGTGGGGTTTGGTGGGGGGACCCAAAACAAGGTGAGAGGTATCACTGTCCTGTCTGGATTATTCTTTCTACAACTCTACAGTAACAAGTCCATGCTTAAACTGCAGCTTCTGAATCCTTCTCGGTTGAATCTTTAGCTGTTATGGCGTGGTATTCTTCCTCTTTGGCATTCACCTGGGCTACTGCAATTTTGTTGTTCGGACTCACCCGTATACAACAACAGGCTGCTTTATGCTACCACCTTTGTACAACATCAGTCTCGGGTTACACTTCCTATTGCGTCATGTTCTCCAGTCTCTGTACTCCAAGGCATTGGGGCGCGATGACGGCGCGATGCAATGAGACAACAGTACAAGGGACCTGACACAGGCCTACTGTATCCACCAAGGTGCACACACCACCGACATTCGCTTTGAGCGGAAGCTCGGGTGACACCACCTAGAGAATGGAGATTACGCATTTCAAGCACATCGGTGATTACAGTCGCCTGGCTCACTGCCAGTTCCTGCAGAAGAGTACTGTAGCATCTCGGTATCTCCTTACCAATGGAATCTCGATGAAAGCAGTTTCGAAATGCGGACGGTAAGATCCGATGTTGGTTTCAAGATCCTGGCCGGATGGTTGGAAAGGCAAATCACAGCCGCTCCTCGGAAAGAGGCAGGACGCAGGTACTCGTACAAAACGAAGCACGTTTCCGTGCCTGTTTCTCCAGTTCTCGCCCATGCTTCACAGGAACTCTCCACTCTCCACTTGCCCCAAGCGTCGCCACCTTGCCTAAGTCCATAAGTCCGTAGGTTTCTGTCTTTCCTGCGGCTGTTTGCCTTGCCAAGTTGAACAACAGACTTTGTTCCGCCGGTGTTGTGCTACCACATACGGATTAGCATTAATACATATATTAGCAAACAAAAACCCACATGGAGTCTATCATTGTTGTACAATGATCGAAGCATGCGTCGGTCAGCTGCTCAAGACACACTGTGACACTGGTGCACTTCCTCGACTCTGTAGAGACGAGTAGACGAATAGACGGAACGATGTCCTCTAGTCCAAGTGGAGCGGAAGTGGCTGGTGATCCGGGCCCGATTGGACTCCTCGATCTAGCAATGCTACCACTTCCACCACTCGCCATGTTGCGCGCTGAGTCGGACTTACCGTAGTAGTTAGTAGTGTACCCGAGACAAAGTGGACTAAAGTAGCATCTGGGGCTATCGAATCACGCAAGTCTTCTGTCTTGAGAATCATCACCGTTGGTGTTATCGATTATTGAAGTCAATGCGAGACTTGTATCCTTTAATACTTTTATATGCGCAATCAGGTGTCGAAGCACGGTATCAAGGCAAGCCTTATGCCACGCAGGGGGGGCGTAAGGTAGCTACATAGGTGGAAAGAAAGACGAACACGAGGCTGACCAAAGCATGAGTTGTGTTCGCATGGGGTCGAATAATAACAACGAGCAAGGCGTATGGGGGATCCTGGTCAAGTCTCAGCGGCCCCCAGTCCTACGGTAGTCACAGATCCCGCTCCCCAGGACCGCCAATGGAGACGCGAGCATGTGGAGCAGCTGGAGGGAAATACTTTGGGTACTGTATGGATGTTTTGGGTGTGAAGGGGAGAGCTTTCTGATGGATAGAATACAGGTAGCAGCGGGAGGTCTGCGCGCCCAGCGTTCATCCGCATCCACTCGTTTCTCACATGATCGAGCCCAATACATTCCGGCTTTGGCATGCATGATGGAAATGCAACCTTTGTTTGGTTGGATAACACAATAATTCGCAGGTGAAGCTCGCCTGTTGTGTGTTGTAAGTAGCCATAGTAATTAGTATGATAGTAAGGTATCTAGCGTAACAATGACTGGGCTCCTTGCAGGTGGGGGACTCCTAGTCCCTCGCCTTTGTCTTCCAAACCGCCCGCTCTCCAGCTGACCAACATTCACTTACCGTTGTACTTTGTTGCTGTCTGTTGACAATAACGCTATTTGCCATTCACTACAGCTTCAACACCATTCATCAAGCTGTTTGCTAAATGCTGTGTACAACATTCCACACTCCTCCCTAATATGCCGTAGTAAGAACCCACAAGTGGTCACCGGAACAAACACTCCGCGTCGTCCGCTACACAACTCTGCATACATCGATGAGCTTTTGATACCCTCAAAATGGCTCAGCTCGCCATTCCAGAGGGTGGTCTGATGCTCGCCGGAGCCCCCGGTTCCAGCAACGCAAATGCTTCCTCTGCCGGGACAAAGCCACCGCAGGCCATGCGGTTGGACCTAGCAGATGGAGTGCTCGAAGAAATCTTGAGAGCCTCTCGCAATGGTGGGAAGGGGGTTCACATGTCGTTTGGAAAGGCGGTTGTATGTGAAGATGAGCAATACCCTTCGGGCTTCAGTAACATAACTAATCCGATCGTTGATGCAGACCCTACACATTGGCAACAAATCCCACCAGCTCCTCGCTACAGCTCAGCCTTCTCCCGCTGAGCTCTACAGTTGTTCACCCTCGAAAGAAGATGAGCTCACTTTCGCTGGGGTTTTGAGCCACAACCTTGCCATGAACAAAGTCAAAGTCGACCTTGCCGGCACCGATGCGGCCCTTGCAATGCTACAAAGTCAAATGGCTTCACATGAACAGTCCAAACAGTCCAAGCAGTACGTGCACGTGTTCTGTCATTTTTCTTTCCAGTTGTATCAAATCCCACTAACACGCAGTTGTTCGTAGAATCAAGTTTGTTCCTGACGACAAATCTCTACCACCTCCTGTCCAGCAGAGGTCCTCAGCAAAACCAGCTTCGAATCCTCACCTTAAGAAACTCAATCGCTCAAACCTCCTAAACAATGCAACCACCAGTTCACTACCCGGTAGTCCTGCACTCGGTGCTGCTCGCTCACCCCTTCCTGGCGCGGCCGCCCCTACATCCGCCCCTATTGTACACAATGAGAAGACTCGAAAGCTGCAGGCCTTACGGACCCCTCTCATCCATCTCCTTGCCGTGCGACCAGTATCCGAAAAGTTTCTTGCTCAGAAAATAGCCTGCAGTCAGGAAGAATGCCGGGAAGTCTTGGAGAAGGTCGGGAAACAGGCTCGCTTGGACACATCGAAGTGGGATTTATCTGATAGAAGCTTTAAAGAATTGGATGTTTGGAAATTCAATTATCCATGCCAAGATGACCGGCAACTAGCGATTGACAAAACCGTTTCGGCTTTCGACCGGATGCGCTTGTCTCGCGAAGATAAGCTTTGGCAAATGCTATTGCCCAAAGAGGAGAGAGGTAAGGGCAAGGTTCTCTCAAACCTCAATCTACACCAAGGTCCAATACAGAGGAGCGGCACACCGAGAATCAATGTCCAAGCAACCGATGATGCGGGTAATGGAGGCCACATGACTGGCAATGACAGTGATGGTGGGAAAGATCGGCTCGCACCCAGCGATGCTGAGCCTATGGCTCGGTCCAAGTCGCAGGACCAAATCAAGAAGACGAAGATCAGTGAGAAGGAAAAGCTGTCAAAGCGCCTGTTGTCGAAGAACCCAAAGAAGCCTACTCCAGCTCCAAGGCCAAAGGCCAAGGAAACCAAAGAAGTCAAGGAAACCAAAGAAACCAATTCTGGGGTAAAAAAGGCGGGTAAGAAGGCTGGAGCCGGTGCCAGCAGCACCATCAAGTCAACGGAATTTGTCCATGACTCCGACGAGGACGAAGACATGGAGGGTGTCGCTACTCTGCACGCCAAATCCATGCCCAAGGCTGACGATAAGCCTATGAAACCGCTACCGAAGCCAACTTCCTCACGCAAACCTGATATCACTGAAAAGTCAAAACCTGTGGAACTGAAGGATATCAAGGTCCAGAAGAAGACTACTAAACCGCCAGCAAAGGCGTCCGAAAAGAAGACACTACCGTCCAGCTCCTCCAGCTCTGGATCAAAGCATCGTTTCTCGGATAGCAGTCAAAGCTCGGTCCCAATGACGAAATCTCTTCCCAGACAGAGAACTACCAGTTCACCTCACAAGCCATCGCCCCTTGGGTCGTCACCACCTACTAATGCCTCGGACTTGGATAATGGTAGTGGCTCTATCCACGCATCTTCTACCTCATCTACGCCTTTGATCTCGCAGGTGCGTAACCGTAACGCCACGCCTACCGCTGGCGCCGGCGCTGCTCGACCAGGTCAAGGGACGCCACAAAACACCTCGGAGCGATCTCTGAAAAGGAAACACGATGACGTCGACTCGGAAATCCATAACCACGCTATCCCCCAAACCAATGGCCATACCAATGGCCTTACGAATGGCTATGTAAACTCTACCAAGCGTGCCAAAGCGTCTCCGATATCACCTCCAACCTCCGAGAGTAGCCGCAGCAGCATCTCTCCACCAATTCACAGAGAAACTTTGAAGAAAGCAGAACACTTCAAAACTTGCTACGCCAGGTACCAGAAACTATATCAAGAGGTATCTGCTTGGCCCGATGCTCCGAAGGAAAAGATTGAATCGGTGATGAGAATGCACGAACGACTGGTTGCTATGAAGGCTGAGTTTGAGAGAGGGACATGAGCATGTCGTGGACCAAAAGGGAGTTTTGACTTTGCACCGGCAGGCATTACTGATTTCTTCCTGCTTTCTCATTGTCTACGGCACTTAGCGAGGCGCTGGAACTTGGGAACGATGACGAGGTAATACCACAGAGACGGTAAAGAGCTTGTATTATACTTGCACGCCAAACGATTCATGGTGTTGGCTTCTTATGATCTCTTTGGATCTTCTCAGGGTAAATCGGTCGGAAGCAGTCGGGATACTAGTGGATAGTCGTGATATGCTTGTCCCTAGCTGAATAAATCGAGGTTTTAGATAACATCTACCACCTGCTATTCTCACGGAACAATTGACATTTTCAGATAGTTGAAAGGAGTTAGCTGTGGCACAGCGACTGCGCCTACGGCAGGAACCGGCTGTTCCTGGCTAGTGACTTAGGGCGTGAGGGCCTGCAGGGATCTCATGTCGGTTCGGCATCGCTCAAGCTCCGATGTCGAATTGCGTCACCATCGTTGTGACCATATGTCATAGAAGGCATTGAAGCTTTTCGACTACTTTGATGTCTTCCAATTGAATGAACAACAGTACATGTCCGCAAGATTTGCAGTGTTTAGACTCTTCATCTACGCTGTCGTACCTGTGTTGGTTGCGGTTTACGTTGCGACGATTTTCGAGGGAAAGGGAAAGGGAAAGATGGCTACGAAACCCAGTAATCATTATTTGAACGGTTGGTGTTGAACATCTCTCTGTGTCGTCGGTGTTGCTGGTGGTGGGTTGGGTTTGTTCTTGCAGAGAGTATATTCCATGTGGTGCTCTTCTTTTCTTCTATTGCGGGGCCAGTGTCATTGAATAATTCCTTCAGATCTGTTCTTTTTGAATCTGTTGGCCATTGAGACTTGCCCGGGGGCAATTGAGCCTGTCGTCTTCCACCTGGTTTTAATGGCTGTATGGTTAGTTGCCTAGTCATGCTAACATTTTTAACATCTAGTCTTCAAAAAACCCCTCGCCCTCTTCTCCCAACAGCCCATGACCGGTTTCTACCGCGACGGGTATTGTCGAGTTGGCCCCGAGGACAAGGGGAATCACGCCGTTGCTGGTATGTGCTCTTCACAGAATTCTAATCCTCAACCCTTTTTGTAAAACATGCTCTCTCTGCGCAACAATCCCCCTGTCACTCATCTTCCGTTCTCCACCTCTAGCTAACCTCTTTGCAGGCGTCCTCACCAAAGAATTCCTCGACTTCTCCGCCTCCCGCGGCAACAACCTCCGCAGCATCGGTCTCGAGCCCGGCTGCAAATGGTGTCTATGCACCGCCCGATGGAAAGAGGCAATGGAGGCGGCGAAGAGCAAGGATGATCCTGTTGTGCCAAAGTGCGTACACTCGGCCAATCCCTCCCCAATCGTGCAAACTAACATCCGCCCCCTCCGCCATACAGAGTCTTCCTCCACGCAAGCGACGAATCAGCCCTCTCCAACGGCATCACAATGGACGCGCTGAAGAAATTCGCCGCGGAGCCGGAAGCGAGAGGTGGAGGTGGCTCGTTGGAGGGGGAG
>JAABUL010008763.1_pt1 | contig 10123 bp, 12 predicted proteins | sample 5559151 | NCBI WGS metagenome assembly JAABUL01 (sample SAMN10711876, study PRJNA513368) | rock metagenome | isolation source: Antarctica rocks | place: Antarctica: Victoria Land, Pudding Butte sud | reverse complement strand
CTCTATCAGGGTCAGGGCTGTTGCAAAGTCAGGCAGCGGTAAGTAAGGCGAACGCATGAAGGGGGAACGCGGCATAGATGCGTCGCCCCGTCGCCGCATTCGTGTGCCCTTCCCGCCGCAAGAGTCCCACCGTCAGATCATTGAGTGTTGCTATTATCTGTGGCCCGTTTCCCCGCCGTAGCAGGCTGCGATCTTCGCCCAACGTCACATCGCGCCGGTAGAACAGTCCGTTCTCGATCCCCCAATGACCGCGCGCTAAGGCCAGCAAGCGCTCCGCGTCCGCCACCGCACGCGGCAGGCTGGTGATCCCGTATGCCACACTCTCCTGCCATGTCCCGTCTCCTTGCACGGTGCGTCGTTCCAGTTGGAAGACCTGCTTGGCGGCGGGCCAGTCGCTGTGGCCGACCAAGAGACTGCTCGCCGTCAGTCGCCGCTCCTCGTACCGGCCATGTGCGGTATCAAGAGTGGTCGCACGCAGGAAATCGTCGGGCAGCGCGGGCAGCGGCGGGGTCGCGAAGAGGGTGGCGATGTCATTGTACAACGTCGCCTGATTCTCCTTGACACACCAGAGATAATCGCCGCCCTTGCGCCGTATCTGCCGCGATAACCGCCGCTGGGCGAACATCGCATCTCCCGTCACGACGCAGCCGCGCACATCGATCAGCGAGAGAACGGTGCGGGCGGTGACGATCTCATTCTCCTTGCCATCGACCGCCACTTCGAGCAGGACGATCCCTTGTTCGGGCAGATAGGCAGCCAGCAGATGCACGCCGCGCGTCTTGCCCGTCGGGATCGTGCCGCGCAGCGTCTTGCCATCTAGGCAGAGCGCGATCGCTCCCCGTCGTCGCCGTTTGCGCCTCCCGTGCGTCGGTGTCGTGCTCGCTGCGGTCAGGAAATCCGCCACCAGTTGACTGAACTGCTGCGGGTTCACTGCCGCGCCAAAGACGCGGTTCCAGGTCGTCGGGTGCGGCATCGTCGGACGATCAAGCCCGAAGAGGTCAGCGAGGGTGGGGGCGCGCAACCGCGCCCAGTCAGCAATGGCGCGCGGTGAATCCTGCTCGGCGAGTTTGGCGAGGGCGGCGATCGTCAGGAGCAGGGCGAGGGGATAACGCACGCCGCGCGGGTCACGCTGATCGGTGAGGGTGAGCAGGCGGGCATAGAGCGACGCCGGGCTGAACAAGAAGGGAACGGAGGGCAAGGAAACCGCGAGGACAGACGTGGTAGACTGCATGAGAACACCTTTCCTTGTATGGCGATGGATCAGCACCGCAACCATACGAAGAAAGGTGTTCCTTGTCACTCACTTACCGCTGCCTGACTTTGCAACAGCCCTGGAACTACCCTGCCACATCCTTTACCTAACTGTCGCTGTAGTGCTAGAGTAAAATTTCTCATGAGGCAATGCGAGGGATTGACAAATCCCGAACACAACGCTACGGTGATAGAAGCTACCAATCGCCAATGTCTAAAACTTCCATGATGATCGTTGCCTGCCACTACAGGTGTGTCTGGGCTGTGCCCAGTGTTGCGGCACCAGTTGAGGTGATCCATTGAGCAAGGAGGTTGCGTGTCCAAGAAACCTATCGCGATCATCGACCCGCATTTCCGACGCATGGATGAGATCTTCTCGCCCGATGACCGGACGCGACTCGGTGAAACCGTCACGATTGTCTGGGGCGAGGACGCGCCGATGCCGCCGGAAGCGGTACGCGCCGCGCTACCAGAGGCGGTCGCAATTGTCTGCGCAGACTGGCGATACGGTGACCTACCGGCGGAGGGGACGCGCCTCCGGGCGATCATGGATGTGTCGGGTGCTTTTCCCCGCGCCCTCGACTACGTCACCTGCTTCGCGCGGGGGATCCGGGTGCTCTCGGTAGCACCCGCATTCGGGCCGCAAGTGGCAGAGATGGCCCTCGCCCTCGCCCTCGCCGCAAGCCGCGAGATCGTGGTGGGGGATCGGGCGATGCGCGCTGGGGAGGAGCAATGGCAGTGGCAAGGCAATCGCGATGCCTTTCTGCTCTCCGGCAAGCCCGTTGGGTTCATTGGCTACGGCAATCTGGCCCAGTGCCTGCGCCCATTGCTGGCCCCCTTTGGCTGTCCCATTGCCGTGTATGACCCCTGGCTGAGCGACGGCTACCTGCGCAGTCAGGGCGTTGAGCCAACGGACCTCGAACGGCTCCTCGGATCGTCGCGGGTGGTCTTCGTACTTGCCGCCCCTAGCAGTGAAAATGCGGCACTACTCTCGCGTGATCTGCTTGCGCGCATTCCCAACAATGCGGTGCTCGTCTTGATGAGCCGGGCCCACGTCGTGGACTTCGATGCGCTCACGGAGTTTGTGTGCGAGGGAAGGTTCCGGGCGGCGATTGATGTTTTTCCAGCGGAGCCGTTGCCGCGCGACCATCCGATCCGGAACGCATCGGGAGCTGTGCTCTCGGCACACCGTGCCGGTTCGGTACGGGAAGGGCTGTGGGAGATTGGGCGCATGGTGGTAGACGATCTCGAAGCGGTAGTGCGCGGCCTGCCGCCGCAGCGCCTTCAGGTTGCACAGCCAGAACTTGCAGGTCGCTATGTGCGGATTCGCCAGGGGCGTGCGGTGCCGATGGTGTAAGGTCTTGTTGTGTAGTAATGCGACCACGAGAAAAGGAGGCACGGGATGCAGTACAACACGGAGCGAGTCGGTGCCCGAGTCACGCGCCGCGCACTCCTTGTAGGGAGTGTGGCGGCGGCGGCGAGCGCAGTGCTTGCGGCTTGCGGTGGTGGTGATGCCGCGACGAGTGCGCCTGCAACAACGTCGGGAATTGCGAGTAATGTGACGGCGGCGGCGGGAATGCCTACGCGCGCCACCGGAACAACGGGTGCCGCCGCGATGAGCGCCCCCGCAAGCACGGCGGGCATGGGAGCCAAGCAGACAATTACCTACTGGATCGAGTTTACCGATCAACCGATCATTGACACCATGAAGAAGCTGTTCATCGAGCCATTCGAGGCGAAGTACCCGCAGTACAAGGTGGAGATGGTACCTACGTCGGACTACGTGCGCCAGGTTCAGACTGCGGCGACCGCTGGTGCTCTCCCTGACGTCTTCAACCACTATGGTCCTGCGTACGCGCCGCCGCTCTACGATGGTGGCTACCTCCTGCCGCTGGACGACCTCGCTGCCAAGTACGGATGGGACAAGAAGATCTGGCCGTGGATGCTCGATGCCGTGCGCTACAAGGGCAAAATCATCTCCCTGCCTACGGAGTACGAGAGCCTCCACCTTTACTACAACGCCGACATGTTTGCCAAGAACGGCTGGAAGCCCCCGACGAGTTGGACCGAACTCACGGCACTTACCAAGCAGATGCAGGATAAGAAGATTATCCCCTTCGTGTTTGGGACGAGCGGCGGCATCAGCCGTCATGAGTGGTGGCTTTCCTACGCCATGAACGCATACGCCGGTCCTGGCGCACTTTACGAGGGGCTTACGGGGGCACGTCCTTGGACGGACGATCTGTTTGTGGGGGCGATTGATCACCTGAACGAGTTGTGGCAAAGCGGCGCGATTATGGACAAGCAGACGGCTGCCATTACGCATGATGATGCCCTCGCTGTCTGGGGCAAGCAGGAAGCCGCCATGATTATGGACGGTACCTGGCGCATCCGCACAGTGGGAAACTTCGCGAAGGACTTTAAATGGGAGATCGCCCGCTTGCCCATATGGCGTGATGGGGTGAACAACGCGTGGCCGCTTGGCTGCGGTGAGGTGCTGTGCATCAACGCGAAGGCGAAGAATCCTGAGGGGTCGGCAGCGCTGGCGAGCTGGTACTTCCAGGATGTCAAGGAACTCGGCAAGTGGATTGACAAGGTGCCGGGCGTGTACGCTCCCCCAGTCAACATGGCAAAGGAGGACTACGCACCCAGCGCAAACCCGCTGGTGCGTGACCTGTACCTCGACTTCACGAAGGCGAGTGACAACCGCGACTTCGGCTACCTGTTATGGTCGGCATGGCCCTCACGTACCGACAAGGCGATGTACGAGAACATTGACGCCGTTTTCCTCAAGCAGATGACGTCGAAGCAGTACATGGATAAGGTCAACGGCATCTTCCAGGAGGAGTTGAAGGCCGGCGGCGTGCCGCAACAGCCGAAGCCGCGCGCATGACCGCATCACCACGTGCCTTGCCACACCGGAGCCCCGCCGTCGCTGGGGTGCGGCGAAGATCTACCCGTCGCTGGCTCGTAGGGGCGCTCTTTCTCGCCCCCGCATTGCTGTTGCACCTGTGTGTGGTCGGCATTCCCGCCCTCGTCACGTTCGGCCTCGCCCTGACGAACTGGGATGGTCTGAAGGCTCCCCAGTTCGTCGGCCTGGCGAACTTCGTCGAGATCTTCACACGTGACGATGTGTTCGCGCGCGCCTTCACAAACAACCTACGGTGGCTTGGGGTTTTTCTCACACTGCCGGTGATGCTCGGTCTATTAGCCGCAATCCTGACAAGCGGCGTGGGCCGAATTCAACTCCTCTATCGCACCGTCTACTTCCTGCCGTACATCTTCCCGGCGGCAGTGGTAGCGCGTATGTTCAACTACCTGTACCACCCGTTCTACGGAGTCAACCGCATCTTCAAGCAAGTGGGGTTGAATGCCCTCGTGCATCCCTGGCTTGGTGATCCGAACATCGTGCTCTATGCAGTGTTGTTCGCCTCGTTCTGGCACTTCTGGGGCTTCGATTTCCTCGTGTTCCTCTCCGCCCTCCAGCAGATTGACCGTGCGCTTTACGAGTGCGCGGCGACCGAGGGCGCAAACCGTTTCGAGGTCTTCCGCTACATCACCTTGCCGCTCTTGCGCCCCACCCTGGTATTCATCCTGCTCATCACGACGCTTTGGTCGTTCAATGCCTTCGATTACGTCTACATCATGACCCAAGGTGGCCCAGCCCATGCAAGCGAAGTGATGGCAACCTGGATCTACGGCGCTGCGGTGGCAGACCGCCGCGCGGGCTACGCGAGTGCCCTTGCCGTGATGCTCACACTCATCTCGTCCGGCGTGATCGGGGCGTACATCTACCTGCGTCGAAAGGGGCTGGAAGCATGACTGCGCTTGCCCCCCACCGTCAACGCCGTTCCCGGCGCGGTTCGCCCCTACCCCATGTGCCGCTGGTGCTGCTGGTGCTGTTTGCGCTTTTCCCGATCACGCTGCTCTTTGTCAACGCCTTCAAGAGCGACGTGGAGATCAAGGGGTCACCGCTAGGCATCCCCAGTCGGCTGCACCCGGAGAACTTCTCCAACGCCTGGAACGCTGCGAAGTATGGGCAGGCATTCGGCAACAGCGCCCTCGTGACCTTCGTCACTGTGGCGGGTGTCTGCTTGCTCGCGGGGTTCGCAGCGTACGGGCTGACGCGTTTCCCCCTGCCGTTTGGTGGCGTGGTCAGCACGTACTATCTGCTCGCGCTTACCGTGCCGGCGCAGCTCTACCTTGTACCGCTGTTCTTTCTCTGGGTGCGTTTACACCTCTCAGATTCGCTCCTTGGCCTGATCCTCATCTACCTCGCAATCTACCAGCCCTTCGCAATCTTTCTCCTGCGCTCGTATTTCCTAGGTATGCCGAAGGAAATCGAAGACGCCGCCCGTGTGGACGGTTGCTCTGAATTACAGATTTTCTGGCGCATCGTTGTGCCTCTCTCCGGCCCGGCGTTCCTCACGGTCGCGGTGGTCGTAGGGACGTGGACATGGAATGAGTTCCTCTTCGCGAACACGATGCTCCACAAGCAGGCGCTGCTCACGGTACCACTGCGATACGTCGTCTTCTCGGGGGCGACGGAAGTGAACTTTGCGCTACAGAGTGCGGCAGGCATGATGGTAGTGCTGCCGGTCGTAGTTTTGTTCCTTAGTATGCAGCGGACCTTCGTGCAGGGGATGACGAACGGCGGCTTGAAGTGAGGGGAAGGGGTAAGCAGTGCCCATGATTCGGCGCGAAACGGGAGTAACACGACCGGACTGGCTGAACACCTCGGCGTTTGGTCTATTCCGCGTTGCGATGGGGAACTCGAGGGCCTTTGATCGCCACGATCACGACGCGGACGAAATCTGGCTTGTTCCTGAGGGACGCGCTCGCAGCGAGATGGAAGGGGACGAACGCCGAGAGTATCTCTATCACATGGAGCTCAGCGCCTCCACATCGTACTGCCGCCTGCCACCCGCGAGCGCAAAGGGCATCGTGGTCGTCGGGGAGTACGGCGCGAACGGGGGAACGGCATGAAGCCACGAGTCGTGGTTGTGCGCTCCGCCGCGGGAGACCGCCGCCATTGGAGCGCGGACGCCGAGCGTGTGCTCGCAAGCTTTGCTGAACGGGTAGATGTCTACCTCGACGCGATGATGACTGATACAGAGCGGGAGGCGACGGTTGATGCGGCGCTTGCCGACGCGGACGCGCTGCTCCTGTGTGGCTGGGGCAATGTGGGTATCGGGTATCTGTCCGCAGAACGGCTCGCGCGGATGCCGCGCCTGTCATACATCGGCGCGACCACGCACTTTCGCCACGCGGAGTTCGTGGACATTGCGTATGCATTGGAGTGTGGCATCGCCTTCAGTGAGACTGCCCCCGTGATGTCACCGTGGGTAGCAGAATACGAGCTGCTGCTCACCCTCGCCGCTCTGCGCAACCTGCCTCAGGAACACGCGATAGTGGGCGGGGGAGGTTGGGTAGACTTCGCCGATATCACCCCTGGATTGGACACCTTGCGCGGGCGGCGTGTGGGGTTGGCAAGCTTTGGGGAGATTCACCGCTCCTTTGCGCGCTTGCTCGCCCCCTTTGACACGGATTGGGAAGCGTACGACCCCTACGTTCCCGCCGCAGTGATCGAAGCGGCGGGTGGGCGAAAAGCCGATGACATCGTCGCGATGGCACAACGCAGCGAGGTGTTCTGCGTTGCCACCCCGCCTACGCCCGCTACAGTCGAGTTTATTGGTGCCTCGATCATTAACGCCCTGCCCCACGATGCAGTCTTCGTGCTCGTCTCCCGTATGTCGGTCGTGGCGCAGGAACCGCTGATCGCACGCATCCGTGCGGGTGAAATCCGTGCTGCCATTGATGTATACGAACCAGAACCGCCCTCGCCCGATCATCCCCTGCGTACCTCGCCGAACGTTGTGCACACACCGCATCGGGCGGGAAACACCTATAGCGCGCACAACGGTGTATTCACCGTACAGTGCCAGGAAGCGCGCCGCCATTTCGCAGGCGAAGCCTTGCGCTATCCCCTGCGTCCGGAACTTGTGGCCCTCTTCCCAGCGCGGCATGTCGGCTACACCCAATCCGGCATGGCCCAGTTCGGTGACACTGCCCGTAAGCCTTCACCCACGTAACGAACCCATGTCGACTCCTCCCTTCACTATGGTCGCGAAATATTCTCATGACGAAACGCCAGCGACGGTATTTGCGCCATTATCGCGAGCGACGCAACCTCGATGTAAAGCTTTCAGACGAGTTCCGACGTGATGGCAATCGAGGCATGACCACGGAGATGTTTAGGAATTCTTGGCGGGTACTGGATGCATACCGAATGCCGCAGCCAGACCCCGGCCTTGAACAGGAACGGGGAGCGATTATGCAGATACACTGTATTCAGGTCGGATGGGTTATATGTGCATCCGCCCTCCTGATCGTCGTAGGGTTTCTCACCTCGTAATCACACCATCTCCCCCGTGTCAAAAATGAGGAATTTCATCCCTGATGGTTGTCGCTTAAGGGGGATTATCCGACAGCCGAGAGGACTACCGTATTCCCCCTCCGCCTTCTCTCACGAGCGTAACGTACCGTTTCCATATCAAACCAAGCCAACACTGTGGTCGTCTGCTCTCAATGCTGCTAGTGCCACTTCGATCTGCGCCGTCACTTCCCGTAACGCCGGTTCCTGTTCCTCACGATACCGCTGCAATGCCCGCGTCTCTTCTTCCGATGCGTCCTCGTTATCCTGTGCTTGTTGAGCGATCTCAGTGAGCAACCACGTCGTGTTTTCGAGCCGCATCTGGATGTAGGCAATCACGCTCTCGATTGCATTGGTGTCGCGCGGCACGGTCGCAACGCCGATGAGGGGGCCAGAGGCAACCCAAGAAATGGCATGGAAAGGCAGCGTGATCGGGGTCTGCACCTCGCCAAGTAACAGGTAGTCATCTTGCGCTTCCCGCACCTGTCCAGTGGAATCGTGAAGGGAAGCGCGGTACACACCGAAGGCACCAAAGCGCGCGACCTGCGCGTGTAATGTAATCTCTGTGAGACGCGGAAGCGTCTTGATGAGCGTGGAAAGGGCTTGCCAATCCTGTTCATGAGTGGGTGAGGGCACAAGTTTGCCCGTCTCGTCGTGTGTGAACACCGTTTGTTGCAGCTGCTTGAAGCGTGCCTGATGATCCGCATCCATCATGGATTCTCCTGCCGCACCGTTGAAATGATCGGGGTATCGGAAGTTGGGAAGGTGGCACTACTCCCTCTCGACAAGAGGGTCAACCATGGGAAGAGGGCGACCCCGCAGTGTGACGCTCCTCGGTTCCGGTTCCAGTGTCGCAGCAGCAGAGGCACTCAGCGTTGGTGGCGAACTGATAGGGCGTACGGGACGCCCGGACAGATCACCATTCGATCTCCTGCCATCATTGCCCGATGCCATGAATTGCTGGAAAGCAGAAGGATCCTTCTGCCTGAGCATTCCGTGCAGTGAGAGGATTGTCGTGATGCATATCGTGCTGACAACAAGGTAGGACTTACGCAGTTGAGGGGGCGGAAAGGGAGTAAAGATGAAAAGGCTTGCCATTCTGCGGTTCCTCACCCTCACCCTCCTTGTCGCGTGCAGTAGCGAGACGGTGCCGACACCTATTCCACTACCCGCCGCTGTGCCTTCCCAACCAGTGACAGCCACCCAACCACCGGGCGGGACGCACGCAATGGAGGTGGCGAGCGTTACCTCACCGGTACAAGACGCAGATGCAAATAGACCACCGATCTGTTCTTCGACGAAAGTGACACAGCGCATCACCGCATTCGTGGATGCATTCAATCGCGGTGATCAGCAGCAATTAGCAACCTTCTTCAGTACGCGTATCGGGCGTATCGATGGGTTCTCGATTGCCGACCGAAAGCAGGGAGAGGCACCGTTTCGCCTCTTCTACGGCGACCGCAGGGATCAGGTACTTGCCTATCTCGCAGACCGCCATAATCAAGGCGAGCAGTGGCAACTTATGGACATCGCATCCCAATACTACGAAGCGACGCGCGACCTCGCGCACTACAGTTTCGCAATCCGCAAAAGCGCCGCCGATCTGCTGCTTGACGAGACTGACGATCAATCGAACACCACCGGCAAAGGGTCGATGAATTGCGGGGATCTCACATTGTTCGTTTGGGCGATGAGTACGAGCTACTGATTCCTTACGAAGATGTCTCTCTCTCCTTTGTGCGACGACCGCTATGCACCGCAAACCTAAGGGAATCATCCCCCCGCGCTCACAGACTCCCGGAAATGACGTACAGGACGTTACAGCCCTCATGGTCAACGACCACGAGAAAGTCCGTTGGGCTATCCACCGTGGGATGGGGAACGACATTGTCGGGAACACTAAACCGGGAATGCGGTGAGCCAAGGAACGTGGGCACTGCCCCGATTGGTACCAAAGGAGTCCGTCCCATCGCATCAAGTTGCGCGATGCTGAGGCAACGGACGCGACCAGGACACCAATCTTGGCCCGCGCAGGTATCGACATTGAGGTAGGTGCGACCAGCATGATGGAGTCGGAATGGCAGACCGCCGGGAATGGGAAGCGCGGTTTCGTTATGGTCAGCGATGTACGGCACGAGAGTACGCCCCACAAGGATGAGCAGGGTGAAGACGATGATTGTTTGGCGCAATCGCTTGACACGCATTAGACCTCTCGATTCGACGGACGATGACCAGTATGTGACAAAAACCGTTACTTAACCCGACAACCCCTGGTTTTTGGGGACACCGTACTACGTGCTATGACGAGACTGGTGGCGACTCGACTCGCTTGTCAGTCGCAAGTCGGGGAAAGCGGCACGCAGCAGGATTGCGCCACGCGTGATAAGCGTGGGACCGCGAAGTTCGTTCGCTGTGTTGCGATGATTAACATAGCGTGGG
>JAABUL010008762.1_pt1 | contig 10124 bp, 9 predicted proteins | sample 5559151 | NCBI WGS metagenome assembly JAABUL01 (sample SAMN10711876, study PRJNA513368) | rock metagenome | isolation source: Antarctica rocks | place: Antarctica: Victoria Land, Pudding Butte sud | reverse complement strand
TAAACCTTCAGGTCGCGCAAATGCATCGCGACGGTTCTGGCTGTTTCATATTCTTGCTGGGAGAGCTCTGGATTAGCATGAAAGTGCTTGTAGAGAGATTCATAGGAAGATAGGTCAGGGAGAACGCTGAGGAGGCTCGAAAGCGACTTCGCTGCCATGACTGTCATTCAGCTCGAATGCATCAATGTGAGAATGTATGGTCGAGAATCTCGGTTTCCGACTCTATTCTCGCTCCGAATTCTTTCTACAAGTCGTTCTACTTAAATCTGGATGTGGTATGAGATCAGAACCCCGCGTACATCCCGCACACTCATCCGACCAATGCAAAGCTACTTTAGTTGGAGTTGAATGGACTTCGTCTGGCGAAGCCTCTTCCGCCAGGTCCATTCATTGATAAATCTCCTTGTAATAAGAATGCTACTTAGTCTACAAAATTATTCAAGAGGGCCAGATGGGTTTTTTAGATCGGCTCAAAGGATGCAACCGTCGGAGAGCCGGCGATGGTCAAATACAGCAACTCTATACTAGATAACATCATCCATAGATTGGGAAGGAAGACAGCGCCATCGGTCCACTGGCTCGGGGGATCGAGCTTTCCTGTATTCGAAGAAACCCCGCGAGCTTTTGACCGCCATCTAGCACGAGATTCCAGGCGGTAGTCACCCTACCTTACCGAGCTTCTTCCGTGCGCGTCTCACCTCTATCTCGACCACTCTCATCTCATTCGCGGTGCTTGCCAGTCTTGGGACGCAGCCTCGCACTGCAACCTTGAAACTCGCCTGTGCGGAGCGCAGGGCAGGTGGACTGAGAATGCCGAACCACTTGAGTGGATCTGCCATGCTGCGATCGCTCTTGGCCACCTCGTTCCCCATGTTCGACACATTGGGTACGTTTGAGGCTGATGCGTTGCCATCCTCCATTCCTTGCGTACCGGAACCCCGAGGTGGCTGTGGGTTGGAAATGACGAAATTTGGACTTGACGAGTGCACTTCTCTGTGAGACGTTCAGAGACTGGGAGATCGAGTATTGGAGTATCCAGCGTTCTTGGACATTCCTCACATTTGGCACGAAGCTTGCATGCGTTCGTCGTAATAGTCTTGACCATAACGGCCTCGATTAGGATTGGAGAAGTTGGCTTGAGCCATGGATAGATGGCCCTGCGCGTCACTGAGCCCACAATTCGCTTGCAATGATCAGCAACAAGTGCATACTGATGACAGATGTTCTGACAGCTCGCTTTGTAGAGATTGATAATCGTGCACGAGGTTTAGGTACCGCTTGAGGAGGTTCTCAAGGGTACGGACAAGAGTCTCTTTAGCTTCTGGACGATTCTTGTTCTGCAGGTCCAACGACTGAAGTACTTCTGCCATCTTCAAATCGAACTGATAACACTTTCCGCCCAACAGGGAGCAATAATAACCGATATCGAACACGATGAAGAGGGATAGATAATGCCAAGATCCGGCGCAGAGGCCCGCTCTGGCCGCTCACGACACTGTACGTCGACTTCCCCAGCTTGGAGGCCTGGACGAGTACAGCTCGAAACCTTCGACTGACCATGTATACTCACAGAATGCCTTTTCATCGCTTGAGACTTCCCAAGCGACGCTTCCGCCCGCCCAGCCCCAACACTCAGCCGCCTATACCACGGCTTTTCACTCATAATACCCAATTACTCCTCGTATACCCCCCCTCCCCACGTCCACAACTGCCTTTTCTCCACCCGGCCTCTGGATATGCACCTCAGCCTCTCCTCCGACACCAATTCAGATACCAGCTTTCTCGACATCTCACTACAGAACGCAAGCGATGGCTGTTTACTGAGATCACAACCGGCCTCAAATGGGGCATCTACGTCTGTGCCGGCGTGGGCCTTCTCGCCGTTGTCTTCTTTGGCGTCCAGCAAGAGTACTTGGAGCGAGTGTATCCAACGCCGTCGGAATGGAGCCTCCGTTCCCGTCTGCACTACCGCTATGCCGTCTCGGAAGAGAATCCAGATCCCAGAGTCAAGGTGATGGTCGATAGGGCAGCAACAGGCAGTGCGTATCGAGACGTCATGCGACGTTTGGAAGATCCAACAATAGATGGCGCCGGCCTTTTACCCATTCTTCAGGATGAAGGCAACATATTCGTCGAGGGTCTGGGCAGGACGGGCTTGGATATCACCTCCAAGTCCGAACCCTGGCGAAGGGCATACTTCGAGTGCATCATGGGTGCTGCGCGCGGCGCCGAGGCATTGGATGGCTGGGTCCGAGATACCACACGAAAGCTCACTTTCCCCCCCGAAGTCGTCATCGGCCCTTCGAATCCACGTCCCAAGCCTGTCCCTTTCGGCGCCGCACCAGCACCAAAGGAGGAAGATTGCCTACCAGCCTTCGAATCGCCGCAGACATACTACATGAAGGTCCTCTTAACTCACGGCTTCAGCACAGGCCAGCGTCTTGAAGCTGCCCTCGCATACGCAGACTGGCTTGACTTCAAAGGCCTCCCGTCCAGCGCAGAGGACATGTACGATTGGGGCCTCGACATCGCTACGGGCTCCCTCCCAATTGGCGTCAACAACACTGTCGACACGAAAACAGGCATCATCAACGCTCATGCAGAGTACACCTCGACCAACCTCCTCAAAGCAACAACCGCTCTTGCTATTCACCACGCCCTGAACAACAACCTCGCCACCGCCCTCCCCATCTTCCTCTCTGTCCTCCGCGCTCGCCGCCAGCTCCCCCTCTCCCCCGCCCTCACCACCCCACCCTCTCCCCCAGTAGCCCAAGAAGACAATTCCCTCGGCTTCGTCTCCATGCGCTCCTTCGCCCGATCCCTCTTCTCCACACCAGCCTACCCCCCTGCCCCACCCACAGGCGACGAACCACCCCTCCGCACCCCTGCCTCCATCTGCGAGGAAGCAGGCCTCATGGCGCACATCGGCGAAGTGCTCTTTGCCTCTTCCGCCTCAGCGGCCACGTCACAGCAAAGCACGCCGCAATCCTCGGGTCTAGGCTGGACACGAGATGCGGTAGAGCTGGCAGAGACGACGCTCGATTCCATCAAATCTATGCAGGGCCAGGAGAAAGAGGCGAGGCGGAAATGCAGTGAGTGTCTCGAGACGGGGATGGAGAATTGGAACGCTATGGTGAAGACGATGTTGAACGAGGAGAAGGCTCGGAAGGCATCGAGAGTGGTCAAAGCGGTGGAGAGACCTTCGAGATGGTTCTGGGGCGGTGGGGCAGCGAAGCAGGCGGTGCGGGAAGTGGATGAGGCGGAGAGGTGGGAAAGGGAGTCGAAGATGGTGGCGAGGAAGTTGAGGGAGGTTAAGGAAATGGTGATGGAGCAGGAGGAGAAGGAGAAGATTGACGGGAGGGGCGTGCTGGGGACTTTGCTTGGTGTATAGGACAGTAATCTCCTTCGGTATCTGTGGTTTACCGCATTAGCGACGGTGTTCATGTGGGGTTTGTGTGCTGCTTGGATGGGGTGGGATCACGACACAAGATGCTACAGCATACTGGTAGCAATTTCATCGCTTTCTATCGACGTCTGTTGGCCCCGTTGTTGAGCTGAAGACTTAATGTTCGATCGTTGACCCGCTTCAAGTCCAACACAGAAGCCACTTGAAATAGAAAACCTTCTCTTATCGAACGCACCGTCTACGGACCAGTTTGGCTCATTCTACATTTATACGCGAAGTGTAGCCCCTGCAACTTCGGCGTTTGCGTCGTACCATAGCCGTCCTCCTCCCGCTTCTTATTCAAGATTCTGGCAGATCAGAGGGCCATGAAAGATTGTCCGGACACGAATGTTCGCGTGATGGGTGATGTATCGTGCTACTGACTGTATAGCTTGAAGACGGAACCAAAAGAGCTGCAGTTGGCTTTGATGGAGGAGCAGAAGAACGGCTGCTCCGAAGAGGAAGATGGAGAGAATGATGTAGGAGATTTGATAGAACATGCAAACCGTGAACTTGTGAATGCACGCCCATCGAATCTGGAAATCGATACGCAACAGAAAATAGTACAAGCTGTACTTATTCATCAGCTGCTGTAGTCGTCAATGATTTTGCCAAACAAAAAGATTGCCCATCGTAACTTTTGTACAGGTGGAGAAGGTTTTTGCTGCCGTGGTATCAACATGCACCCATTTTGTACAGATGCGCCTCAGCAAGTCCGCAGCACCTTCAATAATGCCTTGAATGCGAACGCCTTGATCACCCCGATTGTCGCCTTACTCCGTCGTCTGCCGTACAATATCGCCTGAGTCGCCTGTTTGCTTGCCCTGGGAAAACAAGTCAGTAGATGGAGACCAGCACACTTCGTCTCTAGAACTTCTGCCGGTTCGGTGCAGAACAGCAGGACGATAGGAGAGTCCTGAAGAAACCTTAGAGAGACTCACCGTCTTCTGCCCTTCTACCACCAGCCTGTCCAGCTGGTAGAACTGACTCACGACCGTTTGCCTCTGTTAAGAGCACAATGTCAGCATTTATCACAGAAACCATGTCCTTCCAATCTCAGCCATCCCTCTCCTCTTCCTCCTCCCCTCGCCTCCCCTCGCCTCCCCTCTCCCCCATCCCATTTGCCCACTTTTCCCCTTCTCTAATCTTGCCACTATCCCCGCCTCCTCCCTCCACACCCCCACCCTGCCCCGCTTCTCTCAGCGCAAACGTACCTTCAGAACCTGCAGCTCCCTCAACCCCTTCTGCACCATCTCCTGCCGTTTCCTCTCATCCGTTTCCGTATGATGCTCCCGAAAGGCGTCCTTTGTTCTTCGGCGGGCGTATTCTCTGAAGTTGTACGCGGCGAATTGGGAGGATTGTCGGATGAGGGATCGGTACTGTTGGAGGGTGGGGATGAGTTGGGCTGAGGTCGTGGGAGACGTAGGGCAGAAGGAATGGGGGGGGGGGGGCGTTATAGACGGAGGGAAAGGGAGGAGGACTGACGAGTGAGCGTGCTTGGTATGCTAGGTTGCCATTTAAGGCGGGCATTGACATGCCGAAAGGGCGGTATGCTCTGGAGAGGTCGAGCGGTAAGTGGAGAGGGTGGGTGCTGCTTGCGGCGAGTGTTCGGTGGAGACGTGAGGTGGTAGGGAGATTAGAGCTAGATCAATGTACTACTCCAATTTCGATACGTAGCGAAATACAACAATTGCCACGTTCAAAATGACTTTGAGAAGGCGTAAGACGATGGTCTGCGTCTGTGCTTGCTTGGTACCCTAGGGCGAACCCTACGTGTGTAAACTATAGATTTGGTCTATCAACGAGGTCACAGATTTCGGGAGCCTAAACATCAAAGTGGAAGAGATTTCTTCAATTGCCAAGTTTTGGTAGAGTAAGAGAATGTTGGGACGACGATTGGGTTCAAAGCCAACCGAGGTCGAGGATATTGTACAGTAAAATTTTGGAATCTGTCACTGACGTACACGTAGGTTTATGCCTAGATCCTCAACTGGTGCAGGTCAGGATACACAGCGATCGAGGCACCGGAAGGGAAATTCTGCAGTGTGAGATTGTGGACTATCTGAGATTAGTCCATTCTCAAGCTGTCAAAGGGTGGCCCTAACGGCTGTGATCCAGCTGGTCTCTATATAACGTGTCTATTTGTCGTCAACTTCTTCATCATAGCTTATGTCATAGCCTATCCAGCAGGCCTTCGCTTTCCAACAACAGAACAATCATATGAACAGCGCTTCTGACGCTGGTCTTCTCTAAGTCGACTGTAAGATCTGCCTTCTTGGGATTCTCATAGGGGTCGTCGACACCGGTGAAACCATTGATTTCCCCCTTTCTCGCCTTTGCATATACGCCTCTTTTGTCGGTTTTCTCGCTGTATTCAAGACTGGTAGCAACATGCACCAGATAGAAGCTACCATATTGGGCTACCGTCTCCCGAGCCTGGTCTCGAGACTCCTCAAATGGAGCGATGGGTGCAGCAATAACTGCTGCTCCAGCTTTCGTAAGCTCCGCAGCAACAAACGCTATACGTTGGATGTTCTTGTGGCGATCTGAGCGCGAGAATCCCAGCTCTGACGAAAGCTCGCTGCGGACGGTATCGCCTAGCAACAGGGTGACCGACCGACCTCCTTGCTGGTTGAGTGTGACATTGAGAGCGCGCGCCACAGCATCCTTGCCGCTGTTCGTGTAGCCGGTAAGGAAAACGGTGAAGCCTTGCTTGAAGCGGGCAGGGTGCGACTCCCTTAGTACATGCACGACCTCCGGATAAGAAAACCATTCCGGAATATCACGGCCAGACCGAAGTCGTGATCGTAGCTCCGTTCCACTGATGTTAAGAGTGCGCGTGCCTGGCTTCACTTCGTCATCCGGCTTGTACTCGTCGCTGTCCGGAAGATAGATCATCTGTTGGAAAGGTACGACTTCGATTCCAAGCTCTTCGCGATACTTCTCCACTGCATACTGCGCGTCGTAAGGGCCGTAGAAATCCTTGCCTGCCGAGTTCTTGCCAGGGCCAGCGTGATCGCGACCAACGATGAAATGCGTAGCACCGTGGTTCTTTCGTATGATGGCATGCCATATCGCCTCTCGTGGTCCACCCATGCGCATTGCCAGCGGAAGGAGGCCTAGGACTGCCATACCATTCGGATAACGAGGTAACAAGGATTGGTAGACACGAACTCGCGTGAAGTGATCGATGTCCCCTGGCTTCGTCAGACCAACCACTGGGTGAATGAGTACATTCGCTTGTCGCGCTCGAGCAGCCCGGACTGTCAGCTCTCGATGAGCGCGATGCATCGGGTTTCTGGTCTGAAATGCGACGACCCTCGACCAACCCAGCTTTTGAAAGTGTACTCGAAGCTCGGCAGGGGTATATCGAAGTGCAACATAGTCATAATGTTCCAGTCGACTTATGGCGTCCAACTTCCCGCCAATATACAGTTCCTGAGCAGTACTGTGCAGATATTTGATCGCTGGGTGCTCTTCGTCACCGCCAAACACTTCTTGTGCTTCTTTCTGCCTGTAAGTTGTTAGATTTCCCCATCGCTCCGATAATAGTCGTAAAGCCATTGACTGACTTGTTGGGCTTGTAGATATCATCCACGGTCAAAATGGCGAGGTTACGGTCATCGCGGAAGTCACGAAGCGCAACTCGGGCGCCAGGCTTTAGGCTCATCTTCTCTACCAGGTCCTGCGAAATATCTAGGCAGATGGGCATGCTGAAGAGGTTGCCATCCGCAAGCCGGAGGTTCTCGACGACTCTTCAATGGAGTGAGCAATAAAATCAATAGTGTCTCGTGATGTCCTACTCATTGTAGTCTTTTTCGTTCATGAAGCCTAAGATCGTCCAGACTCAGTGATGCTTCAACGATGCTGTCGAGAATATTGATTTGTGAGAACGTGCTGCTCGCGGTTCCTCAAATGCACGCGAAACGTACTTGGTGTTCGCGCTTCAAATTGGGTACTAACCTTCCAAGGGTGAGAAGCCGCCGCTGAGGATCAATTCCAGATCACACAGCTGCCTTTCGGTGAGCACTATGGCCGGTAGACTTTCGGCTTCTGCGAACAGTTGCTCATGTCTGGGACTGTCACGTGCTAGTAAGTCCTTCAGGACGCCGCCATGAGGCTCGTTCGCCATTATGATAATCGCGGTAAGTTGGAAGAGGGGAATATTAGATCGCAAGTGTGTCAGCTCGGGGCAACTTCATCGGCCTTCTGCTTTAAGTACCTTAATACCATTCTGAAAATCCGACGAAGCGTGCTCTAGCTCCTCGGAAGCGCAATGACGTGCTTTCTACGGACGAAGAACCGCTGAGCCGCTTGCCGCAGGGCTGCACGGATCGACCGCTAGGCCAGAGTAGGGCTCACAGAACGATGAGCCTATCCGCTCTCACAAAGTCATGATTACTTTATATTACACGAGCTCGACTTGAGCGACAAGCCAAAGACTCGGGATACGTGTCCATGCAGGTTCTGGTGCTTGCTCTATTTGTTATTGACTTCTAGATTGCTTGGCAAGCAATTCTCTATTACTTATGCGCCAGTCCCTGTGCCTTTTACCTCCCTAGACTCCACGCTCAAACAATTTTTATCATGCCAGAAGGTAATGTAATTACGAAACCTCTAGACGAGTTTCTAGGGCTTGCCGCAGTGCCTCATCCTGCTTCTTGAGCTCTTGCTCACGCAGATACTGGGCGAATTTGGACCGAGGATTGTGGATCCCACACTCGGTTTTCTGTTGTCCTTTCCACCGACCTGCGCGCTCGTCTTCGCCTTCTTTGATCGGTTGGGTCGAGTGCCAGTCACCCACGCTCTTGTAACCCTGGTCAAGGAGCGGATTGTAGGGGACATCATTGGCCTTGATATAGTCCTGAATATCCTTGAACGTCCAATTCGCCAAAGGATTGACCTTAATCAAGCCAGCTTCATCGATCTCAATGACAGGTATATCACCGCGCTTGCCGCCTTGGCTTCGTCGCCGGCCAGTCAGAACGGCGTTCACTTGCAACTCTCGGTAGGCCCGTTGTGCGGGCTCAACCTTGGCCACCCAGTCATAAAGCTCGTCATTCGTTTCCCATAACCGCTCTTCAAATTTCAGGGCGAACCCCTCCGCACTGTCCAATCCTTCGGGCTTGTAGACGTGTAGATTGACGAGGGGATACCTGGATTGAACGCGTTCGACTAGCGCCAACGTCTCTGGAAAGTGGTGTAGAGTATCGAAAAAGATGAGGTCCACCATCTGAGGCCTTGGAATCTTCATTTTTGACAGCATGTCCAGTGTAACTAAGCCGGTGAGGCCGAAAGCGGTCGTTTGAAATAGAGAAGGTAGGGTAGTGATGCACCATTGTAAGACTTCTACAGAACCTTTGTGTTAGCGAAGCCCATCTGAAGTGGGATGTAGGGAGCAGCTGACCTTGTGGCGCAAGGTTCTGTAGTTGGCGGTTGAGGAAGTGGAGATGAGGTTTGGAAAAGTAGACCTCTGGTATGCTGGCTTCGCTCCCACTCCCGCTGACATAGCCCGACTCGAGATCCTGCCCAGACATGCTGTCCACATCGTAAACAGGAGACGCTCTTGAAGACATTTTGCACAATCGAAAGTCAATTCAACTTTTAGGGAGCGGATACACGATTTGCTACCAGACGGGAGATTGACAGGAATTGGTCTACAACGGATAGGAGACAGCAATCTCAAGATGAATGAATGGAGGAGAGAGCCGATAGGAGAAGTGGAGAGCAATCTAATGAAGTGACAACATTGCCAGCAACATCGAATGAATTATTCAGCCATGGGCATATTGCAAAGACCGCTGCCAAAGCACGCAATTCGCGCTAGAGATTCCCCAACAATGACAAAGCGTCATTCCTTGGGGAACCCCAGACGAAGTTCAACGCATGATTATCCGAAAACGAGATTCGTCCTGTCTCCGAGCTCTTTGATCAGTATCCAAGTCCCAGGTCGCTCACCAGTGTAGAATACTCCCAGAGTACTCTTACGATACTCGTGTGTTGAAGTGTCTCTGCGGCCTCACATTACAAACGTCACAGCTCGGGTAGTGAAATCTTGGTGTGGATCATGAAGCAAAAAGGAAACACTGATATAAAGAGAGATAAATTATAGCCATTGCACGGAAGGACGTCCTGCTGTGCGACGTTAGGATTGCCCGACGTTTATGATCTTTAAAGTAGAAGAGGGGCTTGGCGAGACCTTGCCGTATAGAGACTAGCGCATCTGGTATCAGAAAGTTTCCAGAAATGATGGGAGAGTCAGACGTCTTTGGAGCTCTCATGGAACTCGCCCCTGTCCCCCAGTTGACTCTCAACCCTTGGACGACAACACAAATAAAATGAGCAGATGCGAGTAATGCGGATGGCCACTTTTGAGCCGACGTACAGTTTCAGACCGTGGGGTAATGCTCCTGAGGGATCGTTCATGTTGACAGGACATTGGGTCAAAGTCTGCCGGCCAATTTATTCGTTGTGGCAGTAATGGTACTGCTTTCAAGTTGAGAGAGACCTGTCCAAGATGTTGGCAAGTACGGAAGGGGCTCAATGGATCCCACGCTCCATCGCTGTTACTACGTCGAAGAACAATCTAAGGCATAACACATCCTGGCGCTTTCTTGCTTGCTCACGAGCCTTCTGCTATTGGGGTATCTTTTGCACTGCTCTTAGAGAGTCCTGTTGC
>JAABUL010008761.1_pt1 | contig 10128 bp, 2 predicted proteins | sample 5559151 | NCBI WGS metagenome assembly JAABUL01 (sample SAMN10711876, study PRJNA513368) | rock metagenome | isolation source: Antarctica rocks | place: Antarctica: Victoria Land, Pudding Butte sud | reverse complement strand
TGCAATATATTATATATATATTTTGTATATAATATTTTGTTCTCTACAAGATTAATTAAATACTTTATTTAATTATATATATTAAACGCATTTAAAAGCTTTTTCGAAAATATCTCTATAATTTTTTCAATTTAATTCGAAACAACTAGCTTTTCAATCTAAAATACATTGTATTTTGCAATTTTTTTTTTGCGTATTTCGAAAGCTTTTTCGAAGATAGTATTTAATAGAAAAGTATAATATAATTTTTATTATAATTTTTAAAAGCAAATATAACAAATTGTACAAATTTCTTAGAATTAATTATTTAAATATTTTTTTTCGATTGTTTAGCAAGATTATTTTAATAAATTTAAATACAATTTGATTATTGTATATTTAAATTAATTTTCTTGAGTTAAGATAATTTAAGAATTATTTTATAATTTTATATATTAATAGTATAGAATTTAGAGCAATTGCTTTTGTATATTTTTTTGCTATTTATAATAGCAATAGAAAGTTTTTGCGTTCTATATAAAACAACAATACAATTATTAACAATTTGTATTTATAGTAATAAAGAGATATCTTTAAGTAGTTGTGCGTCTTTAACAAAGAATTGCAAGATAAATTTTTTTTTAATTTCTAAATTAATAAGATATTTAATTTTGTATATATTACGCAATATATTAACAAATACTATTTAGATTAATACTTTAATTTGTTGTTTTTAATTTTTTATATCTAATATTGTAGCAACAAATATTAGACTTTAATTTTTCTCAAAAATATATTATTTTTGTTTTGTTTTTCTACTTATTTTTAATATTGTAAATATATAGAATTACTTAATTTGTAATTTATTTAATTGTATATATAGTATTTATAATCGATAGATGTAATATATTTCTTTTTAATAGATATTTAATAATTGTCTTTATCTTGTTAATTATTGCTAATACTATCTTTGATCTATATAATTATAGTAGTTTTAGTAATTAATATAATAGAGTTATTTGTATTGTTAGTTGCGCTAAACAACTTATTTTGCTTGTACAAAGATCGATTTTCTCTATTATATTTTTTAGATATTTTTGCAATATAAGAGATACTATTTAATTTTAATAGTTTCTTAATTAATTGTAGATATTGTTCGATTTTAATAAATCTATTACGCATTTGCGTAATACTAATATAGCTATATTGTTAACAAAGTATTTTTGACAAATTTTGTTAATATATTTGTTCTTTAGATATTGTATCTTTTTATTGTTAATAATTAATTTCTTTAATTGCAAGTATAGATTGTTTAAATAAATAACAAACTTTTCGATTTTTTAATAAAATTGTTGCTTTGTATTTTCGAATTTAAGTTTAGTTTTTATGTTGCGAATCTTAAACATACTAAGAAATTTTTTAATATATCGAAGAAAATAGTTTTAGATAATTTTTTTATTTTTATTATATATTTTTTGTATATGTTTGCGCTATTAATTATGTTGCTTTTTAGTAAGATATTATTATAATGCAACTTAAAGTATTTTTAACTCTTTATTAAGATAGTTTGCAAGATTATTTTAAATATAATTTTGCAGTTTTTAAATCAAATTTCTAAACTTGTATAGTTAATATATTTTTGCATTAACAATTTTTTAACGCAACTAGTTTTCTTGCGTCGATTAAATCGATAGTAATTATTGCTATATTTGCAATAATAATTATTAATTTATTGTACAAACTAAAATTTTACAATTGTAAGCTTAGCTTCGAATCTTAGAAATTGCAATATATTTGTATTATTAATATATTGCGTAATAGTATTTGTCGAAATAGACAATATAGATTTGTTTTTAAAATTAGATATTTTGACATTTTCTTTACTTTAATTAATAGTTGTACTAGTATTAAAATAATTATTTTTGTTTAATTCTTAAGATATATTATCTACGTAAATTTCTTTACGTAATTAATTACCAATAATATTCTAAGAATTAATTAATCTTTAAATATGTTTGCAAAAGCAAGTTATTAATAATTTGTTAATTATTGTTTCTAATTAAGCAACTTTGTTTAGACAAAACAATTAGAATTGTAAAGTAGCTACTATCTTTTTAAATAAAGTTGCGTAATTAAGCGAGTTAAGTTAGATAGTATATATAATAGTAATAGTAGTATTTGTAATAGAACTAATTGCTAAGAAACGCAAGTGCAAGAAAAATCTTATCTCTCTATAAGACGCTTTTTTGCTTGCTATTAAGAGAAAATAATGCGCAAATAGTATTTGCTAATTCGATACTAGTTTTGCTTAAATCTAGTTCGCGCGACTCTTTGTTAAGCACGCACTAACGTACGCTAGACTGTTACGCTAGTACTTTCTACGAAGATATTAAAGTAAGTTGTGCTATTAAAGAGATTTGTAAACATCTTTAGACAATATAAGCAATTATTTAATAACAAGAGTTTGCAACTATAGATAGTTTCTATATTTAATAAATCTTAGAAAAAATTCGATAAATCAAAGTAACAATAAGTAAAAATCTATAATAAGTTGAACACAATTTATAAGAAAGTCGTATTCTAGTTTTTATATATTAAGAAAATATTAATTGTTTGTTTTGCTTGTTTGTTGAACATAGTAAATATAGTTGTTCGCAATACTTGTTTGTTAAATATATTAAATATTATACTTAGATTGCTTGCTTCTTAAGTATATCAAATATAACAATAGGATTGGTTTTAAAGATATAAAATCTAAATTATTAATATAGCTTTAATAAGCTTGTAATACTTTTTTTTTTTTAGAGTTTTTGTCTCGAAATTCAATGTCTTTCTATTATATTTTCAAAAAAGATTAATATTAGAAATTCTTTTTATTAAAAGAAAGTTTTTTTCGATACTTTAAATTAAATATTTTTAGCAATGCGTTCTTGTTATAATTGTACAATATCTAATAAGACTTGTTGTATAAATAATAATTTTAAAAAGTGTATAAAGTATATACAATCTAATTGTAATTATAATTTGGCAATTTTTTTTGCATCAATTAAACAAATTTATAAAAAGCAAATACGCTTAAAGAAAGAAGTGCGCAATACGCGTGCAAAGCTAAGTCGACTAAAAAAACAACTAGATTTTCTAAAAAATAAGAAAAAAAAAATAATTATAATTAAGTAAAAGAACATTAACAATTTAAAGATAAATAAAATATATTTTGTTAAGTTTATTACAAAGACTTTTAAATTATTGTTTAATATATTGTTTAAATAATATTGATTTTTAATTAATTAAAATTAGAAAGCTATTTTTATATCTTATTTTAATAAAACTTCTTTAAAAAGTTATAACAATAATTAAAATTCTTTTTTAGTTTTTACGTGTTCTCTAAGATAAAGTATTCTTTTTACTTAATAAAATACTTTTTATTTTCTTGTTATAGAATTTTTTCAATTTCGAATTAATTTTCTTTTTGCGAATAAAAATAAAAGATGTTTTATAAAGACGTAATTAAGTTTATTAACTTTAACAATAAAATATAAAATACTAGAAATATTTTAATGTTCTTAGATAAATTAAGTTTGTAATTAATTGATTTTTTAGTCTTTTTAACAAGAAACAATTCGATTTTGATATAGTTTAATTTCTTATTTAACTTTTTTATTTTAAGATTTTTTGTAAAAAGATATATTTTATTTCTTTCTTTTAATTAAGATATTGTTTTTTGTTTTTTATTTTAATATTTAGTTAACTTTTTTTGTATTTTTAAGATGTTGTTGTGTATTTTTTTTAATGTCGCTATTCTTTTAATAACTAATTGCGCTAACAAATACTTATACTTTTTCTTAAAAAGATTTGATTTTTTACTATTATTAACAAAGAATAAAGTTATTTTAATAATATTTAAAATCTTTGCATTAAGTATTAGTTATATTATAAATAAAAGTAATATTCAATTGCTATAAGTATTGTTAATATAGTATCTTAAATATTGCTTAAGACTTTAATTTGTTCTTTTTATTTAACTATTTATAATTAGATAGTAAACAATAGATATTCGAAATTTTGTATCTAATATTAAGAGAAGCGTCTTTTAATAGTTAGATATAAAGAGTTTATCTTTATTATTAATTAATTTCTTAGATATATTGTAATATTATATAAGTCGATTTAATATAATATATTTTAATTGTTTTACAATAAACTTCTCTTTGCATACAATAATATATAAGTACTTAATAAACTTATTAACTATTATTAGTATTAAATTATATTTATTTTCAATTGCTAGATTTGTTGACTTTAACAACTTAATAATAAAGTTTATTGTAACTTTATTTTATAACAATTTAAGTAATTTCTAATATTAAATTTTGCTATAGTTCGCATATACATTATATTTGTTTTGCTAACAATTAAAATATTGTTTAATATATATTTCGACAACTTGTCTTATTTGTAAAAACTAACAATACTAGCGTAAAAATTAAAGAATTTTTGTTATTTTTAAATATTTTTGCAATAATTTATTATAATATTCTTTTATATATTTGTCGATTTTGTTAATAAATATCTAGAGTTTTTCTTTTTTTATTAAAATTTTTTTTGTATTATTTCGAAGTATTTGTAATATAATATTTAGTTTGTATTTATTTGTTAATAATAATTTGTTTTTGTTAATCTTAAGTATATTATAATTAAACAATTTTTTTGTTTTTATATAATTACTTTTTTTGTTAAATGCGTCTATTCTATTATTATTTTTGTTTAAAATATATTGTATTTTAAACTTGTACTATTTAAGTTTCTCTAATTGTTATATTTGTCTTTTGTTAAGCTACTTAATAATAGTAAAGTGCACAAAGTTTTTATAATCTATAAGAATTGTAAGTTTTAATAATTTTTCTATATATACTTTTTATAACTTTAAGAAAACTACTATAGCAAATAGTTTCTTATTATAAACATTATAGTTTTGTTCAATTAATAAGAGTTTTTTTGAAAAATATACTATTAAGTATTATATATCTTTATGTTTTTAGTTAAAGTATATATTAATAACTAAATTTAATATGTTAATTTTAATCTTACTTAATAATTGCGAATTATATATTTTTAATACTAACTTTTTTAAGTATTTTAATTTAAAATTTTAAAATAATTTTTCTTTTATAAGTCTTTATAATTATAACGTATTTTTTTTTGTAAAATTTGTTAATAGTATTGTATTTATTAAGTAATTTTTAATAAATTTCTTGTTATAATTTATAAAATTTAAAAAGAATTGTACTTTTTTAATATTTGTTAATAGTTTTTATTTTTTAATTGCTTATAGTTTTTTAAGATCTATATATATTTTGTGTTGTTTAATAATAAATTTAAAAAAATTAATTTTTTTTGATAAAATTTGCATTTCTTTAATTTAAAATATAAATTTTGTATATTTAAATATTTTAATACTTTAAAAATATAACTAATATGCTCTTTTAAGATTTTCGAATAAATTATAATATTGTTCAAGTATACTATAACAAATTAATTTAAATATTGTTGTAATATATTATTAATTATTTCTTAATATATTGTCGAGACATTTGTAAACTTATACAATATTATTATATATTTATATAATTTATATTATATGCGAAAAGTTGTCTTTTATTCTTTTTTTGTTTTTATTCTAATTTAGTTGTATGCTTCTTGTAAGTTTAATTTAATTTAATATTTTATTTTAAATAATTAATATTAAAGTTTGCTAATATTAAGTAATAAATATTGATTCTTAATTGTAATATTATTTAGCTTTTAATAATTAATATATAAACAAAAAGTTTTATTCTTTTTTAATACAAAGAGAATTAAGTATCTTGCTTATAATTAAGATTTTTTAATAAATTTTTTTTTTGTTTTTTATTAAATATTCGCGAAGTACTTCGAGCTTTTTCTTAAATAAAATATATATAAGTTTAAATGTAAATTGTTTGCTTAATTTAAGTTTAATTTTGTAACTTTACAATTAATGTTTAAAAAAAATCTTTGTTGTTTTTTTTTTTAAAATAAATACTTTTAATTGTTATATATTTGTAATACGTACTTTAGCAATTTCTTTATTATACTAAATAGTCTAAGATTTCTAAAAGATTTGTAATTTTTTTTACTTACTTTAACTTTGTAATTCGACTAATTTTTATTAATTTTTATTAAGTCGAACTTTGTTAAATTGTTTTTTTACAAAAATACAAACTTGCTACTTGCAATTAATTTTCGACTTAATCTTTTATTTCTTATTAAATATTATTAATATATAGATTAAATATAAATTACGTAATTATATTGCGCAAATCTAAGTACTTGTATATTTTAATTAATTTTTAAATTATATTGCTTTAATTAAAGCATTTCTAGAACAATATTATAAGTAGTTATTTTTACTATATTAAAAATTAGTTTCTTGTAATATTGCTAAATAGCTATCGATAATAGCTTTGTTTCTTTATTTACTTTTTTATTCTTATTAAGTAATAAGTTTTTATTTACAATTATTAAATTATATATATTAGACTTTTTTTAAATAGAGTACTCTTTTCTTTGAACAAAAGCTTTAATTATAAAATTATTTATTGTATTAAAATCGATTATTGCAATAAATTAATAACTATTAATTTTAATTAATATAATAAAATATTGTGCGTATATTATTAAGTTTAGTTGTTGCTATTAAGCTAATATATTATATTTCTTTAATATATTCTTTATTAAGAAATTTGAACTTTTCTTTGTTTTTGTGCTATAACTTTCGCTTTAAGCGTCTATTTGCGCTAAGCTTTCTTTTTGTACTAAATTAATAACTTTAACTTTTTAGAAAACTAGTTAACTTCTTTTTTGTTTTTTAGATAAGTTTAGTATAAGTTGTTATAGTATTTTGTTCAACTAAGTATTGTATATTTCTTTGCTTTCTTTATTTTTTTTCGAAATAAACTTATGTTGCTTACTTGTTATTTGATTTTATTAAAAATTTCTCTTTTTATAGTAACGTCGCTTTCTAGCGTTTTTTCGCATTTATTTATAATTTAATTTATCTCTTTTCTTTTTAATAAATTAGCTAAAGCGTTAAAGTAATTTGTAATGTTATTTAAATATTTGTAAAAGTTTTTTTAGTTGTATTTGTTGTCTAAGTTTGTTGCTAAATAAAAATATAATATTTTTAATTGTTTCGCTCTTATAGTTTTATTAAATATTTGATTAACTTCTTGCGTAAATGCGAATGTCTTATTTAATAATATTTTATTTAGAACTTTCTATAATTAATTTAGATTTTCTATTAAATAGTAGTTGTTGTTTAATCTAATTTCGAGAGTATTTGTCTTTATATTAATTTGCTTTCTAATGTTGTTCTAACTATTAAATATCTCTTTTAATATAATATTAATTTGTCGACAATTTATTAAGTTTTATAATCGACAATCTTTTGCAAAGTAATTTAATTTGTTATATAAATAGTATATTTTCTAGAATTTGTTATTTTGCTTTTTCTTAAAATTTTTCTTTTTATATAATTAAATAAAATCTAGTTTTATAGATGCAAGCTTACAATAATCGAGATTACTATACTTTTAATTAGAACAAAATTCTTTCTACTAATATTTAATTGCTAGTTTAAAGAAGATTCTTACTTTGTTTTAAAATTAATTATATCTTTTTTTTATAGCTTTTTTATACAATTTGTTGTTGAAATCAATAACTACTTTAATAAGATTAAATATATCGCTAAAAGTTTTTTTATTATATATAATTTTATCTTTTAGATTGGTTTTAAAATTTTGTCGAAATATTGTTATAAATATAATATTATTTTATTTGATTAAATTAATATATTTTTGAAATCTAATAACATAGTTTGTTGCAAAGATTTGTTAAATTAAATATTAAATTACTTTTTTTGCAATTTGTTTCTTGTTAAATGTTTTAAAGATTTTTTAAAGTTTTCTTTTAAAGTTATTAAAGTCTATAAATATTGCACAAAAATTTTTGCTATTATTTTTTAAATATTTTTGTAAATTTGATTTAAGTTAATACTAAGCTCTTTTTTTAAAAAATATTAATACAAAAATTGTCTTTTAATTTGCTAAAATAAGATAAAAGATAAAATAGATATTTATTTGTATAAGTTAGTTCTTTAGATTAATACAATTTTTATAATAGATATCGAGTTTGTTAATTTTAATCTTGTTGTCTTTTATAATTAATAATCGATATAATATTAATAAACTAGTATTTAAAATAGAGATGCGTTAATTTAATACAACTATTCTTAGAATATATAAAGTATTACGCTAGTACTTTCTACAAAAATATTAAAATAAGTTGTGTTATTAAAGAAATTTGTAGACATCTTTAAGCAATACAAGCAATTACTTAATAATAAAAATTTGCAACTATAAACAATTTTTATATTTAATAAATTTTAAGAAAGATTTAATAAATCAAAGTAACAATAAATAAAAATCTATAATAAGTTAAATACAATTTATAAGAAAGTTGTATTTTAGTTTCTATATACTAAGAAAATACTAATTGTTTGTTTTGTTTGTTTGTTAAATATAATAAACATAAATGTTTGCAATATTTGCTTGTCAAATATATTAAATATTATACTTAGATTGTTCGCTTCTTAAGCATATCGAATATAACAATAGGTTTGTTTCGAAGATGTAGAATCTAAACTACTGGTACAACTTTAATAAGCTTGTAACATAGATACGCTATTGCGAAGCAAACCTAGTATTGCAAGACATACTTTACAATTTTATAGTTAACAATTGTTCTAACTTTGTTGTTAATTTCTATTACAAATATCTAGATACAATTAAGTTTTACTAGATATTTAAAATATCTTCTAATTGAAAATCTAATAAATAGAATAGTTTGCGCTTATATATTTTTTGCGCTCTTCTATTACTATTGTTAATTACTATTTAATATATATTTATAGTTTTTATTGTTATATCTCGAATTAATCTCGAAAATATATTACTAATATATTATTATTATTAAGACTTACTTGCTATATATTTGCAATTAAAATTAAAAATATTTTTAAATTAAACTAATTTAATATATTAATTTATCTTCTGCGTTAACTAACAAGAATCTCGAAAATATATTATCGATATATTATTATTGTCGAAAGTTAATTAATATATATTTGCGATTTTTGTTGTTATTTGTATAGTATTTTTGTTAGATACTTTATAGTTGTTTCTTCTAAAGATTCTTCAAATAAGAGTTAACTTAATAGTTCTAAATATATACACAACTATATATAAATTGTTGTTAAGACACTTTTATATTATTTTCTTTCTCTATATTGTAGATTTAGACAAACGTAATCAACTTCTATCTTATTATCGATTTCTCAATTTTTGCGTTATACAATCTAGATTCTTCTCTTAGAGTTAGAGTTAGTAATCTTTTGTACTTTCTTTAATTTTTTTATATTTAATATTTTTTTAAAATTTATTTATTTTCTTTTCTCTCGATCTTGTTGTTGCTTAACAAATTGTTTAAAACTCGATTTCTACTATTCGACAATTGTTCGATATTTGATTTCGAGTATTAAATTGTACTCGACAGATATACTCGATACTAATTAAAGATAGCTAGAGATTAACTAGAATACTATTTGCAATATATATGCTTTTTGCTTAATATATTATTGTTTTTTGCATATTTAATTTTCAAATTTTCAATTATTTCTTTCTATTCGACAAATTTATCTTCTTGTTTAATATATATCGAAAACTTTAATTTTAATTATTGAACAATACTTAATATATATTTGATATTAATCGAAATTTGTACTTAACAAGCACTTAAAATTAACTAGAGTTAACTAGAAATACTAACTAAAAAAATTCGATATTACTTTATTAAAATTTGCAAATAGAAAAAAGAGATAGTATTATATTTCTAGACTAAATAGATTTTGCTCTTTAATTATTTTTCAAATTTTTGCTTTTTAGTTTCGAGTATACTATAAGTAATATCTAGCGTCTTAATATTTATAGTACTTATATCTATTTTCTGTATATAGTTAGTTCTATATAGCTAGTATTCTTGTAAATTAACTATATACTAGTTATTAAAGTTCTA
>JAABUL010008760.1_pt1 | contig 10128 bp, 11 predicted proteins | sample 5559151 | NCBI WGS metagenome assembly JAABUL01 (sample SAMN10711876, study PRJNA513368) | rock metagenome | isolation source: Antarctica rocks | place: Antarctica: Victoria Land, Pudding Butte sud | reverse complement strand
ATCTCCGACCACATAACCTTCTTCACCAAAGTCATCTCTGCAGCTACCTCCTACTACACCTCTCTAACCCCAGTCCAAGATTTCGAAATAACCTACCAGCATTTCAAACTGCGACTCACGACTAAAACGGGTGACACCATCGACTGGATTATTGTTAAGAGGATTGGGCAAGTGGTTTTGGAGTATGCGAGAGCGGGGTTTTATGGATGGTATTATTTTATTTGTTATATTGGTCCGGTTGCTATTGCTGTGAGGTTGGGGTTTAGGCCGCGGGATTTGAATGGGATTGTTCAGTGGATTGGGTGAGGGGGGGAGAGGGGCTTTTGAAGACGGACTTTTGGGATGAATTTGTGGGTTGAGTTGGGGGATTTGCTCTCTAATAAAAGCAATTTTCGAACCAAATCCACGGCATGGATCTCGCTGAGGAGTTGTAGATGGTCAGGCGGACACCTTCAGACTGGGTTTGGCCTCATATCCAGGTGCAGCCCCTCGAAAACTTGAGACTTTATGATTGGATCACACACAATTTGTACGAGATCATGATTCGCGTCTAATGAAAGACTACCACTTCAGCCAACTTCCTATGAGTCAAGAACTAAATTGAAGCTTTCAGTGCTCGGCAACCATTCCCAGAATGGCACGAGATGAAGCATTTATTCCACGTTATTCACTTGGAACCGTTAGTAAATTGATGAATGCTACTACGCTTTTCTTTATTTCGCTTTTCTTCATTGCGAATGCAGGATCAAAGTGGCGTATGTGCGCCAATGTATAGGTATATGCAGACGATATTGTAGATCAAACCGCCAGAATGGTGTCGTTCCTGACTCCACTTCGGGTGTCCGCCTTACACGTCTCCACTTTGATTATAGATCATCTATACCATCCTCTTCTCCATCCTCAATCTATTTCTTTCTTGTATAGCCCTGTTGTTTCTCGTACCTTGCATTTAGTTCACTGGACTATATATATCTGATAAATCAAGTACATTTCGCTCGGCTCATCCTCTCCTTAAGTTGGATTTAAGCCGCCACACAGAGCGAGGAGAAGGGTTGGCCGTAGCCGAGGTCTAATAGCAATAGTACTGCACAGATTCATCCAGAGGCGGCAAAGAGAGTTACACCAATGGATAACCTCACAGAGATCAAGATCACAAGCTTACTCTTCCGTCGATTTCAGACTTTCCAATGATGAAAGAAAACGTCGCTGCAAGCCGTCGCAACGAGCCTGACCAAAGCTACTTGAGCAACTATCCAAACCTTTCCACTTCCTCCCCAGGCCACCCCTTCGCCATCAGCCTAATCCGCGCAGAGCTCAACGCATTCGGAATCAACAACACCCCCAACTACAGCGAATCAAACCTCGTCGCGGCAACCTTCCACCCCTCCAAAAACCACATCCCAGATATCCTCCGCAGCCTCCTATGGCGCAGCCACCAACAACGTCTCGTCTTCAAAACCTTCATGGCCTTATGCAACCTCAACCTCTGCAGCCTCTCCGCGCTTAACCATCCAGTAGATTATTATACTGTGACTCCCGCAGCCTCCCAGCTGCACAAGACGCTAATGTCCTACTCAGCATTCACACCCCTTTACAAAACAGGATCGAAAGTAGTGCCCCTGGAGCACAAGAGTCTAGAATGGCAGGAATTTTCATATCCGATTATATGGCTTGAAGTGATGATACTCAGGAGCACGGGTAGGATTGGAGATGTATTCGATGCAATGACAGCGAGTGGGTTTTTGGGAAACTTTGATAAAGCGCATTTTGAGCAGGTGCCGGATTTAGAGAAAGAATGGGTGAGAGATGTGGATGCGCTTGTTGGTTGGCAGCCTAATGTAGATCCATGATTTGGGTTTATGCTGCCGAGTGGTATTTGGACTTTGGAGGAAGGGATTGATGCTGAGAGTGTTCAGCGAGAATTTTACCGGCGCTTTGGGAGGGTTGAAGAGGCGTTTGAGAGGTATTTTTTGGTTCCTGGCAATGAAGGCTTTTCCATGGTATACGAAACGGATAAGGAGGTATGATCTGAGAAATTATTGACGCCAGAAGCTGAGCGCTAGATAGACGTAGTGTATAAATCGGTTGGGGATGGCACGATCGCATGTCTGAATAGACAACCCAATTGACCGGAGCTGGCTTTCAATGAGCTATATCAGTCCCATTCACAGCACGCTGCAGCACCGGCTTCGGTCGTTACTGCACCAGCACCTCCACCACATAGATCCCTGCCTTCTCAAAGCTCACACCCACTACCATCACCTGAGTACGAGCGCTACTCCAGACCTCAGCCTTGGTATTTGCCCGAAAGACTAGCTTCTCGCATCAGTAGCAACGGTATCAACAGCAGCACCCGCCACAACGTTCGTTTCTACTACTCCAGGTTTCCGTCTCTGTGTGGACACAAAAATACTTGAGCTACTCTAGGGGATGTTGCCGGGGTTCCAATGACATTCGCTCGTTCTTCCAATACTTCTTAGATTTTAGCATAGCACTGAATACAGGCTGTCTATCAATCGTTCAGAGTGTTTTTGTCTCAACGCTCCAAAGCCCTCAGAACAGTCCCATACCAATACACAGCTACTGCTCCTTCTTCACCCAAACCAAGATACTCTTCTCCCCCTTCTCAAACCCCAATTTACCATCTCCTCCCTTGTTAAACAGACCCTTCCAATCCTCCAACGTCCTCTCCCTCGAATTCGCCGCAACCAACATCTGCATATCTAACATCCTCCCCATCCTCTCCTCCATCAAATCCACACCCCTACCCCCCTCACTCGACAAAATAGTCTCGTCAAGAATAACCCTACTCCCCATTTTCATACTCGGCACCAAATTCCCCAAAATATCCAAACAAACGCGATCAGGCCAATCATGAAAAATCCTCCGAAAGAAATAAACATCCGCATCCCTCACCGGCTGCGGCGTGAAGAAATCATACGCCTCATACCTCAACCGCCCCTCCAACCCCACCGGCGGCCTTGCCTCAGCTTGTCTCACCACCTCCGGCAGATCTTGCACGACGAACTGCATCTCAGGCGCCACACGCGCAATAGCAACAGAAACATGACCACGCGAACCGCCACAATCCACCATCGTGGCCTTACCGAGGCTTTTCCACGGATACCCCCGCGCGACCTCGATCTCTGGGGCGATATTCGTGCCCGAGGATCCCAGAAACGCCATCGCGCCGCCGAAGCGCTGCGCGCGATGCGGTTCGTGTGCGAAGAAATCGAAGATGGATTTGCCGTCGAGGTTGAAACCGAGGCTGAGGCCCGTTTCGCTGGGGTGGAGTGTGTGAGGCCATTTGCGCATGGCACGGACTTGGTGGGCGGTGCCGGTGTGGATTTCGTCGAGGCAGTGGCCGGCGAGGTCGCGGGCGCCGGGGTCGTGGTAGAGGAGGGCGGAGAGAGCGGTGTGGGCGACGTGTTCAGGTGTGGGTTCGTGGAAGATGTGGTTGGTCATTACGTAGCGGATGATGCGGCGGCATTTCTCGAGGTCCAGGCCGGATTTTTGGGAGATTGTGGTGTAGGTGGCTGTGCCATGCAGGGGGATGCATTGGGCGATGTTGTAGTCGTTTATGGCTTGGAGGGTCCAGGTGTCGTGCATCTGTTGGCGTCTTGTTAGCGCAGAGTTCTCGTCTATGGGCGTTGAAGCCTGTCACACACCTGTACCATCAAGAGATTGACCCATGCAAGCTTGGGACCTGTGACTAGATCATGGAGCTGTTTGGAAGCTATCAACAGTTCGTCTCTGAGCTTGCGGAGCTCAAATTCATCGTCGGGTATGAAGTCTGGGTTGGGAGCATCGGCGGCAAACGAGGGTGGAGGAAGGTTTTTGGATTGGAGCAATTGTTCGATCTTCGCAGTACGGTCAGAAATGGTCTGGGACAGCTCGAGCATGGAGGGGCGCAGAGGGTCGGCCATGTCTGCTGGACGAGATGCCACATGGGAGCAGAAGTGAGACGAACTTAAAGGAGAAGAGTCTTATAAGAAAGAGAGATGAAGGGGCTTTATAGTTGGTACGCCTAAGAGCTACAGCCCCCACCAACATCGCAGCCGGCGGCATCATCTAGTGGGTCTTGAGCACTCCCGTGTGATATACGTTGACAAGCGTGACAGACTCCTGGTTAGTGGCAGTCATCAAGAAAGCTATCGCATACGGAGGATGACATCGAAAGTCTTGAGCAAGCGCCAAATCTACGGGGATCAGGGTGCCTAAAATGTTTAGCTTGCCTCCGGGGACTCACGTACTACTAGGGTGCGATTTCCGGGGCAATCGTCCTCCCAGCTAATCCAATGACTGGTGCACCTCCCGTTAGCGCCAATTCAAGACTTTTAATGTCATCCTCCGTAAGCACTAGGGATTTAGATTGGTGATCATGAAAAGTAAAGGCTGCGGCTGAGTCGACACCACCAGACGGCTAACGGTGAGTACTTGTCAAAGGATTAGGAAACATATAGTGAGTGGTTGAGGGTACGGAGCAGATAATCAATACAGAAAGCCAAAAGCAAGCACGCAAATGAAAACACGGACGACCCGCGCCCCTACTTGAATATTTTTCGCGTAGAATTATTGGGACAGAATCCCGTTCCATGCTTTTCCGCGGTTAGGAACGCGCGTTTTGCCACGGTTTGAACTTGGTATATCTTGCTGCACGGCACAGATTTCGCTAAAGGTTGAAGGATGACCGTTTTCGAGATACCCAGGGAATGTCCTAGGGCGACGAGAGATGACTTGAAAGGAGGCAAAGATAGCAAGAGGCTAGCCTTGATGTTTCTGAATGGTGTATCGAACCCTCTGCTGTTGAGGGTAAGGGCAGCCTGCTTTCTCAACGTCTATAAATCCATTTCCCCAGATCAGCATTTTGAGTAAGATGTTGTACAAAATATACACAGATGATTGGATGGAGGTCTAAGTAGGGATGGAAAAAGCGACGTAGGCACCAGCAGATCATCATGTCTCTCCAGGACCTGTTCACTCTCTGTGCAGGGACCATGAACCTTGTTTGACTTACCTCGCAACACTGTGATGTCAGTCGTGGGAGCACTAAGACTGCATATTGATCCGTTCCTGTGGCAATAGCAATCCTCGTTCTCGCGAGACTTCGATTGCTTCCGAGGCTTATATTTGTCTGTGTATGTTCCAAGGCTTTCTTGATCACTCCGAAATTGTGAGCGCTAGGCCTCATCTGTAAAACACTTTAGATCTTCCACAATCACCTCATCAGGGGCTCCTTGATCGTCTCCGATGAGAATGCCTATGACGATGCCGTCGATCGTCTTGCTCCTCAGAGCCGAGGTCTCTTCTCTTATCCTCGTGCCGATGATGGTGTTTGTGCTTCTTTTCTCTCTTCCTCTCTCCACTCGTCAATCTCGAGAGCGCCGCAGCCACCTCCTCTCTCTTTTCTTTGACCAGATACTCCTTCATCGGATCATCCTCATCATGCTCCCTCTCCAACTTCATCAGCTCCACCTCCTCCTTCAACAATGGTCTTCTCTCCTCCGCTTCCCTCTCGTCACCCACATTGGCTTCCACACCACCGCCCCCATGCATTGCTCTTTCCCTCTCCTCCTCCTCCTCTCCATCCTTCCTCTTGTACCTTGTATGATCGACCTTCAGCACCCTGCCCATGATGCTCGCTCCCCCTAAATTGTCCACCGCAAGATCTGTGGAGCGTTGGTCTTCATACTTGAGAAAAGCAAAACCTTTGCTTTTGCCAGACTCTTTATCACGGATCAGATTGACGTAGGTGGGTTCGCCATATTGGGAGAAGATTGTGATGATATCGCCTTCGGAGAGGTCGAATGGGAGACCGCCTATATAGATGTATGCTGTGTCGTCGAAGTCGCGGTGCCAGGATCCTGCTATGGAGACATTGGCTTCGAGCTCGCGCTTATTGAGGTTTTGGATCTCGCGGATGGTGTTCATTGCGATATAGGGTATTGCAGCAGAAGGGAGATTCCCAGCGTCAAAGGGTTACAGGGTTACAGGAGGTACTGAAGGCGACCAGCTGTGTTGCTGGCTTATTCATAGAGAAGGCGGAGCTCCAAGCACTTCAATCCTGCATAGGGACTTCTTCACGTAAGGCATGTAAAGGACCGTCTCAAAACTTTAAGCGCAAAGGGCTAGGACGTTCGCGGATATAGCCGCGAAATAAACTTTCTGCCACAGGTACGGACCGTCTATCAACTTCAGCCAATCAATCTGGCATTATTTTTTTCCCCATATCCAGGCTAATGTACACTTTGACGACGAGGTACCACACGTAAACAACGTCTTCTCAAATACTCATAACGGCACTCGAAACATGTATGTCTGCTATAAGTACACGACCAACAGCCGTATTACACATACTGTTCAAGCGTAAGATTTGCAAGGACACCTATCAAGCCTACCATCAAATCGGTCACTTAGCCACGTCTGAGTTGAAACATCAGTCTGCTAAATTTATCAAGTAAAGCTCGTCTAGACAGCACGACTAAATCTCTGGGGCTCACAGGTATAGGTACCTAGCGCTAGGCTAACAACAATTAAGGAACGCTCGTGATATATGGTTGCTGTTCTGGTGTAAGTCTCGAAGGCCGAAACTGGAAAATTCTGGGCGTTTGGTGCTCAGCGGGGTTGCCTCCGACTCGCCTCGACGACTCAAACCTATTTATGTCGCTGGCGGGTGGCTCCCACCAATGTCAGTGCTGCGTCTACTTGGATTATCGTTGTAGGCTTATCATGGAACATCTTTATATCTGCCGCCGTTCCAGATCCATTTCGTGGCCCCCTCTATGAATATGTGAATCTATCCATGAGCCCTCTGGCATGTTATGTTTGCTCGGCTGTTTTATATATCTTGAGTCTAGCTTAAGATGATGACAGAATGGCGCCATCATGCTCTCCGTGAAACAGACTCTCTTTCCGAGAACCACTAAGGCAAGTCTTTCGTATGCTTGAACATTCATTGCACCTGATACCTTTGCTTGCAAAGCCGGCATACACATCGCGCTGTGCGACCTGAGCGTATCTTCTCATTGGCGCAAAGTGGAAGATAGAGGGAAAGATGACGAGAGACACCCCGTGCATGATTCAGATCTCGCTCTGAAGCGGGACGAGGATGGGGCAGCGAATAGTTTGGTTGTATGGACTAGACGCTGCAAAGACGATTGCAAGGGATAATAGACTTGCCCAATCATGTTCTTATTCTCCATACAGTAATAACACTCTTGAACCCATGACTGCTATTACGAGGCTCGTACGAAGCTTAATAACGGCAATCGCAAGATTTAAATCTCTGTTTCCTTGTTTGTTCATTTGCCTCTACAATAACGCCATAATGATACCGATAATAACCACTCTGCCTCGTCATCGGATTCCACGAGGCGGCCAATCATGAGCGTCCTCTCCGAGCATCCGTGAAATATATCACCTCCCATTCAACCATCCATCTTCTTCCATTTCACATCTCTCCCCAGCCACAAGTATCTGCAATCACAGATTTCACAGCCGCATATATACAATCCAGACACACGAGCAAGCAAACCCTCCACACCAAAACCCCTTTAACAACTCACCCACACAACCAAGCCCTCCACAATGCCTCCCACCACCATCCTCCCCACCACCACCACCGCCTCACAAACCGAGACCCCAGAGCCTCAAGTCAATCGCGGCACCCCAGGGCTCCTATGCTGCGTCATGTAAACGCCTCAGCTATCTTCCACCCACACGCACCTCCGTCTCTACTTGTACATATGATGAGATTTCGAACGATAATATGACGGCTTCGACGACGACCCTCTTCTCGATTCCTTTCGATGCATGCGTATTCTTGTCTAGGCTGGTTCTGAAGCGTTGAATATAGGGGGTACTGTTGGGGATCGGCGGGGATGGTTTGGTGAATGCATGCTTGGTCCGGCCTTGGCGGTCGTGTGATTGCATGCTTGGCATATTAGCGGATAGCCGTGGTTCGCTTGTACTTTAGCTGTTTGGATGATCAATCGAGCATGCGTGTATAATGATTGATGTGTCTGCTTCGGGGTTGGTGGGAATATCTGGCTTTTTATGTCGGATGTTTCTCTATCGGAGATGCATGGGGTTGCGGCTTGGTGTTGTATGATGCGATTCCTGTTCACTCAGAATGGGCATAGTCTGATGACGAAGAGTTTCGAAGACAAGGTTCGTAAATTCATAATTCGGAAATCAGGGCGCGAATTTGGATGGGTGTTCGTTGGTGAAAGACTTCCGCATCTAACGTGGCTTCGCTCTTGCTTGATCTGCTCCTCGCGTTCCTCATACTGGCGCTCTTCTTCTCTGCGTATCTGCCTTCCCTAATTCGGATTGACACTTGCTTTGCGCGGACGTTTTGTCTCTCTTAGGGTCCGTACATTTCCACTACCTCTACCTCATTCACTTCTCCTCCAGACTCATCACCGTCAGACTCATCATCGTCAGACTCACCATCGTCAGACTCATTATTTTCGACCCAACCGCCCGGCATATCCTTTGGAGTTCCAGTATCGGAATCGTCCAGCAGTTCGAGTTTGATGCTCCAATCACTTGGTGAAGATCCGTATGTCAAGCTTGTGATACCCCATATTTCCGGTGGCGATGGGGAGAAACCCCAACACACCAGCCCTTGCTCATATAATTCGGTCTCTTTACGCCCGTATTCCTCGAGATCCACGCCGCAGTCTTGAAGACCTTGGAGCCAGATATTCAGTAGTTCGGGCAATTGGCGGTCTTGGTTTGATTCTAATCCAAAGAGAGACTCAAGCACAAGATCATTTAATGGCGTCCGATGTGAAAAGATTTGGTGTATACAGTAATTCAGAGCAATCACATCCCTGAGCATTGACAACCAGCCTATGAAACGGTTAATGAGGGCTTTGATGCGCACTACTACGTTCACAATTACCTTCGAGGACTGCGTGATATGTCTCATGATCACTCATAGAGTTACCACCAGTGTAGTCAACCCAAATCCGTCCTATGCTTCTGGCTATCACATTCAAGGTCTCGCAGTTCCCTTCTGTCCAGGGTCGGATAACTGAGTCACGATCCAAAGCTGTCTTGAACACTTTAGGCTCATTGTACCTGCCGAGGACCCTCGCTATCTCAAAGCGTTCTTCCAAGGGTCTTTGGTAATAACCAGGGTCCAAAACTTCCTGCCATAGTACGAACCCTTTCGCTGAGCCACGGTAACTCGATAAGCTAGGCGTAAATTCAGTTTCATTCAAGAGAAGACGCGGAAGTGCTTCGGAAATCTTTATAGGTATATTTATCGCTATCTGTAGAGCTGTGCTATGGTGGTCATTCATTAGTGGGAAATCTCAGATCATCTCTACATCATACTCACCAGGACCCTAATCCATGACCCAGAAGGTAATTTGGATCTGCGCCCTCCTCAATCAATAGGTCACATGCCTCAAAGCTACTATTCAGGGCGGCATACTAATGAAGTCAGTCTTATTTGCATCCCCTCTAGCAAAGATAGCGAGACTAAACCATAAGTGGCGTCATACCATCAACATTGCAGTCAAAGGGAGAGGCTTTTCTTTCTCCAAACAGCTCTTGAAGGCCTCTCACATTGTTACTCGATGCATATGCAAAGACAAGAGAACCCAGATGAACGACGTTGTATGCCCGAGGGCTAAACTCCCAGCCACGTGCAGCATTCACCGCTTGAATATGCCATATTTTATTGGTCAACCATGACGGACTCCGGTACTCAGCTACTATCACCTCAACTTCTATCTTTCTGCCCGCAACATCACGAGTCTTCCCTTTTGTTATCGGATAGCATTCTCTTGAATAAAAAAAGTGGCCAAATATCGGAGAGCTGCTCCATTCTCTGTCGCTGGCGATAGATATCGCAGGTTTCGTAGTCAGCTGAAGGTTTGATTGCGGGGCTAAATGATTATCCGACGTGCCCTCAGTGCAGAGATGTGGTGTTGGGACGATGGAACGTGATAGTTTGGCAACGAGAATATCCGGTTGGATCTGCAGCAAGGTCCTAACGAGCGTTAATCTAAGGGCTTTCAAATTTTGCAGGCCTGCGCCATGATATGGAAAACCATGTGGTGGTAGACTAGTGGCTATATTATGGAGCGAAATTCTAGTAGGAATCTTTTAAGT
>JAABUL010008754.1_pt1 | contig 10133 bp, 7 predicted proteins | sample 5559151 | NCBI WGS metagenome assembly JAABUL01 (sample SAMN10711876, study PRJNA513368) | rock metagenome | isolation source: Antarctica rocks | place: Antarctica: Victoria Land, Pudding Butte sud | reverse complement strand
GAAAGTGTGTAGATTCTATGAAGGTGAAGGTTTCAGCCAACTAAACCAACAGATACCCCTGACTAACCCGATTAGGATAGGCCCTGAGCATCACGTGCATCAACAACTTTAGATGTTTTCTGCGCCGACCTTTCCTCAAAGGTACCATGCACAAGGGACATCGTGGAGAAGCTCAGCGATTGTAGGGAAGAACTTAATGGCAGCGGCACCGCGCCCGATTCGATATCCGGGCTGGCAGTCAGCGAAAAGGGGACAGCACCCGCTCGCCGCGCTATATCAGCTTCGCCAAGCTGCCTGGGTATGGCTTTAACGACACGCTCTTTGGTTGCCTCTCTCTTCACTTCGTTTGGCCCAGTCCTCGTTTCAGGCGATTGAGATTCATCTGGAGTGCCGTTTTGGACTTTGTTTTCTTGCCTTCCATCTCATCTCGAGTCAGGAATCTGCCTCCAGGTTCTCTTGGTCTTCTCGTTGCATGCTTGTGTCTACTCTCGTGAATGTATGGCTTGCGGACCCCCGGTGTACATTTCAACCTTTCTTCGAGCTATTGTCTCGCAACGCGCCACTCCAAAATCCGGTGAAACTGTTTGGCGTTGACATAAAGGGGTGATTCGTTGGTAGGGCCCGGAATATCCTCCAAGTCTGGAGGCTGAGGTCGAGGACTGCTTGAGGTAGGAGGAACCAGAAGCTGAGGCGGCGGAGGAACCAGAGATATTTAGATTGAAAGAGATGGAAGATGAAGGCCTCGGGGTAAGTAAATATGTAGGGAGTGCTCTCGTTGCGCACTAGTGGCTGCGCTGCTAACCTGCGAATCAGGAGACTCGTCGCCGCGGTGTATCTGAGAGGAGAAAGATGGTATCTGGTATATAGGTCGAGATGGTGTTTCATGTTCCGCCTTGATGGCATGCGTTGACTGTGTATCGTAGCCGTTTAGCTCAAAGGCTGTCACCGCAATTTGCTGTCGTCAACCAAACTACCACATGGGGGACTCATCAGCTCTCAGGTCGATCATACAGATCTTCAGTAAATGGGAAGTTGCTCTTCCTGTCAACGGTCTGCTGGTAGTAGCCCGAATTGCAGGCTCGAATGGTCTAAAATAATCTATGGTTGCTGAAAGTTGAAGGGAACGTAATCCACGCCACCAAACTAAAGAATGCCGAAAGTATCTAGACTTCATCATCATCGCATTCATTCACATAGAAGACATTTCCCGTCTCATGTACTCAATCAACCGATCGCGGTGTTACCAGGAAAGTATAGAAGCTCAGGGTAAATGAAGTATCTCTAATACTAATGTCGGATAGCCACTTGTGTGTTATACGAATTCTGCACTATTTGAAGATTTACACTCAATTTTGATGAGGCTCTCGACGAATTCTAAAAAACGGCACAGATTTCGCTTTACCGCCAGCAATCGCGCAAGCTGCCGCATTCATGCGGTGTAATCGAATGACTACAGGACGCAAGAGTACCTCGAAGCGCTTGGTAAGAATCGGCAGAACCTCACACATTTCCTAAGCTATGAGCTACAAGATCCTAGAAGGCAGTGAGAAACTCCTGATTCGATCTTTCAAACATGGAGGATATCTTTTGAATATATTATGCAAACAGAGCCGGGGACAGCCCAGTTACTTTCGCTCGCAGCAATGCTTTCCCCACAGAAGATATCGCCCAAAATGTTACGGCAATCAGTTGAGAGAGAGAGAGAGAGATTTCTGGGCAGCTATAGGGACGCTCAAAGGATATAATTCAATCATCAATCGTTGTGACCTCGCTCCGGACTGGGACTGCCCCGCGAGTTAGATTCGCTGTTATCCCCTGCGATCTCGCCCTCCTCCGCCCGGCCTTGTCTCTCGTCTTCCCTCTCGTCTTCCCTCTCCTCCCCCTCCACCTCCTCACCTTCCTCACCTTGTTCGTCGTTATCAGTCTTATCCCTTGGCTTGAGAAGTCCGCCTCCGGGCTCGAAGTCTCTCTGTTCTGAGGAGTTAACCATGGCTTGATAATCTCGTCGCCGGCAGGAGACGTGGTGGGAAGGGTAGAGCCGGGGAGGCGAGTGAGTCCGGCCATAGCGTAGAGGCTTCGAGGGAGAGAAAGGTAGAGGTAGACCGCACAGATTGTAGGAAGGACTGGGTCCCGGGCTACGGCAGTGCGATCGACAAGATTAGCGTCGAACTCCAGAGATATTTCTCTGGCGTAGGATATAGGCGGAATTGCGGCTTTATGTACGGTCGCTTTGGATTGTTAACATCCTAGTCTCAGCGTACATAATGCCGTTGTAGATTTTGGACAGCCTTGGAACGACGAAGGGAACAGCCGTGATAATAGTAAGTATCATAATGCAGACTGTTGAGATTCTCAAACATAAATTGCTGTAACGCTTGGATGAACATGATTAGCGGCTAAGGACGTAATTTTTGGCCCCAACGGCAGTCAGCTCAAAAGACTCAGAAGGAGGGCCCGAGTTCAGCCTAGTGTAAAAAGTCTGGGACATTACTGCGTAGACTTCGAAGCTCCATTTCACGGCCGTGTACAAGCTTCACGTCGAAGTTGGGGTCGAAGACAAATCAACATGTACAAGTATGAAGCCGGCAGCAATTGATGCTCGCTTCCTCCTTTGGAAAGTCTGCACTTCAAAATTTCCCGATATCACAGCTAACTCTCTTTAGAGGCATCTCCTATAGTTCCCGAGCACCTCGTCGTCCGCTTTCAACCTGTCTCCTTCGCCGTAAATGATCATCAAGAAGGTCATCATAATAATCTTGCAGCCTATAATCTGTCAGCACTGTCATCTGCGCCGCAGTGGCGGAAAAGTAAGATCTACTTACGGAGCCACAACATCACTGTATAACTCAGCCAAGAGCGTTTTCATATCGTCGTCCATTGGAGCCTCTGGATAGACTGTGGATAGACAATATCGCACAGCCTTTCGAGCAGCTTGTTTCCGGCCAAACGCGGTGTATACGCGATTCAAGACTTGATCAAGGGTCTCTGAGCGCCTTGCCAGGTCGGGAGGGCGACCTTCCACAAAAGTAATGGTTTCGATGATACCCTGTCGGTTACTCGTGATGCAAAGAATTGGTGTGCCGAGAATGATCTCAACCAGCAGGAGGCCAAATCGGCGCAATGGTCGAGTTAAGAAGTTCCAGCTGTTCTCCTCGGCAAACCCCCAGCAGTTGTCCATGATAGTCGTTCCCCATCTAGGAGCTTCGTGGTCAACAACGCCCATTCGCAGTCCAAAATTGTACATGAACTGGGATGAAGCTGAGGATGAGCGCGCACATCGAATTTGGCAGCTACATATGTCCGGAAACCATGAGGTCCGGAGAAGCAAAAGACAGGCCTGCGCCAACTCAAACGCAACCCTGAACTTCGAAACTTCTCCCAAGAGATTCTCATCTGCAAAGGAAGGGGGGCTGACCGCAGAGAGAATGTGCCGTAACGTTTGTCGAGGCTCTGGGCTGGACTGATTCGGGATCGCGGCCATCGCGATACTAAAGCAGGTGCCTGAGCTCGTGAAATGGCTTCTCTCCGCATTGCCTTGCATAACAAGCGTTACAGCGACTGATGCCACAGGACATCCGGAACTCGGTAGCTCCGCTTTTTCCACCTGCATCCGAACACTTTCTAGATTCCCAGTCGCGGAGTTCTGACCCAAGATCTTCCACCCCAAACGGCCCTCTTTTGCTGCTTTAGCAATCCCGGCAGCGCATGTTTCCCTAGAGGCGACTGCAGAAGGCGCCAGGAGCCCGGCTTGAGTAGCAAGTACAGAACTCCACTGGTCAAAGATGTCAAGGTCCAGATCTAGACTTGCATTGCCTTGGACAGCCTCACAGGAGCGGTGAAGCGCGTTTGCGTCGTCTCTTGTTCGCATGGCTATCGGGATGATAAGATGAATGATACCAGCATGGTACACGTGTTTGGAGTCGACTGTGTCCTTCCGCCTGTACTCATTGCGTAGCCATCCGGCTTTGGCTGAGCTGCGAATCCCTTCGATATCTTTGACAATGCTGTCCATCAGCTTCTGGATATGGTCTTTCTTCATGCTGATAAATCTTAACCGTTTCCCTGCTTTCGACATGTTGGTCCATCTATCCTTTTCAAGCTTCGTGAATTTCTTCAATTTCTTCTCTGCCAAATTGCAGTTGATGACCATGTTGTTGAGCTTTGCCTGAATTCCACAATACTCTACCTCACCCCAAAATTCTAGGTACATTGAATCTGGAATATCCTCGAGAATCAGCCATTCCATCTTCCAGTCCTCAATTGCACGCTTTTGTCTCAACAGCTCTTCCGCCATTGCCACGACATCTCGATCAAAGGATCTAGCTGCTTGGATGTCATTATATACCAGCTGGACTCCATTGCGTAAAGCGCCGTACCAAGTGCATATAGCTAATGCAAACGCGCATATGGAAGCACCAGCTGGCAAAATGATCTCAGGCATCTTGTCGGTGTCACAATTATTACTTTCCTGTTATATTTACAACGACTGCTTTCTGTCTCCAGCGCGTAGGTGGTGATCCCCTCTCAGGCTTGACCGTACGTTAGCGGCGTTCCTCGCATCCAGTAAGATATCCGTGCCCCGCACCAAGTGCGTTGCTCGTGAGAAAGTATTCATTAGCAAAGCCTTTCAGAAGATAGAACTCGAAGACACTGCATGATGCAAGTACTCCCTGAGGCCACCAAGGGCTTTGTCGGCAAGAAATCTCTTGCGGATCGATTTGACGAAGTCCTTGGAAAGTTAGACCAAACCATCATTGAGGCAATCACAGCGCTCGAAAAACATACCCAGCGTGCGCAAGATGATACGGCGCGCCGCGACCTCGAGGGTGCCGTCCGACGGCTCGATGACTCCGTCTTTCAGCTGCGCATATGGGCGACCGATCTGACCTGCCAGGATCTCACGTCGAAGATGGAATCATTCGCAACACGGGATCTCGAAGCTCATGATGTCCTGCGAGTCATTGACGGCCACCGAATGCCCGTCGTAAACAGCTTGCGTGCAACGTTCACTGGAATAGAGGCGGCCGCTTTGAAAATATCAGGCTCCTTGGATGTATTGAACATTCGGGACTTAGGCGAGGCTGTCATCGACATTGAGCAATCTCTGCTAGATCTGGATTCTCAGAAGACAGATATTCAGAAGAGTATCATTGGCATGACGACAGAAGACGTGGAGCGCGCGCTGTCGAGCGCGACCAGGAACTCTGCCCAGGGGTCTGTGTTAAGTATTGGTACGTTATAATCTTCACTTTCAACAGGTCGGTACTCGAAGTACCTATATTAATGGAAGACAGACGGAGGTGGGGTGAGAAGCTACTCGAGTATCCTCATAATACGAGCGTTGATGGACGAGGTCCGTTCGATAATGTGCTCGAAAAAATCAATGGATTCACCGCAAGGTCTGTTCCGGATCTCCCTACCACGATCAAATCTAACATACCGTTTGAAGCCAGTGAGCCATCTGTAATTCGGCCAGGAACCGTCTTCGAATACATCTTTGGGTCTAGCAGTGGCGGGTAAGTCACCAAGTGTTTCAGATCACATAGTACTACTTCAATCGCTCACAAATAAGTCTGATTGCCATCATGCTGGGTCGTCTAGGAATGTCAGAGGATGAATGCCTTGAATCATTTCGAAAATACGGAGATGCTCTATTCCACCATCCCAATTGGCTACATAGCGCTTCTGCGGGTCTGTACGGTTTTAAGTACAGCGCTCAACAGCTCGAACAGGCAACTCGAACGGTCCTTAGAACTTTTGACCCAAGCCCCGAAGACATAAAATGGAAGCGAGATTTGTTCGCATCCCCTGCAAGCAAGTGTAAAACGTACTAGTCACGAGTCTTGTAGGAGTACTGTCTTGCTTACGCATCAAGAACAGGGCGGTCACCGCAAACAGCATTGACTCTGAAGACGGTCGCCCTCATATCTTTCGCTCTTACGAAACCTATGGTGATACCCAGTCAAGTGCGAAACCTCCAGCAGCTGCAGTTGTTCCCCTATGGCAAGTCGCACGAGCAACATCTGCAGCCCCGATGTATTTTTCGCCAATTACCATCGAAGACAAATCCTACGTAGATGGGGGCCTCGGGACCAACAATCCCGCTTTCGAGGCTTTCTGTGAGATAAGAACTGCCCAAGAAGGTTCCGCCCGTAAAGAATCGCTCCCTAGACCATTGGTCATCAGCATCGGATCAGGCCAGAGCACACAAACCCAAAGATTTGCAGGCTCAAATCTTAAGGTTGTTATATCTGCTATAGCGTGCCTCATTACCCAGACGCAGAACGTTCACAACACACTGTTAGAGGTGGCGCAGAGATCAGAATTGGACTACTTTCGATTCACTATGGACCCTGGACTCAAAGGCATTTCTCTAGATACCTGGAAGGTGAAGAAAAGAGGAGGCAAAACCATCTACAAGACCCTGGAGCGTATTGAAAAAGAGTGTATGAGATACTTGAAACAGGAAGACGTGCGTGTTGAGCTCCGCCGGTGTGCGCAAATAATTGTGAAACGGTGCAGCTCTGGATCCACTGTGGTGCAGTCGAAGCCTGCTGTTCCTACAATCAACCCTGGATTCAATGTGCCGCAGTCAAAGCCGGCTATATCTACGATCCCTTTCGGCCAAGACCATGACTTCGTTGGACGTGAAATGATCCTGGATGAGCTGCGCCAAAAGTTCAATTTTCAGAATCGACTTGCCTTGGTGGGAATGGGTGGAGTCGGGTGAGTCAATCATGCATCGAGCGGGATGTCGGCAGTGAGCCTCGCCCTTCGTTTGATGCTGTACTGACCAAATCGAAAAATCCAGGAAGACACAAATTGCAATTGAATTCGGCCACCGGTTCGGAAAACGCTACCCTCAACGACCAGTATTTTGGATGAACGCGAGTACTGAATCCAGACTCGAGCAGAGTTACAACACAATAGCCAATGTGCTGCAAATCCCAAAACAGCGAAATTCTGAAACCAATGTCTTTCGGCTGGTCTGCAACTGGCTACGATATGAGGCCAACGATGGCTGGCTGATAATTCTTGACAATGCTGACGATGAGGGTTTGTTCGAAAATACACCCAAAGACAGATATACAGACGCAGCGGAAGTCTGGAGCGAAAGCCCTTTACCGCTGTCCACGTATCTTCCTCAGACTTCGAACGGATTGGTCTTGTTCACCTCTCGGAACAGGAGCGCTGCCTTCAAACTGGTTGGAAATAACAAGAACATAATCACCGTTTGGCCAATGTCTGTACATGAGAGTTCAAGGATGTTCTCGACGAGATTCAGTGGGATATGCACTCTGGAGGATGTGAATGGACTAACTAAGCAGCTTGAGTACTTACCACTTGCAATTAGCCAAGCTGCAGCATACTTGAGCCAAGGCACACTGACAGTGAGGGAATACATGACTGCATTCTCGAAAGCTCGTGAGGTCATCGATGCGGACTTTCCCGATCTTCGAAGGGACCCCACTGCCCTCAATTCAGCTACCAAGACCTTACAAGCCTCTTTTGATCATCTCTACATAAAGACACCATCTCCTGTACGACTTCTGGCGCTGATGAGTCTTTTTGACCACAATGATATACCAGATTATCTGGTTCGGGACTACGTAGTTAATGAATACTTCGAACCAAGCGCCAAATCAAAGGACGAGCTTGACCAGGCTTTCAGGGACGACGTAACAACCTTAAGAAGCTATAGCCTCTTAGTCATCGGGAGCAACAGCGACTCTTTGAGTATACATCGACTAGTCAAATTGTCCATGCAGCGATGGTTGGACACACGCGGCGAATTGGATATTTGGAAGCTCAAATATCTTAAAATACTGTCAGCAGCCTTTCCTAGCAATCCATACGTTGACTGGGGAAGAGCTCAGAGGTTGTTCCCGCATGCAGAGGCTGCATTGGAGTACATACCGATTATTGAGCATGACTGGGAATCCTGGACCGCAATCATCTTGCCTGCTGCGCGGTTAGCCGAAGCAACAGGTAGATACAATCGGGCGCAAGAACTCATTCAAACCGCATTGGGCCGGCTCGACGAAGGTCTAGGACCAGACCACTTACTAACACTTACCGCAATCTCAGATCTGGGATCCGTACTTTGGCATCAAGGCAAATACGAGGCGGCGGAGGAGATGAATCAGCGAGCGTTACACGGACGCGAGAAGGCATTGGGAGCCGAGCATCCTGATACATTGGCCAGCGTCAACAACCTAGCATCAGTGCTACGAGACCAGGGCAAATACGAGGCGGCGGAGCAGATGAATCAGCGAGCGTTACAAGGACGCAAGAAGGCATTGGGAGTCGAGCATCCTGATACATTGACCAGCGTCAGCAACCTGGCATTGATACTACAAGGCCAGGGCAAATACGAGGAAGCGAAGGAGATGAATCAGCGAGCGTTACAAGGACACGAGAAGGCATTGGGAGTCGAGCATCCTGATACATTGGCCAGCGTCAGCAACCTGGCATTGATACTAGAAGGCCAGGGCAAATACGAGGAAGCGGAGGAGTTGAATCAACGTGCATTACAAGGACGCGAGAAAGTGTTGGGAGTCGAGCATCCCGATACATTAGCCAGCGTTAGCAGTCTGGCATTGATACTAGAAGACCAGGGCAAATACGAGGCGGCGGAGAAGATGAATCAACGGGCGTTACAAGGATATGAGAAAACGTTGGGAGTCGAGCATCCCGATACATTAGGCAGCATCAGCAACCTGGCATTGATACTACGAGACCAGGGCAAATACGAGGCGGCGGAGGAGATAAATCGACGAGCGTTACAAGGACGCGAGAAGGCATTGGGAGTCGAGCATCCTGATACATTAAACAGCGTCAGCAACCTGGCATTGGTACTACGAGACCAGGGCAAATACGAGGCGGCGGAGGAGATGAATCAGCGAGCGTTACAAGGACGCAAGAAGGCATTGGGAGTCGAGCATTCTGATACATTGATCGAGATCAGAGCAAATACAGGTCGGCGGAGAAGATAAATCGACGAGCGTTACAAGAATACGAGAAAGCGTTGGAAGTTCAGCATTTTGATACCTTTATCAGCGTCAGCAATCTGGCATCCGTGTTTTGATTTCAGGATAAATACGAGGAAGCGAAGAAGATGAATTGACGAGCGTTACAGGAACGCAAGAAGGCATTGAGAGTCGAGTATTTCGATACATTGATCAGCGTCAGCAACCTGACATTGACGCTAAAAGACCAAGGCAAATACGAGGCGACGAAGGAAATAATGCAATGATTGTTATGAGAACAGAAGTCTATATAACGTTGATTTCTAACAATTACTTCAAATACTGTATATCTACCCATTAACTCAAATTGATATACGGATCTTCTTAGCGTCTTATAATGTAAATAGTACCTCTGCTTGACTTCTCTATACGATTTCAAGGAAAATAGTTCATTAAAATCGTGGTTCCTAACCTCTAAAATGAAAGCATTAAAGTGAATCATATTTTCAATGGCTGGACGAGAAAGACACGGTGGCAGGAGTTCGACCGATCGAGAGGTTCGGTGGGAGGCTCTGGGGTATGAGGAGTATCTAAGCAACCGAGGGTCGTTGGATCTTCCGTCACATGTGAGTTACAGTAAGGAGGCCCGCGGTTCCGATCTCTGGCTCCGCGGTGGCAAAGAGAAAAGATAACCACAACACCATTGTACCAGCGCTGTTAGGAATCGAACCTAATATAAACTAAATCACTCAACGGGTGGTGGCCGCGGTGAAAGGATCGGTTTTGTCGGCCATCACGCTGTTATCGTCAAGGACGAGAGAATTATCTGCAGTATGTCAGCGGAAAGAACGGGACACTGGTCAGAAATACAACGGCGGGACCAACCCTGACTATCGCCAGCCCCACTCGATCGACTTGAGCTGGTTGTATTCTCCCGTCGCTGTCGGTCTCGCCGAGATGGCGGTGGTCTGAAGACAGGCCGAGGTTGCGAGCGCATCCGTGCGAGAATCTGGTCATGATCGGTATCATCGGCATTGTCGATAGGGTCTTTCGGGAATCATTAGACGCAGCATATAGCAGTTAGGGCCTGCGACTGACCTGTACGTCGGACCTTCCCCAACCTGGGCACACCTTCGCCCCTTTCGTTCAAACCTGCATTGCCCG
>JAABUL010008752.1_pt1 | contig 10135 bp, 9 predicted proteins | sample 5559151 | NCBI WGS metagenome assembly JAABUL01 (sample SAMN10711876, study PRJNA513368) | rock metagenome | isolation source: Antarctica rocks | place: Antarctica: Victoria Land, Pudding Butte sud | reverse complement strand
GACATGGTGTTTGCTATGCAGGTGATGCAGCAGATCAAACCCCACATGATGGAGTATGCAGCTGAGAGTATCTTCATGTACACCACCTACAGCAGGGGTGGCTGCCGGCATGCACCCTACACCCCCATCTGTGCCTCAGGACCTAATGGATCTACGCTACACTATGGGCATGCAGCCTCTCCTAATGGTGAAAAACCCTCTGGGCTCCTCTTCCCTCAACATGCGCATGTACTGCCCACTCTGTGAAACAGATAGAGCTTCTTGTACACATCAGACATGGCAGCTCTTGTACAGTGCTGCAGTAGAAGGTATGGTGCATCTATTTTGCACCACTTGCAGCAAGCTTAGAGACCGATAGACCAGGATGATGCAAATATAGGCTGCCCTCCAGCTGCTTCGTGCTGGTCAATCTGTCTGCGTTCTCAGCCAGTGGTGCAGCAGAGCACCCTATTACCCTACAGTGCGTCACATTGGACTTTGACACTACGGGCAATACAGCTATGGGCAATATAGCTATGGGCAATACAGCTATGGGCAATATAGCTATGGGCAATACAGCTATGGGCAATACAGCTATGGGCAATACAGCTATGGGCAATACTGCTGTGTCCTTGCTCAGGGCTGTGCTATGTTGTGCAACATGTTCTAAATTAGTAAGAGATTTGGATGTGCGCATCCACTCCAGGGAAGCGACAAGCTGACAGTGCTCTTCCACACATGCAGAGCACAAGGCAAGCCTGTATGCAGCACCTATACGCACATGTATCTGATGCTTGTGGATGCATATGGGTTGGGGGCTCTTGCATGCTATCACAGCAAACAGCTACTAAACTAGCCCAGCCTTTCTTCATTTGGGCTGCTGCCTTACAGACGGAGCTTTTTGGCGAGATTGAGAAAGGCTCCGAGTAACAAACAATGGCTGTGTCTGGGCAGCGAGTAGAGATGTTGCAGTGACAACACATGTTGTTGCTTTGCAGACAGAGAGATTGGGAGCAATGACATGCTGCTGCTGGATATGGGGTGCGAGTACTATTGCTATGACAGTGACATCACCTGCTCCTTCCCTGCCAATGGCAAGTTCAGTGAGGACCAAGCCATGGTGTATGAAGCAGTGCTGGCGGCTCATGAAGCTGTCATCAAAGCAATCAAGCCCGGTGTCAGCTGGCCGGTAATTCTTCATTCACTCATCTGTTCGTTCATCCGTCCATCAGTTCTTTTGCTTGTTTATTCGTTCGTTTGTTCGTTCACTCATTCATTCCCGCCTTTGTTCCTTCATTCGTTTTTGCATGCGTTCATTTGTTTGGTGATGGTGTGTGTCTTTCCCTACGGTCAGGTATGTTTAGCTCTGAGTAGCTCCCTAAATGAAGTCCTATCATGGTCCTGTGGTTGAATCTTGCAATCATACTAAATCATCACACTTGATTCTGTGGAGTGCATACGAATCTTCTGCTGTGCGTCTGTCTTGCCTTTGCATCATGAAATAAGAAGAGAGGCGTGCGCCTTGAACAGACTTTTGGCAGCATGCACCTTGATGTGCCTGCATAGTTCTACCATGAGTCACTCATGTCAAGGTTATTGTCTGATCTCAAGCAGAAGCTGGTGCACCAGCTTGGCGGCAGCCCACGTGAGGAGCTAGGTGTGCCTTGATAGGACCTCGGATGGTGTTTAGCTGCCAGCATTGGCACAACAGCTGCAGTGTTTGCACCGTCTTCTGAATCGCACATCTGCTGAAGAAACATAACTGTGATAGTCATAATAACTCACAGGGCATGCATCTGTCAGCACAAGTTGAGGGGCACAAATTCACTCACAGGTCTGGTTGAATGCATGAATGGACTGCACAATACGCACATCATCTGGCAGAGAAGCAGATGTCGACCAGCAACTCTGGTTGAAGGCATGGATGAATCGCAGGACATGCATTTGTTGGCAGAAAGGCACATTCTGACTGGACTAAAAGAGGGTGGCTGGCTGCAAGGGGAGATAGAGGAGATGTTGGAGCAGCGCGTGGCCGCCCTTTTCATGCCTCATGGTATGCGTCACATAAGGCTTCTGCATTGTGGTCATGCCTTGCAATGGTATATGATGTTAGTAACCACAACATTGTAATGCTTTCTACAAATTGTGATTTGCGACCATTCTTTGTCCCAAGGGCTCAGGTAAGTTCTGCGTGATGATCATATGCCTTGGTCTCGCTGGCCATGCTACAGTGATATGCGTTGCTGCATCAAGCCGCAAAGCTAAATCCATGTATGTGGCGGCTGTACTATAACCGACAAGGTCAACTAGGAACTATGGGTACCATTGTAGGTCTTAGGGATCTGAAAACTGCACTTTGTTCACACCAGCGTCTGTTTTGTAGCGGAACCTGATACCTCAGTATTTACGCGCTGAATGCATCACGACAATGCGGCTGATGCCAACTGCAGGTTTGGGGCATTTGTTAGGGTTGGACACCCATGATGTAGGGGGTTACGCACCTGGCACGCCTGAGAGGATCGACAAGCCAGGCCTGAGGTCCTTGCGTACAGCCAGGTTAATTACATGCCTCTTGCCAATCATGCATGCATGCATGCATCTTGGATCATGCATGAGTGTAAGGGTGAATCATATGCATGAGTGTAAGGGTGAATCATATGCATGAGTGTAAGGGTAAATCCTGGCATGTCACAACTGAACATGATGATTTGGTACCACATTCAGCATGATGAGTGCGTGATAGCTGCGTGCCAGCGTATGGCGGAGTCTTCTGCTGGTCTTGAGCTCACTGCTTCAGCTGCTGTTGGATTTCTTGCTATCCAGTGTTACGCTAAGGATCTCTGCAAGGCACTGTAGTGCTGCTGGTAACCTGCTTGCTGCATGTCTGTACTAGCATAGTGTCACCTCTCATTGACTGAACATGGTTGGTGGCCATATGCATGGAAACCTCGGCGTGCACAGAGCGTCGTATATGCTTGCAGTATTCAGTGTGCACATACATAATTCGATGCACCTCTGCACTGTGTTGCATGTACATTGCAGCAGCTGGTGACCATGTAATCTGGTGCTGCAGGATTCTGGAAGAAAACATGGTGATCACTGTTGAGCCGGGGTGCTATTTCAACCCTTTCCTGTTGGGGCCCGCCTTTGAGAGCACTTCCCAAGGGCCCTTCCTGAACAAACGGCGCCTTGAAGGCTCCATGGTAGGTCCAGCCTGTGTTGCTGAGCCAGTTGCAGAACAAGGGCCAAGCATGACATTGTGCAGCAACTGTTGCATTGCAAGGCCTGACACACTACTGTGCTAATGATTTGCTGGCACCATATGGGTTGATGGACAAATGCATGAGCAGCACATTTCTGTGGCTTTGGTGTTGTGGCCTTGAGCACGCACGCTGTAAAGACAGCCGGTCAGACGACTACTAGGTGCGACAAATGCATGATTTGAAAGCTTTGCATGGCTGCAATTGCCTGTTGCTGCAGAGCTAGTGGTGACCTGTGCAAGTGGTGACCTGCAGGGCTTTGGCGGTGTGCGGATTGAAGATGATGTGATAGTGACGGCTGACGGCGCCAGATCAATGACCAATGTTCCCAGGACTGTAGCAGACATAGAAGCTGTCATGGCAGGTGCACCCTGGCCTCGTCAGCAGTCTAGTCAGCAGTCAAAGGCTGAGCACATGACCATGGAGGAGCAGCAGCAGCAGCAGCAAGAGGAGCAGCAGTCTCATGCCTCTAGTGGAAATATTGGCACCAATGCAAAGCAAGGTGATGAGAGCGCGTCACCAGCAAAAGATGCTGGCGTGATCACAAGCATGGTACAAGGTGCCATGCAATCACTAGGGCTGGGCTCAAGCTAGGGATGTGCACCAGCCAGCAAGGGGTCTGTGTCTGAGCAGAGCATATGGCAAGTCAGCTTGACTTGAGAGAATTACTGAGAAGTGCTGATGTTCTGATGTCAGACTCTGTCATGTATGGCTGTCAACATCTCACATGCTTACCACACCACTCTTCATGCAGTACAGAACTTCTATTCGGAATTTAGCAAAGTGTTGCAATGCAAACAAGTAAATTGCTTTAGGAGTTGTAGCATGTATGCTGTCTATCAGAGTCAGTAGTCAGCAAGGTACTTATATAACATCCACTAATAAACTGAGCAAGCAGATCTGTGATGTTCGCCATTGTGAACGATTGGATGCTATGCTGGTCAGCATCACCTTGTTCTGTGCTGTGCCATAATGCATAGCCAAAGCAATGCAACAGCTGAGCAGTCTACTTGCTTTGCTTTGCTAAGCTAAGGTGTAACAACATAATAAAAGCTCAGACATACTATAACTGATGCCCACCATGTATGTCAACTTGTTTCCATTGCGGCTCTGCATACTGTCAAGCAGCACTCCCTAATTGAGCCCATGTCTATCCTAACCTATCAAATGTAAAGCATGTGATCAGAAAGCAGGTTTGCGTGGTCAACTGCTGGCAGTCACGTAATGCTTGAGGTCAGTACTAGCAGTGCTCATCTAGCACTGCAGCTATCAGCAAAAACAGGAGCAGCAAGAGGCTGCTGGGAACAGGCTCATCCTCTTTCAAATGCACTCGCAACCCACGAATGCAGCTAGGCGGATGTCTACCAGCTTTTTAGATGGCTACAGGTGGAGGAGATCTAGTGTCAACTAATGAGACATTTTGGAGCAGTTGGGCCCAGCTGAGTGCTGTTATTACTGCCAGAAAGAGGCTTGGGCGGCTCCCACGTTTCATCCCGGTCCCACTGAAAGTCCTGATCCCTGCACAACATGTACACCATTCAAAATCTGTACATGCCGGTCATCATTCTGCATCCAGGGACGGATTGCAAGCACACGACCTACTTAGCAGCTTGACATTCATACAAGCCTAAGTCATGAGGGTCATGCAAATGCTGTGCACTAAATGCTGCATCTTTATGTCATGTCAGGCAAACAACTCATGCAAGCAATCAGCCAAGCCTTGCCGCAAGGTGATGAGCTTTGCCACAAGGTGACAGAGGAGTAGATGCTCTCTGATGGAATGCGGTGCGAGCAGCTAAGGCAAGGCTGCAGCATGGTTTTAGCCCTTAACCCGACTTAATCTCATCAACCTTTTGAACGACCCTGGACGACGTACCGCAAGGTTTCAGGAAGCAGGACTTGCGTGGACCTGGGCCTCATCATTGTGCTAGGGCTTTTCCGGCTGCTGCCAGCAGCCCCACTGCTGCTGTCCTGCTGGTTGCCCTCTGTGGGGGTTCCAGGCAGAGACTGGCCCTTGTTGCCATTGGGCAGATGATGGCTCTTGCCAGTGGCTATGCTTGGCAGTCTGCTCATTGGCTGCTGCTGAGAGGCAGGAGGCTGCACACAAACACACAGACATGGATGTTACCGCATCCGATAGCTGCGTCATCAAGTATAGACGGAGAAAAGTTGACTGGCGTCAGAACAGGCTGACCTGAACATGCATGCCTTGTGTGCAGTCTCCAAGCTTGCTGCATGTCATGTACAAACGCAAGCACACATGCTTGGTGTTGCTGACACCAATGTGTGAGATGACTACGCACAAAGCATATGCATCAAGCAGGCGTTGACAACACCACAGCCTCCTTTTGGTCGCCAGCTTGACATTACACTGGCATGTACTATGCATGCAACACTACAATAGACCATTCTACATAAACTTTCTTCCCATGTGTAGCTTGTCACAGGCAGCATTCACATTGCTACAGAGAGACGGCTGTGTCACCTCCGGCGCCGCAATGCTGCCATGCACGACAACTTCTTCAAGCTGCAGCGCGTTGTCTTCCGCCAGGGACCTGTGCGGCCAGGGCTCTTCATGCAGTGGCCGTTTTGTTGTCCACCTCCTCAGCATGGCGTAGAACACCAGAGGAACCACATACCAGGCTATCAAGACGTCCACTGTGTAATGCTTGCGGGAGGCAACAATCAGCACGGATAGTGTGAAGACCATACACCATGCAATGACCTGCATAGCAACAGTGCAGCGCTGCAGGTCGCACAATGTTGAGTGCTTGCACAAGGCAACAATTGGCGGCAATACAGTACAAAGGGCATACAGCATGCTACAATCTGCACAGCAAAAGTAGATTGCTGCAGATTGTCCTACCTTACATCACGCACAGCTCCTGCTGTCCTTCAGGAAGCGCTTACACAGTTTTTGATGATGCACAAGCAGTCTTTTGCAGCGAATAAGCACATGGTGCTGGATGAGTGTAAGTCGAAAGGCTTCAGAACAGTGAGCGTGCTGAATTCTCAGCATGAACCACCAAAATGTAGCAGGACAGTAGAGTATGCAGCGTGAGTTGTGATGCAGCAGATCTTGAAGGCACGAACGTGGAGCAGACCATCTACCTTAGTGATGACCACAGCGCCGTATTCTGTGTACGTCAATACTCCTACCAAAGCAAATGTGGTGTGTGATGAGAAGATCAGGTCCCCACAACCATGCGTTGTCTGCATAAGACCAAGCAGGCAAATCATGTCAGGAATAGGAATCAGCAAGTCAACATTTCAGCAGAAAGTGGGCACAACGCATGGCGTGCTCACTGCTTTGCTGGTTGCAGCATGCCCCTGCAGGCAGACAGAGCAAAGCAGTCCCCTGTGTTGCAGATGCATGCCTCCTACATTCAGTCGCATGTTTGGCATTCTGCAAGCAGTGTCCTATGATCTCTGCGATATCGCAGAATCAGGAAACAACCACACTGTGCACAACAACAGCACCTGCTGTGACACTGTGTTTCAGCGCGGCTCTTGAATGCTGGCAGCAGCTGTACCAGCACGCATATTTTGCATTTTTGGCAAAAGCAGCACTATGCAACAGCAGTGACCAGGTTGGTGCATCACCTGTCTGCCAAGATCAACAATAAAGTGGCCCCACCAATGTAGGGGCATGTCCTTAATGGCAGTCAGCTCAGGCAGCCGACAGTGATAGTTTGGACTGGGCAACTGAGTTGATGAGAATGACAGGATTCTGAGAGTCTGACATACTGCAATCAGACTGCACAGTCAATGCCAAGAAACCAATTGCATAAGGAATCTGTGCACATGCTCAGAAAAATCTTGTGCTCAGGAACATAATGAGCCTTATGCCTGCATGTCTTAACACATCTGTGCAGGCTGTAGACATGCACACTTTGCACTTTGCAAATGCACAAGTGCATGGGGGCAGAGGTGTAGCAACATGGCACCTGAGCCACTTACTCACAAGTACCATCAGAAGCCTGCTGAACAGCACTGCTGTGTAGAATCGCTTCTGTGCCGTCACAAAGGGTGAAAATGACCACAGCATGAAGGAACCAAATAGCGAGCCGAAAATAAGCTCGCTGACCCACTCATTCTTCTGACCAAGCTCCTACAATTGGTTGGACCTTTAGATCATAGCACCGTTTTATATGCAGGCCATGACAAGCAGCTACGTGTGCGTCTGATCACCAGTGACAGATGCAGCACACACATGCAGAGGAAAGACAGTATTATGATTTATGCAAGCATAATCCACAATTGCATCAGTGCTAAGAACAGGCACTGCTGTCACAAAAGATTTGGCAAAGAGGGGACTTACTGGCAAGAGAGAGAAGCCAATGTCATGAAGGGGTTGATTCATGGGCTGATGCATTCTGTGCGCCAGCTGTGTGGAGATGCCATGAACGTATTGAAAGCAAGCCCCAAACAATATGAGCTTCCAGCGATCTCTGAGGAGAGGCAGCTGCAGACAGTTGCAACATTACATGTCCTAGATCCTGCTGAATCACGGCAACAGTACGGAGCTCATCTGGCCAAGCGTTGCTGTCAGGCCACAGCTAGATTAGCAACCTGGTGAGGTGACCAGCAGACTAAGACTGACCTCCACAATAAATTCTAGTCTGATCCTTCGCCATAGCTCTCGAACAAAGTCAGCACACGGAGACATCAACCTGACTGTGTTCTGATACCGCACACGAGTATCATAGTGTCACTAAACCATACGATACTCTTGGCTGCTGCCAAAACGCTGAGGCGCTTGTACAAGCGCCTGCGGTCAAATGTGCGCAATGGGGCAAGTTAATCGCAATCCAATCGAGCAAGATTATGCAGTTATTCCGCGATCCGCAGGCTGTTCAAACACAGAAGCAGTTTGTCACACAATACAGATATGCACAAGTGCAATATGTTGGATGTTCCGCAACAAAATTGCACAATTGCAGATCACCGTGCACGTCGCAACGCGTCTGCAAGCCGCTTCAACGGGTGTACAAGCTGACAATTTGATCTGCAAAACGGCATCACTCAACTGCACCTGCCTCCCTGCTGACTAATAGCTTGTCCGGGAATTTAATGTTTCCCAAGTGGACGCCTGAATGACCAAATTGGATTGACAAGACTATTGCAGTAGCTGCACCAGGGAGCAATCGTTCAGCACATGTCAGTAAGCGGCAAAAACAGACTTGATGTCAAACGCCTTCGAATGAAACGGACCAACTTTTTGAGGAAAGCAGCAACTTCTAGAGCAATATGACCCGCGTGCATGCAGTATGTCAGCAGGCTGTCGTATGCTGAGAACGCTGTTGGAAATGACGTATCAGGAGCGTTTAGACATGTGCATGCATTGCAGACACCGCGTGTGTCTCATCAATAGCACCATGTCCTCTTGAACCCCACATGGCGGTTGACTCGCTGCAGAGTTGCAGATTTCACCAAGGCCTGTGACGGAGCAGACAGTAGACTGTGATACATCGTGAGCATTCAGCAGTCTAGGGCATATGAATGCATTTTCATGTGGTGGATCTTGCATGTGGCGATAGGCTATTGATCCCAGATTCCTGAAGTGAGTGCTCATTGGAGGAACCTTAGCAGCCTCTATCAAGACTTCACAGACACAGAACATTAGTTGTTGCTAGGTCTCGGCATCACACAACAGGTGCACGCCTTCGGGCTGTGCACCATTCATTGTAAGTATCGCACCCATTCATATTGCCTGTTCATGTTGTTGAGCTACGCCCCTCACCGGGCCGAGCCTTTCAGCGTCACAGGCCTACATGGCGCAACAATGAAGCACTGAGCTGCACGCCTGCACACATTCATGTCAAATCAGCGTACGTCAGCTCAGAGAGTAATACATGCATATTCCCCTGCTGACCTGCACATCACCACTGGAAGTGTGGAAATACTGTTGTGACATGCATGTTGATATCCAATCAAGGTCAAACAGTTGAGGGCAAAGCGTTACTCCTCATTCTCTCTGATCTCATTTGCAAGGCACAAGATGCAGCACACGCTATCGACCAAATTTGCGATCTGTGACTGCTTTGCTGAGGTCACAGGTCCAGAGCTGTAAAAGATGGAGGCATCACCAGCAGCAAATGCTGTAGCTGCTGCCAGGCTTCTAGCTGTCACAATTTGATGGACAAATTCCAAGGCGCCTATGCCACAAGACACCATGCCAAATGACAAAGCTTGAGGGACAACCAACAGCAATGTATAGGCCTGTACGATGACTGGTATTAGTAAGAAACTGCAGCAAGCTGATCAGGCAGCTTTGACTCAGGACACAGTGCTTCATCCGCAGTGAATTGCATGTAGTGGTTGCCAGACTTTTTGCCAACTGTACAGCTGCTGGTTGCTCACACAAGAGGACTTCTGGAACTTCACCATAGTTCGGCCTCCTCTGCTTTGAGCCACAAACATATGGATATATGGAGTTCTTGAATAGCTAGAGTGCACATCTGCAAATTCTGTTTGGTGTGCTGAACTTCCTGATGTCTTTGCTGAACACGCCAAGTTGGCAACAGCAATGGAGGTACAGCAAGGCTAACATGTGCACCCGAAGATATACACAGTACTATTTGCAGCCACAGCAGGTGCATGCAATGGTTGCTGCATCTGTGAAACAATCCAATAGCTGCATTGCCTAAGTGATTCCGGGGTCAGGGCTGATGACTACACAAACAATCATGCCCATGTAAGCATCTTTATCAATGGCCCACAGTGCCACTGCATGGTGCAACACATGGCATACCTGCTGGAATACATATTGTGGTCAACAGCAAAGACAAACACTTCAGGCCAATGTGTCCCAATAAATACTGTGTCCCAATGAGTACTGTGTCCCAATGAGTACTGTGTCCCAATGAGTACTGTGTCCCAATGAGTACTGTGTC
>JAABUL010008751.1_pt1 | contig 10135 bp, 1 predicted proteins | sample 5559151 | NCBI WGS metagenome assembly JAABUL01 (sample SAMN10711876, study PRJNA513368) | rock metagenome | isolation source: Antarctica rocks | place: Antarctica: Victoria Land, Pudding Butte sud | reverse complement strand
TCTTTGTTAGCAATTTATATATAGACATACGTATATTTACGTATTTAAGATACTCTAAAACTTAAAAAATATATAAAAAACAAAATTTTAACAAGAAATTATATAGATATTATTAATAATATTTAATAATTTTATTATTAAAACAAAGAGAATAATAAATATAAATTTAAATAAATAGTACAAAGATTAACAACAATAAATATAGCAACTATTTAGTTGCAAGTTATTTAAATAACTAAATCTAATATCTATATTTAAGATTATAAGTAATTTAATTATTAAATTAATTTAAGAACTTGTTAGAATACTTTAAATATATAAAAAAAAAAAACTTTAATTAGCTTATTAACTATTTGTTTTTTAATAGAAATATATTTTAGCTTAATTTAACTATTTGCAATTTTTTTGCAAACAAATTAGATTTAAATATCTATATATTTTGTTTAAATATATTGCGCGAGATTTTTAGCAAACACTATAATTTTTTGATTGTTGCAATAAATAATAATAGCAACTAGATATAATATTAAAAGTATTAAAAAAAAATCTTAATAACAACAAAAATTCTAGACATAAACAATAACAATAGAAATAAATAAAAAGATTGCAATTACTTTAATAGTATTTAAAGTTAAATAATCTTCTTAACAATTTGTGTTTGCTTAATATACTTAATTTTGCAAGTAGAAAGAGCAACAATTGATTAATATTTAGATAATTAACTAATAGCAATACTCTCTAGATTAAAGATATATCTAAAAATAGAACAACAAATATCTTAATTCTTGTTCTAGTTAATATTAATATAGTTTAACAAAAAACAAATACTTTTATAGAAGATAAGACAAAAATTAAAAGTACTTTAAAAATAACAAAATATTTGTTGAATAATTTTTTAATAAATATTAGTAAGATTGAAAGTATATTTGCTTATTATTATTCAATTAAATATCTAATATTATATATATAAGAAAATCAATTATTAATTAATAGATATAATAATAATTTGAATTAACAATATAATCTAGATTAACAACATATATTTTAAATATATTTATAAAGATAACAACTAATTTATACTCTTATATTTTGTAATTTTTTAAAATCTTTTCTAAATATGCTTTTTAACTTAAATAAAGAATTTAAATTGCAAAAGTGTATTTAATTTCGATTTCTAAATACTATTAAACAAAATTTAAGTTAATTATTTTAAATTAATTAACAAAAGCTTTTTTAATAATATTGATAAACTTTTTGTTAATATTAATAATTAAAAGATTGTCTATATAGATAGCAATAATAGTAAAGCTATTAATAAAGATATTTAGATTAAAGTTTAATAAACAAAAATAATACTTTTTAAAGAACGCTACAAAAGTATTATATTATACTCGAGATAATTACTTAAATTTATAAAGAATTTTTTTAAGTTAATAAATCTTTTTGTTTTATTCAAAATTGTAAAACAATTTTATATAGATTTCTTTGTTAATATTTTTGTAGAAAAAAATAGTAATTATATTTATTTGCTCTAGATTCTAGCTATTAATAATAACAAAAACAAAAATAATTTTATAATTTATAGATTTAATTACAATTGCAAAAATTTTAATATAGTTTAGATTTTTGCGTTGTTTAAAATCTCTAACAATTTAACAAATTTTATAGCAAAAAATCTTGTTATTAATTTTTTGTTTAATTTTGTAAATTTATCTTTTATAAAGTATATAATATTTGTTAGATACTAAACAAACAATATAGATATTGTTCTCTTTTAAGAATTTAATTTTGTTTTGTTCAATTAATTGTTAATTTATTTTGTAATAAATAGTTGTTATAGCTTTAGTATATATTTTAAATTTATATAGTTTTAATAATATAGTTTTAAATAACAAAGTAAAAGAATTTACAATTTTTTTTTAATGCAATTAAAACTTCAAATATTTTTGCAATATTAAATTAAGATTTGAAAGCAATAGATTTTAAAATATATTTAGTAATTTAGTAACTTTAGAGAACTTTTTAAAGTTAGTAGAGTTAAAAAGAGTATTATTTTTAAAACTAAAAAATAATTGAAAAAATATAATATTTTTAGAGTCTAAAAAAGATAGAATTTTAAATAAAATAAATAAATCTAGTTTAGAGTTTTTAATATAATTTGAGAACAAAACAACTCTTTGTTGTTGTTATAGTATTGTTACAAAAAGCTTGTTTAGTTTAGTTCTTATAAAATTTAAAAATTTATTAATAGAATTTGCAATATTAGATTGCGTAAATAAGATTATAAATAGTATATATTGTTGTTTTAATAACTAGTTTTGCTATAATTAATATTAAAATTAAGTAATATTTACTTATTGTCTAGCTAATAAACTTTTAATATTTGCTAAATCTTGTTTTTGTTATTTATTATACAATAGATATACTTTTTCTTGTATTCTATTAAAATTAAGAATCGAATACAATTTTAAAACTTTTGTTAATTAGTGCTTAATTAAATTCTTAATACTTCTTTTTGTTAATTAATGTATTAAATATGTTTGTAATTATAGAAATATTTAATACTTGTTTCGAAAGAAATAATAAAATATTTAATAAAAAAGAAGATATTGCAATATAAGTTAATTGTTTGAATAATTTTTAATTAGAAATTTATAACTAAGCTAGCATCTTTAATTATAATATTAATTTTTTGTATTAAGATTTAATTAAGATATTCGATATATTTGTTTATTTTAAAAGAGATAGCAATTGTTAATTTAATATATATTTTGCGTTTTTTGTATTAAATTTAAAAGATTTTATTTATATATTTATTGTTATTGTTAACGCAAATGCAAATAAATTTGTTGTTTATATACTTAAATTTGTCGATATAGCATTTAAAGAAGATTAGTAGATTGATTTTATTTTTGTTTTTAAAATATTTTATTTTCAAATATTTAATTCTATTATCTAGTTAAGTGCAAACGTAACAAGTACTATCGAAATTGTCTAAAGATATAGATTCTATAATATTAATATAAATAAGATTGTTTTTTTAACAATTAAATTTAATAAAGATTCGATAGAATATTGCTTTGTCTTTTGTATATACGTAAGAAACACAAGTATTATCTAGAGATAGCTTAGTAAAATTAAAAATCTCTTTAAAAATTAACGAGTAGATATTTTGTTTATCTAGATAATTAAGTTGTTTGTACTATATAATTATTGCATTTTTGTTAATTGTTAATAAAACAATAGCGACAACAAAGAGTACAATAGATATTTTTAAATCTAAAAAGTAAAAATCGAAGTCTTTAATTGCTTAAACTTGTTAAATATTAATAGAAAAACTATAACTAGTAATTTTTTAAACAATATTAGTCTCTTTTAACTAGCTATAAAAAATTAATTATTAAGTAAGAAGAGTTAAATATATATTATATATTGTAAATTGTAATATAATAGACTCTTTTGTCTTTGCACTTAACAAATAGACAAATAATTTTAATATTTATAGCAAATAAATTGTTTTCTATATTTTTAACTAGTTGTTAAGACATTTTCGAGTAGAATATAAAGATACTAAAATTTTCAAATATATATTGCGAGCATTTTATATCGAAGATCTATTTGCGCAAGAGATAGTTAACAATAAGAATTAATATTATAGTTGTAGAAATAAATAATTTAGAAATTGCAAATAAGATTGTTATAACAACAAAAACAAAATAATATCTATAAACTATTGTTTTAGTAGTTTTCTACTTTTTGTTGTTGTTATCTTTATTTTTGTTTTTGTTTTACTTAAATTTAAATTTGTTTTTATTCTTTTCAAATTTAGACTTCTTTTAGTTTTTTTTTTAATTATTGTAATTTTAATAACGTTTGTTTTTGCTATTGTTTTAATTGTTTCTAAAACTATTGTTTTTTAAAACAAAATATAATTCTAAATATAAATTCTAGTAGTTTAGTTTTTAATTATCGATTTTTTTGCAATTTGTATACTTCTTTTGTTTAATATATACAAAGTTAAGATTGCTAACAACAAGAAGAGTATCTTTTGTAATAATAGTTAGTCTAGTAGCTATTATTAAAATTAATATAGTATTAGTAGTTAAGATATTTATTAAATTAATATATTAAATTTTGTAATTGTAAATAATAGTAGACAATTTTTACTTTTAAATACTATTGTTGTAAAAGAATTTATACTCGAATATCTATTAATTAATAAAAAGATAGATAATATTGTTAAGATTAACTAAATATTTAAAACTAAGTTAGTTTTTATCTATAGTTAAATTGCTTAAATAGATAAATAGTTTATTAATAATATTGCAAAATTTAATTTTATATTTATTAATATTTTAAAAGCTAAAGATTTTAAAAAACTCGAATTTAACAAAAAAATTTATTAGTATATTTAATTTTTTAGATTTGTATATTTTAACAATCTTTTAATAAATTTCTTTAACTAAATCGATTTTCTTTATATTGTAATATAGATTTTTATTAACAATGTTTCGAAATATATTTATATACTTTTTGTTGTTAATATTTTATTTAACTTGTTCTTCGATAATTATATTAAATATACTAGTAGATTTAATATTTGATTTAATATATTTCTAGAACTTAATTTATTTAAGAATTTCGAACAAGTTTTGTTCTTAAACAAAAAAGTTTATACTATTGCTAATTTTAGCAATTTGTTTAAGAATTGCAAGAGAGAACGCAAATATACTAGTAGTTATAATAGTATTGATATAATTTGTTATTAAAGCTCTATTAATAACTTGTAAGCAATAGACAATAGTATTAGTAAATATAGTAAAGAGACGCAATTGCGCAATAATAATTTTAATAAAAATATTCTAGTTATTAAACTACAAAAACTAAGTAAGTTAATAAAATTTAAATTAGATATCTAGTTCGATAGATACTTTTCGAAGAGTTTAGATAAAGAAGATAGCTAAATATATTTCTTTTTGTTAACAATATCGATTTGATTAATTTTGTTAATTATAAATTAAACAAAGTTTTAGTAGATAAACAATTAATAAGTTTTTGAATAAATTTTATATTTTTGTTGTTTTGTTTTAAGACTATAACAAATATAGATTTGAACAAACTTAATAAACTTAATTTGTTTGAAAAATAAAGTATTAATAGATAATTTCTAGTTAAATTGTTGTTTTCGCTTAGTTGTAGATAAAACTTGTTGACTATTTGAAATCTAACTAGACTACTTAATCTTTTTTTTTGATCTTAATAGTTATAAAAATAACTGCGTTATTTCGCGTTTTTGTAATTGTTAAATCGATCTTTCTAGTTTTCTTATTTTAATAAAATTAAATACTAGTTTTTTTGATCTAAGTCTTTTGTGTCTTTGCGATAATTAAGAGCTTTTTAATTCTATTTAAACAAAATTGATTGCTATTTAATCGAGAGTTGCATCTAGATATTGCTTTTAAAATTATTAATAAAATTATTTTAATTTTCGAAATATATTTGCGATCTAGTTTATTAACTTGTTTTGTATATTGTAGTAAAAGAAATTGACTAGCATTTGTTTTAACTATCGAACTAATAAATTAACTTATTTGATTGTTAATAAGAGAATTTTGCAATAAATAGAAAATCGAAGATTGAGAAGATTAAATAATTTAGCTTTTTTATTAATACGTCGAAGCAAAGTTTTGTCTTGCTTTAATAATATATCTTTAGCTAATTATTAGCTATCTAATTATCGATCTCTAGTTGTATAATTGTTATATAATTGGTTCTTCGATCTCTTAGAGCTTATTATTGATAAATATTTGTTAAAAATAATTAGTATTCTTTAACAAAAGCAACAAGTTGCAAATAAGATAAACTTAGTTGTTTTTACAACTAATATTAGTTTTCTTAGTAGAAAATTCGTGTTTAGAATCTTTAACTAGATACTAGTTATCAATTATTAATAGTTGAAGATTTCAATTGTTTAAATAATTGAGAGATCGATTGTTTGACAAATTTCGACAATCTTTCAATTATTGTTTCGCCAACATTATAATATTGATATTCCGATTCTTGAAGACTAATCTAGAGTAGTAATTGTAAATCTATTATTAGTTCGATTTACTAGCTATGCTCCAGGCGTTCTAGTTAACAAACAAATAAGTTTCTTGCTCTATCTTAAACTTATAATTTGTCAAAATAATAAATAGTAGAACGCTTAGCTACTATGTAGAAGCTAGGGCTTTGTTTATCTATATATATTGGTCGAAGCTATTTGGATCGATTACGTGATGTCGGGTCGACTAGTGCCGGGCCAGATAGTGCTAACACTAGACTAGATCGATTATAGTATTCCTTTTAAATATAAACTAATTGTTGCTCTTTCTATTTGCAAAGTTAAATATATTAAGCAAATATAGATTGCTAAAAAGATTATTTAACTTTAAGTATTATTAAAGCAATTATAATTGTTTTATTTATTTTTATTATTATTGTTTATATCAAAAATTCTTATTATTGTTAAAACTTTTTCTTTAATATTTTTGATATTATATTTAGTTGTTATTGTTATCTATTACAACAATTAGAAATCTATAGTATTTGCTAAAAATCTTGTACAATATATTGAAATAAAGTATATAGATATTTAAACTTAATTTGTTTGCAAAAAAATTGCAAATAACTAGATTAAGTTAGAATATATTTTTATTAAAAAGTAGATAGTTAATAAACTAATTAAAGCTTTTTTTTGTAATATATTTAAAATATTTTAACAAATCTTTAGTTTAATTTAATAACTAAATTACTTATAATCTTAAATATAGATATTAGACTTAATTATTTAAACAACTTGCAACTAAATAGTTGCTATATTTATTACTATTAATTTTTGTATTATTTACTTAAATCTATATTTACTGTTCTCTTTGTTTTACTAGTAAAGCTATTAAATATTATTAATAATATTTGTATAATCTTTGTTAAAGTTTTGTTTCTTATATATTTTTTAAATCTTAGAATATTTTGAACTTGTAAATATATATATATATTTGTATATAAATTGCTAACAAAGAACTTTTTTTTTATTTATTTTACTTTTGCTAAAAAGATACTTAAGACTTAATAGTTTCAAAATAGATTTTAAACTTAATAAAATATAAAATATAATTTATATAAAGCTAATTTTTAAATTTAAACTAGATAAAAGTATCGAAATATTATAATTGATTTAATATAGTATTAATACTATTTAACTTAATACTACTTAATTTAATATTATATAATTGATTTAAGTAGCTTCGATTAATATATATAGATAGACAAAGTTCCAGCTTCTATATAGTAATTAAGCTGTTAGAATACTATAATCGATTTAATCTAGTATCAACACTATTTGATCCAATATTACGTAATCGGTCTAGATAGCTTCGATCAATATATATAGATAGGCAAAGTCCCAGCTCCTCTATATTAACTAAGCGTTCTACTATCTATTATTTTGACAAATTATAAGTTCGAAATAGAGCAAGAAACTTATCTGCTTATTAATTAGAATATCTAAAACATAGTTAATAGATCGAACTAACAATAAATTTACAATTACTACTATTAGCTAAGTTTTTATTAATTTCAGATATATAGAAGCTAACAATTAATTATTTCGATATCTAAATCAATCTCTAAAAATCAAAATATTAATATTATAATATTGTCGAAACAATAACTAAAAGATTGTTGAAACTTATCGAACAATCAATCTCTCAATTATTCGAACAATTGAAATCTTTAACTATTAACAATTAAAGAGCATATAGCTTATCTTGGATACAGATTTCCCACTTAGAACAAGCTTATTTCAAGTAGCAATTTCTACTTGAGATAAGCTCTATCTATGCTTAGTCTATACTTAACATAAATTACGCCAACTAAAATAAAAAAATTATAAGTTCAAAAAGATGCTCTTATTACAAGTTGTATATATTAAATATATGCTAAATCTATAATCTAGTTATTTTAGAGTTTATTTTAGATAAAAAATTTGTAACTAAAATAAGTTTTATTTATATTAAGTTTATACTTTATATATATTGTATTAAATTAAGCAAAAAAATTAAAAATTTAAAAAGATATATTAAAGACAAATTAAATAAATCTAGTATATACTAAATATATAAAAAAATTATTCTATTATATTAAGTAATTATAATTTTGTTCGATTTCTAAAACTTAGAATAAGCTAGATATATATTTAATATAATTATTAATTATTAAAAGAAAAACTATTAGTTCGATTTTAAATATACAATTTTAACATATATATACAAAATATAATTTAAATATAAATTTAGCATTGCTATAGTATATATTAAAAATAAGTAAAATTGCATAAATTGCGCGCTAAGTTTTTAGTATATTTTCTAGAATTAAAATACAATTATTGCGTTTTTTATTTTTATCTTTTCTAAATATCTATATTATTGTAGTATATGCTTTTAATTTTATTAACAAATTTATAATATAAATTTAGTATATTTTTTACTTTTATTGCTTTTATTATTTTAGTATATATTTAGTATAAATGTTGTCGCAATTTAGTTTGTTGATTTTAGAATATATTACAATAATTCTAATATAACAAATGCGCAAAACTTATCTTTTCTAAAATATTATTATAATAAGCAAGTATATATTACGCTTTTATCTAGTATATATTAATTATATACTTGATAATTTTTTTTTAATTTAATTTTTAATTTTGTAATTAAATATAAGCGTCTAACTATAGTATAATAATTTTATACTAGATATATATTAAGTTTATATTTAGCGTATATAAAATACAATTAAGTAGATAGTAAATTTAATAAAAAGACATTTTTTATAATAATCTAACTTATGCTAAGTATTAGCAATATTTATTATTAAAATTACAAAAAATAATATTAAATCTATATATAAATTTAATTTAAGTTTAGTATATATTAAATATTATTAGTCGCGTTAAATTCTAGAACTCGAATTGTTTTCTTTAATTCGAATATATAAATTATATAAATTTAATTGCAACTTTATATATATTAAATATTAGCAAATATAATTGTACAATAATATTAATTAATTAAATATATAAGATAACTTTTATTGCTCTTAATTGCTAGTTATTTATATATATAGCTATAATTTTATTTATATTTAATATATATTAAGTCGAAATTAAAATTAAACTATATTATTATTAAAGAACATATTATATTAAAGCAAATAAACAAATATTTTAGTTATTTATATATAAAATATAAGTTAAATATATATAGTTTCGAATTTAAATATAAAAAATATTTTTACAAATATATATTATTTTAAGAAGAATTTTTTTTTATATTTAATATATATTTAATTTATACTAGTTTAATATTTTAAAACTTTAAATTAAATTTAAAAAATAACAAAATACAAACTATTTTATAAAGTTAAAATATAATTATATAAATCTTGCTTAAACTAAGCTTATATTTTATATAAATATAAATATATTATTAATATAATTATTTATTAATATGCAAACAATATAAAATATATTATATAAACTAAATTAATACTAAATATATATTAAACTTATATAAGATAATTATTACAATCAAGAATTTGCAATTATTTTCGATATATATTTTTATTGCAAGATAAGTTTATTTTATACTTATTATATACTTAATTTATCTTTTATTTTCTCTATTTTTATACTATATATATAAATACTTATTTTGTTATTTAAGATTTCGACAACGTATTAATTATATATAGACTCAACTAATATTAAACTTGCACTAATATAACTATTAAAATTATTAAACAATTATTGTTTTTTTTTTAATATTTGTTTTTTAATTTAAAAAATATTTGTAAAAAATATACTTTTAATTTAGTTTTAAAATATACTAAACTTATACTAATTTACTTTTAGTGTTATACTAGTATTTCGATCGAAAAGCTTGTTTTTATATATTTTATTATATTAGTTTGTATTTAATATATATTTAATCTATATATAGATTAATATATCTATTATAAATATTAAATTTTTTAGTAGATTATTTAATTATATTTTAAGTCTAGTTTATACTAAGTATATACTAGCATTAAAGAAGCG
>JAABUL010008750.1_pt1 | contig 10136 bp, 5 predicted proteins | sample 5559151 | NCBI WGS metagenome assembly JAABUL01 (sample SAMN10711876, study PRJNA513368) | rock metagenome | isolation source: Antarctica rocks | place: Antarctica: Victoria Land, Pudding Butte sud | reverse complement strand
ATCGACACCATCGGCGACGGCCAGCACCGTGCGGTGGCACGCCAGGCGGCCGCCGAGTCGCAGGTGCTGCTCAAGAACCGCGCCAACGTGCTGCCGCTGAAGAAGAATGCCCGCGTGTACGTCGCCGGTCGCAACGCCGACAACCTCGGCGACCAGCTCGGTGGCTGGTCCATCACTTGGCAGGGCGAGCCGGGCAACGGCTTGGACGTCGGCACCACGATCCTGCAGGGCATGCGGCAGGTCGCGCCGAACGCGCACATCACCTACAGCCCGGACGCGTCGGCACCCATGAAGAACAGCGACGTCGGTGTCGTCGTCGTTGGTGAGACGCCGTACTCCGAGGGCTTCGGCGACGTGGGCGGTCCGCAGTGGGCGTACGACCCGGCAGACAAAAACGTTCCGCGCGAGCCGAAGACGATGGAGCTCAAGGCCTCCGACCGGGCGACCATCGACAAGGTGTGCTCGGCGCTGCCGAAGTGTGTCGTGCTCGTGGTGTCCGGCCGGCCCCAGGTCCTCACCAATCAGCTGAGCGAAATCGACGCGCTGGTCGCGTCTTGGCTGCCCGGCTCCGAGGGTGAAGGCGTCGCGGACGTGCTGTTCGGCAACCGCGCCTTCACCGGGCAGCTGTCGCAGTCCTGGCCGCGTTCGGCGGACCAGGAGCCGATCAACGTCGGCGACAGCAACTACAACCCGCTGTTCCCGTTCGGCTGGGGCCTCACCACGAATACCCGTGGCAACGGAAGCTACGGCGGCAACACCAACTCCGCGACGGCGAGCGACCTGCGGGCCGCGTCGCGGGTGGCCGCCGGCGCCAACGCCATCAAGGCGACGAGCAGCACCACGGAACCGGCGCTCGTGCGCAGCGTCCGGCTGTTCGTGCAGCAGCGTGTGCTCGACAATGCGACCGGCGTCGGTTCCACGGCGGCCGACAGCATCGCCCGGGCTGACGTCGCGACTCTGCAGGGCAACTACGCCAAGGCGCTGCGGCTCCTGCTGGGTGCGCTGGACTGACCGAATAGAACAGTCACCCATCGAATGGCGCCCGCCGGGTCTCCCGGCGGGCGCCATTCGTGTCGTTCGGGCGCCAATTCACATCTTGACGCTCTTCTGCTTACTGAACAGCCATCCGTGGATACAGCGGCCGACCGTGGTTAGTCCGATCAAGAACGCCCGTGGCGGTGACGGTGTTGATCTTGCTCGGGTTCAGAGATGGAGCGCGTTGCGGTCAGCCGATAACGTTCGGCGAATTCAGGCTTTCGGGGCATTGGACCTATTTCGGGTTGTCGGTCGGTGCGAATCGGTTGGGTCTGGGAGTGAGCGTAGAAAGCGGTTGGCGTGTCGGTTGCCAAATTATGTGGTTCTGGCTCAAGTTTCGTGAAGCTGGGGGCTGGTTGATCGCGGCGAGGATCCACAACCGGTTAGCCGGGTGCACGGGGACGGGGCCCGGGCCCGGACCCGGGACCAGCACACCCGATGCCGCGGCCGCGTCGTGCAGAAAGCGTGCAGCCAGTGGGCCGTCCGAGCACGCTCGGCCGCCTTCACGAAATCTGAGCCAGAACCCGGTAAGTGGCCTAGTTTTTGCAAGCTATCTGGCCGTTATTGGCGACTTATTTGGCCGCCCTACCGTCCGCAGGCCCTGCACTCGAACTGGTGCTTGAACCGTGCTACGGCCGTTTCGCACCTTGCGCCGGTCACTCCCCGCTACATGTGTTGGCGCTGTGTCGTCAGGCCGGATCCAGTGACGCCCCTCGCGCGCACCCTCGGCGACGGCACTTGGGTACCTGCGGTGTGCTCTGGCAGGATCACCCACCGACCTGTTGGGGGCCGATCGGCCGCCCAAGCAGCAACGCTCCGAGGGCAGGCACACACACCCGTTCTGATGCGTAGTCCTCGACCCGGCTCACTTCCAGCCAGAAGCGGTCGCCGAACCCCGGGCATCAGGCGTGAACCGCGGGCTTAGATGTAACGATGCTTACCAGAGGCGACCATTCGACCTGGTCTGGGAGGCAATAGCTTCTGCTCTGACGGTTGGAGGCCTGGTTGATCGAAGCGGACTACAGTCGAGCAGTTGAGCACATATCCAGGCGATTGCCGGAGCGACTGCGATGAGAGCGGGGGGACGATTTCAAGGGTGCGCGATACTTTCGAAGAGGATAGCCCGAAGCTGACCTTCCCCGAGCGGCTGGAGCTCGTCGCCGTCGCGGTCGTCGCTGCTGCCATCGGCCAGCTGGTCCTGGTTGGTCTGTACTACCTGCTCCTGGAGACCTACGCGCCGATCACCCACGCCTGGCACCTCCTGGTCCCCGACAAGGACCTGAGGCACGCGCTCCGTAACAATGGTGAAGGCCTGTTCGGTGGTCTGTTCGCGGTCAGGGCCACCTGGTGGCACTACAAGAAAGAGGCTCCGATCAGGCCATATGACCGGGCCGAGGACCGGCTCAACATACCGAATCTCAAGTTCGACCAGAAGCAGGGATTCCGGCGGATGTTGTTGGGCCTGATCCTGGTCATCCCCTATGCAGCTCCAGGGTTTGTGGTCACCCGGTTCATCGTCGAGCACCTCCAGGAGTTCGTGAATCACGGCATCCTGCCGCACCTGCGGCCGCCGGCCTTGACCGGCTCCATCGGGAAAAGAATGTGGACCGTTGCCACCGGGGAGTGGCCGCAGAAGGCAATCGGGTACGGCGCCGCCTTTTTCTTTGGACGCAGGCCAATGAAGGCTGTCTTCGACTACGCACAATTACGGTCTATTTCAGCGCACATCAAAGCCAAGAAGAAGCCCGGACGTTTCTGGTTGCCCAACTACCGTCGCCGCTACCTGCACGTTCTGCAGCACCCAGAACTGGCTGTCCGGGTCAGATTCGCCCGGATCAAGAGGCTGATCAGCATCGGTCCGCTGCTGGTCGCGGTCGGCCTAGCCGTGTACGGCTGGGTAGTACTCAACAGGATTGCCGCCTAGCGACCTGACATGGCGGTCGTCGACAGGGCGTCCCGCTCGCCTGGGGCCGCCGTCGTCGGAGAGCGGCCGAACTCCTGCCCTCGCTTCACCACGAGTCAGGCGTGCAAGAAAGTGGTCCTGGTTCTGGCAATACTTCCATTGGAAAGTCGTCGGATGGGACGAGTACCCCGCTGATCGCTCAGACGCCCACCGCCTCACACGCTCGCCTCCTTGTCCGTCGGCACGGTCAACAACTGATCGGCCAACCTCCCGCAGGCCGGTGTCGGGTGGCCAGCCCTCCCCGCCCGCCGAAGCGGTCCGTGATGCCCTGACCAGGACGGTGCTGACTTTGCCGGCGCACCTGCGCCGGTCGTTGACCTGGGATCAGGGCAAGGAGATGTCCCAGCACCGCCGGTTCACCATCGACACCGACGTCCCGGTGTATTTCTGCGACCCGCACAGCCCCTGGCAACGGGGGGTCCAACGAGAACACGAATGGCTTGCTTCGGCAGTACTTCCGACTTGTATAGGTGGCAGCGGTGGCGTGGTCGGGTTGATCGCTCGTAGCGTGCCGTAGGACACCCGACAGTAGTGACTCAAGTACTTCCTGCCGCCATCTGGCTGGCTCTCTTTGGGTGTGTCGAGCTGTCCGGTGTCCGCCCGCGGCTTGACTGGACACAGGCATGAGATCGACCTTTTTCGAAGTCGGATTGTCAGCCGCGGATACCTACATCCGGAGTGAGAGATTGAAGGGATCTTGTTCATGGTGATGTTGATCGGCGTTGATCCGCACAAGTCCACCCACACCGCCACGGTGGTGGAGCCGGGCACGAACCAAAAGGTCGCCTGTCTACGGATCGAGGCGTCTCTGGCCGAGTATCGGCGGATACTGACCTGGGCCGGCCAATGGCCCCAACGGCGGTGGGCGATCGAGAACGCCCATGGCCTGGGCCGCCATTTGGCGAGCTGGTTGCTGGCACGCGGCGAGCAGGTGGTGGATGTGCCGACGACGGCCACAGCCCGGGTGCGGCAACTCTCCCGCGGCGGCGGCCGTAAAAACGATCGGATCGACGCCGCAGCGGCGGCGTGCGTGGCCGCGTTGCAAGGTGATGCCCGGCCGATGCAGCCGGAAGGGCCAGCTGCAGCGCTAGCAGTGCTTGATGAGCGCCGGGCGGATACATCACCGCCTACCCCGACGGCGCCACCCGACCCACCGCATCCAACCTCAACTTCAACCCGGCCCAGACAGTGCCAAACCTCGTCGTCGTCCCCGTCGGCGCCGACGGCAAAATCACCTGTACAACGGCTCCGCCGGCACAGTCCAACTCATCGGCGACATCGCCGGCTACTACCTCGGCGCGCCGCCGCCCTGAGGTGTGGCGCCGGCGCTCACCCCCTACTTGTTGCGCCTTCGAGTTTGCAAACGCAAAAATGCGGTGTTGCTGCGCCAGGTGACGGCTCCGGCTCCGCGCCCATCACGCCAAAACAGCGCCCCACTACCGGGTCGAGCAACGATGAATCCGAGCGCAATCCCGAAACGTTGAGCTCGAAACTTCCGGAGCCCATGACCCCCGACAGAAGACCCTCTACGGCCTGGAAGCTGCACAGGCTGGGCGGCTCCGGCTGGCCCGGCAACATCGCGAACACAACCCGAACTTTGACTCGAGGACCAGAAATTTCCCTGGCGAAGCCGCGGATGGTGGACAGTTCGAGCCGGCGGAGTCCAGCGGCAGGTCGGCCGGCAGCTCCGGCGACCCCCTGGGGCGCTAGGTCGACCGGCTGTCCTGCGTCCGGTTCGCCTCCGCCGGCATTGGGTGCAGACCCGGATGACCGACCCAGGTTTCGCTCTACGCCGCGGCCGCCGCCATCACCGTTGGATCGTTCGTGGGTGCGTCCGGTCATACCCTCAACGAACTGTCGGCCTGGACCTCGGTGCGACCCCGGGCAGGTGGCCCTGAAAGCCAGGCGCGAAGCAGACGGTGACGGTCACGGTGAACGTTCCCAAGGACGCCGCCCCGGGGAGCGGTACGGCGTCGTGTGGGCGGAGGTGCACTTCGCCCCGCAGCAAGCGGCCGGCCTCACCCAGATAAGCCGCGTCGGTATCCGGCTCTACCTGTCCATCGGCCCCGGCGGCCCACCGGCCGCCAACTTCACCATCGACACCCTCACCGCCGCGCCCACACCGTCTGCCAGCGACCCAACTCCTCATCGAGCCGATGTAGCCGTCCATATGGAGCCGATGTAGGGGTCAGGCTCAGGGCGGCGGCGCGCCCAGGTAGTAGCCGGCGATGTCGCCGATGAGTTGGACTGTGCCGGCGGAGCCGTTGTACAGGGTGATTTTGCCGTCGGCGCCGACGGGGACGACCACCAGGTTGGGCACTGTTTGGGCTGGGTTGAAGTTGAGGTTGGAGGCGGTGGGTCGGGTGGCGCCGTCGGGGTAGGCGGTGATGTATCCGCCGGCGGTGGGTTGGGTGACGGTGACGTTGAGAACGACTGCGGAGATTCCGGAGGCGGGTATTGCGTGGGCGCCTTCGATCTGCACCTTCACCGATGCCCCGGCGGCCACCGCGGCGCGGGGGGCGCCGTTTCCGACGCGGGTGTCCAATACCCGCGTCGGGCCGGTGGGGCCGAAGGCGCCGGCGGTGGTGGGAGTGCCGGCCAGGTAGTAGCCGGCGATGTCGCCGATGAGTTGGACTGTGCCGGCGGACCCGTTGTACAGGGTGATTTTGCCGTCGGCGCCGACGGGGACGACGACGAGGTTTGGCACTGTCTGGGCGGGGTTGAAGTTGAGGTTGGAGGCGGTGGGTCGGGTGGCGCCGTCGGTGTAGGCGGTGATGTAGCCGCCGGCGGTGGGTTGGGTGACGGTGACGTTGAGAACGACTGCGGAGATTCCGGAGGCAGGTATTGCGTGGGCGCCTTCGATCTGCACCTTCAGGGATGCTCCGGCGGCGACGGCGGTTCGGGGTGCGCCGTTTCCGACGCGGGTGTCCAATACCCGCGTCGGCCCGACGGGGCCGAATGCGCCGGCGGTGGCGGGAGGGCCGGAGAGGTAGTAGCCGGCGATGTCGCCGATCAGTTGGACTGTGCCGGCGGAGCCGTTGTACAGGGTGATTTTGCCGTCGGCGCCGACGGGGACGACGACGAGGTTGGGCACGGTCTGGGCTGGGTTGAAGTTCAGGTTCGATGCGGTGGGTCGGGTGGCGCCGTCGGGGTAGACGGTGATGTAGCCGCCGGCGGTGGGTTGGGTGACGGTGACATTGAGAACGACTGCCGACACCCCGGAGGCCGGTACTGCGTCAACGCCGGTGACCTGCACCGAAACGCTACTGAGCGCGGCGACAGGAGAGTGGACCGCGCCGGTGCCGTTGCGGGTGTCCAACACCCGCGCCGGACCGACCGGAATATAGGCGCCGGCCGCGGCGCCGGTGGCGAAGGCGACCAACGCCTGATGATCGCCGTTGAACCTCTCCTGATCGCCGGGGAACACACCCGAATCCGCGAACTGCCAAAAGCTGTAGGTCCCCCAGCTACTGGGCAGGGGGTAGGGAGATGTCGAGTAGTTGGCGATGGACAGGGGCTCCTTCGCGAACGCCGCAGAGTTCCCGGTGCACGTCGTCCACCAATCGGTGGTGGTGTAGATGTCGGGCGAGCGTCCGGTCAGAGAGCGATATTCGTAGTCGAACGACGCCACCCAATCCACCATCTGGGGCTGGGTGAGCCCGAAACATTCGGGCCCGTAGGGGTTGTACTCGATGTCGAGCATTCCGGGCAGGGTCCGGCCGTCCGCAGACCAGCCCCCGCCGTTGGCCACGAAGTAATCTGCCTGAGCTGCCCCGGTGGAGTTGTTGGGGACGGCGAAGTGATAGGCGCCCCGCACCAAGCCGGCGGAAAAGGACCCGTTGTACTGCTGGGCGAAGTAGGCGCTGCGGTAGTTGATGGCCTCCGTGGCCTTCACATAGGCGAAGGTCGCACCATTGGCCGCCGTCTGGCTCCAATCCACGTTGCCCTGGAAGCTTGACACGTCCAGACCAGGCTGGGTGGAACCCGAGGCGGTCTGCGCTTGGGCCAGCGGTGCCTGTGACGACGGTGGGCCGGTCCTGGTGGAGCGGTGCGCTCCCGGCCTCGCGCTGTCCCGCGCCGGGTGGCTGAGGAACTCGGACCCGCCGGGATGGCTCATCCCCACGTTCACGGCGAAACGGGTCCGAGCCCGCCCGACCTGCTGGTCGATCCCCGGGTGCGTAGCAGTCGTCGACGCGAGCGCGGATGCCGGGAGCACCCAGGGGGAAGTGGCGGCGCCAACTGCCCCCGGACCCAGGCACAGCCCGCCGACCGACACCGCCAAAACTGCAACTCGAAAAGATGCCCACCTACCCGCGATGCGCAGACCCATAGCAAGATGCCCTTCTCACGCCGCTGGCCCCACCCGAGGAACCATCATCACCTCACTGTACGTGATCTATCAATGACTGCGCGTTAAGTGCGCTGAGTGGGACGGGGCCGCCCCCCAATCGACTTCGACCAGTTCGGGGGTCTACGGGCTGGAGACGTCCGACCGCCGTATCAAAGAGGGCGTGCAACCGGCCGAAACGACACTTACGCATCGCGACAACAGTTGCCCGCCACATCGCGACGATGATCGGGCGCCAACCAATGTGGGAACACCCCGCTTGCCCAGGTACACCTCCGGGCCGTCATCGAGTATTCCGGGCCCAGCCCCCGCCGGGTAACACCTTGATCCATATGGCGTTAACAAGATGGAGACGACCAGGGCGACGACGACCGCCACGACAAGCGATTTCACCGCCGACCACTATCCATTTTCCGGGTCTCACCTGGTCAACGATTCGCACTTTCCGACAAGTGCCCCACCAGCGGGGCGACGCTGCGGGGACGCTCCGCGCTCACGCCGCGAGGGTTCTTGAATTGCTCGCGGGCTGCGATCCTGCGGCTGTTCCCGGAGTGGCGGCTGTGCCGGGCGCTGCAGTGAGACGCGGTTACTGGTCCGCAGACCGGAACGTGGACCAGACCATGGCGCAGAACCGCACATTCCGCCAGGCGAAAGCGAGTTGCAACACCGTTGTTACCGGATCCTTGAGTGATCTGGACCTGGTGCCGATCCTGGCGACCGAGGTCTGATCGGTTCATGAACACCGCACCAGCGCCAGTAAGGCATCAATGTCTGCACTGCTCCCAGCCAGAGTTCTAAATGGGCATTGAGGTCACTTGTCTCGTTCCGTCCGTCGTCTACACAGCTTTCTCCCACCCGCAGCGAATATTATCGTTTTGGTAGTAGTTCTGCGTTTTCGACGAACGGATGGGAAACGGTCTTGGTGAGCGGTTCGACCGATCGGAACGGGTCGATCGGGTTCGGGGTGAGGATGCCCATTGGAACCGGGACGGGTGCGATGTCACCTGGGCCGGGTCGAGCATCGGTCGGCGCGTCGCCGCTCACACCGTCGCATTCTCGCCGGTGGTGTGCCGGGAAGTTACGGCACGGTTGGATGCTGGGCGGGGGTGGACGTCGAAGGTTCGCCGTCTGGGTCGCCGGAACGCTGCGGTCGTGCCGTCGCTGGTCTGGGCTCGCAGTTTACACGACGCTGCAGGCAGCCGGGAGAGGCGTTGGTGGCCGTTGGGGGCGGCTGCCCGCGGATCGGATCGGACCGCTCCAGCTGGTCGTTGTGCTATCTGCTGCGAAGTTTGCGGGGCGGCTCAGCCGCGTACTTCGCCGCGGCAGCGGCGACTCTTTGCCGGGAGTGGTAGCCGAATATTTGCTCCCACAATTGGGCGCTATCCTGGCTCGACAGTTAACCCGCGGCGTGATCATCGTGACGGGAACCAACGGCAAGACCACGACCACCAAGTTGCTCGGCGAAATGCTGAGCCTCGGCGGCGAAGAAGTGGTCAGCAACCGTAGTGGGTCCAATATGAAACAGGGCATCGTTAGTTCTCTGATCGCGGCTGCTGGTGTTCGCGGTGCGCTGCGGGGCAATCCCACAATCGGCCTGTTCGAAGTGGACGAAGCCACGGTGCCTCTGGTGGTTGAGGCCATCGGCGCGACGGATATTGTGGTGACCAACCTGTTCCGTGATCAACTGGACAGATTTGGCGAAGTGGACGCGATAGCGACCACGGTGGGAAAAGCCATCCACAGGACCAACGCCCGGGTCTACCTCAACGCTGACGATCCGACGGTGGCGTCGCTTTCTCGGTTCGTCGGCCCAGGCCGACTGGTGTACTTCGGCCTCGAGAGTCCGGCCGCGGGGGTTGCTGCCCTCAAGACCGCGGTTGATTCCGTGCATTGTCCCCGATGCGACGCCACCCTTCGGTTCAGCCGGACGTTCTACAGTCATCTGGGCCACTATGAATGCCCTCGGGGAGACTTCGCCCGGCCGGGAACGACCGTGGCGGTTTCCAGCATCGAACGCGCCGATGCCAGCGGAAGCGCCTTCACTGTGCAGACGCCCGGGCATTGTTACCGAGCCGAAATGTCCCTGGGCGGTGTCTACAACATCTACAACGCCTTGGCCGCTTTGGCCGTGGCCCGTGGTGTCGGCGTACCGATCAGGACAGCGGTGCGGAGTCTGGAAGCGGCGAAGCCGGCCTTCGGTCGGGTCGAAGAAGTTGATTGGGACGGCCGACTACTTCAACTGATCCTGGTGAAGAACCCGGCCGGCTTCACTCAGGTGCTGGACACCTTCCTGCGTTCCCGGACCGAGATGAACATCTTGATTGCCGTCAACGATCTCGAGGCCGACGGGCGGGACGTGTCATGGCTGTGGGACGTGCCGTTCGAGTGCTTGGCCGGCCGGAGGCACAACATCATCGCGGCGGGCAGCCGAGCCGGCGACATTGCGGTGAGGTTGCATTACGCCGAGATCGAATCAACGATCATCGAAAGCATCCCGGAGGCGCTGGATGAATTGCACCGGCGGACAGGGCCCGGTGAGCAAGGATATCTACTGACCACCTACACAGCGATGCTTTCCGCCCGTCGGCGCCTCGGTCAAGCTGTGGAGATGTCGATGATCGGATCAGTGAGCCGATGAGTACCTTGACGATCGCCCACCTGTACCCGCAGGAAATGAACACCTACGGCGATTCGGGAAACATCATCGCACTCCAGAAACGGCTGCAGTGGCGCGGGTACCAGGTGGAAGTGGTCGATGTCCACCCAGGTCAAGCGTTCGACTTCCACCAA
>JAABUL010008749.1_pt1 | contig 10140 bp, 8 predicted proteins | sample 5559151 | NCBI WGS metagenome assembly JAABUL01 (sample SAMN10711876, study PRJNA513368) | rock metagenome | isolation source: Antarctica rocks | place: Antarctica: Victoria Land, Pudding Butte sud | reverse complement strand
GACCTGCTGTCGGCCCTGGAGGAGTCCTCCGGCCGCGACCTGTCGAGCTGGTCGACCGAATGGCTGGAAGCGGCCGGCGTGAACACCCTGCGCCCCAGCTTCGAGGTGGACGCGGACGGCGCCTTCACTGCGTTCTCGGTGCTCCAGGAGGCGCCCGACGACCATCCGACGCTGCGCTCCCACCGGCTGGCGATCGGGCTGTACGACCTCGTCGACGGCGCTCTCGTCCGCCGCCGAAGGCTGGAGACCGACATCGTGGGGGCCAAGACCGATGTCCCGGCGCTGGTCGGGGAGCGCCAACCCGACGTCGTGCTGCTCAACGACGACGACCTGACCTACGCCAAGATCCGCCTCGACGAGCGCTCGCTGGGCACCGTCACCGAGCACATCGGCCACTTCGCCGAGTCGCTGCCGCGCGCGCTGTGCTGGGCGGCGGCCTGGGACATGACCCGCGACGGTGAGCTGGCCACCCGCGACTATCTCAAGCTGGTGCTGAGCGGGGTGGGTGGCGAGTCGGGAATCGGTGTCGTCCAGCTGCTGCTGCGCCAGGTGGGCCTCGCGCTGGACCTCTACGCCGACCCGGACTGGGCGCCGACCGCACTCACGTTGCTGGCCGTCGCTGCCTACACCCACCTGCAGGAAGCTCCCCCGGGCAGCGACCACCAGCTGGCCTGGGCCCGCGCGTTCGCCACCGCCGCGCGCAGCGAGCAACATGTGTCCGCCGTACGCGGGCTGCTCGACGGCAGTCATAGCGTCGATGGGCTGGCGATCGACACGGAGCTGCGCTGGCACCTGCTCCAGCGCCTGGTCGCGGTCGGCGCCGCCGGTGACGACGACATCGAGGCCGAGCTGCAACGTGATCCCACCGACGCCGGGCAGCGTGAGGCTGCGACGGCGCGGGCGATGCGCCCGACGCCGGCGGCCAAGGCGCAGGCCTGGTCGATGGCCACCGAGGACGACGAGCTGCCCAACCAGACCGGCCTGGCGCTGATCCGCGGTTTCGGCCTGCCGGCACATAGCGAGGTGCTCGAGCCCTACGTTGCGCGCTACTTCGAGGTGGTGGCCGACGTCTGGCGCCGGCGAACCAGCGAGGTGGCCCAGAACGTCGCGGTCGGGCTCTATCCCGGCTGGGCCGTCTCCGGTGACACCATCCGGGCCAGCGAGGAATTCCTGGCCGGACCCGATGTGCCGCCCTCACTGCGCCGGCTGGTCAGCGAGGGCCGGGACGGCGTGCTGCGTGCTTTGCGGGCTCGGGAGCGGGACAGCTCCGCCTGACCTGCGAGCGCTGGTGTGCCGGGGCCGAGCCGGGTCAGTGGCGGGCTTGATCGGCGAGCATGCGCAGGCCGGTGACCAGCCCGCCGGCCAGGTCCCCGCCCTCGAAGGCCGCGGTCATGGACAGCACGGCGAGCGAGCACACCCGGTCCGGCAGCACCCGGCGCGCCTCGGGACCGGTGACGATCTCCAGCACCCGCTGATTGGGCGAGACCGCGATCAGCACGGCCCAGTCCGCCCGTACGCCGAGTTGGGCCTGTAACTGCCCGGCTGCCTCGCGGCTCGGCAGGTCGAGCTCGCCGACGTACACGCTGAAGGTGAGTCCGGTCTGCCGGTCAGCCGCCGACAGCGCCTCGTCGAGGCGCCACAGCTGGGGGGTGGTGAAGAGCTCACCCGGGCCGGCGCCCCGGGCCTTTGCCGAGGTGCCCGACAGCGCGGAGCTACCAGCTGCCATGGGCACCGCCGTTCTGGGTCTGACTCCGCGCGCCGAGGCTGGTGGCTCCGCCGGCCGCGGCGACCGGCGGCTCCGCTCCGACCAGGGCCGCGCGGGACGGGCCGCTCTCGATCTCCGGCCTCGCCTGGGTCGCCGGCAGGACGGCCAGCGAGGAGGTGACCGAGGTGCTGCCGCCGGACTGAGCGCTGAGGAACCACACCGGGGCGAAGGAGAACGGTCGGCCGGGCCGGTAGCGCTGCCTCGACCGGCCGGCCGCGCCGATGATCATCCCGACGACGACTGAGATCACGGCTAGCGGAATGACGGCGTAGACAGCCAGGGTTTCGACGACGCTCACCGGCGCCTCCCGCTCATGCCGCCGCCGATCACCCGCGACACGTTATCCGATCACCGGCGCCGAACGGCGCAGGGGTGAGAAGACGTCGATCAGCCGGCGTACGGACGGATCCCGCTGCAGGTGCTCCAGTGACACCAGCCGGCCACCGCTGTCGAGGAGCGGCAGCCGCCAGTTGGGGTATTCGTCGCGGGTGCCGGGCAGGTTGGGCTGCCGAAGGTCCCCCACCGCATCGCCGGGCGAGGCCACGACAAGGGCGGCCGGCGCGGCCACGAGCAGCCGGTGCAGCGCGAGCATGACGTCGGCCGGGTCCGGCGGATCGGCCGCGCCCAGGAGTCTTTGCTCGCGCAGCAGCCGGAGCAGGGAGCTGCGCTCGGCCGCCATCCGGGCTCGTTCGTCTTCGACCGGCCCGCGGAGCTGCCCGAGCTCGGCGCGGACCCGCACCGGCTCGTCGGCGAGCCACCCAGCCACGGTGGGCAGGTCGTGCGTGGTCACCGAGGCCAAGGCCGCGGCCCGCCACGTCGCCGGCGGCATCGCCGAGCCGTCGTCGGCCCGCATGAACCACGCCACGTCGCTGCCCAGCACGCCGGCGCAGGCCAGCGTCGCGGCGACCCGCGGTTCAACGGTGCCGAGGTCCTCCCCGACGACCACAGCGCCGGCCCGGTGCGCCTCGATCAGCAAGGCGGCCAGCATCGCCTCGGCGTCGTAGGCCATGTAGGTGCCGCGGTCGGCGGTGTGGCCGACGGGCACCCACCAGAGCCGGAACAGGCCCATCACGTGGTCCACCCGGATGCCGCCGGCGTGCCGGAGCACCGACCGGATCAGGTCGCGGAAGGGCAGATAGCCGGCCTCCGCCAGGGCGGTGGGGTGCCAGGGCGGCAAGCCCCAGTCCTGGCCGAGCTGGTTGAACGCATCCGGCGGGCAGCCGACGGTCGCGCCTTGGGCCAGCACGGGCTGCATCGCCCAGGCGTCGGCCCCGCCGGGGTCGACCCCGACCGCCAGGTCGTGGATGACGCCGACCGGCAGGCCCGCGCGACCCGCCGTCGCGAGTTGCTCGTCGCACAGCAGTTGCAGCCAGGCGTGGAAGGCGATCCGGTCGCTCAGGTCATGGCGGGCCAGTTCAACGGCGGGGCCGGCCGGATCGCGCAGCTCGTCCGGCCACTGCCGCCAGTCGCGGCCGTGCCGCTCGGCCAGCGCGCAGAAGGTCGCGAAGTCCGCCAGCGGGGCACCATGCTCGGCGAGGAATTCCGCCAGCCTTTGCGAGCGGGCGGATGGCCATAACGCGGTGAGGCCGGCGGCCTTGGCCGCCCAGATCGCATCCCGGTCGATCCGGTCGACCGTGGCCGGCGGGCGCAGCAGGTCGACCTGACGGCGCAGCACCGGGTCGGCGGCGGCGTACTCGGCGGTGTCCTCCAGGCGCAGGTACAGCGGGGAGCGGAATCGCCGGCTGGACGGGAAATAGGGCGAGTCCTCGATCGGCTGCACCGGTGTGAAGGCGTGCAGCGGGTTGCACAGGAGCAGGCCGGCGCCCCCGCCGTCCGCCGAGGCCGACCAGCTGGCCAGGGCGGCCAGGTCGGCGTAGTCGCCGATCGCCCACGAGCCGGCGCTGGGCAGGCTGTAGAGCTGGATCATCCAGCCCCAGGAGCGTCTTAGGCCGGCCGGAAGCTCCAGCCGCTCCGGGCGGATCAGCACGGTGGCATGGGCGTCGCCGGCGGTCAGGTCGTACCAACCCACGGCGAGGTCGGCCGGCAAAGTCGACCCGGGCAGCTGCCGGGTCTCGCCGGACTCCGCCCGCAGGGTCAGCGGCCCGGACACGGGCAACTCCAGCGGGTGGCCGGCCGTGCCGACCAGCGTCGCCGGCAGCGCGCGCCGGGCCGCCGCCCGCCGGACCTCGGCGAGCGAGTGAGTTACCGCGGCCGGCGAGGAGGCATCCACCCCGAGCGCCCCCAGCACGGCAACGACGGTCTCGGCCGCGACGGCAACCCGACGGTCTCGCCAGTCCAGATAGGACAGCGCCACGCCGTACGCAGCGGCGAGGGTGGCCAGCGGCTCCTCGACCGTCACCACAGCTCCGGGTGGCGGTCCTGCCACGGGCGCGCGGCCTCCAGCTGCGCCGACAGTGACAGTAGCGTCGCCTCGTCGGCGGGGCGGCCGGCCAGCATCACCCCGATGGGCAGGCCGCCGGCCCAGTGCAAGGGGAGCGTGACGGCCGGCTGGCCGGTCATGTTGTAGACGGCGGTGTAGGGCGTGAAGCGCTTCTGCGCCTCGAAGTCGGCCGCCGGGTCGGCGTCGTCGCGCAGGCCGCCGACCCGGGCCGGCGGCTGGGCCAGGGTCGGCACGAGGACCGCATCGTAGTCGCCGGTGGCGCTGACCGCGGCCCGGGCGGCCTGCTGCAGGCCGACGAGGGCGCCCATAAAGGCCGGCCCGCTACAGCCGCGGCCGCGCTCGCGCAGCCAGCGGGTCAGCGGCCGCAGCTCGCCCTCCCGGCCGGGCAGGACCGGCACGCCGGTCGCCGACACCGACCAGACCACCTCGAACTTCTCGATCAGCTCCGGCCCGAAGGGCGAGGCGATGTCCTCGACCTCATGGCCGAGCGCCGAGAGCAGCTCGGACGCCGACTCCCAGGCAGCTCGGCAATCGGGATGCAGAGTAGCGCCGGGGACGGGCGGCTCGGCGTACCGCCCGATCCGCAGCCGGCCGGGCTCGCGCGATGCCGCGGCGAGAAACGTCTCCCCGGCCGGCAGTGGCGGCGCCCAATGCGGGTCGCCAGGCATCGGGCCGGCCATCGCGTCGAGCATCGCCGCGGCGTCGGCGACGGTCCGGGTGATCGGGCCGTTGCCGGACAGCCCGGTCACGTCGCCGCCGATCGGACCGCTGCTCACCCGCCCGCGGGAGGTCTTGAGGCCGAACAGTCCGCAGACGCTGGCCGGAATGCGAATCGACCCGCCGCCGTCGCTGCCCTGGGCGAAGGGGACGAGCCCGGCGGCGACCGCGGCGGCCGCTCCCCCGCTGGACCCGCCGGCGGAGCGCCCGAGGTCCCACGGCGTGCGGGCCGGCGGCGCGACGTCGGGCTCGGTGTAGCAGGGCAGGCCAAATTCCGGCGCGTTTGTCTTTCCCAAGCTCACCAGGCCGGCCGCCCGCAGCCGGCTGACGACGTGGTCGTCGACCTTCGGGATGAAGTCGGCGTAGACGGCCGAGCCCAGCGTCGTGCGTACTCCGGCGGTGTTGTTGAGGTCCTTGACGGCAACGGGTACGCCGGCCAGCGGGCCGCTCGGGCCGGGGGACGCAGCCTGGGCCAGGGCGGAGTCCGCAGTCACCGTGACAAAGGCGCCGACCACATCGGAGGAGTCCGAGATTCGCTGCAGGTAGTGCTCGACCAGCTCCGTAGAACTGATCTCGCGCCGGGCGATCGCCGCCGCCTGCTCCAGGGCGGACAGGTCGTGCAACTCGCTCATGCCGGGCACCGTAGCGGGCGGACCCCGCCGCCGATCAGGCTGAGGCGCTGGCCGATTCCAGGTCGCCGAGGTAGGGCTCCCAGCGCGGGTCGATGCTGCGATGGCCGAGCACCCGCCAGGCCATTCCTTTGGGCGCGTGCGGGGTGTTGCCCAGCCGCCAGCCCAGCTCGGCCACCGAACGGTCGGCCTTGGCGTGGTTGCAGCGCCCGCAGGCCGCCACCACGTTGTCCCAGGTGTGAGCGCCGCCCCGGCTGCGCGGCACGACGTGGTCGATGCTGGTGGCCGCCGAACCGCAGTAGACGCAGCGCCCACCGTCCCGGGCGAAGACTGCCTTGCGGGTGAGCGGCACGTGCGCCCGGTAGGGCACCCGTACGAAGTGGGTCAGGCGGACCACCGCCGGCACCCGCATGGTGCGGGTCGCGCTGTGCAGGGAGCCTTCGCCCGCCTCGACCGGCACGGCTTTGGCGCTCAGCACCAGGACGACCGCACGGCGGACCGGCACGACGCACAGTGGCTCGTACGTCGCGTTGAGGACCAGCGCCACGACCGAGCGGCCCACGAGCCCACCTCCGACAGGCACAGTCTGGCCGACGCGCGCGAATTTGGCACGTGGCTCATCGGCGATGCGCTAACAAGAACGGATGAACGCCGCGCTGCTGAGCCGACCGTCCTGTGCCGACGACGCCGGGTCGCTCTGCCGCTTCCTGTACGAGACGACCGGCCGGGCCTGGCTGGCCGACAGCGCCAACTGGCTGATCACCCGCCCGCTGCACATCCTGCTGATCGTGGCGCTCGCGCTGGTCCTGCGGATGCTCGCCCACCGGGCCATCGGGCGGCTGGTCACCTCGACGGCGCGGGGCACGGTGCCGGCCGTGTTGAGGCCGCTGCGCGACCGGGCCGCGGAACATCTCGCCCTCGGGCCCCTGCTGGCCGAACGCCGGCACCAGCGGGCCGAGACCATCGGCTCGGTGCTGCGCAGCACGACGTCGGCAGTGATCGGGGTCGTGGCCTTCATGCTGATCCTGGGCGAGCTGGGGCTCAACCTGGCGCCCCTGCTGGCCAGCGCCGGCGTGATCGGCGTCGCGGTCGGCTTCGGGGCCCAGAATCTGGTGAAGGACTTCCTGTCCGGGATCTTCATGATCCTGGAGGACCAGTACGGCGTCGGCGACTCGGTGGATGCCGGCGTGGCCAGCGGCACCGTCGAGGCGGTGGGGCTGCGGACCACCCGCATGCGCGACGTCAACGGCACCGTCTGGTACGTCCGCAACGGCGAGATCGCGCGGATCGGCAACAGCAGCCAGGGCTGGTCGCAGGCCGTGCTCGACGTGCCGCTGTCGTACGCGACCGACCCCAGGCGGGCGCGGACGGTGCTGCAGGAGGTGGCCGACGGCGTGTGGCAGGACGACTCCTATGCCGGGGTGATTCTCGAGGAGCCGACCGTGGCCGGGGTCGAGAGCATGACCCGGGAAGGGCTGGTCATCCGGGTGATCGTCAAGACGAAGGTGGAGGAGCAGGGACCGGTCGCCAGCGAGCTTCGGACCAGGATCAAGGAGCGGTTCGCCGCCGACGGCATCGAGCTGGCGGCGCCGCCGGGGCCGGCACTGGCGGGACCCCCGGCCGGATAGGCGCCGGATGGGTCAAACTAGGGCATGCGCTGCCTGGTCACCGGTGCCACCGGCTATCTCGGTGGCCGCCTCGTGGGCCACCTGCTGACGGAGGGCCACCGGGTCCGCTGCATGACCCGCACCGCAGCCCGATTGCGCGACCTCCCCTGGCACGACGACGTCGAGGTGGTCGAGGCAGACGCCTTGCAGGCCGGCAGCCTGACCGCAGCGCTGGCCGACGTCGATGCCGCCTACTACCTGATCCACAGCATCGACAGCGGGACCGGCTTTGCGGAGCTGGACCGCCAGGCCGCGCGTAACTTCGCCGCCGCCGCGGCCGAGGCCGGGGTCAGCCGGATCGTTTATCTCGGTGGGCTCAGCCCGGCCACCGGCCGGCTCTCGCCGCATTTGGCCTCCCGCCGCGAGGTGGGCGACATCCTGCTGGCCGGCCGGGTGCCGGCGGCCGTCCTGCAGGCGGCGATCATCATCGGGTCGGGCTCGGCCAGCTTCGAGATGCTGCGCTACCTCACCGAGCGACTGCCGGCCATGATCGCACCCCGCTGGGTACGCACCCGGATCCAGCCCATCGCGGTCAGCGACGTCCTGCACTATCTGGTGGGATGCGCGGCGCTGCCGCCGACGGTCAGCCGCCGCTTCGACATCGGCGGTCCCGACGTGCTGACCTACGTCGAGATGATGCAGCGCTATTCCACCGCCGCCGGCCTGCGCCGCCGGCGCGTCGTACCCGTCCCGCTGCTGACCCCGCGACTGTCGGCGTTGTGGGTCAACCTGGTCACCCCGGTCCCCGGCGCCATCGCCAAGCCGCTCGTCGAGTCGTTGATCAACGAGGTGGTATGCAGCGAGCACGATATCGCGACGTACGTCCCCGACCCGCCCGCCGGGTTGCTCGGCTTCGACCAGGCGGTGGGGCTGGCGTTGCAGAACGTCCGCGATTCCGCTGTCGAGACCCGGTGGTCCGGCGCGGTGTGGCCGGGCGCGCCGGCCGACCCGCTGCCGACCGACCCGCAGTGGGCCGGCGGGTCGCTCTACGTCGACGACCGTACGGTCCCGGTGGACGCCGACCGGGGTCGCCTGTGGGCGGTGATCGAAGGCATCGGCGGCAGCAACGGGTGGTATTCCTTTCCGCTGGCCTGGGCGATCCGCGGCTGGGCCGACCGGCTGGTTGGCGGCGTGGGCCTGCGGCGCGGGCGCCGTGACCGCCAGCACCTGCAGGTCGGTGAGGCGCTGGACTTCTGGCGGGTGGAGGAGATCGAGCCGGGCCACCTGCTGCGCCTGCGCGCCGAGATGAAGCTGCCCGGGAAGGCCTGGCTGGAGCTGGTCATCGAGACCGGCGACCGCGGGCAGATCATGCTGCGCCAGCGGGCCGTCTTCCGCCCGCAGGGCATCACCGGGCACCTTTACTGGTGGTCGGTGAAGCCCTTCCACGGCATCGTCTTCTCCGGCATGGCCCGCAACATCACCCGCGCGGCCACCGCGGGCTGACCGCTCAGGCGCGGGGGCGGACCACTCCCAGCGGGGTTGCGGTGAAGCCCGGGAACACTCCGGACAGCGAGCCGGCGCCGCAGCGGGCCTGCAGGATCTCGCCGAGCACCGAGCGGTAGTCGGTGACGCCGCGGACGTCGCCCTGGTCGAGGTCGGTGTCGGCCAGCCCCGGCCACGGGCCGTGCACCTGCCCACCGACCACGCCCCCGCCGAGCAGCAGGACCGCGTTTCCGTGACCGTGGTCGACCCCGCCGGAGCCGTTCTCCCCGACCCGCCGGCCGAATTCCGACAGGGTCACCAGCGTCACCCCATCCAAGCCGGCGCCCAGGTCCTGGGCGAAGGCGGCCAGGGCGCCGGCGACCACGGTGAGCTGGTCATACATCCAGTTGCCGGTCGCCGGCGCCCCGAGCCCGCTGTGCATATCCCAATCGCCGTAGTCGACACAGGCGACCTGCAACCCGACGCCGGCCTTGATCAACCGGGCCACCTCGCGCAGCGCCTTGGCCAGCTCGTTGTCGGCATAGGTGGCGCCGTTGGCTGGGGTGTAGCCGGCTGCTTTGAGGGCTGCGGTGGTGTCCAGGGCGTTCATGGCGATGGCGGCCGGCGCGGCCAAGGTCGGCGTGGCCGCGGCATACACGGTGCGCAGAGCCGCAATCCGCCGGGCGTTGATCGAGGCCTCTCCGTCGAGGGCGAAGCCGTCCACGTCATACATGGCGATCTCGGGAGCGGGGCCGGCCAGCGACGGGGCCGCCAGAGTGCTGCCCAGCTGGGCCGCCTGGAAGGTGGTGCCGAGGCCGCGCAGGCCGAGCGTGCGGTCCAGCCAGCCGGTGCGCAGCGAGGTCCCCGGAGCGGCCCGCTCCATCTCCTCCAGCGAGGTGAAGTGCGATCTGCTCGGGTCGATCTGTCCGACGGCATGGACCGCGCCGAAAGTGCCCGCCTGCCAGTACGGCAGCAGCGGCGACAGCGCCGGATGCAGGCCGAACATCGACCCGGCGGCCAGCAGCTGCGACGCCGGGATGGCGATGTTGGGCCGGGCCGCGACATAGCCTGGATCGCCGGCCGGGACGATCGCCGAGAGGCCGTCGAACCCGCCCCGGAACGACAGCACCACCAGCACGTCGCCGGTGTAGGCCGTACCGGTGTCGGCGAAGGCCAGGCGGGTAGACAGCAGCGGCCCCGACAGGCCGGCCAGTAGGCCAGTCGCGGCGACGCCTTGCAGGAAGCGGCGCCGGCTCAGCCCGGCCGGCTGGCAGTCGCAGGCCGCGGTCGGGCTCATGGTGGTCACCGTGTTCCGTGGTAGGGAAGGTCGAGGACCAGCGAGACCAGGTACGGCAGCTTCCAGTCCAGCCACTCGTCGGAGGCGCTCACCCTGGCTCCGGCCGCCTTGCCTAAACCCGGATCCACCGCGGCCCGTTTCTGACGTGTCTGGTTGATCTTGGGGGTGGTTGTGCAGCGGGGTGGGCGTGGCCGGTCGGCCGGTATGCCCGGCTTTCCCACTGGTTGTTCCGATCGTGGCCG
>JAABUL010008748.1_pt1 | contig 10142 bp, 12 predicted proteins | sample 5559151 | NCBI WGS metagenome assembly JAABUL01 (sample SAMN10711876, study PRJNA513368) | rock metagenome | isolation source: Antarctica rocks | place: Antarctica: Victoria Land, Pudding Butte sud | reverse complement strand
CCGCTACCTGGCCCAGGTCGAGCTGAGCCTGCGGCCCAACACCGTCAAGCACATCGACCAGGCCCTGCGTGAGTTCGGCACCTGGCTCGGGCAGAACCGTCCAGAGGTGCTCAGCTGCGCCGACCTGACCCGAAGCCACATCGAGGACTACAAGAGCTGGGTCGGTGCCCGTCCTGCCCGCTACACCGGCAAGCCGCTGAACCGGGTCAGCATCAAGAACCGGCTGATCAACCTGCACTGCTTCTTCGACCGCATCACCGAGTGGGGCTACCCCAACCCACCGCAACGGCCGCTGATCTTCACCGGCGACCTGCCGATCATCGACAAGCCCCTGCCGCGGTTTCTCGACGACGCCGCCGCCGCGAAGCTCATGCGGACCAGCCGAGCCGACTGCGACCCGCTCGCCCGGCTCATCGTCGAGCTACTCGCCCGCACCAGCATCCGCAAAGGCGAACTGCTCGCTCTCACCGTCGACGCCGTCGTCCAGATCGGCTCTGCCTACTGGCTCCGGATCCCGGTCGGCAAGCTCCACAACGACCGCTACATCCCGCTGCACCCACAACTCAAGGACATGCTCGACGACTGGGTCAGCGAGCACCGGCCCACCGGGCTGCGTTCCGAACGTCTCCTGCTCGAGAACAACAAGCCCGTCAGCGCCCTACGCGTGTCGTCCGCTCTCAGTCGACTCTCTCAACAGGCCGGCATCGGGCACGTCACACCGCACCAGCTACGCCACACCCTCGCGACCCAAGCCATCAACCGCGGCATGAGCATCGACGCCATCGCCGCGCTGCTCGGCCACAAGACCCTCGCTATGACGATGATCTACGCGCGGATCGCCGACAAGACCGTCGCCGAGGAGTACTTCAACGTCACCGAGAAGGTCGAGGCCCTCTACGGACAACCCCAACAGCTCCCCCATGACGACGAGGGAAGTGAGATGCGCAAGCTCCGCGGCGAGATGCACCGGCGGATGCTCGGCAACGGCCACTGCGCCAGACCCGTCGAGACCGACTGCCACTTCGAGTCGATCTGCGAGAGCTGCACCTTCTTCGTCACCACGATCGAGTTCCGCCCCACCCTGCAAGCCCAGCGCGACGACGCAGAGCACAAGGGCCAGATCGCCAGGCAGAAGATCTTCGACGGCCTACTGGAGCGCCTCGATCACGAGGCTTCATGACCCTGTCATTGACGCGATCACCCGCATAAGTACAACGAAGATCGTCTGCACAGCCTGCTCGACTACGCCACCCCCAACGAATACGAAGCCACCTTCTACGCCAACCAGTCCCAGCCCGAAGGCAGCACTCCGGCGGCCTGAGCACGGGCCCCCGCACCAACACCGTCGCGTGACGACCGCGTGACGATAGAGTCAAACGGGTGAACACCTCGCCGCAGGTCTGCCTGGCCTGCCACACCCCCCTGCCCGCTCCGCGGGGCCGGCAGGCCTACTGCGACCAGGCCTGCCGGCAAGCCGCCTACCGACGCCGCCACGCCACCCCAACGACCAACCCGACCGCTGCGCCGCCCCCAGCGAAGTCCCGACGCGCCGGCACCGTCTACGCCTGCCCCGACTGCCAGACCCGCTACCTCGGCCAGCAACGCTGCGACGACTGCAACACTTTCGCCGCCCGCCTCGGCCCGGGCGGCCCGTGTCCCGACTGTGACACCTTGATCACCCTCGACGAGCTCCTCGCAGGCACCTGACCCGAACCCGCCGGTGCCGCTACCTACACCCCAGCGCACCACCCGGTGCCGCCAACAACGAGGCGGCAAGAAACCGGGGACGATTCAGATGTCGTCTTCTTCCGCAGAGCGGGTTGTTTGGGGTGAGTTGGCGGACCAGCCAAGGTGGTCGAGCGGCCCGTGTCCGCCGCCGAGCCGCCACCCGGCCCCGCCGGTGATCGCCCGGTGCACATACGACTTGGCGTCGTGCAGCGCTTCGTGCACGTCGCGGCCCTGCGCCAACGCGGCCGCTGTGGCCGCTGCGAAGGTGCATCCCGTCCCGTGGTTGTTGCGTGTCGTCACCCGCGGCGCACGCAGCTCGTAGGTGCAGGAGCCGTCAGCTACCACGTCGACGGCCTCGTTCCCGGCATCGGTGACGGTGTGGCCGCCTTTGACGACGACGAGCCCGGTGCTGAGTTGGGCCAGCGCGTGCGCCGCCTCGTGCTGCTCGGCGAGGGTGCGTATCGGCCGGGTCAGCATGGCTTCGGCCTCGCGGAGGTTGGGCGTCACTACCGTGGCATGTGGCAGGAGCGCCTCGACGTAAAGCGCCTCTGCCTGCGGCTGCAGGAGCCGGTCGCCGCTGGAGGAGACCATGACCGGGTCAATGACGAGCCGCGGCAGCCGCCCGGCGGCGGCAAGGTCGGCGACGGCCCGCACGATCCCGGTCGTCGCCAGCATCCCGGTTTTCACCGCGGCCACGGTGAGGTCGTCGAGTACCGCCTCGATCTGGGCGAGGACGAACGTGGCCGGTATCGGGTGGACGCCGCGGACTCCGTGGGTGTTCTGCGCCGTCACCGCGGTGATCGCGGAGGCGCCGAAGACGCCGAGCGCGGCGAAAGTTTTGAGGTCGGCCTGTAGGCCGGCCCCCCCGCTGGAGTCGGAGCCGGCGATGGTCAGGACGACAGGCGGGGTCACGCGGGCACCGCCTGCAGGGCCGAAAGGTACGCGGCGACCAGCCGCGGGTCTGCCATGACCGGCCCCATGACGGCCACCCCGTAGGCGCCGGCGGCCAGACACGCCCCGACATCGGCCGGCTGCACCCCGCCGAGGGCGTAGGCCGCCGGGGCGTGGCGGGCCAGCCTCGCAAGCCCGTCGACATCGAGCGCCGGGCCATAGCCGGGCTTTGACGCAGTGAGGAACACCGGGGAGACGGTGACGTAGTCGCAACCTTCCGCGGCCGCTTGGGTCACCTCGGCGGCGCAGTGGCAGGAGCGGCCGACCATCGATGGCCGGACGTCAGGAAAATCATCGGCCGCCGAGAGGTGGACCGCCTCGCCGCACCGCCCGGCGCAGATCAGCACTCCGCCGACCGGCTCGAGCATTGCCCGGAGTTCCTCGGCCAGGTCACGCCGCTCGGCCTCGGCCAAGTCCTTCTCCCGCAAGACGACGGCGCGGGCACCGCAGTCCACCGCGGTGCCGATCACGTCGGTCAGCCGTCTCGTGCAACGGAAGCGGTCGGTGAGGACAAGCAGCGGCGCCGGTCTCATAGGTCGGCCCGTCCGTGCATCTGGGTGGAGGCCTGCGCGTGCCACCGGCGGGGGATCCGCCCGGCCCCGCGGGCCAGGCGCCCCGCTTCCACCGCGAGCCGCATCCCCCGGGCCATCGCCTCGGCGTCGCGGGCCCGGGTCACCGCCGATGCGAGAAGGACCGCATCGCAGCCGAGTTCCATCGCCAGCGCCGCGTCCGACGCCGTCCCAATACCGGCGTCGAGGATCACCGGTAGTGACACCAGGTCTCGGATCAGCGCGATGTTGTGCGGGTTGCCGATCCCTAGTCCGCTGCCGATCGGGGAGCCCAGCGGCATCACCGCCGCGCATCCGGCATCGGCTAGACGCCGGGCGACGATCGGGTCGTCACTGGTGTAGGGCAGAACGGTGAAGCCGTCAGCGACGAGCTGCTCGGCGGCGTCAAGCAGTTCCACCGGATCGGGCAGCAGCGTGTGCTCATCGCCGATGACCTCAAGCTTGACCCAGGAGGTGTCGAACGCCTCACGGGCCAGCCGGGCGGTTAGTACCGCCTCGCGCGCCGTTCGGCAGCCGGCCGTGTTGGGTAGCAGCCGCACGCCGCACCGGTCGAGCACCTCAAGGACCGGTCCGCTCGTCGAAGCCTCGACCCGGCGCAGCGCCACCGTGACCAGCTGGGTGCCGGAGGCGACGACGGCCCGTTCCAGCACGTCGAGGCTCGGGATTCCGCCGCTGCCGAGCAGCAGGCGGGAAGTGAATGTCTCGCCAGCCAGCACGAACGGGTCGATCGTGTCCTCCCGGCCGAGCGTCACCGTCAGCTCCTGGGGTGTCATCAGCTCATCCTCCGGCCACCGGTATGAGGACCTCGACGATGTCTCCGGCGGTCAGTCTGGTCACGTCCCACGCGCTGCGGGGTACGACGTCGCCGTTGACGGCCACCGCGACCCGGCGGTGCTCGCCGGTCCGCCGCCGGACGACGGCGGCCACCGTGGCGTCCTCGTCGACGTCGGCGGGGGCGCCGTTGACGGTCACCTGCACGTCGTCACTCCCGATTCATCTGTCGATCGGGCCGGAAGGGGGCGCCGAGTGAGGGCAGCTCGCCGGAGGCGAGCAGCTCGGCGATGAGGTCGGCGGTGACCGGGGTGAGCAGCACTCCGTTGCGGTAGTGCCCGGTCGCGACGACGAGGCCTGGCAGCGTTGACGGCCCGAGCAGCGGCGCATTGTCGGGGGTACCCGGCCGCCACCGCGCGATCGACTCGACCAGCTCCAATTCGGTGACGCCGGGCACCACCTCGATGGCGTCGTGGAGCAGGTCATATATGGCACCGGCTGTGACCGTCTCGTCGAAGCCCTTCTCCTCCACGGTCGCCCCCACGATCAGACCATCCGTCCGGTACGGCACCAGGTAGACCTGCCGGCCGCGGACGAGTGCCCGGACGGTGCCGCCGAGCAGGCCGACCGCGCCGCGCAGCCGCAGGATCTGTCCCTTGACCGGCCGCACCGGCAGCGATGGCACACCAGGCAGCGTGGCGCTCCAGGCGCCCAGCGCGAGGACCACGGTGCCGGCGGGGACCTCGCCGCCGCTGGCGAGCCGCAGGCCGCGGGCCCGGCCGCCGTTCACCCACACGGACGCGACCCGCGCGGCAGCCACCCGCACGCCGGCTGACTGCGCCGCCGCGAGCAGTCCGGCGTGCAGCGCCCGGGCGTCGACGGAGTGGTCGCCGGCGACGTGCAGCCCGCCGCGCACCCGCGGGGTCAGCGCGGGTTCACGGCGCCGGGATTCCCGGGGGGTGAGGCGTTCCGCGGCGAGCCCGAGCTCACGGTGGAAGACGTGCAGGGCATCGACGGCGGCCATGTCGTCGTCGTCGAACCCGACCGCCAGAGTGCCGACCGTGCGCAGGCCGACGTCGACACCGGCGGCCTGCTCGACTTCCGCGGCGAAGGCGGGGAAGCGCTCGAGGGACGCGCGGCAGAGCTCCAGCAGCCGCTCTTCGCCGTAGGCCGCCTCGCTGACCGGGGCCAGCATCCCGGCCGCGGCGAAAGACGCGCCGGCGCCCAGTGCGTCGTCAACCACCGTCACCGACAGGCCGCGTTGCGCCGCCCGCCACGCGACCGCGAGCCCGATGAGGCCCCCGCCGGCGACCGCGACGTCATTCACCGAGACCACCCGCCAAGGCGCGGAGCAGGCGCCGCGTCGCGGCGGCCGGGTCCGCCGCCTCCGACACGGCGGCGACGACTGCGACACCCGCCGCGCCGGCCGCCACTAGCTCCGGTATCCGCTCAGCCGACACCCCCCCGATAGCAACAACGGGTATGCCGACCGCACGAGCGACCGCCGCGACGCCGGGCGGGCCGAGCGGGTCGGGCAGCCCCGCCTTGGTCGTCGTCTGGTAGGCCGGACCCACGCCGAGGTAGTCCGCGCCCGCCGCGGCGAGTTCCGCCGCGCGCTCGGGATCGCGGGCGGTGCCACCGATCAGGTGACCCGGTCCTGCCAGGCGGCGCACTGCGGCGACCGGCAAGTCTTCGGCACCCAGGTGGGTTCCGGCGGCCCCGACAGCGAGCGCGATGTCCACCCGGTCATTGACGATGCAGACCGTCGTGTATGCCCGGCAGATCCCCACGACCCGGCGGGAGAAGTCGTACCGCATCCGGTCGGTGCCGTCCTTAGCCCGTACCTGGATCACCGCTGCGCCGGCCGCAGCGGCCGCTGCCGCGACGCCGAGCCCATCACGGCCGGCGCGGGCGTCGGTGACGACGTGGAGACCGCCCGGCGCGGGATGCACCGCGACGCGGGCAGCAGGGCCGCCGCTCACAGCGGCCAACCTTCCAGCTGGTACGCCGCGTCCCAAAACATCCACTCATACCGCGCCGTCAGCGCGAAGTGGGCGGCCGCCCGGCGCTCCTCCTCCGCGCCCAGGGAGGGACCAATCCGGTCGGCCAACGCGATCACCTCAGCGACGACCGCAGCGAACTCCTCGCCGCCGTAGGTGTCGATCCACCGCTGGTAGCGCGGGTCCGGCGACCCCTGCGCTTCTAGGGTCTGGCCCACCTCGGCGTAGATCCAGTAGCAGGGCAGGACGGCGGCGAGCCCCTCGGCGAAGCTGCCACCGTAGGCGGTGGCCAGCAGGTAGCTGGTGTAGGCAAGCGTGGTCGGGGCCACGGGCGTGGTGACAATGTCGGCCGGGTCCAGGCCCAGGTCGGCTAGCAGGGTGGCGTGCAGGGCAAGCTCGATCTCGACGGCGCCGGCGGCGTGGCGGGCGAACATCGCCGTGTCGGTGTTTTCGGGTGCCCGCGCCGCGACCAGAGCCAGCGCGCGGGCGTAGCCGCGCAGGTAATGGACATCCTGAATGACGTAGTGCCGGAACGCGACCGGGTCGAGCGAGCCGTCGGTGAGCCCGGTCAGGAACGGATGGGCCAGGATCGCCGCGTAAGCGGGCTCGATCCCACCCCACAACCGAGCCGACCAGCGCGTACGGTCTTCCGGGGCCGGCATCGGCCTCAACTCCCTACGCCGGCATTGCCCGGCTCAGGTTCAAGCGGTCGGCGGCCGACAGCCGCCCTCTCAGCCCGGTCCCCCGAGCTCCCGCGTTCTGGCCACTCCACCTTAACTTAACCGCCCAGATCAGCCCAAGATAGGCCCGGACCGCGCGGGAGCCACACGATCTGCGGCCGACAGGACGGCTCAGTCGTCGCTACGGGCGGTCGAGTCCAGCGGCGTGGCGTGTGAAGCGGTCACCACATGATCCGGTGATGGGAGGTTAGGGCATAGGCGGCTCGATGAGGTCGCTGATCGTGATGATGTCGCCGCAGCTGGGGCAGGTGCCGCCGCAGTCGATGCGGCGGCAGGGACGCTGGCAGTCGGGGCACCATTGTTGGCCGGCCGAGGCGTTGGCCGCATTCGTCGCATTGGTAGACGGTGTGCTCGCGCTGGGGCCGGCCCGCTGGCGGCGCGGTTGGTGCGGTGATCGGTGGGTTGGTCCGTCGCCGGTGCGCTTTCTGCCGGCAGGCGGGACCGCAGAATTGCTGGTCGGTGCGGCCGGTCAGCGGTTCGCCGCTGACCCGGCGGGCCGGGCCGGGCCGGGTCGCCGCCGCCGGCGTCGGCGGTGGAGCGCGAGCTGCCAGGACGTCGAGGCCGAGGTAGCGGCGGCCTTCAACCCATTCGTCGTGTTGCTCGGCCAGGACGGCGCCGACGAGGCGGATCAGCGAGGTGCGGTCGGGGAAGATCCCGACGACGTCGGTGGGGACTGCAAGAAGAATGGTGTATGGCTGCTTTTGGCATGCTGGCCGCACGGCTGGCAGGAAGAGGACGTACCCGATGATGCAAGCGACCGCGCAGCAGGAGCAGAAGCTGGATCGGGCGGAGGTCGACGAGGTCGCCGAGGCGCTGGTGGAGCGCGCCGGTGTGCAGGGAGTCGATCTGGTCGGCGCGAAGGGTGTTGCGGTAGCAGACGAAGCTGGTGCTGGAGAACGCTTTGGAAGGGGAGATGACCGACAATCTGGGGTGGGTCTAGCGCAAGGGCCGCCGTGCCCCCCGCGTGCCCCAACGGAGAAACAAGGAGCGTCACGGAGGGGGTCTGACAGGTAAGGAGCGTGACTTGCACCAGTGCCGCCATACCATGCCTGACCTGCGCAAACGCTGGTCAGAGGTGGTGGGCAGGGGCGGCCATGCGGGTGGCGAGTGAGGGTCAACGGCAGCAGCGACGACGTCGCTGCGTAGCGGTTGAGGTCGCCGTGTGGCAATCATGCCGCAGCCGTCACCGCACGAGGAACATCTGCGTGCCGTCGATCAGGCGAGGACCTTCGTGCTCGGTGCGTCGTACTGCTCTTCGAGACTGCGGTCCTGCTCCGCAGGAGCGCTGCTCGACTGCGCTTGCTCTGGGCGGCGGGACGGACGCAGCTCCCACAAACCCCAGACTCCCAGCAGGACGGCGAAGGTGATGCCGTGGAAGATCCACGCCGGCGAGTGCGCGTAGTTGTGCGCGAAGATGATGCCCATCGACACCACCAGCCCGATGACTCCGGCGGCCAGTCCGACGGTGTACCGGAGGGCCAGCGCGAGAGCCACCCCGATGAAGCCGGCGATCTCGTACGAGAGCTTGCCGTCGATGGTCACGACGCGGTGGACGCCCAGCAGCACGGCGATGCCCCAGCAGGACGTCACAATGCCGGGAGCCCACAGGGCGCCCTTGCGGCCGGCCGCCGCCGCCGCCCCGAGGTAGGTGAGGCCGACGATCAGGGGCGTGTAGTAGAAGCGCACGACCTGCTCCTGGACAAGGAGCTCCATCGCAAGGGCTCCGAGCAGCAGCGCGACTGCGCTGCGGTGGCGGCGGTCGGTGAAAAAGGCGCCGGGGTTCGGACCGGGTGGTGGTCGCACTGGCCATGTCAGCTCCTTCACAGAACCCCCGATGGGTCCGATTCTGCAGGTAAGCACATATCGGGCGCCCTGAAAAGGTCGACCCGACGTCAGCAGATGCGCGGCAGCGGGTCGCCCACGAGCATGTCCACGATGCGGGTTCCTCCGAAGGCCGTCTCCAGCAACACGATCCGTTGCGGCTCTGCCGCGATCCGCCCGATGGCCGCCGCCGCCGCGCCCAGTGGGTGGCTGCGAAGGGTTTGTAGCGCGGCGGCGGCCTGGTCCGGGGGGACAACGGCGATGAGCTTGCCCTCGTTCGCAACGTACAGCGGATCGATGCCCAGCAGGTCGCAGGCGCCGACGACCGGCCGGTGCAGCGGCAGCGCCGACTCCTCGAGGACGACCGCGACCTCTGCGTCGGCCGCCAACTCGTTGCAGACGGTCGCCACTCCGCCGCGGGTCGGGTCACGCAGCCACCGTGTGCCCGGAGCGGCCGCCAGAAGCAGCTCGACCAGGTCGACGAGCGGAGCTGTGTCGGACTGGACGTCGGCCTCCAGGTCGAGGTCACCTCGCGCGAGCATCACCGCCACGCCGTGGTCCCCGAGCGTCCCGCTCACCAGGACGACGTCACCTGGCCGGACCCGGTCCGCGCCCAGGTGTCGGCCGGCCGGGATGAGCCTATTCCAGCGGTCGTGATGTACAGACCGTCCGCAGCGCCGGTGTCGACGACCTTAGTGTCGCCGGTGACGATCGTGACGCATGCCTGCGCCGCGGCCTCGGCCATGTCGGCGACGATCGCCGTCAGCTCCGCGACCGGCAAGCCTTCCTCGATGACGAAGGCGGCGGACAGCCAGGTCGGGCGGGCCCCGCACATGGCCAGGTCGTTGACGGTGCCGTGCACGGCGAGGTGCCCGATCGAGCCGCCCGGGAAGCGGCGGGGCTTGACGACGTAGGAGTCGGTGGAGAACGCCAACCGCTCGCCGGACGGCAACGTAAGCACGGCGCCGTCACCGAGGCTCGCGAGGGCGTCGTTGCGGAACGCCTCGAGGAATACCGCGTCGATCAGCGCGGCGGAGGCCTTGCCCCCGGCGCCGTGGGCGAGGGTGATGACGTCGTCGGTCAGTCGTGGGCGTCGGCGCCGGAAGGACTCGACCCGCTCGAGTACGAGTTCCTGCCGCCCGTCCGGCGTCGTCACGTCGCGGCCGCGGCCAGGCCGGCCGCGGTCTTGTGCAGCCGGCCGAACGTGTAGTAGGCCGTGCACGCCCCTTCGGAGGAGACCATGCAGGTGCCGATCGGCGTCTCCGGCGTACAGGCTGTACCGAAGACCTTGCACTCCCAGGGCTTGATCACGCCCTTGAGGACTTCACCGCACTGACAGGACTTCGGATCAGCCACCCGGATGCCCGGCACCTCGAACAGCTTCTCCGCGTCGTACGCCGCGAAGTCGTCGTTGAGCGCAAGGGCGCTCTGCGCGATGAAACCCAGGCCCCGCCACTCGAAATGCGGCCGGAGCACAAAGACCTGTTCGAGGATCCGCAGCGCGATCGGGTTGCCCTCGTCGCTCACGACCCGGGTGTACTGGTTCTCCACCTCACAGCGAC
>JAABUL010008745.1_pt1 | contig 10144 bp, 12 predicted proteins | sample 5559151 | NCBI WGS metagenome assembly JAABUL01 (sample SAMN10711876, study PRJNA513368) | rock metagenome | isolation source: Antarctica rocks | place: Antarctica: Victoria Land, Pudding Butte sud | reverse complement strand
ATTATACTCCTTTATATAATTATACTTACTTATATAGGTAGTTTAGGTAGGAATATACTTTTATTATATTTATTTATATAATTATAATAGCTATAATATATTATATTTAAAAGAATACTATTAATCTTAATATAATTTAATAAGGATACTAGGGATATACTATTAAGTAATAAGCCTAGGTACCTTATACCTTACGAAGTTTAATAGTAAATAAAATATATCAATAACTTATTTATATTAAGGTATAACTATAAAGACTAATTAACTAAAGCCTTAAAACTCTTCCTTAAACCTATTATTTAATTAGGCTAAGTTATTATTAAATATAAAGTCTTATTAAAGATCTTATAAATTAGGTTAAAGCCGCCCGTAGGACTTTAATAATATTAATTCCTCTTTATATTAATATAGGCTATTAAGTTTAATTTATATAATTTTTATTTAATCCTTTAACTTACTAATATACGCCTCGAGCTCTTTATTTTAATTCTATAAGTTAGCTATAATTTAAGATGCTTACCTACTTATAACTACTATTTACCTATATACTTTCTACTATTAGGTAATTTTCTTATTAAGTTACTTTTACTTCCTTTCTATTAAAGTATATTAGCTAATAGTTTCTAAAAGCTATATAAATTATCTTATCCTATTTTAATATAAGGATAGAATCTATAATATATTAATAAGTATAATATTACTAAGCTAATATTAATATATCCTTATATAGTAATTTATATTATAATAGCTATTAATATAATATTAATAAGAAGGAGTATTATTATAATTATACTTAATATCCTTTCCTAATATAAAATAAGTTCTATAAGGAAGATCTACTATACTATAAATATTAATATACTATCTTAGAGTAAGCGTATATAGATATACTTGAAAGTAGAAGTCTATTATAAGTTAATATATTAATAAATAATAATATAATAATATAATAATAGTATACTTATAGAGTAGTAATATATATATATAATAATAAAATATTTATATTATATATTATTATTATTATTATTAACCTCTTATAACTTAAGTAAGTACTTATAAAAGAGATTATAAGAGTTATAAAGAAGGTAAAACTTTATAATAAAAGATTTATTTATAAGGATATAGTTTCTTAGCGCCTATATAACTAAAGCTATTTAAAATAATAATAATAGTTACTAGGATTTTATCTAATTCTATATTAATCCTTAGTAGCGGTTAAATAAATGATAATATATATTAATATATCTACCTAATAGGAGTTATATATTCTATTATTATTAATATATACCTATTATATACTATTACTATCACTATTAATATAATAAATTAATAATAGGTAATTATTATATTATTATATTAATATAACGCTATTCCGCTACTAGCTTAGATTATAAGGATAGTATTATAAGATACTTTATAAATATTAAGTCTACTACTAATATATACTATAAATATAATATCTTATAAGGGTAATAATAATATTACTCCACTATTAGTATATATTATAAGCGCTACTATTATAATATAATTAAGACTATATATTTATAATTATATATATATTATCTATCTATAAGGATATATTCTATCTACGCCTACTAGATAATATTATCGCTGTATAGTTTAGTATACACGTACTATGTATATACTACTAACGCCGCTATATAATAATATATTAAGTAACTCTTTTCCCTTTATTTTCCTACTAGGTTTTAAGATTTTTTAATAAGTATTTAATATATCTAGATCCCTGAAGATTAGGGCTTAAGAGGGGGGATAGTTATTAGGCCTTAGTATATATACGCCTTATATACTACTATATAATCTACTTAGTAAACCTTTATCCTAAATACGGGGTAATATTAATATAATATTAGGCTAGGTCTTAGCAGATATATATCTATTAGGCCCTCCCCTATATTTTCCTAAGTTCCTTAGAGATTAGTTCTAATAGGTATACTACCTAAAATATTAGTATACTATAGCTTATATTAAGTCCTATTACTTAACTCTATATCTTTTATATTTCTAAGCTACTAGCTTAGAGCTAGCGGTACCTAGCCTTACAAATATAAATAAATAAAGAAGAAGGATATATACTTATATTTAAAATATAAGATTATATTTATTTTAAGTATATAATTATATAATTTATAAGATATTTATTTAAAAGCTTATAAGAAGTATTAAAAATTTAAATTTAAATAATAAAATAATAATATTTATAATTAATTAATAGATATATATATAATATATATATTATAAAATTTAAGGAAGTTTATTTATATCTTTATATATATATTAAATTAAGTAGTATAAGATTTATAATAAATATTTTAATATTTAATATTTTTAAATATTAGATCTTTTATAATATTAACTTTAAAATAATACTTATTATAATAATTTAATAATATATATTTATAAACTTTAATCTTAAAATATTACATAAATATTTCATAGTTATAAATAAACTTATTTAAATTATTAATATTAAAATAAAAGATTAAAAGGAAGTTTTTAAATTTATTTTATTTATTTATTATAAAATTAATCTTTTTTTTCTTATATTTAATTTGAGAAATATTAAATATATATTATATATATATAATAAAGGCCTTTATATATATTTAAATAAAATTATTTTATTATTATTTTATTTTTTATTCCTTGAATATTAATTATATATATAATATTAATTAAATAAATTTTTAGGTATTTAAATATAATTTAATAAACTTAAATATAATTAATCTTAAGATCTTATTTATTAATATATATTTTATATAATAAGAAATAAGTATTTAAATTAATATTTTCAAATAAATTTATTAAGAGTAAAATAATTATAAATATAAAAAAGTTTAAAAAAGGGTTCTTTATTTTAAAATTAAAAAATTTAAATTTAAAATAATATTTTTATATAATATATTTTTATAATTTAATTAGTATTATAAAGGATATAAATTATATATATATAAATTATATATACCTTTTCCTTAATTAAATTTTATATTTTATTAACTTTATAAGTAAAATCTTTAAATAAGTTTTTATAATAATATTATTATCTTAGGATTTAAGAATATAAATAAAGGTATATAATAAATAAGCTTAAATATATTATTAAGATATAAGATAAAGGATAATAAATAAATATAATATATAATAAGATTAAAGGAATTATATTTAATAAATATATTATTAAAAGGGAGAATAATTATAAAAATTAAAAAAGAAGGATTATAAATAAATATATATAATATTAAAAGGAGTTAAAGATATATATAATATATATAAAATATATTTAGAAGTAATAATTAGAAAGTAATATATAATAGTTATATTAATAATAAGGTTATAATAATAAAGTATATTAAGGCTTAAAAAAGTAATGAAGGGGGAAAACTTAAATAAATATTAAAATTATAATAGCTAATTACTAGATTAAGGCTATATCCCCCTCCGGACTTTTAGCGTCCCCCTCCGAGCTGATTCCTCGTACTTTAGTGCGCACCACCTCGGCAGAAGATTGGGCCAAGCCGCGATTGACGCAGCCGCCCTTCCGCCCAAAGACTCACGGGGAGCAATGACAAGAAGTCAAAGCTGTGAATCATTGTGAACAAGAATCGCAAGTCATCCCAACGCTGAATAGCCTAGGATTTCTACTGTTACTCAGCCAATTTTTGGAGGCATCAGGCTAGACCATCCCCGTATAAACTCTCCAGCTCGCATAGAGAGCAGAGCCAAAACCAGTCCCGAGCCAGAGGAGGAAGAGAAAAGTATTGTCAATCTGACCACAATCATGGCTACTAATGGCGATATGCCCTCGGAAGAGGAATCAGAGCCCGAATCGCCCCAATTCAAGGGCCAGGACAACGATGAAGTTGAGGAGCAAGAGACTCTCGATCGGCCGAAATCAGCGCTCAAGAAGTCGGAACCGTTGCCGGAGATCAAAAGACCTGAGCTGCCAGAACAGCCGGAGCCAAGTGACCTGGACACCTCGGCCCTGACTCCTCTATCCCCTGAGATCATTTGTCGACAAGCCACGATAAATATTGGGACAATAGGGCACGTGGCGCACGGTAAATCCACTGTCGTAAAGGCGATATCGGGGGTGCAGACTGTGAGGTTCAAGAATGAACTTGAGAGGAATATTACGATCAAACTAGGTTATGCCAATGCGAAAATCTATAAATGTGACAATGAAGCCTGTCCAAGGCCGACGTGTTACAAAAGCTACAAGAGTGAGAAGGAGATTGATCCACCATGTGAGAGGTCAGGATGTGGGGGTAGATATAGACTAGTGAGACATGTGTCGTGAGTTGCTACCCTGAAAGGCTGTCCCACCGCTGGCGCTGATCGAGTCAAAGGTTCGTGGATTGTCCGGGTCACGATATTCTCATGAGCACCATGTTGTCAGGTGCCGCCGTTATGGATGCCGCCCTCCTTTTGATTGCCGGTAATGAATCATGTCCTCAACCACAAACATCTGAGCACTTGGCTGCGATTGAGATCATGAAGCTCGATCATATCATCATCCTACAGAACAAGGTTGATTTGATGCGAACGGAAGGCGCCGAACAACATTACAAATCGATAGAAAACTTCGTTCGAGGCACGGTCGCAGATAAATCACCAATCATACCTATCTCCGCCCAATTAAAGTATAATATCGATGCTATCAACGAAAGGATAGTCAACAAGATACCTGTTCCCATACGCGACTTCGGGGCTGCACCACACATGATTATCATTCGATCCTTTGATGTCAACAAGCCCGGCGCGGAGATCGAGGACCTGAAAGGTGGTGTAGCAGGTGGAAGTATCTTGACCGGCGTCCTGAAGCTGGGCGACGAAATTGAGATCCGACCAGGTTTGGTGACAAAAGACGAGCAAGGCAAGATCAAGTGCCGGCCCATCTTTAGCAGAGTCATCTCGCTTTTTGCAGAACACAATGATCTCAAATTCGCCGTACCTGGTGGTTTGATCGGTGTAGGCACCCGAGTAGACCCAACGCTATGCCGTGCCGATCGACTCGTAGGCTTCGTCCTGGGTCTCAAGGGGCAGCTGCCATCCATCTATACCGAGCTCGAAGTCAGTTTCGTATTACTGCGAAGACTTCTAGGCGTCAAGACAGCGGATGGCAAGCAAGCCAAAGTTGACAAGCTCTCGAAAGCTGAGGTCCTTATGGTGAATATTGGTTCAACGGCTACTGGCGCCAAGATTATGAATGTCAAAAAGGACGCAGCCAAAATACAGCTTACGAGTCCAGCATGTACGGAAATAGGGGAGAAGATTGCGCTTAGCAGAAGAATCGACAAGCATTGGCGACTCATAGGATGGGCTAATATCGTTGCGTGAGTGTCGTGCTTCACAACCTTCTGATTTTAACGTTACTGACGACGATCGTAGTGGTGTGACCTTAGAACCAAGCCTTGATTGATTTTTTTTGCATTCAGACTACAAGCATTGATCAGGGCAGGATGATGAGTTGCACAAAAGTCATTCCCCAATCGTTACGGAAGCGTTGGTGATGAGGAACATCACATACGGGCTCAATACCAGGGCAAGAGCCTTTTCGTGCTCTAGCTTTTTGCCTATGGCCAAGTCTTCAAGCCCTTGAGAGCACCGACAGAGAGACGGACAGACACGGATTTCATGACGCTAGATACCTTGTATATTTTTCCATGAGCTGATAGATTGAGAATGTGACCTCGAGTGCCTGACTTGGTCTCTTCGTAGTGTCTAGCCGCAAGTGCTATGTTCCGCCCAGCCAAGCCATGCTTTGCGATACAACACACTTCTTTATTACAGTCTCTATGCTAGTAGTGGGAGACATGGTCGCTTGATAGAACACATGATATGCCAATGAAACGCATATATGGTTCTCACAGCGCTTCCTCTCCAGTATACCGGAATACAAGTGATATCACTTTGCTCTTCCCCGTATCCCTCAAGCGTCCAGTCGGTAATTCAATGACTCAACGTCGCCCTTCCCTTTAATCGCCTCCTTTTCAGAGTTGCCGTCCCCTTCCTCGTCTTCACCCGCGACAAGAACCCATGCCGCCTCTTTCGTACCCGATGGCTCGGATTATATGTATCTCGCGGTCCGTTGCGTACTTGTATCGTTGCTAATGATGGATGATTGGAGATGCGAGGGAGCAGATCGAGGGGCGGTTGTTGTTGTGTGAATGGTGAAGGTGATGACTCGAGCTTTAGAGATGGGATGGAAGGCGGGTATGTGGCATGGCGTGAGAGTAGTGAAGGGCGAGTGCTGGAGAGTATGCTGATAGCTCTGGCAAATGTATTAGGACTGTCGTAGGAGATAGGTGAATAAATTGTTACCGTTTCAACGGTGCTGGGCCCGCAGTAGACGGAGCGCATTGGACAGATGTGCGCGCGAGGGTGCGGAGGGTGCGGAGGCACAACATGTTAATTGTTTCTTGAAGCTCGAAAGCAATGCGAGAAAATACTTATCACCCTTGCACCCTGCACCCTTGCTCTTCGCATGCACGGCATGTTAATGTTACAAGGCATCGGGCACTAAACTTAACACCCCGGGGCCCAGCTCTAGGGCGCTCTGGGGTCTACTATTACGTAGTAATCCCTACCTATTCCCTACAATTTGCCAGCGGTGCAGATCTTGATGTAAGTCTTGCTACACAAATTGACCATTGCTAAAAGCGCTACAGCTTTGTCGGCGAAAGTGATTTGTCAATATCTATGACATTAAAGATATCAGCGTGGACGAGTAGCCTCATAGGCCAACCCTAGAATAGGGATCGGGCGGATTGCCCGCATTTGACATCCGAGGCAGCCCGAGCGGCTGTGAATCAACATGTCCACGCGTGTTGGCATACAATACGCCCATCCTCCCTACCTCCCCATCAAACTCGTCTTCGCACGAGCTCACAATCCCTTCCACTCTTTTCGTAATTTTCTACAGAATTTGGAAAGAGAAGAGCCTGTAGTGCATCATCAAGGACCTCTTGCTTCGTCTACCCCGAGTTCTCGTCTGGAAGAAACAAATACCAAAACCCGAATTGCTTTTGAGGATTCAATATGACAGAGGATTCAAGAACTCTTCTCCAGCCCAAGCCGAGACGGCACTTCGATCTCACCCCGACCTCAACCAACTCCTCTCCCCCATCAACACCCTCAAGACAACCCAGTGACTCGTCTCGTAACGAGCCAGATTCCTTCTCGGAAAAAGCAAGCAGGACACGCTCTATACTTAACCTAACATCATCGACCCTCTTCGGCATCTATACACCAAGTACACCCGGCTATGACACCAATAAATCCGAACCCTCCACACCAATTGGCATTGGCAGTCAAACACCCGCACGAGGGAGCATTGACGACAGTAGGCCAAACGTCATAGGTGCATACGAAAGGTCACAACATCGAAAAGCAGAGCCTCACCAGCATCGCTTCGAGTTCTGGAAGAACTTCGTACCGCTGAGCGAGAGAGTCGTGCTGCTTTTCATTTTCGGCGTAGCCTATGGGGTCATTATATCACATTTACATGACAGCCAGCAGGTGGCACCCGTTCAGGTTGATCTGTGGGGAATTGAACATAACTCTTGGGGGTATCTAGTCGGATGGGGTGGAGTTGGTGTACTGATTGGAGGGCTACTCCCTTGGGTCGATATATTATGGGAAGAAGTCTTGGGAAATAGTAAGGATGTACTCGCCGTTCAATCACTGCCGGAACGTCCGGTGTCACCTGCATCCGGTGAAGATGAGGATGAGAGACCCCTGTCCAGGTCTGGGAGTGGACTAGGTGCGGACTGGAATCCTGTGGTAAGGGGCATTGGAGCCTTTGTGGGGATTGCTTTTGCCATCGTACGCACTCATTCGAACATTATCCATATTCAACGACCACTGACTAACATATTCTACAGCGCAAACTCCCGTGGCAATCCACCTCTCAAGTGTCCCTGACCCTCGCCCTTGTCAACCCTGTCCTGTGGTACTTAGTTGACCGCTCCAAACCCGGCTTCCTCCTCTCAATGCTCATCGGCCTCGCCGGGACAGCTATTGCCTTCGGGGTCAATCCGGAAATTGTGCCATCACCAGCTACACCCTCGCCGCGAGTTGGTTCCATGGCCAATGTGTCGCGTAATTACGGTATACATGATGGCTTAATCAGTAACGAAAGCATCGGAATTGGAACGTGGATTGCTAGTGTTTTATTTTGCAGCAGCGTATGTTTTGGAAATATTGGGAGACGGTTGGCGCTGGGGACCGGCAGTAGGAGACCGTATATTTCATAGACTAACGTCTTACCTAGTTGATACTTTTCTGCTCTTGTACTTTGCAAATCCAAGGCACGAGATATAATTCGCTTTCAGGCTCTCACAAGCATTTTCCAAGCTCCGCCCCCAACATGAAACATGTCAGGCGTTGTAGAGACTCGCCAAGATTTGCGCATGCGCCGGGAGGATTCAAAGGCCTGTATGAAACCGTAGCGAGCCCAGTCAAAATCACTCCTAGCCGCCCACAATCTTGCAAAATCCCGTAAGGCACCAGCAGCGAGCACAGCCTTCCCCATGGCGCCGTTTAGACCCTGAGCCTCAATCGCAAGTGTCACAGTAGAAAACCGATCAGTTCCCTTTGATGTTTCTGTTGAAGTGAAGCTCCTTTGGGTGTCTATATTCTAAGAAAACATCTTCGCGAACCGCCATGTTTGAATCCTTCACCAAGAGATCCGTCGAGCCTGATGTTTCTACCCGGCAGCAACGACAGCTAGGGAATCACCCCTGCCCCTCTGCACGCAACTGCTGGCCCGGTCTCACAATCGCTGCCTTCTCGCCCTTCAATGCGCCTACGCGCGAAGTGCTCTATCGCCGCATTTGTAAGACAAGCTCCTAAGTGTCTTCCCTCACAGGTTGTTGTTTTTGTTGCTTAAATCGCGGGATGGATCTTGGGAGTGTACCATGCTTCTCAAACACATCCTCACTTCCCTACCATGTTCCATAGCTTCAACCAGCCGTTTTTGTTGGGATTGTCTGAACCTAAGATGTGCCAGGTATGTGCATCGTCCTCGGCCTTGACACGTTCGTCTCGATCCTCAGCATCCTCGCCACAGCCTTCCACTTCAGCAATATTCCACGTATCATTATCGCCGTTCTCCACTTCTTCTGCTCGGCATGGTTCCTGCACTGTATAGGCCGTATGGTGGGCGAGCGTGTCGTCTTCCATAAAGTATATACCAGGAGAGATTTTGATATATTTTTGGGGGTGCTGGTGGTCGTCGAATTGGTGCTTGTTGGTTGGTTCTTTGGTGGACTGGGACGCGTGACTGTTAACGTTTGGTGGACTCTGGACCTTTGCGAGTTTTTGGCGCTGATTGGGGTGGGGTGGGTGGCTAGTTGGGGGCCGTTGGAGCAGAGGGAGGGCACGACGATGATGGTTTAAGGACTTGTGCTGGAAGAAATCAGGGGAGCGAGGTTGGAAGTAGGGTTCGCAAGGCGGGTTGGCGATGGAAGGCGAAATTGTTGGGCTTGGACTGTGTCTTTTGACATATCTTGAGAGACCAATGAAATCCATCGATGGACAGAGATCAATATGCTTGAACGGAGGCAAGACGCGCATTTCCAAACTTCTCAGGAGAGGTTGACATATCTACCAAGTGATGAGAAATATAAATCACGCAGCAACAGCACCGAGAGCGCTAGAGTCAAATGATGAAAAGAAGCATACTTTGCGCCCAATAAGCCAACACCTTCCTCACCCATGACTCCAAGCTCACAATTCCAATTCTCGAGAGTTTTGCCCAGATCTGTCAGCTAGAGCGTGTAGAGCACATAATTGTACAGCCAGTCATTGCGGCCCTTCCCAAAGCGCAGGAAAGAAGCGCCGCACCCAAGACCGGCCATTTTGGCTCGTTCTCCATTCTACTTGACGATTTCCTTGATGTCATGGAGGCTGCTGATGCTGCCATCTCATCGGAATGCTTTTATGAAGAATGTTGGTTTTTTGCGTTGTTCATGGAAAAAAGGGTTTCTATCCAAGCAATCGAATTCTGATAGTGAAGATTTTGCTTACCGCTAATGCTCTAGTGCTATATTAGTCGTAATATATCGATATCTTAGGGCTGCGCTCTATCATTTTGGCGAGAGTGGACGGGAATAATTAT
>JAABUL010008744.1_pt1 | contig 10145 bp, 12 predicted proteins | sample 5559151 | NCBI WGS metagenome assembly JAABUL01 (sample SAMN10711876, study PRJNA513368) | rock metagenome | isolation source: Antarctica rocks | place: Antarctica: Victoria Land, Pudding Butte sud | reverse complement strand
CCAACCCATGATGTGACAGTTGCTGTTGCACGTTCACGAAATGCCGCATAACTTACGAATGGGTCAGAATTATAAGTGTAGTATTTTACAATTTTACAATGCAGTGAAATCTAGATGCGAGGAGAGTCAGCAAAGACTACCTGACCTGTTGGCCCTATTACTATGCAGCGCTTCACCTCACAAAAGCGCGATTTACAAAGAAACTGGGCTGCTATCGAGTCATAACGTGGCGCAGTTTTGACTGCTGCTGGCGTCAGTAGCGTCGAGGAGTTGCGGGTTGTCACTGTTTGGCTGTTCCAATATGCAATTTACTTGCTGCGCAACCTGCAGCAAGCCGCAATTTCGAATTCCAGAGACATCGCATCCGTTGCTGCCAACCGTGCCGGTACAATATATATGTAACATGCGAGTGAACAGCTGACTTGCAAGTTGAACACTCGACTAGTAAGCGCTTGTACGTCTTTGTAGGGTCACGATGATGCAACTGTACGTCAATCTGCTCCTGTGTATCGGCCCCTCAGGCTTCAAATCAGAGCAGGAGAGTCACAAAGAAGCCCAAGCGTCACCAAGAAACGTAGTACTGGGCCTCCTTTCCTGCCTCCTGTGTCACCCAAGGTATGTGCATTAGTCCAGTATGATTGTTGCACAGTTTTGCTTCAATGTGTACAAAAGTTTGAACAGATGTTGCAATGCCTGTCAAGCCTTTGATGGCATGAACAGGATGGTGGTGGAGGCGGTGGCAACAACTGGGGATCCGGCAAGCTTGCAAGGAATTTGGCACTGAATGCCTTGGGTCTGGCAATCTACATGCTTTTGAGCGGTGGTGGTGGCGGTGGGCTTGGTTTTGGAGGAGGCGGGGGAGGGGGAGGGGGAGGAGGTGGTGGAGGAGGTGGAAATTCAAACTTTGACCCCAACCGGCCGCAGATCACCTCAAGGGATTTAGACTCCGTGAGTGTCTGTCCTGCCTTGCTGCCTTTGATTTTGGAGCCAGCGATGCAGTGAGCGTCTGTCATGCAGTGGCACATGCGTAAATGACAACACCTGGCAGTCACAAAGTGCTGAGCATTCCCAAACAAAGAAATCTCATCATTGGTCATCGGGTATGTTATGCTGTCTGCTGCAATGAAAAGGTTTTTGGGAAACCTCTATGTGTCCTGCGATTGCTGCTGCTGTTGAATACGCTATAGTATGATCGCTTCATTGTTTGCATGCTGTTCACCAGCCCCGTAGGCTTTGTGATGAGCTGGCTTTGAATAGGGCATATCAAATCTCATGCACATGATGTCTTACAGCCAGTTGTGCACTCATGTTATAGGACGATGATGAGGAAGAGGATGTAAAACCCAAGAGGCGAAGAAGACGTGCCCAAAAAAGTTTGGCATGATTGCTGCTGCTGGGGTTGATTGGACAAAGAAGTGCTCTTGTCCAGCCACTCAAGCTAGCCAGACTAGGTGCTAGTAAAAATAGCCTTAGTCAAACGTGTGGACAACATGCGCTCTGGTTGAGCAACACTGTTCTGCTTTCTTGGATGCCCTCTTTCACACTACTCCCACATACATATGTGATGCTACTGTAGCCTGGAGGCTTGTCACCATCATGACATCTCTTCCACAGCAACATAAGCACTGGGGGAACAGAGCGGCATATTTCAGCTCGAGCTGCAGTGCATCAGACTACCAATAGCTAAAGATGCCTTCAGGTCAAGCTGATCGATGCCATCACAGAGCTGAAGACTAGCTAATCTTGATTGAAGTTCTTTGCATGTATTGTGCATTCTAAACAGATTAAAAATAGCTGAAACATGTAAACCACCAGCAAAATGCTGAAATAAGTGATCAGCTTCACAGACAGCTGCTGCTCACCTTGACACAAACGTATACAGCTACCATGAGTTTGCACAAACCCCACCTTACAGAAGCAGACATAGCATCCTGACTCTAAACTGGGCATGAGGCATGCAAAGCCAGTGTTTGGCAAGACTTTTAAATTAAGCCAAACAAGGTAGGACAGATTACTAACCGCAAACAGGTACCAGTATTGGACACAAGAACGGGGTTCAGGCTCCATGTGGAACATCCAGGGTCACCCATGCATGTTGCTCAGCTGATGGCTGATCAGCCATCCGCCTGTACATCATGATGTACAAACGCCCATCCTTTACTCCGTCCCTTCGCTGCAGCTCCCATATGTGCATGCCCTACAGCTTCTCCGGCTGTATAGATCTAAAATGTCTCGATGGACGGTCATCACTGCTCACTCAAGTCAGTTTGCTACCATCCATCAGACTTTGTGGAAAATCAATACTCACAGCAGTACTTGGCCAAGCCCATGGGGTTCTACACAATATTTCTTGGGTGGGTACCACTGGTTTCCGCCATAGTAGGTCAAACAGCCTTGATGTGTATACAAGTGATCGTTCAATATCACAACAATTGCAACAAATCTTGGGAACTGTTCTTCTGCACTGGAATCACTTGATATAATGGCAACGACGTTCGATATTAGAAGAATTCATTGGCAGATTGCCACCTCACTTGCTGCATTGGTTGGGCCCAATTGCAAAACCAAGTCAAGGGCACCTTTCCTGTTTCATGTGGCTGTTTGCACCCTACCCTCCTTGCTGAACTTGCATAGACACCACTGCTAGTGCTACAGGTGATGTTGAGGATCAGCCAATCAAGGTGTCCTTGTAGCTTGCTAGCCCAAGCTCAGTTGTGCACATAGCTGTGGGCAATAGCTATACAGTGGAAGCAGCTTGCAGCTTCTTTTATGCAGACTGGTGAGTGTATATCTGGATTGGAAGATCTCAAAAGGTGCACAGTGATATGTCATGTACTTCGCAGAGGTAGTTGCGTTCAGTTTGGTCTTTCGACCATAAGCCACAATAAAGCGCAGCTGCATGTCAAGCCATGCAGCAGTGAGATGACATCATTGAGGTGGTGCCTGGTTCCAACTGCAGACCTGCAGGCAACGAGCTTGCTATAGCATGGCTATGTTTTGTGTTCAGCTGACTGATCACCAAGTGAAACAAGACCCTGCAAGTGTCCTGCCAACGGCAAACGACTGTCGCAACACCCGTACAGGGTCGATCACTAACACTGAGCTGCAGAAAGTCATCAAATCGCAACGCCCTATGTACCCACGCCGTTGCAGCCTCGGCATAACAGTCATCATGCCTCGGGTACCTCAGAACGCGTCGTTCTCGGTGCCGCACCATGCTTCGCGGGTGATGCGTTTTGGTTTAAGGGCTTCTAAAGCGGTTGTAACGGCAGCCGGCGTCGGTGCTTTGGGAGGTTTGGGAGGGTGGGTCATAGCCGGCGTCCTGCAGGTACCAATATGCGACTGTTCGGCACTGCCGTCGCTACGTGCCTAGTGTTGCACGCAAATCCACGCTCCATCATATTGCAGGTCAAACGTGTTCGGAGACTGCCAGAGCAGGTTGTTTTGAGCTTGGATCTTACGGATACCCAGATCAGTGAGACGGCAGACTTCGATGAAAGCTCACTGCATCTTCCCAAGGCAAGTGCTGCTCCTCAGCAGCAATAGGTTCTTGGTCTGGTAGCTGATGCACTTGAGTGGATTTGCATGTCGTGCAGTGAACCTAGTTTCATGCTGATATAGCTGCGACACCTGCAGGTGATAGAGGCATTGCACTATGCTGGTGATGATGCTCGTGTGCATGGACTAGTCACATGCATTGGTCCAAATGGGACACCAGGCCTAGCACAGATCCAAGAGCTGCGCAATGCAATCTCTGATTTCAGGTGAACACACCATTTGAGTACGTACTGGTGAAATATCAAATTTGTAGCACACATGCAGCCGGCTGGCACAAGCAAACAGGTCTCCATGTACTTGACAACATGAACTATATGTACCAGCAATTGCTCATCAAGGCTACCATATTTGTGATTTCAAGGGTACCTGCCTAAAGGCATCGGCAGCTATTTGAGCTGTGCTGTGCTGTGCTGTGCTGTGCTGTGCTGTGCTGTGCTCGTGTGCTATGCTGTGCTGTGCTCTGATTATTGTACACTGCTTATTGTATACTAAATCCATCGAACGCTTCACCCAATGTTGATCTATGTCCGTCTTTGACCTTTTGTGACATTTCTTAGGGAGGTCAAGGAGGACGCTGTGCCCACAGTGGCGTTTTCTGACTCATTTGAAGGAGGCAACAGTGGTACTCTCAGCTATTACCTTGCCTCAGCACATGAGCAGGTCTATGCGCAACCCACTGGTCAACTAGCCTTCACAGGTGACATGCAGATGCCATGCATGCACACATCTCACTGCAATCTGAGCAAGCTGCAACCACACGGTGCCTCGTTTAAGCAACCAAAGAGCTCTTGACAAATCTCCTGTTGCATTTGCCTGCTTACACAGTCAGGCGCTCATGGCAAAGTTGCTCAGGCTGGCATGTAGCAGCTGATTGGCAGCTATGTGCTGCAGTGAGAGTGTAGCACCAAGCCTGTGACGGATGTTGTGTTATGCCATGCAATGCCTGACTGTCAGCACTGTGCTTGCTGTGTTGCCTAGCAGCAAAGCAACATGTTTTTGTTAGACCACTGGCATGTATTCCTCAGACCACCGGCACTGCCCCACCGCCAGCCCTGCAACACAAACAGTCATGCCTTGCAGGCTTGTCCACCAGCACTTTGTTTATGTCAAGACTGCTGCAAAGCCTTAACATCAAGGCTGACGTGTTTAATCGGGAGGAGTACAAAAGCGCGTTGCGTAATCTGGTGGACACTGGCCACTCAAAGGCTCACAGAAAAGCCATTGGAGGGCTTCTTGCAAGCTTGATGAGCCAGATAATTGGAGGTGTGGCCAAAGACAGAGGACTCGAGGGGTATCAGGTATACCTGTCACGCCCAATCTGTTTCAGTAGTCTGTGACTGATAGTACACTGTCACAAGGCGCAGATCTTGCCTTGCTCTCTTGGTTGTGCTAAAGGTACGGTGTGAGTCTTGTTCCATGGTGACAAGCTTTGCTGTTTAGTTCTCTGCTTCTGGCAGAGAACAGCAATTGAGTGCATACATGGGGCTTTGAGGAGGCTGCTGGGGGTTAGCCCTGTTGTTGCATTTTGCTTTGGCACTGGTGTGATTAGGCGCTGTTGTGATTGAACGTCGTGCTGTGTGCTTGCTTGGTTGCATTGCTCACAAGGCTGAGCATGCAGATGAGCTGCTGCAGATGTTCAGTGAGTCCCTGTTTGCTTGACTTGATCTCAAATTGAATGTACAGCAAATTTACGAGCCAATTGAACAATGTAACTTCAATATGGTTGCTGCGTAACTAGTCATGGCCTTGGCTGAATGTGCACATACTGGCCGCAGGTGCTTGCAGCGGTAGACAATGCCCCCTTGACTGTCAGCGATGCAACCAAGCGAGGACTAATCACAGGAGCCAAGTACAGATCTGACGCCTGTCAAAACATCAGACATGATCGTCAAACACTGACTCCAGGGAGAGTAAGAATAAGTTACGTCTTACCTTCTCAGGCCTCAGCAGCAGAGAGCTCAGACATGACAGGCTCACATGGATCCAGTTCATGTGCTCAGGCCTCAAGCACTCTGAGCCCAACCAGCCAGGGTACAGCCAGGCAGCCAGGCAGCCATGCAGCCAACAGGGGCCAGACCTAGGGGCCCGGGGGGTCAGTCAAAGGGTCCTTGCAGCAGCAATACCTTGGGCTCCTATTACAGCAGCTGCAGGGCTGATTGCGCTTTGTGCTCAAGCTGTCAAAACCAACAGAGCAAACAAGAAACAAACTAAGGCCATAGTTCAGGCAGACAGCATTGACGATCTTCAGAGGATAGTGAAGGTGGAAGAGGCAAGGCCATTGCCCCCTGGCATTGCTTACATTACATCAAGATTTGGCAACTTTAACATGCAAAGGACAGCATGCCACATCATAAGCATGCAGACTTATATTGATGCTATGGAGCGTGAGAAACAGCATGCAAGGGAGAAGGCAGGGCATGGAGATGTATATGAGCAGCCTATGATTGCTGTAATAAATGCTGCAGGTAAGATCCTGTTCTGCGCTGCGCTCCCTGTCTTTTGAGCTTGTGTGTTCTGGACTGCTCACATGCTGTCAAGGCCCTTCAACATCAAGTGCTGTGCGGTGTTGTTGCGTGCCGTGATGCAATTGATCAGCCTGCCCGTCCATGAACACTCAAGGCTAGCAGGCCATGACCATGGCTTCGCAGCATTCTGCACCATTTCAGCTTGAACAGCATGTTACATGTCAGCGTAGAATGGCACAGCAGCCTCACCTGTTTGAAAGTGCTGTGACTTATGCAGGGAAAATTTGCCGAGACAGCTACAGGGGTCAGGGGGAGACAGGAATTGCCTGCAACGACCTGTGCGAGCATTTGCAATCAGCGCAGGCTTGTGACAGGGTCAAGGCCGTGGTTCTCAGGGTTGACTCCCCAGGTAGGCGACACCAAGGCATAGTACACACACTGGTTGAATCAAGCACCTGCTCTGTAAGTATATGGCTGTCAAGTCTGCGCAGTGCAATGGCCTGGTCTGGTCAAGTCAAGGCATTGAGCGCATAGCTTTCTTGGCGAGCACTTTGCCACTGTTAAAACAAGTCTGACTTCCAATGCACAGGGACATGTTGCTCAGCATACATGCACATAGTTCAAGCAACAAACTCTTGCCACTGTAGTGTTTGCAGATGCTGCAGGCTCTCACCACTTGCCCATTTGAACAGGCAAGACATGTTGAGCATTCACACATCAGGAGGGTGACAACACCCCGTGTTATTTGTTTGTTGGTGTCACTTTGCCATGTGTGTGTTTTGTTTCTACAGGCGGGTGTGCCGTTGCTTCTGACGCAATACGTCATGAGGTGATGGGACTCAGGGAAGCTGGCAAACCTGTTGTCGTGTCCATGGGCGACTGTGCAGCAAGTGGGTTGTACCTTATATCAGGTCACTCATCCCAAGCCATGTGTCTTTCTTTGCCAATCACTAAGCACAGTCTACCACTCAGCCTAGCTGCATGCAAAGACACACCTGAGCTCATGGCTAAAGCCCATAAGCATGATCACCTACTCCATCAACACCCAGCGTGTGTCGCCAGGACTTGCTGCGCATGCCTGGCTGCATCTAGCAGCCAGGTGGGAAGCTCCAGGCTTTGCTCCCAGCTTGTGAATCTCGATGCACAAACAGCTTGTTGGCTACTGAACAAGCCCTGCACGCAAGAGAAAAACACCGACATGCTAGGCTATCCTGAGGTTTAGGACAATGTTTGTGCGGTTCAATGTGCAACGCATTCAAAGGGCGTAGCTCGCACCTCTGATGTCACACTACGCAGAACCTGCAGCAATAGCAAAATTGTTTGCATGCTCTTGTCCAACAACAAGCCTCTTTTTATGTGCTGTAATGGGCGAGCTGATGTGTTGGAACAACAGTCTCGTCCTTTGTGTCATAAGGTCTGATCCCAAAGCAACCTGCCAGAATCTGACCTGCTCACAACCTTCACACTGTGACCTGCAGTGGCTGCTGACAGAATCATAGCGCAGCCCGGCACCATCACAGGCAGCATTGGGGTTGCCCAGGGCAGACTCAAGCTTGGACAGGGGTTGAAGGATTGGGGCATTGATGTGGACTCTGTATCCGTTGGCAGAAACGCTGCAGCTGCAGATGATTACACAGATTTAACGCCTGAGCAGCGTCAGAATATTGACCGCCATGTTGAGCTGTAAGTGTTTATCAGCCTAGCGTTTGTCTGACATTTGGCATGGAATGTTGCTGATTCTGGTGCTGAGATGCATGCCCACCCACTACGCTGTCTACAGTGTTACCTGTTTGCCATACCTTCTGTTGCAAGCGCCTGTGTCATTGACAAGCTGCTATGCTGCACTTATGGTGTCAGCTGCAATTCAGCAATTTGAGATCTTGCTGCAGAACCCTTGAGCAATGACTCAACTCAAGGTGCTTACACAAGTGCTGCGCGCACAGAGGAGCCATGCACGATATGTCCTGTTCAGCTGAGTTTGGAAAATGGTACATTTAAGCTTATCAGACAATGATGTTCAAATGCATAACATATGCAGCTTTCTTGGAGCACGTTTCAGCAGGACGCAACATGGACATTGCCAAGGTAAGAAGCCTGGCAAGAGGGCGGGTCTGGTCAGGGCAAGATGCTTTTCAGCATGGCCTTGTGGACAGCCTTGGAGGCCTCTCGGATGCTATCACCACTGCCAAACAGCTGGCCAAACTTCCCCAGGTACAGTTTAGTTGTGCATTTCAGCATTACCACATGAAGACATCAAGTGTGCGGTGACAGGCTGTCAAAGCAATTATGCTGTTGGTTGCTTTGACTTGTGAAGGTTTGCTGCAAAGCGAGATCAGTGTACATGCACATATATTGCCATGCAGCGTGCACATGCAAATGTAGAGCTATATGATGGCTTTCGTTTGCAGCCAGCCCTCCTCTCTCTACAAACCCGTCTCCTTGAAGATTTCCTTCATATGCACCCCTTATGTCCCATACATGTATCATGACCACGCGCATGCGCGTATCATATTTACACATTGCCTGGCTCAACTGCAGGATGAAGGTGCTGTCAACGTTCACCATCTGAACACTCCCTACCTGCCACTCCCTACCTCCTTGCAATTGATGCTAAAAGATGCAGTTAGCAATGAAAACAGCTCAACCAACACCAGCTTGGGTTCGGTGTTGCCTGCGCTCCGAGCTCAGGTCATGGCTTACATGACCCGGCACAGAGCGACGTCAGACATTTGCGCACCTGGGGGGCTAGCAACAGCTGTGGCAGGCAGGCTGGGGTTACATGCTACATACGGGCACACTCAGGTGCTTGCAGTACTAGTGCTTGCTTGGCTGACTTTGCTTGGCTGATTTCTTCTTAACAGGGAATGGTTTGACTGTGTGCACCTCTGTTGTGTATGTCTGCCTGTCAGTTGTGTCTGTTGCATACTAGTAATGCGTATGTACAAGCTGTGCTAGCTGTTTGTCCTGTTATGCTCTACCTTATTGGTCCTGGCATGTGAGAGCTGAAGGTTACCTCCATGCATCTGCAAAGCATTTGAGCTCCCGTTTGCACTGACGCGGTGCAGCTCGCAATATTCACCTGTCGTGACTTGAAAGGACCAGTAAACAGGCATACCTGCACTACTCAGCAAAGCTCCATCGCTTGCTTATTGTGGATGCAGGTTGATGATTCGCCACACATGTCAGGCGTGCAGATGATCTGTCCAATACAGTAGTTGGTGGTGCCTTGAATGCGCAGAGCAAGTTGACAGACAGAAGCATGTACAGCAATTGCTATGGCTGGAAGGCACAACAATTCAAGTCAGACATGTCGTTGGGCGCCAGCTAGCCCATTTGACTAAGCAGTCTTTTGTCAGACAAGGAGACAGACAAAGAATGACAGACAGACAGAATCACCATCAGGAGTCTGACTCAGGTTTACCAGTTACATTAAGTGCTCACAAAACCAGCAAACTGTCCAGGGCTGATGATGCTGAGTGTGTGAGTAGCAGCACACACAGCTATGTGGCTCTATGAGCAAATCAGTAAGCAAGCAAAGCAAACAACAGCCTATGCAAACTTTGTACAAGCTTATTTAAGATGCTTTGTCATGACCAGAAATGGCAACACAATCGCTCACTACGGTTTTGGTCAAGGCTTCTGTCTCAGCAGCTGAACACACCCAGACCATCAAGGAGTTCAGCCAAGTTGCGCGTGAACATTGGCTCAACATCATGAAGCATGGTTGAGTCTACAACAGACCCTGCAGCTGCAAGATTCTCAGCAGTGCTTACAGCGTTGGGCGCTGCATCAGCTGTGTTGCTCTCCTGTCACCAAATACAGGTTTTCCTCGTTTGTGAATAGCTCCAAAAAACACGTCAGGCAAAACTTTCAGAGTGAAACAGTACCCATGCGAGCTTTCAACAACTTATTTTAGTCAGCAGATGATATGCATCAAACCAAATGCTGAACGATTCACTTGCTGTGGTGATGTGATGATGATGGGCCGGTGCAAAGGTCAATAGCATCTGCTAAAGCCTCCATGTACTCATAGATTTGTTGGTACACGTAGAAGCATATACACGCCATATCAATCAATCAATATATTTAATGTCCTGGGGGGCAACTGGGACCCAACAGACA
>JAABUL010008743.1_pt1 | contig 10145 bp, 7 predicted proteins | sample 5559151 | NCBI WGS metagenome assembly JAABUL01 (sample SAMN10711876, study PRJNA513368) | rock metagenome | isolation source: Antarctica rocks | place: Antarctica: Victoria Land, Pudding Butte sud | reverse complement strand
AATTTTAAAAATGATGACTACAGATATTTGTTGACGAAAGTATCATCAACAAGATTCAAAGAAAGATAGATAATTCACTTTGAACTAAGAAAATTGAAGTAAATAAACAATTCAACATCTGAAATCAGTTTATTTAAATGATCTCAACATTGAAAGAATATTCTAAGATTTCATGCAAGAATTGTCTTAAAATTCTAGATCATTCTACAGCTATTGATGAATCTAGTACAATTAATATGATTAAGCATTTTAAGACAAATGCTTGCATGAAACGAAAACAACTCAACTTTCTTTCACAGCTCAAGATAGATTTCAGTCGTGTAAGTTTAATATGATAATGCAAATAAATAATGCAAAGTTAACATATTTATAAAAGAAAAGTCATATCAACTTATTATTTCAATTCAATCAACAAAATTGAAAAAAAATATTGTGTTAAATCTTCATTGCACTGAATTTGTCTTTTTGAATCATCAAAAATGAGCATTTTCGACAGTTACTACAAATGCTTCATTCAGAGATTACTTTCGTGCATTACACTAAATTGTTAAACATGATTTTCTCGAAATATGATGAGATTTGTGCAAAGATAAAGCAAGATTTAAAAGAGTCACGACGTGTTTTTATTGCATTGAATGCATGATTTAGTTCTTAAAAAGTCGCTTATCAGAAAGTCTTAATATATTGAATGAATGCTGCATTTCAATATCATGAACATCTCATTGAATTTACATCTCTTGAAGTTGAGCATACTGATCATCATTTAATGCAAGAGCTGTTCAAGATTTTGAATATATACAACATTAAGAACAAGCTTTTTAATGTTGTTACTGATAATGTAAGCAACAATGACACTCTAAAGAAGAAACTTGAAAGAGTGCTTAATCGATGCAACATTTCATGAAATAAAGTACAAAACTTGATTTCTTGTATGACTCATATCATTAATTTAGTAACTCAAGAGTTTATCAAAGCTATTGAATCAAAGATTTTGAATGACAATTTCGCTGTATCATTGAACGATGATCAAGTTAAGAATGTAATCACAAGCAAAGATTTTTGCATTGTTGTCAAGAAGATATTTATCAAGATGATAATGCAAAAAGATAATGCATTTACTAATCAATGAAACAGATTCACACTATTACTATTGCTATCAACAGTTTTTCTCAACAAAAGCTTTGCTTTTTAAAGCTGCAAGCAACAAGATTTTAAAAATTGATACAAGATATTTACATTCGCTGAAACTTTATTTATTTGATGCTTTAATGTGCATATCAACTGCGTGACATAATTGATACATGAGTTAAGATATTCTTGATAGATGCAAAGATTCAAGCTATTCAATTAAAGAAGAATGAATGATCATTAGTATTGCTTATTGACAACATGTTAAATTCTTTCTATGAGCTAACTCTGATCATATTTAAAATTATTAATGTTGATATACATTTAAAATTTTGAATGTTTGATGCTATTTTCAATCATCTCAATGTTATTGAGACGATAGTACGTAATAATGCATGTACTTCACAAGCACTTGTTCTTCAAGCTTGCAAACTAGCTTTTAACAAGCTTGCAAAGTACTATTTCAAGACAAAAAGTAAAGATAAACTGATATACAATCTCGCTATGATTTTAAATTCTACTCAAAAGCTGAATTTGTATCAAGATTGAGATGCAAATAAGAATGATTCTCATTTTTATTACAACAAGTACAGAAAAGAGTTTAAAAACTATTTTTATCATCATTATAAAGAGAAAACTACAATTGCAGAAGTCAGAGTGCAAGTGACTAGTAATGTTGATTAAATAATGCAATATGATAATGCAATTGATTATTTGTTAACAATGCTATAGCTCATTATAATGATTACATGAACTCTTCTTTAAAGAACTCAACGTCGCTCTGTATCTGTTAGTGAAAATGATCAATATCTTCACACTGACACTTTTGTTGAGAAGTTTTCAACATGAAAGTATTGAAGAGACAACGTCTCAAACTATTCAAGATTGACTCAAATAACTAAGAATGTTCTTTCATGTTCAATATTCTCTGTAAATATTGAATGAACATTCAGTTTTGCAAGAAGAGTTTGTTGATGAAATTGATCACAAATGACTTCAGAATCAGTTGAACAGATAATGCTTCTCAAGTATTATAATTGTATCATGAACTTGAATTCTAAGAAAACTATCATCAAAGCATAAAATATTTATTGTAAAGAAGAAGATGAAGATAACATGATTAATAAAGCTGCTGATTCTTTCAGAGTAGATTTGTAGAATGTTTTATGTTCTATTATTGTTTAAATGTTTAATATCATTTCATTTGAAGTCACTTTTGCATTGTTAATGTATATAGTATGATAATACAGTTACAAGATAATGCAAAAAGATAATGCAGTTCATAAAGTGTATTGCTATGCTAAATAACTTGATCTGATCAAGATATTGCAAATGCTATTTTCATTAAGCATCAAACTGAATCTTAAGATTGCACATCAAAGTTTTCATGAATATCAAATTTCTCTGCTGAAGAATTACTTGCTTGACATGAATAGCAAGAAGATTACTATCTGCATATATAAAGCATTATATCAGTAAGTGTTGTAAAATATCAATGATAATGCAAATAAGTAATGTACTTACTGACAAGAAATTCATATAGAAACGCTTCTGCAATTTTCTGAAAAGCAAGCAATGTTGAAGTCTGAATTTTATAGTTCACATCGCTCATTTTCTGATTCATCTTGTTCATATCAGTCTCATTCTGCATGATTTCATGAACTACTCTTTCAAATGAGATCTTTGATATCAATAAATTTACATCTCTTTGATAACAACGTATTTCTTGAAGTGCAATGATTTCTGACTTTTATTTTCTCTTTGACTGTCGTGATAAATTAGCTGTTGATAACTTAATGCATTATTTGTTTGCATTATTTTCTCAACTTTATTGATCTTGATTTCAGATAAAGTCTTCAAGTCTGCTCTTGATTCGTTCGTGATTCAATTATCTGATATCATATCATCACAAGTTGAGATTTTCAAATTATTATGCAATGCATCTTTAAACTTTCGTTCTAAATTAAGTCTGTCAGCAATGCGTAACAAGAAATGCATTTTTAAATGCATTATTTGTTTGCTTGCAACAAGTCATGATGTATATTAACTGACAACGATTTGAAAATTTGATACTATTGAGTTGAGTGAGAGCAAAGTGAAGTATGATGTAAACAAGAGATGATGACTGTTGACTGTGTTTATAGTAAAATTAATATGATGAATGTTTTAATATTAGCACTAATATGATGAATGTATTGATTGCAGCTCTAAGATGATGAATAAATTCTAACATTCAGCTTTAACTTTAATTTTATCTACATTTCATCTTACATTTATTTTAATTTTAACTTTATTTACACTCAACATTTATTTTAACTCTAACTTTTTCTACATCTTACATTTATTCATTGCACTCATTTATTGTGACTAAGTTCATTAGAAAAAGCACTTCAACATCATTATTAAGTAAGAAGATTGTTATGCATTATTTATATACATTATCATTGAGACTAATCAAAATCACAGAATGTTCAATCTATCAATCAAGTTGCAGTTAATTGCAAGTAGAAATTATGCAATGAAATGAAACAAAGATCAGAAAACTCTTTATATCAAACAAAGTGCAGATCAAGTGATTCTATATAAACAACTTATCAAATTAAGAAGCATCAGCATTTATCAGAAAGTCATCAAAGCAAAGCAGATGAAAATGAAGAACAATATGCAAGATATGATCATGAATGATTGAGTGAGAAAGAATCTGCATGATAATGCATTTGAGTAATGCATATATGTTTCAAAAGCTGATTGTATAATAACTTAATGCTTTAAGACAAATTTGATGAAGAAGACAAGAAAAAAGAAGATTGCAAAGCAAGCGAAGCTTGAAGCAATAGTCATGAAGACGACGTTCAATACTACTTCTACTATCAATGTATATACTGTGTTTGATGTGAAAGACAAGACTAACGTATGCATTAAACTATTGTACAACAAGATGAACTTGGAAAAAACATGTCAAGATACATGATATTTACTATTGAATTAATTCAGCAACGCATTTTACATCATGAAGAATTGAATGAATTAAAAATGATGAATGATTCAAATGTCATACAAGAATTCAACAAATTCATGAGCGCATTTTCAAATGAAAAAAATGCGATTGATTGAAAGATAGTTAATTCACTAGATTCATCAAATGATGAATCTGATGATATCATCAAGATTGATGATGATGACAAGAAGATGAAATTTAGCAAGAGAAATGATGATGCAGATATGATTAAGAATGAGAATGAGTACAAGATGTTGAAATCATGTTTAGAATTTAATCATACTGCAGCGAGATAATGCGTAGCTGAATAAAATGTTTGATCAATAGAGGTAGCTTTAACTAGAAAACTAAGAATACAGAAGAAAGAAGACAGTTTTGAGCTGTATTTATAGTAGAGTGAACAAAGAAGCGAAGTAGTCAATTTGCTAAAGCTTGAATAAATGAAATGTTTCAGCATATTTTAATTTGAAACATCATTGTTTCTTGTTCACATATTGAAATTTCTAGAGTCTATTGACTAAACTTTATTCAACATTAACATGCTTCATAACATTACTTTTTTTTCTTTAAAAGTCATGTTTCTATGACTTGTAGTGTAACTTATAGCGACAGTGACTAAAGAGCTCTGATGTCAGTCTTTCTATCAATCTTTCTATTGATCTTTCAGATTATCGAAATGTTTATTGTAGTTAACTCACTATGTAAAGATTGACTTGCTTATTGAAGAGATTGATTCTGATCATGTCATTGAAGCAGACTCACTAGTTGACTTACTCATTGAAGAGATCAATTCTGATCATGTCATTGAAGCAGACTCACTAGTTGAAGATGAACATGAGGTAAATCAGGTTCACTGATGAGATAGAATGATGAGAATGAGTGAGTCATTGCATTGACGAAGAGTGTCATTGAAGCAGACTCACTAGTCGACTTGCTCATTGAAGAGATCAATTCTCATTGACTTGTCTTTGTAGCAGACTCACTAAATTGACACAGAAACATGAGGTAAATCGATTCACTGATAGATAGAGCGATGTGACTAAATCATTGCATTGACGACGTCTTTGTAGCAGACTCACTAAATTGATCTTAATTCAAATCAAGTTGAATCAAATTTGATGACACAGATTATTTTGACTCAACTGATTCACAAGCTTTTTAAGAGAAAGATTTGTGATTCTCTAGCAATCAATGATCATATGTTTTCGTTGATTCTATTGATCGAGTAAATCAATGCTACTGAATAAGCGGTAGATTCTCTAGCAATTCAACAGTCTTGTCGTTGATTCTATTGACTCTCTGATGTTGTTCTGTCTTTCAATGTCGTTGATCATCAGATAAACAAATTTCTTTATACTTGTTTCATTGTTCATCAAGTAGCTTGAATGAGTAATGAAATTGATATCATGTGATAAATGAATTCTTAGTTTAATGTCAGAATCGTGTCTAGATGATACAATCAATGAAGATCAGAGTTGATAGTGCTTGATCTTTAAAGATAGCTATAACTGAGAAAACTAAGAATACAGAAGAAAGAAGACAGTTTCAAGCTGTATTTATAGTAAAGTGAACAAAGAAGCGAAGTAGTTAATTTGCTAAAGCTCAAATAAATGAAATGTTTCAGCATATTTCAATTTGAAACATCATTGTTTCTTGTTCACATATTGAAATTTCTAGAGTCTATTGACTAGACTTTATTCAACGTCGACATGCTTCGTAACACAAGAAGAAGTACAAGAAGAAGTACAAGAAGAAGAAGAAGAAGAAGAAGAAAAAGAAGAAGAAGAAGAAGAAAAAGAAGAAGAAGAAGAATTATGAAATAATAATAATCTCAGATTAGCAGTAGTAAATGAACAAGCATGAATTTTCTTCAATTAATTGCATTACTCTGTTGCATTATCAGACACTCAGATAAATATTAGTACTTTGCTTCATATCTTAACAAGTTGAATCAAAAATTTGAGTCAATACTTGATTTCAACATTTTAACTCAACTTGAATACTTAATTTAAACATCGTGACTCAACTTAAATACTCAATTTCAAAATTCTAACTTGAATCAAGTTTTGATGAGTCGAGAACTCAACTTGATCTCAATGACTCAACTTGACGTGATCAGTTTATAAAAAGTGAGTCTGAAACATCATCTTCACTTTATTTTACACTGTTATGATGATGTCAAAGTACTCTGACTTGATCAGAGAGAAAATTGTTGCTTAAGTCAATGTGTTTGCAATTGCATTTCTTGCTCATTTCGCAGTTTTGAACAGTTTTCTTGAGAATTGTTCAACGTTCTGCATGATCTCTTGATATTCATTACATTTCTGTTTTCTGATGATCTTGCTCTTTTTATCACATGCTTGAATGTACTCTGTTCAGTCATTAATGATTCAACAACTTCTTCTCATTCATTGCATACTCTTGACAATCTTCATACACTTTTTTGTTCATTCTGCTTTAATCATTTCATGTGATCTTGCTCAGAAAGTGAAAATCTCAATGATTTTCTTCAATACATTTAGCAATTGCTTGATGTACTCATTTATGCATTAATGCTTCATCTCATGATTCAACAGTGATTTCAACATTTGTTCTTTTAAAATATTAATAAACTTCTTTTCATTCATTGTTTTTCAGTTGCAACGCGATTTTCGCGCTGACTCTTTACAAACTCTGAAATCTATAATTGTCTGTATTAATAAATGATTTGAGAAATTTTTCATTTCTTCATTGATTTTGCATTGTATTAATCAATTCATAATGTCATTTGTTATGAAGATCAAATTTATTGTCATTTGAGATTCTTAATAATCTTTCATAATTGTGTCTTAAAATAATGCTAGCAATGCATTAATGTTTGTAATCATTTTAATTAACTCATTTAACAATAAATGTTGTTTTGAATAAAATGATTCTTCTCATATGAAGTGATGCAGATTGAAATCTTTTACAAGAATGCTTTCTTTTGACATGTGCAACATTTTTTCAATGTTTGAAAGATTTTCTTTTTCATGAATGATGAATTGTATGCTTCATGAATGTGTATAACTTTCTGAGTCATCTGTGCATCATTTATTAATGTTTATAGCATAATTGTGTTTATATCTTTGAAGTGTCATGTTAAATGTCAGATGTTGCTGTCAATTCTTTTGTTTATGTAGAAATAGATTTTATCTTCATTATTTTTCAGCATGAAGTTAACAATTGCTAAGCAGTATGCTCTGAAAATGTCATCAAATCATCAGAATTCTTGAAGAATCAGAATGTTATAGTTCTTTATCTTTTTCTCATGTAGTAGTGCTATCATCATTTTGTTTCTGAACTTGTGAACATTGTACTGTAGTATTTAAAGCTTCTTTTGCTGAAACATTAAAGTTCACATTTCAGACTGTTTAATGTTCTCTTAAGTGTTTGCAAAGTGCTTGCTTCGCTTGCAAAATTCTTAATAAAAGATGACATTGATAACAATGTGACTGATGTTAACTTTAATTCATTTAATCTTGACTTCTTGATTAAGTGATTCAGTATAGTGTTTTCTGATATGATTACTGCGCTGAATAAATGACTTTTATTCATTGAGCACTTCTGCTTTCTCTTCAAGTCGTTGTTCATCAACAATTTCAGATTAATAAATGTTTTTGTGAATGTTTTTAACATTGCTGTCTTGAGTTCTTTCTGCTTTTGTACAACATGATATAAAGATTTGTGCTTTGTGACTCTTTTTATTCTTTCTTTTTCAGCTTGTCGTTTATGACATTAAGAGTCAAAGATTCTGTGTATGTCTCAACATGCTTCACATTTTCATATGTTTTAAGTCTGTTTTTAAAAACAGTGCTTTAAGCAATGATTCAGTATGCAGTAAACGCATTTCTGCTTGTTTTTGCATTCATACATCTTGTGATTGTATTCTTGATACTTTAGACATTGATGCACTCTGCAGCTTAAGTTGTAGAACTGTGTGATCTTTATATTAATCTCATGACATACTTTCTTATTAATCAGCTTGTTCATCATCTCAGCGCTGACTATACATATTATCAGCAAAACATATCTTTTCTGCTCACTCTTCTTTGTGAGTCATTTAATCTTCTTAATCATCATTTTTGAATGTATGTTTTATTGATCTTGATGAGTGTTTTTATCTCTTTCTTCTTCATGTTTTTAAACATTTCTTCAATTCTAATCTTATATATCACTACTTTAAAACTGATCTTGCATAAACATGCATTCAATGATATCTCTTTGATTCAAAAATTGTTTTTCTTCAATGTTTTCTTGCTGCTTTTTGTTTTAACTCAAAATATCAGCAGTTTTAATTGTTTTTTCATCATTTATTAAAAATATGTTGCATACGTTGCATGCAACATACATAAGACATGATCTCTATGCTGATTTTCTTCTTAGCGAGAAATAGTTTCTTGCAGCAGATTCACAGTTCAAGATAAACAAGATCTTTCACTGCTTAGATTTCAACAGTTTACTTCTTAAGCATGAGTTGCAGATGTTTTATCTGTAATATGCATGCATATCATAGTTAATTTCTTCTTTAATTACATTGATATATGCTACTGTTTTCTTAAGTTATACAGATGATGTTTTTGACTAGAAGTTGACTTTATTATCAAGACATTCAAGAGTTAAAGCTCAATGAAGAAATGAGATTCTTAAAATCAACAATCATCATCATTGTATATCACGTCTTGCAGATGCTCACTTCGTTTGTAAGACGTGTGATTCATCTGTTTCATGTTATTTGTAAAGATTTTTCTCATGCAGATTAATCATGTCTTGCAAAGATGTTCATATGCTACACTTTTAATCAGACAGCTTAGTTTGATCATTCTTTACTAATTCGCTTGTGTTTCTCTTCTTTTAATGAAGTAATCTCATCAGTGTATTGCTCATGTATTATGTATAAAATGTCTATGTTTGAACGTCTGTTAAACATTGACAAAATGTTTGACAGCTAACTTTTTACTTGATGACAGAATCTGAAAAAGTCGACTTGATTCAGCTAATAATCAGCTAACAACTGACTAATCAGTTAAATTTCAGCTAAATTCAACTAACTTAGTTAATTCAACTAATTCAGCTAAAATATTTATCTACATGCTCATCACTTTACTCACTCATTTACTCGCTCATTTACTCACTCATTTACTCATCACTTTACATACTCATCATTCTACTCGCTCATTTACTCGCTCATTTACTCATCATTCTACATACTCATCACTTTACTTGTTATTCTACATTCTCATTACTTTACTCATCACTTTACATACTCATCACTTTACTCATCATTTTACATGCTCATCATTCTACTCATCATTCTACATGCTCATCATTCTACTTGCTCATTTACTCACTTCATCTACTCACTCATTTACTTGCTTCATTTACTCGCTCATTTACTCGCTCATTTACTCGCTCATTTACTCGCTCATTTACTCGCTCATTTACTCGCTCATTTACTCACTCATTTACTCGCTCATCTACTCATCATTCTACATACTCATCATTCTACTTGTCACTTTATATACTCATCACTCTACTCATCATTCTACATACTCATTATTTTACTCATTATTTTACATACTCATCATTCTACTCATCATTCTACATGCTCATCATTCTACTCGCTCATTTACTCACTTTATTTACTCACTCATTTACTCGCTCATTTACTTGCTCATTTACTCGCTCATTTACTCGCTCATTTACTTATCACTTTACATACTTATTATTTTACTTATCACTTTACATGCTTATCATTCTACTCATCACTTTACATACTCATCACTTTACTTGTTACTTTACATACTCATCATTCTACTCATCATTTTACATGCTCATCATTCTACTCACTCATCTACTTACTTCATTTACTCACTTATTTACTCACTCATTTACTCACTCACTTACTCACTTACTTACTCACTTCATTTACTCATTTTATCAATCTTTATATCAAACACTTTATCAAATTTTCTATTAAACACTTTATTTAATGCGTTGA
>JAABUL010008740.1_pt1 | contig 10147 bp, 11 predicted proteins | sample 5559151 | NCBI WGS metagenome assembly JAABUL01 (sample SAMN10711876, study PRJNA513368) | rock metagenome | isolation source: Antarctica rocks | place: Antarctica: Victoria Land, Pudding Butte sud | reverse complement strand
GGGGTGACCCGCACGGTGGCGGCGAAGTCCCCGATGGTCGCCTTCGACGGCGGGTCCTACTCGGTGCCCCACACCCTGCTCGGGCAGACGGTGTGGGTGCGGGTCCATGGCCGCGGCGCGGATGAGCAGGTGATCATCGTCCACCTCGGGGCGGAAGGCCCGGTCGAGGTGGCTCGGCATGGCCGGGCCACCCCGGGCAGCCCCCGTCTGAACGAGGAGCACTTCCCACCCGCCCCGGCCGGGGCGTTGGGTCGGATACCCAAAGCACGCAATCAAGCTGAACTCGAGTTTCTCACCTTGGGGGACGGGGCCCGGTTGTGGTTGAGCGAGGCTGCCGCCGCCGGGACCACGAAGGTGCGGGTCAAGATGGCCCAAGCCGTGTCGTTGTCCAAGCTGTTCACTCCCACCGAGGTGGACTGGGCGCTGGGCCACGCCGCGGTCCACGCCCGCTTCGCCGAAGCCGATTTGGCCTCGGTTCTGGACCACCACACCAGTGCCACCGCCGGCGGCCTGAGGCACCAGGCCGGTGAGGACCACTCGCTGACCCAGGGCACCGGTGGGTGGGCCACCCTCGGACAGGCCGGCGAGCACGAGCTCACCGACGGCGACGACGCCCCACAGGCGGTGGCCTCATGAGCACCACCACTGCCGCGTCGAATACTGTTCCTGCCCTGGGTGTTCCGATGGCACCGCCGTTGCCCGAGGATGTTCAAGCACTGCTGCGCCGGTTGCGCCTACCCCATATCCGCGGTCTCGCCCCGGAGGTCGTGGCCACCGCGAAGGCCCAACGGTGGGAACCGGTGGAAGTGCTGCGTGCCTTGTTCGCCGCCGAAGCCGCCGGGCGGGAACGCTCCGCGTTGGCCACCCGCCGCGCCGCGGCAGGTTTCCCCACCGGCAAAACCTTCGACGCGTGGAAGGCGGAGGCCTCCTCGATCCCGGCCCCCACCCAGCAAGCGTTGCGCACCCTGGAGTGGGTGCACCGCCGGGAGAACCTCGTGGTTTGCGGCCCCTCGGGCACCGGCAAGACGTTCCTGCTCGAAGCACTGGGCCAAGAAGCCGTGCAGGCGGGTCTGCGGGTGGCGTGGTTCACCCTGGAAGACCTCGGGGTCCTGCTGCGCCGCCACCGCGCCGATGACACTGTCACCAAAGCCATCGCCCGAGTGCTGCGCGCCGATCTCGTCGTCGTCGATGACATTGGGCTGTTGGCCGTGGCCCAAGACGCCGCCGAGGGTCTCTACCGCCTCGTCGATGCCGCCTACGAGAAACGTTCCGTCGCCATCTCCTCCAACCTGCACCCGGCCGCGTTCGACGAGCTCATGCCCAAAACACTGGCCACCGCGACCGTCGACCGGCTGCTGCACCACGCCCACATCTGCCAAACCACCGGTGAGAGCGTGCGCCTGTCCCAAGCCCTCGCCGGACAAGGGGTGAGTCCCTTGAGCTGAACACCCGGCCGGTGATGGCCAGCACCAGAGCAGATCCCATGGCCATCACCGGGCAGTTCTCGTGACCGTCACCGGGTAGGTTTCACGACCGCCCCTGGGCAGAAACCAATGGCCCTTGACAGTCGATCGGTCCATCGAAATTGCTCGGCGACTCGTCGTGGTGCTCTGCGATGCAACCGCACCTGCTCGGACTCACGGGCCGCGAGTAGGGCATTGGCCAGTGCAAGTTATGCGCTGGTTGATCCGGCTGGGTTGGTTGGTTGGTTGATTCGGGTGACGCCGGGGACCTGCAGGAGTTGGAACGCGACATCCTCCGCGAACGCACCCTGGCCGGCCCGGCCGCAGCCCGGACTCCTGGCGGATCTCGAGGCGGGCCACTACGTCCGGGGCTGACGCGACCGGTGGTGGCGGTCAGGCTGGGGTGAGCCGGACCAGCAGCGACGCCCAGGCGCGCAGCGTGTTGTTGAGGTGCCGCACGCCCGGCCCGGCGGGCTCGAGGGTCCCGACCCCGCGCAGCAGCGCCGTCACCAGGGCCTCGGCCTCGAGCCGGGCCACGTGCTGGCCGACGCACTGGTGCAGGCCCATGCCGAAGCCGACGGTGCCCCGACGGGTCGCGGTCGAGGTCGAAGGTATCCGGGTGCTCCCAGCGGCGGGGGTCGCGGTTCGCGGCGGCGAAGCAGACCAGGCCCTTCTCGCCCTCGGGCACGACGTGCCCACCCACGACCACGTCACGTTCCGCGGTGCGGAAGAACATCTGCACCGGCGACTCCAGGCGCATCGCCTCGTCGAATGCGAGCCGCACCAGCGTCGGGTCCGCGCGCAGCCGCGCCCACGCCGCGGGGGTGCGGGCCAGGCACGCCAACAGCGCGCCGATGCCGTGCACGGTGGTGTCCACCCCGGCGGTGAGCAGCGAGCGAACCACGAGCGGGGCCTGCGCCGGGGTGATGTCGCCGCGGTCCGACGCCGCCCAGATCGCGGCGCCGAACCCGTCGTCGGCGAGCACGTCCCGCGCGCACTGCCCGGCCACCCAGCCGGAGAGCTCCGCTACCCGCGGTGCTCCCTTCGCCCGCAGCGCGTTGTCCGGCCCGAACGCGTTGAACGCGGTGTCGCCGTAGGGGAGCAGGTTCTCCCGCCCCTCGTCCGGTGTCGAAGGGCCGAACCCGGCCGTGGTCTTGATCCGGGCGCTTGCCTTGCGGTTCAGATCTCGGTGAGCGTGCCGGTTTGGTCGTGGTAAACGAAGCCGCGCACCTGGTCGGTGTGGGGCAGGAACGGGCTCGCCTTGATCCGGTTGATCGACTGGCGGACATCGGCGGCGGAGTCGGCGAAGGCCTCGGGGTTCCACGCGGGGCGGATGCCGGTCTCGGTCTCGATCTGGGCCTGGAACTGTTCGTCGCTGAAGGTACGCATGCCGCAGTCGGCGTGGTGGATCAGGATGAGTTCGGTGGTGCCCAGCAGCCGCTGGCTGATCGCCAGCGACCGGATGGTGTCCTCGCTGATGACGCCGCCGGCGTTGCGGATCACGTGCGCGTCGCCTTCGGACAGTCCGAGGATGCCGTAGATGTTGACCCGGGCATCCATGCAGGCCACGACCGCCACCCCGAGACCTGGTGGCATCGGTAGCTCACCCTTGTCGAACGACTCGGCGTAGGCGCGGGCGTTTTTCAGCAGCTCGTCGGTGCGGCTCATGGCTGTGTCTCCTGTCGGATAAATGTTCGTGCGTTGCCTCAGGGATGGGGCTTCGGCGCGTCGACCGGGGGCGGGTTTCCGTCGTCGCCGGCGCGCGACGGCCCGGCGGGAGAGTCTCGGAGAGCGTCAGTCTTCCGGGGTTCGCTTCCAGTCGGACCTGCCCGGCCGGAATGGGGCGGTCAGGCCTCGCCGCGGGCTGGGTAGTTGTTCTCGGTGAAGAACTTCGCGGCGCCGAGGACATCAGAGATGCGGGGGCGGGCCGCGGGCATGGAGTTAACCGCCACCATGTAAACGGTGGCGTCGGGGCGGATCAGGAACACGCCGGGCTCGCCGAACAGGTCGGGCTCGGAGTCGGTGATGCCCTTGCTGACGAACAACCCCCAGGCGCGCATCGACTCGACGGGCTGCCCGTAGCCGACCTGCAGGCGGTCCAGGCCCCAGTCTGTGACGCTGCGCTGCGCGCGGTCGGCGTCGTCGCCGCTGACGGCGATGACCGTGGTGACGCCAGTGGCGGCGAAGTCCTCCAGGGTCCGGTTCAGCTCGGCGAGATAGCCGCGGCAGATCGGGCAGTGCAGGCCCCGGTAAAAGACCACCAGGGTGAATGAGTCCGGCCGCTGGTCGGTGAGCCGGAACTGGCCGCCGCCGACGAGGGGTACGACGAGGTCGGGCGCGGGGGTGGTCGGCGTGGGAATCGGCATACAGTCCGGAACCCTGTTGCGGCAGCGACTATTCCTGGTCCCACCCGACGGCCAGTGGCGACGGCAGGTCAAGGCCGCGTCTGTTAAACCTGCAGTCGGCTCGGGGCGCTCTTGGAGCCAACCGTTGTGGCGTGACTTCCCCAAAACGCACGCGCGCCCGCCGCGGTCCATGACCCGCCCTCGCCGGCCCCGGGGTCAGCTTGTCGACGATCTGACGGCGCCGCTTGGCACGCCATTGGCAGTCACCGCTGAGGATCGCTCTGTCGCCGGGGGCGGGGGTGGCCCATCGTGGTCCGCATTGCGTATTCCCGACTCGCTATTCCGGAGACGCCGCGCGTTCAGGCGTGCTCACCAGCCGCGCTTACGCCATTCCGGCACGTTCGGCCGCTCGATCCCGAGGTTGGTGTCGCGGCCGTGGCCGGGGTAGACCACGGTGTCGTCCGGCAGTACGTCGAACACGCGCTGCTCCAAGTCGTTCACCAGCGAGTGGAAGTCCTCCTCCGAGCCGGTCTTACCGGGACCCCCAGGGAAGGCTGTCGGTCGTTAACGGGTAAGTTACGGCCATGACCGATCGCACCGCGATCTACTGCCGCATCTCCGAGGACCCGCAAGCCACGGAGAAGGGCGTCGCGCGTCAGCGCGAGGACTGCGAGGCGCTTGTGGCGGCTCGTGGGTGGCAACTCGTCGGCGTGTATACGGATAACGACATCAGCGCGCTGAAGGGTGCGCACCGTCCTGGTTACGCGGCTCTGCTCGTCAGTGTTCAGCGGGGCGAGCTGGACCGCATTGTGGCCTACGGGCTCTCCCGTTTGTGGCGGAGCCGCACCGAACGTGCCGAGGCCATCGGAGTGCTGAGCGCTGCCCGCGTCGGCGTGGCGCTCGTCAAGGGCTCGGATCTCGACCTGACCAGCGCGGCGGGGCGCATGTATGCGGGTGTGCTGGGGGAGTTCGATACCGCCGAGAGTGAGATCAAGGCCGAGCGCGTCGCGCGGGCCGCTCAGCAGCGAGCGGAAGAGGGGCGGCCGAACGGAGCGCTCGGCTATGGCTGGCGTCGAGTGCAGGAGCGGGACAACGCCGGGCGCCTCACGGCCTCGCGCGATGTCGAGGATCCAGCGGAGGCCGACGTTGTGCGCCGTATCGTGGCGGACCTTCTGGCCGGTACGTCGATCAAGGCCGTGACGGCGGGCCTGAACTTGCGTGACCTCCCGCGTCCCACCGGTCAAGCGGCGGCGTGGGGTCCCTCTACCGTGCGCAAGTTGGCGCTGCGCCCCAGCAACGTGGCCGACCGCGTCCACCGCGGTGTCGTCATCGGACCCGGCAACTGGCCTGCCCTGGTCGACCGCGCTGACCACGACCGGGTGGTGGCACTGCTGAACGATCCCAGCCGCCGGTTGTCCCGCGACGGTGCGCGGCGGAACCTGCTCAGCTATGGCATCGGCCGTTGCGGCGTGTGTGGCACGCGGCTTCGGGTCGCCAGCAGAGCGGGGCACCCGCTGTACCACTGCGACGCGCCCCGCGGGTGCGTCGGTCGTCGGGTCGAATGGGTGGACCACCTCGTGCGCGATGTCGTGGTCGCGCGCCTGGCAAAGCCGGACGCCCGGGTGTTGTTCCAACGCAGCGACGAAGGGGCTCAGGACGCGCGGATGCAGGCCGATGCGGTCCGTGCCCGCCTCGACTCCGCGGCCGATGCCTTTGCCTCCGGAGATATCGACGCGGCACAGCTGCGTCGGATCACCGCCCGGCTGCGTCCCGAGCTTGAGGCCGCCCAACTCGAGGTCTCCCGGACCGTCGCGGGCGTCGCTCCCGCGTTGCTGGAAGACCTGGCGGGACCGGTGGCACGGGCGAGTTGGGAAGCCATGAGCGTGACTCAACGACGCGCGGTGCTGTCGGCGCTGGGCGTGGAGGTCGTCATTCAGCCCGCCCGTGGTGGTGCTGGCTTCAAACCCGAAGCCGTGGAGGTGATCTGGCGAACCTGACGGCCGTGCTGAGGTGCCTCCTGCGCACCCGCCCAGACGCGCTCACAGGTCGGGGACGGCCGTCGGAAGACGTAAACAGGTATAGATTATGTCTGTCCGTTTGCCGTCGGACGTGGGGGTACCGATGACGGCAGACCTAGAGCGGGCTTTGGTGGGTTTTCCTGCGACGTTCTCTTACAGCGAGGCACGCCGGCGTGGCTGGGGGACCGATGGTTGTACGCACTCCGCGATGCTGGTGTGCTCGAACAGTTGGGTCGCGGTCTCTATCGTCGGCCGGACCTGCCGTCCGCGGCTGATCCCGACCTGCTGGAGATTGCCCACCGGACCGCCAGAGCACGTTGTGTCTGACCACGGCGCTGGCCCGACGCGGATTGACCGACACCATCCCCGCGAGCATCGACGTCGCGTTGCCACGCGGGGACCGCCACCCGAGCGCCGGTGACCTGGCATGGGTTCGCGCCGGCGACCTTCGACGTCGGACGCGCCGAGCTCGACCTGTACGACGGCACGCGCATTGGCCTCTACCGCCCGGAGCGCTGCGTCATCGACGCCTTCCGCCTCCGTCACCAGGAAGGGGCTGATGTCGCACACCAGGCGTTGCGCCGGTGGCTGCGTCGCCGCGGCGCACAACCCGCCCGGCTGCTGATGATGGCCCGGGCCCTTCCGAAGGCAGAGCCCGCACTGCGAGGCGCGCTGGAGGTTTTGCTGTGAACCGGTAGCGGCCGACCCGGCAGACCGTAGCTGGCCGCGCCTACTTGGATCTGCAGAACCTGGCCCGCCAGTCTCGGCCGACTGATGAGTTGGAGCAGCTGTACGCGTTGGAAGGGTTCCTCGCCCGGGTCGCGGCATCGGAATATGCCGAGCGGTTCGTCTTCAAGGGTGGGGTGCTGCTCGCGGCCTACGGCGCCCGCCGCCCCACGCGGGACGTCGACATGCGGGATGGCGAGATGTCCAACCACACCGAGGACCACCGCAACTCTGGCGGCCGCACAATGAAGCCTGCACGTCGACATCAACGTTCGGTGATCCTATCTGGCCTGCACCCCGCACAGTCGCCCTGCCACGGCTGCTCGGCGGCACGATCCAGCTGTCCAGTTACCCCGCTGCCCATGACTTATGCCGAGAAGATCGTCACCGCGCTCCAACGCGGAACGGTCAACACCCGGTGGCGCGACTTCGTCGACGTGTTCCTCCTCTCCGGTCACCATCCCGTATCCGAGAACGAGATCCAGCAAGCGCTCGCTGCAGTGGCTGACTATCGCCTAACCGTACTCATCCCTTTGGCCGACGTGCTGCAGGGATACGCCGTGCTCGCACGGGCCCGTTGGGCCGCCTGACGCCGGCGCCCACGCCTCGATGACCGCCTCCCCGAGGCGTTCACCGAGGTACTTACGACCGTCATCACGTTCGCGTACCCCGCGCTACGTCGCGAGATCACTGAACAGCTCGGGGAGTCCGAGGTTCGCGCATGGCTTGACGACGCAGGTGTGACTGTCGACGAGCGTTAGCGCAGCACCACACTAGGCTCGGTCGGATGCAGCCAGTCGGTTGGCCAGAGAGGGCAACATCGCAGTGCTCATCGTTGAGCTCCCATCGGACGCGCGTCGGATAGCGTCGCCATACTGCCGTGTAGGTATTTCACCAAGCGTTGCTCGAAACGTTGATCTCCCGCCTGGCGAGGATGGCGTCGAGCGCCGAGGGTGTTTCCGCTCGCGGCCGGAGCCTTGGGTAGCGACCAACCCTTTTACCCGCAGGTGGCAGCCACCGTGAGGAGCGCGGGGCATGCGGCACGAGCGGCGGACGTTGCGCCACGGACAGAGCGTTCGGGACTCATCGCGATTGGCGACTGCCAGGTTTCTCGCGGGCGCCGGGCTTAACATCTGAACCAGGTCGTTCGGACTGGTGTGACCAGCGGGGTCGGTGTCGGTCGGGGAGGACGTGGGGTCCTTGCCCTCACCACAATCAGCAACATCGCTGTTGCCGCAATTGTGCCCTCAAAACTCCCACGCGGAAACTACTGAGAACACCTCATTGAAGTGCGTTCCGGCGGAAGGGGAGCGGATCAGTGCGGTATTTGTCAAGTCAAGTGAGACAGTGATGGTCAGTTTTTTTTGGGTCTCGGGTGCTGGCTGGTTGATCCAGAACTGGGTGGGCATCTGTGGTGGCAGGGGTCGGCGCGCGAAGCGCTCGGGGTGGGCGTAGTAGGCGGCAGTGAGGGTGGTTTGCCGGGCTTCATCGATCGTGTCGGCGGTTCCGAAGTGCACCGATGCTGGTGTGTGCCAAGCAATCCCGGAGTGGTGATGGACGTAGTTGTACTCGTAGAAGAAGCCGGCGCAGAACTGGCGGGCCTCGGCGAGGCTGGTCACCGGACAACGGTCAAGCGCTCTCGGCCGCTGAGCGGGAGGCGGTGCTGTCGCTGATAAACACCGAGGCCAACGCCGAGTTGTCGATCGGCCAGATCTGGGCCCGTGAGCTCGACGAAGGCCGCTACCTGTGCTCACCGTCGACGATGTACCGCATCGCCCGTGCTGCCGGGCAGTCCCGGGAACGCCGCCGCCACGCCACCCACCCGGCGAAGGTCAAACCCGAACTGCTCGCCGACGCGCCGTCGCAGGTATGGACGTGGGACATCACGAAGCTCCGCGGCCCGGACAAGGGCATCTTCTACCAGCTGTACGTGCTCATCGACATCTACTCCCGCTTCAACCCCCCCTGGATCATCTCCCCGGTCGAGGACTCCCAGCTCGCCACGGACTTCATCGCCGAGGCAATCGAACGCAACGGGACCACCCCGCACACCGTGCACGCCGACCGAGGCACCTCCATGACCTCCAAACCCGTCTCCGCGCTCCTGGCCGACTTGGGGGTGACCCGCTCGCATTCCCGCCCTGGGGTGTCCAATGACCCGTTCTCCGAGGCCCAGTTCAAGACCCTGAAGTACCTGCCCAACTTCCCCGCATCTTTCGCAACCCTGGTCCTTGGGTAGCCCACGGCCGCGGGACGTGGGCGGGGCACGGGTGTGTTCGGCGAAGCCGTGGGCCGCTGGTTGCAGGTCGGGTCGGGTGGCGCGGCCTTCGCGGACGGCGGCTTCGGCTTCGAGGGCGTCCTGCCAGGAGAGGTGGAAGCGGCGGATGAGTTTCTCGCGGGTATCGGGTATCGGGTATCGGGTATCGGGTGCGGGGGTGGGCGTCGTCGCGGCGGTGGCAGGACCCGGTCCGCGACCAGGGTCGGCAGCGGCAGGCCGGATGAGGAGCAGTCCGAGGACAACCAGCAGCACTGGAGTCACCCGCCGCACGATAAACACACCCGAGCGGAGGCCACCGGAGCCCGCTGCCCCCGTGGATCGGGATTGGTTCTGACCGGATCGTGGCCTCGGACGCGCCGGGGCGGTCAGGGTTGGTCGAGCATGGTCGGGGTGAGGGCGGTGGTGGTGTCGGGTATCCCGGTCCTCCACGCTGTGTTGTCGGCCAAAGCGAGGAGTCGTCGGATGCGTCCGGCGACGGCGTCTTTGGTCATGGGGGGGTCCATCATCTGGCCGAGTGCTTCCAGGGACACCTCACGGTGTGTGATCCGCATGGCGGCCACGGCCGCGAAATGTTCGGGCGCCTCGCCGAGGATGAGTAGGGCGCGGTCCACTCGGGTGGCGGCGGCGGTCGCGGCGAGGGTGGCGCGGGTGTGGTTGGCGTCGTCGAAGCCGGGCAGCCGGGTGGCGGGGCTGTGCTCGCGGTGGTGGGTGCGCTCGCGCGCCCAGGCTGCCGCGGTGTCGGGGGCACCAATCTGGGTGAGCAGTGTGGTGATGGCGTCGGGTTCGCGGACGGTGACCCGGTCGGTGTTACGGATGTGTTTGGTTTTGGTGGTGATGCCCAGGCGGCGGGCGGTACCGGTCAGGGCCATTGCGGTTTCTGGGCTGGGGCAAAGGATGTCGAGGGCGGGGAACCGGTGGGGTTCGGTCAGCGAGCCGGCCACCAGGAACGCCCCTCGCCAGATTGCGGCGGCATCGCACACTCCGCCGGCGATGAGGGGGGCGGGCAGCCCGCGGACGAGTTGGCCCCGCGGGTCTGCCAGTCCGGTGCGCCGGGCCAGTGCTGCGGCGTCGGCGGGGGCGCTCACCTGTAGCCGGTGACGGGTGGCGGTGGGGGACCTGGACGGATGAAGGACCTCTAGCTGGGTGGTATAACCGTACAGGGCGCGGATCGCGACCCCGAGGCGGCGGGCCGCCAGGGGGGTGTCCAGGTCCACCTCGATGCTCCACCGCCCCGGTTGCTGGTGCACGGCCCCGGCGAAGCGGAGCAGGGTGATGGTTTCCGCGCGCCGACAACAAGCGTGTGTAGGGGTTGCCCTG
>JAABUL010008739.1_pt1 | contig 10148 bp, 1 predicted proteins | sample 5559151 | NCBI WGS metagenome assembly JAABUL01 (sample SAMN10711876, study PRJNA513368) | rock metagenome | isolation source: Antarctica rocks | place: Antarctica: Victoria Land, Pudding Butte sud | reverse complement strand
AAATTGCACTCTTTTTAATTTAAACAAGAGTTATATTACAACGCTCAATTAACAAGATTTCGACAACAAATTATTATTTCAATTAAGCTATAATTTAATTGTTCAAAAGAATTTAATAATATATTAAGATTTAAATTGTTAACACTTTGCAAGTTGCGCAAGTTCAAATCTTAATTTATAAAATTAATTTTCTTTTTGTTTTTGCAATAATATTGCAAACAATTATTTTATATTATTGTTTTTTTGTTCGATTTAAATTGTTTTCTTTTTCTAAATGTCTTAAATAAATACGACGAACGCGTCTCTTCAAACTTAATAATTTTTGTACTTAAAATTAAACATTGTTGTTTATTAAAGAAGTTAATAAAACAATATAATATGTGACGTAAATAGTTTGCATTGCAAAAAAATCGATTCGACAAAATAAAAAATGCGAAAGAATTTTTATTATAAATGCAAGTGTTTAAGTTAGTTTGCTAAGAATTTTATCAAAAAGTCTTTTAAATTCGAAAAAAGATCTTAAATTTGCGTCAATTATAATTAAGAATCTAAAAAAATAATAATATTATTATTCTAAATATCTAAGCTAATTTATTTAATTAAGAGATAAAATACAAGAGTTTGCGACATACTTAAGACAACATTTGCGATATTTAAAATACAAAAAAAGATTAAAAAAAAAGTTCTAGATTTGCGTCAACTATAATTAAGAATTTAGAAAAATAATAATATTGCTATTTTAAATATTTAAGTTAATTTATTTAGCTAAGAGATAGAATACAAAGATTCGCAATATACTTAAGACAACATTTGCAATATTTAAGATGCGAAAAAAAAAAATTAAAAGTTTGTTGCGTTACTCTAATTGAACAAAAGCATAATATAGCGGTGTTATTAAAATCTATTATTATATATTTGATTGCATCAAACTTAATAACAAAGTTAATTTTTAAATTGTCTTATAACGTAAATAACAAAACGTTGCGTAAAAAGTTTTAAATCTCTAAACAACGCATATAATGTTTTTCTCAAATTGTTTGCTTTAATGCAAGAGACAAAAATTATAATAAAATTAATATTAAATTAATAATAATTTTCTTATTATCGATTTTGCAAAGTTTATTATTTACGTATTTAATATACTTTATAGCAAAATCTTTTTTAAAAACAAAATAACAATTGATTTAATTTCTATAATGTTAATTGTGTTTATTAAAATTGTTTTAATAACTAAATTATCGTAAACTTGTTTAAAAATTTAACTAAATAAATACAATAACTTTAGATTAGAAATAATAATTTTGCGATATAGATTTTAAATTGTTAAACAAAACTTATATTAAACTTATAGACGCAAAGAATTGCTAAAAGAACGCGATACTTTAAAATAATTATTGTATAAAGTTATCTTTATATTACGATTGTTAATATTATAATTATTAATGTTAAAATTGAAGCTTTTTTGCAAATTTGTTTTAAACGAATTCTTAAATTTACTACTAATAGTTTAAGATAATATATAGATTTTAGAATTGCATTTTGCGTTCTTCTTTATTATAATATTACGAATTGCGTTAACAATAATAATCTTATGCATATTATGCTTTATAAAATTGCTAAATAATATATTAACTAAAATATAAATACTTAAATTTAAAGTATTTTCGAAGTCTACTTTATTAAAAAAAAAAAATTAATTATGTTGTCACAAATAATTAAATAAATAGTTTAATATAAGACTTTTAAGACTTTTTAATATTTTATTCTTAATAAGTTTTAAAATATAAAAAAAGATTTTATGTATATTTTATTGTAATTAAAGATTAAAAGCTAATAGAAAGCTTTTCAAAAAATTGTAAAATGCGATTCTAGAAGTAATAAATATATTTGTAAGATTATTTGCTAAATAAATTATATTAAGAAATAATTTATAATTAAGACTTAAAGTTATCTAATTTTTTGATTAAATTCTTAGAAAAAGTTTGTTGTTTAATATAAATTGCAAAGTTTGTTTTTAAAAAGTATATTAATATATACTTTTGTAAAATTTAGACAAATTAATAAGCAATTAATTTATTATGTTTAAGCTTTTAAAAATAGAGTTCTTTGCAATTAAAAATAACTTTATTAAGATATCGCAAGACTTAAAGAATTTGTTAAAACTATTAATTTTATAATTAGAGTCTTCGAAGTTGCATATATTTTGTTTAAAGAATTGCTAATAAAACTTAAAATAGTTTGTCTATAATCGAAGAATTAAGCGAATTACGTTTTTAACATTATGCTTTGTCGCAAAAATCTAATAAAGATAATTCTTAAACTTGAAAATTCGTTTTTAGAGCGCTACAATTAATGTTAAGAAATAATAGCACTTTTAACATTGTGCGTTTAAGAAAATCGTATTAAAAGCGAAAGCTCTCAAATTGTTTAAGCAAAAAATATAAAAAAAGTCAAAGTTATAATTTTTTATAATTAATTGTTTCGACAAATGTTTAATAAAAAGTATCTAATTTAGTTTAAGTTAATATACAAGTCGCAAACAAAATATAAAGTAAGCTTAAAACAACATTAAAATTAAAACAAAATTAAGCATTATTAAAAAGCAAACTAGAGCGAAGATAAATGCAAAGAACAATGTTGCAAATAAGTATATTCTCGCTAAATAATAATATGTAACGCTATAAGTGCTTAACTTGTATAAAAGATAAAGATAGATATGCGTGCGCAATTTGCTAATGCAATTTAAATTTTCTAAAATTAAGTTTTATTTTAAAAGAGTTAAGCAATTAAACGTTTAAAGAGACGAAAGTAACTTTTTCGAATTTACAAAATACGTATTACAATAAATTAATAAAGTGTAGTAAAAAAGCTTAAGACGTTTAGTAAAAAATATAAAGTTCTACGAATGTAAAAAAGATACAAAATTTAGCAAAAGCAATTGTGTAAAAACATGCGCTATTCTACTTCAAATAAAAAAAGAGTTAGTTTCTAAGTTTTTAAATATAAGTTTCTACTATAGAAACAAAGAATGCAATAAAGAGATTAAGTTGATCAATATTTTTAAAAAAAACAATATATTTATCGAGAGTATTGTACAAAAAACAATATCAAAGAATTAAAAACAACGAAAAAATAAAAGTTAAAAAGAAAAGAAGAAGTTAAAAGCTAATAAGCTATAGTTAATGCTTTAAAATAATAATATTAACAAGATATACAAATGTAATTAAATATAACAATTTTTGCTAAAACATAAGTAAGATATCTTTAGCGAAACTATAGCAAACAAGTAGAACAAAAATATATCTTAAAACAAAAGAAAAAATAACTTAAATAAATTTAATTAAATTTTTAAGCTAAAGAGACATTTTAAAGAGACTAAGACTTAATATCTTTATCTTTAATATAATAATTTTATAAAATATTTATATAATAACGATAAAACTAGTTTACAACTTTTAAGAATTAATAACTACGCAATTCTTTTTTAATCTTATAAAAGCGAATTTGTTTTCTAATATTATTTATTATTTTTTTTGTTAATATTGACGATACAAATTTAGAATTCGAGCAATTATCTTTTTTGCTTTTAACTAATTTTCGCTTTAGATCTTTTTAAAGTAGAAAAACAAAAGAGTTGTTTAAATTATTAATTAATGCTATAGAATTTCGAGTTACTTAATGTGTTGTAAGTTTTATTTGTGTGCGTTGAATAATGCGATACAAAATTAAAATAAAAAAATTACAATTCTTTAATAAAACAATTATCAAAAATATTAATAATTTAATAAAAGCATCTTTCTAAGAGTAGATAATATTTGTCAAAATATAATTAAGAGACGTTTTGTTTAAAGAGATTGTTAAAAGATATTAATGCGCACGAAATACAAAGTACAAAATACAACTTTATTAGAAAAACATATAAATAAATTGTTAAGAGCGAAAGAGAATTAAGTTTTAAAAAGAACTAAAGTAAACAAAGACGCAAACAAATTAATTTGCACAATAAAAAGTTTTAATAAAAAATATCTTTTAATAGATTGAAAAAGCAAGAGCGTAAACAAAAGTTAAATATTAATTTAACAAAAAGAAGTGTAATCTTTTTTTCTTTAAAATTTGTATATAATTGATAATCTTAAAATTGAAATTATAATTTTTGAACTTAATACAAGTTTAAAAGAAAAAATAAAACTAATTGTTATCTTAATTGTTAATATAAATATTTAAAAAGATTTGTATTTAACAACGTTTAATAGCTTTTAAGACGCAAACATTACTAAAGAATAACAAAATCTCAAAATTGTAACAATAAAAAAATTCTACTAAGCTAAATCTTTTTTTATTTTTTTTTTTCTTATAATTATGCTTTAGCAAACAATTTTAAACAAAAAATTATATCTAAGATTTATAAAATGCTAAATTATCAAAGTACTTACTTCGTAGAATGCTAATTAAAAAATAAATTCTTTAACACAAACGATTAAGTAAAGTTTTAATCAAATATTTATTTTACAATTATACAAATATTTGTAATTAATAACAACGTTATTAATTTAATAACTAATTAATTATTAACAATCTTAATAATTGTAGTGTTGTAAGTTAAATACTTAAGAAAAACTTAAAAAGTAAAGAAGTTAAAGCGTTGCGTTAATTAATATTTTTATATTAAAACAATAAATAGTTAAAGCAAAATTATTTACGCTACAATAAATTGAACTCGAAGTACTACGCAATTGTTTGCATTTAAAAAACATTTTAGCGTACAATTTATTTTACGATAAAGCAAGACTTAAATTTCAAAAGTTAGAGCTTTAATATTTGCGATAGTTGCAATATATACAATTTGAAGAAATGTGCGTTTTAGATACACAACTAGCGACAAAGCAACAACAAAAATAATAAGAAAATTTTTAAGTAAACTTTTCTTAACGAGATTTGTCGAAATTATTGTATTAACAACGAGAGTTTTGCGCAATGTTTAACAATAAGAATAGATTATTAAAAATAATAGTATAAAAGACTTTATAACTCGAATAAAAATATAAAATATATAATAACTTTAAAGAGAATAAAATAAATAAAAGAACTAATTATTGTAATTTATTTGCGAAAAGATTTATAAATAATACAAATACAATTCTTATATATATTAAAACTTCAATATATATATTTTAAGAATTAATATTATAAGATACATTTATATATAGAAATTGCGAAACTATATAGCAACGCTTTGATAAAATGTTTTTACTTATTTATAATTGTTGCGTTAAAGAATATTAAAATTTTTTTTAAAAAAGTTTTTTTGCAAGAATTTTTGCATTTTGTTGTTGTTATTAATTACAATTTTGAGTTTAATATATCGAAATAAAGATTGCAAATAAGTTAAATCTATTAATTAAAAATACTATTAATTAAGTGTTTGCTTAAATAATTTTTTCTCTATCTTATTTTAATTAAAAGTTGCTTTAATCTTTGTAACTTAATATTATTATAAGCTTTTTTAATTGTTAATAAAGATACTATACTTGTAAAACTTCTTTTATTATTGCTAGATTTTCTTGCTTTATAACTTAGAAATTACGATTACTTTACTTATAAGAGATGCGACTTTAATTTTTTATAATTTTCTTTTTTTTATTTTTAAAATTGTTATTTTTAAAAATAGTTTTTTTTACTACTATTGTTTCTTTTATTAAATAACGAATCTTTTTTTTATTTTTTTAAGATTGTTTGCTAGAGCGCAAAAAATTTCTTGTTAATAACAATAAATCTTGCGTCTAAAGACGTTATCTTGCGATAGCAAAATAATTTAAAAAGACAAATATCGCAAAGAATTAAATGTATAAGCGATAAAAAGCTTCTACGTTAACATTTCTAGCTTATTTAAAAAATGCATTGACGAACAACGTCAATTTATCTAATATAAATAAGCGTTATATTGTTGGCGTTTGCAAATAATTAAAGAAGCGAAAAATTTTAGTGTTTTTTATTTAATGTACAAGAAAAAAGTTGTTAATGCTATCAATTAAAGAGACGATATTGTGCGCAATTTAAAATATTGTAAATCTAATATTAATTTAACAAATAATACAATACAATATAAAAATCGACGAGTTACAATTCTTCGATAAATTTATTATAAAAAATATTGATGTTTTTGTAATAACATTTTTTTGACAATATATTACTTTAGCGAAAATATAGATGCGCAACGCTTTTTTAAAAGAGATTCGAATAAAGTATTAATAAACTTTAATAACAAAGTATAAAACATAATTTTGTTGCAAATATATTTGTGCAAGTTGTTTTAAACAAAACAAGATTAAGTTTTAGAACAAATTAACTTAAACAAAAGCGCGAACAAGTTAAATTGTATTACGAAAAAACTAAATTAAAGATATTTTTTAACAAATTAACAAAATAGAAGCGTAATATAAAGATATTAAACAATTTGATATTATAAATATTTTGCGCTTCTTCTTTGATGTTTGCGTTTTACTAATAATTTTAAGATTAAAATTGTAATTCTTAAATTCGATTTAAATTTAAAAGAAGAGATACAAATTATTATTGTTATTATTATTAAATAATAAGTTAACAAAGATTTGAATTTAACAATATTTAATAAATCTTAAAACGCAAATCTTATTAAAAAATAACAAAGCTTCGAAGTTATAACAACAAAAAAATTGTACAAAAATAAATTCTTTGTTATTTTTTTTAACTTTATAGCTATGTTTTAGCAAATAATATTTAATCGAAAATTATATTTAAGATTTAAAAAATATTAGATTGTTAAAGCATTTATTTAAGATTTAAGAATAAATTTTTTAGATTAAACAATTAAGCAAAGTTTTGATCAAATGTTTGTTGTATAATTGTTTAGACATTTGTAGTTAATAACGACGTTATTAGTTTAATAATAAACTAAGTTGCAACAATTTTAACAATTGCAATATTAATAAATTTAATGCTAAAAAAAATTTAAACAATAAAAAAGTTAAAGCGTTGCGTCAATTAATATCTTTATGCTAAAACAATAAACAGTTAAAGCAAAGTTACTTATATTATAATTAGTTGATCTTAAAGTATTGCGTAATTGTTTGTATTTAAAAGACATTCTAATATACAATTTATTTAACGTCGAAGAAAGATTTAAATTTTAGAAGTTAAAGCTTCGATACTTGCGATAGCTACATTATAAGCAACTTCGAAAAATGCGCGCTTTAGATATATAATTAGCAATAAATTAATCGCAAAAATATTAAAAGAGTTTAAAGATAAACTTTTTTTGTTAAGATTTGTTAAAGTTATTGTAAATGTGCAATGCTTGCTAACGAATAAAAAGAATAATATATAAAATTTCGAAATTTAATGTTAAATATAGAATGAGTCTTGTAGTAAAAATTAAAAAATAAAGTTAAGAATTAAAAACTTTAAAGAATGTAAAAGAATGCAAAAGAATATAGAACAAATAAAAAAACTAATTATTGTAATTTATATATAAAAAAATTTATAAATAATACAAATATTGTTCTTATATATATCTAAACTTTAATATATGTATTTTAAGAATTAATATTATAAGATGCATTTATATATAAAAATTGTAAAACTATTAAACAACGCTTTGATAAAATATCTATTCTTGTTCTTAATTTTTATTTCAATAATTATTAAGTCTTTTGCTTATAACTTTTTTATATAAAATTTATTATACTTAGCATATACTATTTATTATTAATACTAAAAAAGACATTTGTAAAGCTATTTCTACTATCTTTATATACGTAGATTTTAAGAGTAAGAGTCTCTTTCTAGCTTAGATCTTTGTAGAAAAATGCGTTTATTTTAAAAATTGTAAAGATTTAGATTACAAAATAGACGCATATTTGATTCAAAACTTTATTGCTTTTTATTAGACAAAACTAGATATTCTTTGTAGCAAAAAAAACAAGTTTGTAGATATGTTTATCGAAATAATTGTACAAAATTGTATAAATAATATAATTTGACTCGCACGAATAGTTGATAAAGCGTGTCGACTTACTTATACTTTATATATATTATCAATAAAGTATTTAAATTTATTATAGAGAGAATAACATTATATCTTTTGCTTTTTGTCGTTTTTATAAATTTTGTATTTGTTGCTTTTAACAAGATTACAATGTTATTGCTTCTTGTTTAAATAATTGTTTAAAAACTTAATTTTAATAATAATTTTTAAAACATTTGCGTATAATTTGTTTAGATTAAACATATAATTGTTGTTGTTAATTTTGTGCAATTTATTGCGACAATTAAACTTCTTATTCGTAATAATTTTGTTGCAATATGTATCGATAAATTGTTTTTTTAGTAGAAACTTAAAATATTGTAAATCTAAGTTTGTTAGCAATCAATATTAAGAAAATGCAAATTGTAAAGATACTTTAAAAGTAAAGATTTTAAACTTATTTTATTTACGAGTTGTAATTTTGACAATTTTTAAATTTATTTGTTAACTATATTAAACAATACAATTCTTGTATCTATTGTCGCAACTATAGTTAATATTATATTTGTAAATATATTATTGCTCTTTAAGTTAAATATTGCGCAAAAACTCGTAATTTTTATCGTTAATTAAGTAAAAAAAGTAACGCTTTTCTATTATAGTATCAAGTTTTTGCGATTGCACGCATAAACACTTTAGATACTTATATTTTTAGTAGACAAAAAGCGACTAAATATATACTTTTAAGACTACTTTTATTAGAAAGCAAAAGCGACAATTATTATATTTATTAAATACTTTGTCTTTTGTATTAATCGATTTGCAAATTTTATTAACTTTGAATCTTGCAAACGTAAAGCAAAGAAAAAAAAAAAAAGTTAACAAATACTTTTATATTTTAGCTTCGCGTAAGATTAAAATAAAGAAAATTATCAACTTAAAGTAAGAGATATATTCAAAAGAAAAAACTTATTAGATAATTTATCTTAGTAGAAAGATAATAGATATGTATAAAAAGATATATTTGTTCAAACATTAATAATTTTAAATATATTTTTATATTAATCTTTATAATCGAGATTGCTATTGTTGTTAACAACGACATTACAAAACTACTAAACAAACTACGTAAGCATCTTTATTAAACAAAAATTAATAACAATTTATGCTTTTAATTAGTTTAGAATTCTAAACTCTTAAGAAATTAGAATTTATTTAAAATTTTTAACAATATAACGCAATTCTTTTTTAATTTAATTAATAAAAGTCTTGTTTTCTATTAAGAATAATATAAGAGATTACTTAATGCTTACATATTGTATAAAATTAAGCTTAAAAATTGTTTAACTTAACAACAAGTTATTTGAATCGCACAATCTTAAAAAGAACTACATCTTTAAAATCTTTATCTACTAAATTGACGCCAAAAATTTAATAAATAATCGACAATAATCTCTATAAATTTGTTTGCTTCGTAACAACGTTTACAACAAAATAAAGACTAAAATCTATAACAAGTCAATTAAGAACGTCTAAACAACTTATGTTAAAAAAAGCTATAATAGAGTTAAAACAAAAGCAACGTCTAAGAAACAACACAACTATAAAAGCATAAAAAAAAATTTAAACTTAAACAATAAAATAATGTTATTGTAAAAAAAAAACAAAAAAGATTCAAATATTTTTATTAAAAAAATGTTCGAAAATAAAAAAAACTAGTTACTAAGCAAATTAATTAAAATTTCGTAAAATTGTTAAACAAATATTTACAAAAAATTTGCGCTAGTTTACTATAAGTAATTACGTTTGTTCTATTAATATTAGACGCATTATTTTATATTTTAATTGCTTTATAATATTGTTTAATATAGTACTTAATATTTAAATCAATATAAATGCGATATATTATTAAAAATGTTTAAAGATTCTAAAGTTTACAAACAATTTTACGCGTTATATAAGAAAATGCCATAAAAGTCGTATTTAAGTTGAGAAAATTAATATATATAAGTATCTAAAAAAGATTTTATATAATTAAGAGACGCAACGAGACAATTATTATTAAAGACAATGCTTTCGCATAAATTTATTAACAAAAATTGCAAAAGCAACTATTACAATAAGCATCGCATATATAATAGATAAA